>Ga0134125_10005380_pt1 | contig 14572 bp, 9 predicted proteins | sample KB31751_FD_96464 | JGI IMG/M metagenome (GOLD analysis project Ga0134125, IMG submission 96464) | Terrestrial soil microbial communities with excess Nitrogen fertilizer from Kellogg Biological Station, Michigan, USA - KB3-175-1 | ecosystem: Environmental > Terrestrial > Soil > Unclassified ... | reverse complement strand
GGCAAAGTATCGAAGATGCTACACGACGCTATGCCGGACCGGTTAACCTACGTCAATCTTTTTCCCTATCAGGTTCCGAAAGAGCGGCTGGGGACAGACTACGACTCGTATGTACGCGCGCTGGTGAAGACGGTGGGGCAGTCGTTTCTGAGCTATGACAATTACGCTCTTGTGAATGGCGAATTAAACGACCAGTTCTATACCAACCTGGAGATTGTGCGACGCCTGGGCATCGAACTGCATACGCCGTTCTGGAACTGCATCCAATCGAACGCTCATTACAGTTATGCGGAGCCGACGGACGCCAATATTCATTTAGAAGCCTATGCTTCGCTTGCCTACGGCAGCCGCGGAATTCAATACTTTACTTATTTCACGCCGGGACACGGCAATTTTCGATTAGCTCCGATCGACGTATTCGGCTATCGCACAGCCACCTGGGACATGGTGCGCCGCGTGAACCAGGAGATTGCCACGCTGGCTCCGACACTAGCTAAGCTTCATAGCACCGGCGTGTATCATTACCCGAACACGCCCCCCGAAGGACAGCCCTTATCGAAGAGTTCGCTGGTGGAACGAGTGGAGATGACGGAACACCGGCTTGTTGTGGCACCCGCGGCCGGAAGAATCCTGATTGGGGAATTTCGAGATGCTTCGAACAAACCCTATCTGATGGTTGTGAACAAGGATCTGAACCACTCGTTTCTTCTAAATATTTACTTACGGGACAAGCAGCGCAAATTGGTTCTGATTTCGCCATATACCGGCAAGGATGAAGAATTCACCGGGGAGCGTCACTGGATTCGGCCGGGCGGCGGATTTCTTTTCCGGGTGGATTGAACCGTATTCAACAAACTTTGCAGAATACGCGCCACTGCTCTCGCTTCTATTTATAGACCAAATAAAACTGCCGGCGACCGGAGATGAATCATCGACGGGTCGGATATTTGTGCCTATCGATTGGAGGTAGCGCCTACAAATGAAGATTAGATTTCTCGCACTGCCATTGCTCCTTGCGCTGGCGTCAATCAGCTTCGCCCACCATGAAGGCGACCGTTGCGGCCGAAAGGAGAATGTGCTTTATATCTGGGCCAGCGACCAAGCCCATGCCGCGCCTGACTTTCTGGCCGTCATCGACTTTGACGAGAATTCCCGAAGCTATGGAAAAGTGATCACAACCGTGCCGCTGCCACCGCCGGGAAATATCGGCAATGAACCTCACCATTGCCATCTTTCGGCAGACGAGAGAATTCTCGCTTGCGGTGGATTGCTCAGCGTGCTCAAGGACCAGAACGGCATCTTCTTTTTCGACGTCACGGCCCCGCGTCATCCGCGATTTTTGTTTTCGACGAGAGCTCTTAATTCCAGCATCACGGATGACTTTATGCCGTTGCCGGAGGGTGGTTTTCTGATTACGCAAATGGGTTCCGCTACCGGCGGAGCGCCCGGCCGGGTTGCCGAATACGACGGCCGCCTGCACTTCGTCGCGAACCATTTTGGGAAAGTTTCTCTCTTTAGGGAGCTACCTCTTGATCCTCCTCTCGACGGTTTCAACCCACACGGAATCTCTATTCGTCCCGATTTAAATCTAATGCTGACCGCGGATTTCATATTGCCGAGCAGCACGCTTGTCGGATCGACCGAACCGGTTCTTCGCAATACGATACGCGTCTGGAATTATCGAGCGCGCAAGATTACAAATACAATCCGTGTTCTCACGCCCGACACTACGCCGGCGCTTGGGGTGATGGATGTGAAATTTCTGCCCCACGATCCGAATGGCATTGCGTATACGGCGGGCATGTTCGATGGCTTTATCTATATGCTTGACCCGAAAAACGGCATCTCTGTTCCGGCGTTCGATTGCACTACCGTGGTCCCTCACGTAGATACGCCGGTGCGCGGCGGAATGGGACAGATTATGGCTGTTCCGGATAGCGGGGACCGATTGATCTTCACCTTGTTTCAAGCAGGCCAGGTAGGCATGCTCGACACAACCGACCGCTCGAACTTGAAACAGATTCCGGGCGGCATTGTGAGCTTCGGAAAGGATTCCGGACCGCATAACATTGTGCTGAGTGAAGATGATTCGCGACTGGTGGTTGTAGATTATTTTCTCAATGAAGATGATGGTGGAATCATCCACTTTGAAGGCGACCACAAGGTGCACGTGGTGAAGGTGAGGCACAACAGCCTTCGGGAAGACAAGCGCTTCAATCTCGACTTCAACACCGCATTCCGCACGGGACCGGCGCGGCCGCACGGTATCGCGATGAAATAGGCGCCTCCTTTATGAGGATGCAGTGTTTTTTTCAAGCCGGGGTTGTCTGCCTCGGCGTCCTGAGTTGCGGGTGCGGAAACAAGCTTGCATCGCGGGGCGTTGAGCACACGCGACGCATTCTCTACTATCACGATCCGATGCATCCGTCGTATCGATCGAATCGTCCTGGCATCGCGCCCGATTGCAATATGGAACTGACGCCCGTTTATGCGGACGATTCAGTGGAGACGCCAACCGCGATCTCGTCGGGAATACGAGTCAATGACGAGCAAGCAGACGCGATCGGGCTGCAAACAGAAGCAGCGCGCGAAGAGACGATAAGCGGCGAAGTTCGCACAGTGGGCCGAGTGGAAACGAAGGAGTCGCGGCGATACCTTGTCACAGCGGGCGCGGACGGTTGGATTCGCCGTATTTTCCGGGGTGAGAGCGGCTCGTTCGTCGTCAAGGGGCAGCCGCTCGTGTCCTATTACAGCCGTGATGCCTCATCGCCGCAACAGGCCTATCTTTACGCTTTAGAAGCCGAACAAGGGCTGCAGAGCACTGCGACGGCGCAGCAGAAGGATCTTGCCGCACGGCAACTAGCGCAGGCTCGCGATTATCTTGAGTCTCTTGGCCTTACTGCTCCGCAAATCGCCAATCTTGCGAAGTCGCACGAGGAACAACCTCAAGTGATGATCGGCGCGCCGGCTTCGGGCATCGTACTGGAGCGAAATGCCTCCGAAGGGACACGATTCAACCGCGGCGACGTTTTGTGGAAGATTGCAGACATCGAATCTGTTTGGATTACCGCTGATCTATTTCCTGAGGACATGCAATCCGTTTCCGGCGCGCGTACCGCCACGGTGGTTCTTCCCGGCGGTTCGGAATTACACGCAACGGTCGATCCCTCGCTGCCTCGTTTTGACGAAGCGGCACGTGTGGCAAAGCTCCGTTTAGCTGTGAACAATCGAAATCACAAGCTGCTTCCGGGAATGACCGTAACCGTTGTTCTGCCGCGCGCTCCAGTTGAAGGCCTTTTTGTTCCGGTGGACGCGGTGATCGAGAGCGGCATTAAGCCTCGTGTCTTCGTGCGGAGGAGCGATGGCAGTTTTGAGCCACGTGCGGTTTCAACCGGCTGGCGCGGCGATGGACGCCAGCAGATTCTCTCCGGGCTGCGACCAGGAGAGGAGGTTGTAACCGGCGGCGCCTTTCTCATCGATTCCGAAAGTAAGCTTCGATGATCCGGTTCCTTATCGACCTATCGTGCCGCTATCGCGCAGTGGTTGCCGGCATCGTTCTGGCCGCGGCGGTTCTCGGCATCTGGAGCGCAGTCAACCTGCCCTGCGACGCGCTGCCCGATACTGGAGATCGTCAAGTAATCGTATTCTCGCGCTGGGATCGCAACCCCGTCATCATCGAAGACCAGGTTACGTATCCGATTGTCACGCGCATGATGGGCCTGCCGCGCGTCAAAACCGTACGCGGTATCTCCGACTACGGCTACTCCTGGGTCTACGTGGTTTTTGAAGACGGCACAGACACGTACTGGGCGAGAACGCAAGTGCAGGAGCATCTCTCGGGCGTCACCCAGAGCCTGCCCGCAGGTGTGAAGACCGAACTTGGTCCCGACGCGAACGGACTCGGTTGGGTATTCCAATATGTGGTCACCGATCCTAGCGGCAATCACAACGCGGGACAACTACGCGCGATACAAGATTGGTACGTCCGCTATCACTTGCGGGGAGTTCCCGGAGTGGCCGAGGTGGCCACGGCTGGCGGGTTTGAGCCGCAGTACCAAGTGACAGTAGATCCGCTGAAATTGCGCGCCCTCGGCGTCACTATGGCGCAGGTGGTGGAGGCAGTAAAGAAGAGTAACAGCGAGGCGGACGGACGGTTGCTCGAAGTTTCCGGCGCGGAGTACATGATTCGCGGCCGCGGGTATCTGCAATCGGCACGCGATTTGGAAAATGTTCCAGTGGCTGGCGGAGGGGAGAGCCCGGTGGTCCGGGTGCGCGACGTGGGTGTTGTGTCGCTTGGCCCTGAAATACGCCGGGGGGTGGCGGACTGGAACGGCGCCGGTGAATCCGTCACCGGAATTGTTGTGATGCGCCAGGGGGCGAATGCGCTCGACGTTATCCGCGACGTGAAAGCGAAGCTGCATGAGATAGAACCAGGACTGCCCGCGGGAGTGACGATTGAAACAGTCTATGACCGCTCGGTATTTATCGAAAACGCGCTACACGGCTTGCGGAATACGCTGCTCGAAATCATGTTTACGGTGGCGGTTGTAATTCTGATTTTCCTGGGAGATTTTGCTTCCGCGCTGATACCGATCATCACGGCGCCCGTGACTGTTCTGATCGTACTCGCGATCTTTCGACCGCTGGGGATTTCGCTGAACATTTTGTCGATTGGCGGATTGGCGCTGGCGGTTGGCACTCTGGTGGACGCCTCGATCGTAATTGTCGAACAGGTCCATAAGAAGCTCGAACTTCAACCCGCAAGTGGCATAGACAAAGCCATTCGCGCTGCCCTACACGAGGTAAGCGGCCCCGCGTTCTTCGCGCTGTTGGTTACAGGCGTGGCGTTCTTTCCGATTCTCGCCTTGAATGGACAGGAGGGCCGGTTGTTCGCGCCGCTCGCGTGGGCCAAAACACTTGCCATGCTGATCGCGGCAATTCTAGCCATAACACTCGATCCGGCACTGCGAATGTGGCTCGCGGATTGGTTTCCTTCCAGGGCGCGCCCTGAATCCACTCACCGATTGAGCACCGCACTGATCCGCGCTTATACTCCGGTAGTCAAATTCGCGCTGGGACATAAACGCTTTATGATCGGCGCGGCTGTTGTGGCGGGCGCGGCGACGGTTCCGATTTTTTTGCGAATCCCTACGGAACTGATGCCGCCGCTTGATGAAGGCGTGATCCTCTATATGCCGTCGACCATGCCGGGAATTTCCATACGCGAAGCTTCGCGGCTGCTTCAGAGTACCGATCGGATTCTGAAGAGTTTTCCGGAAGTGGAGTCGGTGTTGGGCAAGGCGGGCCGCGCGTCGACAGCAACCGATCCCGCGCCGCTCTCCATGTTCGAAACGCTGGTTGTTCTAAAGCCGCGCAAAGAGTGGCCGGTGCGCCCCGGGTTGGGACGCATGACAACGGAGCAATTGGTGGCCGCGATGGACCGCGCCTTGAAATTGCCGGGTCTGACGAACTCATGGACAATGCCTATCCGCGGGCGCATGGACATGCTGGCAACAGGAATGCGCGCCCCGCTTGGCATTAAAATTACCGGTCCGACGAACGAGGGGATTCAAAAGCTCGCCGAAAAGGTCAGCGCGGTGTTAAGAGCGGACAGCTCGACCCGATCCGTTTTTGCTGAACGAACTAATGATGCCTACTACCTGGACATCGACTGGAATCGCGAAGAACTGGGGCGTCAAGGCATCAGCATCGAGGCAGCCCAGACGGCTGTCCAGAACGCAATCGGGGGCGAGACTGTGACGGAGGTAATTGACGGGCGCGCCCGGTATGGAGTGAACGTTCGCTACATGCGCGATTTCCGCTCCGATATGGATTCGTTGAAGGAAGTGCTTGTCGCGGCTCCGGGTAACCGCGAAATTCCAATCCGCGATTTAGGGGCACTGCATCCGCGCAAAGGCCCTTCCATGATTCGCGATGAAAACGGTTTGCTGACCGGATACATCTATATCGATCCTGGCGCTGAAGACGCCGGGCGCTATCGCGAGCGCATGTCCACCGCGCTGGCTCTCCACGTGGAAATGCCGGAAGGTTACACCATCACCTGGAGCGGCCAATACGAAGCTGCCGAGCGTCTGCGGCAGCGATTGCTGCTGATCGTACCGCTGACGCTGGCGATTATCGTACTGCTCATTCGCATCAATACACAGAGCTGGGTAAAAACCGGCATAGTAATGCTTGCCGTACCTTTCTCTCTCATTGGAGCGTCATGGACGCTCTACCTACTTGGCTATCACTTGAGCACCGCTGTTTGGGTTGGCATGATTGCGCTGATGGGCGTGGACGCACAAACCGGTGTGTTTATGCTGCTGTATCTCGATCTTGCTTATGAGAATGCGCGTGGCCTCGGCAAGCTTCGCAGCCTGGGCGATCTCCGGAACGCGATACTCGAAGGCGCAGCAATGCGGATACGGCCGAAATTCATGACTGTTACCACGATGTTCGTCGGCCTGTTGCCTATTTTCTGGTCGACGCGTCCCGGATCGGACCTTATGAAACGAATTGCCGCTCCGATGGCGGGCGGCATGGTTTCGTCGTTTCTGATGGAACTGCTGATTTATCCGGTTCTCTATATGATTTGGAGACAGGGTGGGATCGCAGGCGGCGAGAGGCCGGTTCGCGCTGAGTCATTCGTAACAGAGCACGGTAACTTCGCATCATTCCTTTCGCAAGGCGGCTATCGGGTCGATGCTGGAGGCGCGAATGGCTGGAATAAAACAAGCCACGGTGGCGACAAATAGAATTACAAATCCGACCGTTAGAAATACGAAAATATCGTGCGGAGCGGCGCGGAAGAGCAGAGTTTGCATGAAGCGTGTGATCGCGATGGCTCCGGCAATACCGAACAGCAAGCCGGCGAGAGCGGGCCTCATCCCATCCCAAAGAATATTTCGAATGAGGCTGCCCCGGTGAGCGCCGAGCGCGATGCGAATGCCGATTTCACTCGTCCTTTGCGCGATGACATACGAGAGAACCCCATATAGTCCGATTGAGGCCAGCAGCAAGGATAGGATTGCAAAAACCCCGACAATGGTGGCCTCAAAGCTTTGGCTTGAGAGCGATTTGCCGACGACGTCATCCATGGTGAGAACGTTCGCAACACCAAGGTCTGGGTCTGCCTTCGCAATTTGCTTTTGGATGGGCAGCGCCAGGGCAAGCGGGTTCGCAGCTGAACGCACAACGAGCGAGAATTCGTTGAAGTAATAGGCAGGGAAATACATCATCGGCGCCGGGGACTGTGTAATCCGATAAGGTGTGTCGCCGACAATGCCGATGATTTCAAAATTTTTGATGCCGCTCCAATCTAGCTGGAGGTGCTTTCCCAAAGGATTCTCGCTGACGAAAAACTTCCTGGCGAATTGCGCGCTGATCACCACATTGAGTGCTTTATTAAGGCGATCGTAATCGGTAAACGTGCGGCCGCGCAGAAGCGGGATTTCGAGGGCCTTGAATGCATCCGTGTCCACTCCACGAACAATCGCAAACTGAAATTGTCCTTTGGGCAGCGGAGGATGCTCAGGAATAGTGAACATATTGTCACTCCAGTAACCGCCACCCGGTAACCTGGTGATCGCTCCCGCGGCTTCAACACCTGGCAATACACGTACCCTTTGGAGCAAAGGATCGAGAAAAAGCGCGACTTGCTCCGGCGATTTATACGTTTGCTTCGGAAGCAACAGGCTCATGGTAAGGACGTTCTTTGTCGCGCAGCCGAGATTGACATTTCGCAGGTGCAGAAAGCTTTTGAGCAGCAGGCCCGCGCCGACGAGGAGAATGACGGTCACGGCCACTTCGATACTTACCAGATACCGCCGAAGCGCCACATGAGAGCGCCCGGTGCGAGCCGTGCGCGACGATTCCCGAAGAAACGCGAGCAGAGCGCCGCGCCGGAAGGAAATAGCGGGAAGGAACCCGGAAAGCAATCCGGCGAGAAGCGTCAGGCCGATGCCGAATGCAATCAGCGGGAAATCGAGTTGAAGCGAGTGAATGCGCGGGATGTCCGGGCGGCTATGTACGATCCAACATAAGACAGTAAATGCCACGGCAACTGCGACCGTGCCTCCTCCGAATGCCAGCAGCAGGCTTTCGATAAGCTGCTCCTGAGCGATCCGGCCCGCGCTGCCGCCGAGAGCGGCCCGCACCGCAATTTCTTTTCGGCGCGCGAAAGATCGCGCAAGCAGCAGGCTGGCGACATTCAGGCAGGTGATGAGCAGCAGGCAACCCACCGCGGCCAGCAGCACATAAAGCGGCGTTTTGAAATCGCCGGTGAGATCGTCGAGCAACGGTCGAATACCCGCGCTCTGAGAGGCCGGTTCGTTCGAATATTGCTTGTGGATACGGGACTGAATCGCGCGGATTTCCGCAACCGCGGCGGCGCTTGTGACCCCCTTCTTAAGTCGCGCGATAACATTCCACAGGTGGTTGCCATGCGAGTGCATCGCGTTGGGCCGCATGTCTTGATACGCGGGCGTCCACAACTGACCCTTGGTATCGGGGTAGGCGAACCAGGAAGGCAGCACGCCGATGACGGTATAGGGCTGGTTATTCAGTAAGACTGTGGTGCCGATGACGGCCGGGTCGCCGGCGAAACGGCGCTGAAATAAACTCCAGGTCAGAACGGTAGTTGCGGCAGCCCCGGGTTTGTCGTCGCTAGAAGAAAAGAATCGGCCATAGGCAGGCTGTATCCCTAGCGTATGAAACAGATTCCAGGTGCATCTGCGCGTTTCGAGTTGTTCCGGCAATTGCCCGGATTGTCCGGAGAGGTTGCGGGTGTCGTAGTCCCAGAACGCCATTTCAGCGAAGCCATGCGAGCCGGTTTGCCAATCCTCAAAGGTGGCTGTCGGAACCACGTTGTAGGTGGTGGGATCGTTCGGATCGGACGTTTCGTATAACATCACGAGCCGGGAAGGATCGCGAAACGGCAGCGGGTTCAGCAATACGGCTTTTACCAGGCTGAAGAGAGCGAAATTTGCGCCCAGACCGAGCGCCAGGGTGACGATACAGACGATGGTAAATGCGGGAGATTGCTTCAGGCGACGGGCTCCGAACCGGATATCGTGCAGAACAGCTTCGAGCTTTTGCCAGCGCCAGACCTCGCGCCCCTGCTCTTCGAGTAAGCTGAGGTTTCCGAATTGTTTTTTCGCCGTTTGTTGCGCGACGTTCGCAGGAACGCCAGTGGCGATGAGTTCTTCAACTCGCTCGGCCAAGTGTTGCCGCATCTCCTCGGCGAGATCGGCGTCGAGCCGCTTGCGAGAGAGGATCTGGCGAAGCCTCATTGCGAAATCTCCTTAAGATTCGGCCGGAGAAAGCACAAGAGAAATGCCTTCCAGCATGCGCTCGAAACTCGCCCGCTCGTTTTCGAGATGTTTGGCTCCGGAGCGCGTAATGCGATATACGCGGATGCGGCGATTCGTTGCCGATTGCGACCATTCGGCCTGCACAAAATTTTGCTTGAGCAGGCGCTGGAGGGAAGGGTAGAGCGAGCCCTCTTCAATGCGCAGCAGGTCATTGGACATTTGCTTGATGCGCTGCGCCAAGGCGTAGCCGTGCATCGGCTGGAGGCGCAGAATTTGCAGGACCATCATTTCGAGCGCGCCGGGAAAAAGCTCGCGCTGGGCATGTTTTCCCATTTAGTTTACTCTAGGCATAGAGTAAACATGTATAAAGTCGTTGTCAAGCGGAAAAGGACGGCAGAAGGCGTTGCGCATACGTGGCGCCAGCGCGAGTCTATCGTGGATTACAGCTTCAGCGGAAATTCTCGATCAACTGCAGATTCATATTTAAGAACTCCTGGCGGGAGTATAAAGCCCATTGCTCGTCGGGAGACAAGGTGACAGACTGCCAGCCGGCGAGGGGCGCTATCACCCGGACCGAGTTGCTCGCGAAATCGAGGAACCGGAGATCTGTCGTAGCGCGACTGCCGCCGGGAAGGTGAATGTCGCGTTTCGTGACGGTAAGTAGGCGTCGCATCACAGAGTTCAATACGTGAGATGGCGCGCCTCCTGCTATCGGCATCCTCCATATTTCGCCTTCCCCTTCGTTGTTCTTGTAGTACAGAAACTTACCGTCGGGGGACTCAACTGCCACGACACCGCCCGCGGTCGTCACTTGCGTTTCGGAACTGCCATCCGGTCTCATTTTCCAGATTTCGTGACGCCCCGTGCGGTTGGAAGTGAAGTAAATCCAGCCACCGTCGCGCGACCAGGCCGCCATAGCATCGGTCGCCGGGTTCGTAGTTAAGCGGAAAGGACGTCCGCCTTCTACCCGGATCACATAGATATCCCAACTGCCGGCTACGTTGCTGTCAAACGCCACACTTGCGCCGTCGGGCGACCAGCGTGGGCTACCGGACCAGCCTTTGCCGAAATTAGTCAATTGAAACGCATTCGAACCATCCGCTTCGCACAACCATATTTCGTGCACACCGGAACGGTCCGATTCAAAGGCGATGCGACGGCCATCGGAAGAGTAATCCGCCCAAGTGTCGCGCTTGGCTGTTGTTGTTACGCGAACGGGTTCGGCACCCGCATTTGCGCTCAGGGAAATTTTCCAAAGGTTTCTCGATTCGTTTCGTTGCCCGTATACCAACTGCCGCCCGCGCGAGGAAATTGCTACGCCATATGCGTTGTCGCCAGCTCCAGAAAAACGGACTGGGCTCGCATCTCCGGAAACGGGCACTCGCCATATGCTGCGCCGGCCTCCTCGATCGGAGGCGAAGAGTAGCTCGTGTCCGTCCGGTGTCCACGCCGGCGGGTCGATCATCGTGCCGTCAAAAGTGAGTTGCCTCGGTAAGCGCGCGGGCAGAGATGCCTCGGATAAAGGCATCACATAGATTTCGGCATTCGCCGAGCCATTGGCACGAATGAATGCCAATGAGCGGCCGTCAGGCGATACGGCCGGACCTACATCCCCGTGCCCGCTCCGATGCGGAGCGGTCATTGGATACTGCTCGCCCGTTTCGGCCGAAACACGGATGATCACCGGCAGCAATTCGGCCAACCGGCTTCCGGACGTAAACAAGTATTTGCCATCGGGAGACCATGCCAGCAGAGATCCAGAAGGAGGATAACCACAATTGGTCAGGACTGGAAGCCAAGTACACGAACCGGTGCCGAGCGACGGCTTTGTGAAGCGCGTCAGTTCTACGGCTCGCCCGCCGGAAGCCGGCATAAGAACGATCGCTTCCTGAGCCCCTGCGTCGCGAAGAGCGGCGATGCGGCGCCCGTCCGGCGACCACGCGGGGCTGAAGGTTGAGCTACTGACATTCGTGATTCGCACTGGATCGCCGGAACCAATCAGCTTCACATAGATTGCGAACGTGCCTTTCCCTGGTCCGTTCCAGGCATAGGCAACGCGGCTGCCATCGGGTGAAAAAGAGGGCTGAATCTGCATCCCCGGATCGGCGGTCAACGAGGTGACGCGCAGATCAGGATCGTTGGTTAAGTGCCTCCGCGCGAGCCATAAGACGAGAGCCGCCGCCAACCCGACCGCCATCAATCCGGCGGCAATCATGTGCTTCCGCCGGGGTCTGGTAACTAGGAACCGGCGATGCACTTCGGGTTTGGGCCGCGGCTCCGGCTTAGCAGAGAGAGCCCCAATGAACCGATAGCCGCGTCGGGCAAGCGTTTCGATGAACCGGGGGCGTTCGGCGTTATCACCTAGCGCCTCGCGGAGCTTACGGATGGCGCTGTTGATCGCGTTATCGAAGTCGACGTAGGTGTTATCGGGCCATAGCCTCTTTTGAAGCTCTTCCCGCGTGACTACGTCGCCGGGGCGTTCGAGCAGGATGGCGAGAATCTGGAGCGGTTGGTGCTGCAGTTTGAGCTTGACTCCATGCTTTCGGAGTTCTTCTGAGTCCGCATTTAGCTCAAATGCTCCGAACCGAAAGATGGACGGTTGCTGGTTTACTGCGGCCATCCTGCTTCACCCGATTCTGGAATGATACGCCTCGCCAGCAGCTCCGGCAAGGCAGTTAATGTTCCGACGAAGGATTTACAGTTAACGGGCGTTAAGTCCTTTTGCGGCTGGACAGAGGATAGTAATCGACGCGTTTTCAGAAACTTGCACCGACAGCATCCAGGCAGAGACAAATAAGCCCGCTTCCATTGTGATTCCGGTTGACCTCATCGAAGCTGCTCATACGAAGAGGAGGTCACGGCATGAATCATTCTTTTTTGAGATTTTGCCAAGCGTTCATTCTACGGATTGCACTGCTTGCGACCGCGCTTTCGATCTCGGGTGTACTCGCATCCACCAAAACCAGGCACGAGATCGCGCCAGACGAAATGCTCCACATCCGCCTTTACGATCGGGCACGAATCCCGGCGGGAACGCTTCAGTGCGCCATAATCGAAACAAGCAGGATCTTTAAAGCGACCAAAATAAAGCTGGAGTGGGAGCGGCCGTCCGTCGAATCGCCGGAAGATTGTGGCGTCGATTTTACCAGCCCAGCGGCGCGTCGGACTCATGCCGAGCGACAGTACCTTGTCATCAAAATTTTGCCTACCGTGGCCGCGACCGTCGCCCCGGGCGCTTTAGGTTTCGCGCTGCCATACGCAGAAGCGGGAGCACACATCACCTTGTTTTATGACAGGGTTGCGGCCACCGCGCGCGACTGGGGTGTAGCTCCTTATGTCGCCCTCGGATGCGTAATGGCACATGAGGTTGGGCACGTTCTGCTTCGTTCGTCCGGCCACTCGAGTATTGGCCTGATGCAACCGCGCTGGAACGAAGTTACCTGGCACCTGGTGTCCCAAGGCCTGCTCGGATTCCTCCCGGAAGAGAAAGCCAGAATGCGCCAAAGGGTATTACGATTTAGCTCTCCATAGAAGATTGCCGGAGGGAGAGGACGAGACGGCCTCGGGATCAGGCCGGAACGGCAGCGGACCACCCCCTCGGGCGAGCGGCGTACACATGTCACCTCGGACCCATTTACTTAAGGGATACACCCACCTTTATATCCTGGGGTCGCTTAGAAGCTGGGAAGAAATCCGCTAACCCGTCGCTCACGCTCCGGGCTCCTTTAACAATGCTATGCAACGGGCGATGTCGCTCGGAAGGCGGATTCAAGAGCTTGCGGTCCCGTTGGCGCGGCGGTGCCATTCAAAAAGGACGATCCCGGCGGCGACGGACACGTTGAGGGAAGAAACCGCACCGGACATGGGAATCCGGAGGATAAAATCGCAATGCTTCTTAACGTGTTCATGTAGGCCGCGGCCTTCGGCTCCGAGGACGATGGCGGTAGGTGTGGAGAAAGTAACGGAATCGTAAGCGTCCGAACCGCGCTCGTCGAGGCCATAGATCCAAAATCCCGACGTTTTCATGGTTTCAAGGGCACGGCTAATGTTCGTGACACGCGCCACAGGTACATATTCCAGAGCGCCGGCGGCAGATCGAGCGACGGTTTCGGTAAGAGGCGCGGACCGGCGTTCCGGGACTACGACGGCGGAGGCTCCGGCAGCATTCGCGGTGCGGACGATCGCTCCTAAATTGTGGGGATCTTCAATACCATCGAGCACTACCACCAAATTGGCGGTGGGGAGTACGGTGTCTAGTTCGACATACTCGTGCGCGGCTCCGAATGCAATGACTCCTTGATGGGCGGTTCCCTTGGCAACGCGATCGAGCGCGTCGCGGGGTTCGAAGCGGACCGGAATAGCCCGCGTGCGGCATAGATCTACGATTTCCTGAACGCGCGGACCGGCGGCCCCTTTGGCAATGACTACTTTGTCGAGCGGGCGGCCGGCCCGAAGCGCTTCCCGAACCGGATGGAGACCAACAGTTAGCGGCATAGTGAAATTCGATGGTAGCGGGAAACGATTGAAATTAACTTTTAACGATGCGCGAAGCCTTTTTGTTAGTTACAATTAGGGGTTCGCCGATGCTTGCCATGAGCAATGGAGGCCGGCCGCCGACCGACGGCCCACAGATTCCGAATAAGCTGTACTTCCGAATTGGCGAGGTTGCGAGACTCGCAGGCATAAAGCCCTACGTGCTTCGCTTCTGGGAGACGGAATTCCCTGGCCTGGGGCCGAAGAAATCGGGGACCGGACACCGCTTATACAGGCGTAAGGACGTGGAGTTAGTGCTTGAGATCAAGCGCTTGCTTTACGAAAAGCGCTATACCATTGAAGGCGCGCGAAAATTCCTGGAAGCACGGCCGAAGCCAACCGCGGAAAAGGCGGCTAACTCAAAGCGTCAAGGGGAGTTATTCGATTCGCGCGCAGAGGTTTTATCGGAAGTGCGCCGGGAGCTGGCAGAGATCGTCAGCTTGCTCGATTCGGTGGACAAATAGCACTCTTTATTCGCGCTTGAGTTAAAGAAGTGAGGCGTAGAGCCCGATAACAGTAAACACGGGGCTTTATGATTCATCTCACTCGTATTAACCGCGCACCGCTTGTGCTCAATTCGGATTTAATCGAATACATCGAAAAGACCCCGGATACGGTGGTCAGCCTGACGAACGGGGCCAAGCTGTTGGTTCGCGAATCACCGGACGAAATTGTCGAAAAGGTAATCGAATACCGCCACAGCCTATTAAGAGGATTGCCAAAGG
>Ga0134125_10005379_pt1 | contig 14572 bp, 21 predicted proteins | sample KB31751_FD_96464 | JGI IMG/M metagenome (GOLD analysis project Ga0134125, IMG submission 96464) | Terrestrial soil microbial communities with excess Nitrogen fertilizer from Kellogg Biological Station, Michigan, USA - KB3-175-1 | ecosystem: Environmental > Terrestrial > Soil > Unclassified ... | reverse complement strand
TCGACCTACACGATCGATGCAATCAACGACTACCTCCGCACGCACGTCAACACGATGTCGACGCTCAAGCGCAAGAAGAACCGTCAGGGCTTCGCTTCAAAGCGCGACACATTCGCTGCTGTGAAGACCGCTGCTGAGAATCTTGCTGCTGCACGTATCTCGCTTTGCTTCCAGGACGTCAAGGACGTCGGTGCAAACGGCATCGTTCAGTACCAGCCGTGGATGGCTTCGGCCAAGGCTGCTGGTATGCAGGCTGCTGGCTTCTACAAGGCGATCGTTAACAAGGGTATTAACATCAGCGCTGCAATCCAGGCTGCTGGCGATTACAACTTGAACCTCGACGGCGACGAAGAGTCGGCGTTGCTCTCAGGCTTGTGCCCAATCACGAAGCCGCAGGGCGGTGGGTTCACGTGGGTGTCGGATCAAACGACTTACCTCCGCGACAACAACTTCGTCTACAACTCGATTCAGGCGATCTACGCGGCTGATACCATCGCGCTCACGACCGCGCAGCGCATGCAGACTGCATTCGTTGGTCAGTCGGTTGCTGATGTCTCGGCATCGGTTGCTCTTGCAGCGCTCGAAAGCATCATGGGCGACATGCTTCGCTTGAAGCTCATCGCTCCTTCAGACGATGCTCCGAAGGGCTACAAGAACGCGAAGGTCTCGATCTCGGGTCCGGTCATGAACGTGTCGGTCGAGATCAAGCTCGCTGGTGCGATCTACTTCATCCCGATCAACTTCCAGGTCTCGCAAGTGACCCAGACTGCCTCGCAGTAATTCGAGCAGCAATCTTTAAGGAACAAGGAACAGCATGCCACCGAAGGTAATGAGCGGCGCCCGCGCCAAGGTTGCGATCGTAGATCCTGCAACTGGAACGGCGAAGGTCGTCGGTATCTGGAATAACTTCAGCTACAGCGTCAACTATGACGTGCAGCCGGCGTTCATCCTTGGTCGCTTCTCGGCGGCTGAGCTGAACACGACTGGCGTCGAGCCAGTGTCAATCACCGCTGGTGGTTGGCGTGTCGTTGATCACGGTCCGTTCGTCGAGGGAAAGCTCACGAACGTCAAGGATCTCCTCACGCAAGAGTACCTCGTGCTCACTGTCGTAGATCGTCAGACCGGTAAGAACATTGCGACCATTCATGGTTGCTTGCCTACCGGCTTTAGCTCGGGCCTCTCAGCTCGCCAGCTCCAGGAAAGCACCAATACGTATATGGGCCTCCTGATGGACGACGAGTCGACAGTCAATACCGAGGCAGCTTCAGCGGCGGATCTTCCGTAAGTAGTTCAACATCTAACTTAGGAAGGCCCGTCGGGAAACTGACGGGCCTTTTCTTTTTGGTCCAACGAAAACTTTCGCTATAAGGGCAACACATGGCAGGAATCAGTGAGCTGGAACGTCAAGCCGAAGAGGCTAAGACGAAAAAGCTCTTGACACCGGAAGAGGTCATCCGCAAATTCGTCGATCTACTCCGATCGGTCTCCTGGAAAGCCAAGACACAATCTAAGTAGAACGCGCATTATTCCTAGGTAGCTATAACGGCAGAGCGGCACACTGTTAATGTGAATTGTGGGGGTTCGAATCCCTCCCTAGGAGCCAGACAATTGAATATTGGGGATTAGCCAAGTCGGTAAGGCATCAGTCTCTGAATCTGACACACGAAGGTTCGATCCCTTCATCCCCAACCGAGAGATACGCTATAAGCGGATCACTCATTGATAATCGAATAGTGTAATGATGAAACTGGGCAGTTACCATGCTGCCCTTTTGCTGGTGTCGTCTAACGGTAGGACTCTTCTTTCGTAAAGAAGAAGTACGGGTTCGACTCCTGTCTCCAGCTCAATATTCCGGTATCGTCTAATGGTAAGACGGTGGCCTTTGACTCCACTAACGTTGGTTCGATTCCATCTGCCGGATCCATGGGGGAGTGCCCACGGAGCATTTCGCTGATCAATTCTAGACCGATCAGGTACGCAGCTTCAGCGTTTTCATTGACTCATAATCGATCTCTCCCACCAACCTCTCATAAGTCAATTGGACAGACACGACCCTTCTAATGTCGGAACGGCGGTTCGAATCCGTCTGAGAGGACCCTCGCATTGGTGTAGTAGTAGCACGGAAGGCTGTGAACCTTCAGGGATCGGAGCGTAACCGATATGACGAGACCAACGCCCGCATAGTTAAGTGGTATAACACTGCCCTTGTAACGCAGGATCCTCGGTTCGATTCCGAGCGTGGGCACTGCTGATCACCTGTCTCTCGGAGAGACGGAGCCCTTATAAAGCTCTATCGGCAGATTACCGACGCGATAGGGTTCGACTCCCTACAGGTGAACCAATGAGACGATACGGAGAAATCAGAAAGTTCCGTCGACCGAAGATCCACGGATCACACTGCGGCATCTGCCATCCTTCGCAGAAGAACCGCAAGTCAAGAGCGAGAGAAGAAGGAAAGAAACAAACAAAGAATGCTGACGTGGCGTAGTGGTAGCGCACATCCTTGGTAAGGATGTGGTCGTGGGTTCGATCCCCACCGTCAGCTCTGACATGCCGATGTAGCTCAACAGTAGAGCGGTGGTCTGAAAAGCCATGCGTAGCTGGTGCGACTCCAGCCTTCGGCACCATGCGATTGTGGTGTAATGGTAACCCATGACCTTGCCAAGGTTGAGTCGAGAGTTCGATTCTCTCCAGTCGCACCGCACTAATAGAAGAGTCGATCAGTAGCTCGATCGATGGGCAACAGGGTAGCACCCGTGGGTTCAACTCCCATTCTATTAGTGCCATGCGGGATTATCTCAATGGTAGAGAGGCGGTCCTACACACCGTTTACAGGGGTTCGATTCCCTTATCCCGCACGAGAGCGGACGGCAGCTCCCCACGCGACCGTAAAAGGCGCGGAGTCCGGCCACGCGGGAGCACACGGTTCGTGGATCTGCAAGGTGAAGATACTCCCCTGTCACGGGAGAAATGATGGGTTCGATCCCCATACGAATCGCCAGAATCCACCGTATGAGGTACTGGGGTACCATGCTCGCTGTAAACGAGTTGCCCTTTGGGCCAGTGGGGTTCGATTCCCTGACGGTGGACCAATTCGCTATAAGCGATATGTGTTGAAGCAAAAGAATTCGAAGAAGCAAGGCGACGTTGGTTTGGGATCCGCGATTGCGTGGTTCACGAGTCAAGGCTACACGGTTTGTATTCCTCTGACTGATAGTCAGGATTACGATCTCGTCGTCGAGATCGATGACATGATGCTGAGAGTGCAGGTAAAGACGACGACTCAAAAGAACGTCGCCGGCAGTTACGTTGTTGGCCTTCGTACTCTCGGTGGCAATCAAAGCTTTCACACGATCAAGAAGTTCGACAAAGAAAAGGTCGACTACATCTTCGTCCTCACCGAAGACGGATCTCGCTACTTCATTCCCTCGAATGATGTCGAGGTAAAATCTCAGCTCACTCTCTCGAAGTGCGAGCTATATAAACTTTAGGAAATGCTCCGGCTGAGCAGGCGAGTCTCCAAAACTTGCCGTGACGGGATCGACACCTGTATTTCCTGCCAATGCCGCTATCCGATAATGGTAATCGACGGGACTTTTAATCCATGTGATCGGGGTTCGACTCCTCGTGGCGGCACTACATGCGTGCGTGAGTGAATGGATAGCTAGCAGTCTGCAAAACTGTTTCATGCCGGATCGTGACCGGCCGCATGCTCCATGGAGAGTAAAGTGGATAGGTTCCACGGCGGTTTGCTAAACCGTTCGCAGTTAACGCTGTGCCGATCGTGCCGGCTGCTCTCCTCCAGTTTGAGTCACAATCTTTGACTCATGCCTTATAAGGATCCTCAGAAACAGAAAGAAGCTCTCGCTCGATACTTTCAAGAAAATAAAGAGAGGTTGAGAAAAGCACAGAACAAGAAGAGAGGACTTCTTCGAAGAGCGATACAGGAAGCTAAGACGGATGTACCATGCGCAGATTGCAAGGAAGTATTTCCTTACTACGTGATGGATTTCGATCATCGTCCTGGAGTAAAGAAAGAATTTACGATCGGCACAACATCGAACGCAACGTCGATGGAAGCGCTGATCGCTGAGATGGCTAAGTGCGATATTGTTTGTGCTAACTGCCATCGACACAGAACGTTCATAAGAACAGGGAAACGTGGCTGAGCGGTTGAAAGCGTCGGTCTCGAAAATCGAAGTGTGATGAGCACCGTGGGTTCGAATCCCACCGTTTCCTCAAATTGGAAGTGTGGGCGAGTGGTTGATGCCTTCAGTCTTGAAAACTGACGAGCCCGCAAGGGCTCCGTGGGTTCGAATCCCACCGCTTCCTCCAAACAAAGGTGCAACATGAGCAACAGGAAAGAATACGAATTCAAACAAGTGAAGATGCGCAGAGAGAACAGCATCGACATTTCATGGATCCCGGCGAAGTTCGCAAAGGTCGGGAGAAATCTTTCGCTGCTCACCAACGAAGAGTGGGTCGACGGCTGGAAGGTAGAAGAAGTCTACGAAGGCACTCGCACACTCGACGAGATGGATGCGCAGCGCGACGCACAGAAGCGTTGGCTCAGCGTCCTCGATCACGGGAAGCGCGAATAGATCCGCTATAAGGGCCACAGAGGGCAAAATGAAAACTCTGATCTTGGCTCTGGCGATGTTGTTCACGGTTCCGGCTTTCGCGCAGGAAGACATGGGAGCACCCAAGTCCAAGACGTGCGAGGGTGTGCTTCTGCAACCGTTCGAGGCGTTCGCGTTCTCGATCTCGCAGGATGTTCTGATCTTGACGGCATTGCAGGTTGTGGACATCTACAAGCTGTTCAACGACCAGCAGCAAATGAAGTTGGTGGATCTCGTCGGACGCTTCACGACGGTCGCAAAGAAGAGTGAGCCCAACGACACAACTCTCCATTGTGTGAAGTTCACGCCGGAGGAAGCTCTCACGATTCTCCACGACGATCAGAAGATGGTGAACGTCATCTCGACGACGCCGAACGGAGATCGGTTGTTCCAGCAGCTCTTCAGCCTTGCTCTCCACGAGAACAAGGTGATGATGAAGGCAGTCTCAGCAGCGAACAACGAAGTGGTCAAGCGACTCGCTCGATTGATCCCGCAACAGTCACTCTAATCTTATCTTAGTCACGGCTCGGACTATAACGAGCCACATGTGCAGGGCCACGGCTGGCAGCTAAACGGTCGTCTTCAATTTTTTTACCGGCAACGGTCCGACCGCAAGACGGTTATCTCTATGCTAAAGAGGCTCACTAGGTTCGACTCCTAGCCTGTACACCACTTTGAAAATTTAATATGCCGATCTAGCCCAACGGAAGAGGCGCCTAAAAAGATGGTCTCCACTTTTTGCCCGGCAACGGTACGTCCGGTAGATCGTTATCTCTATGGAAGAGGGAAAGTCCTGGTTCGAATCCAGGGGTCGGCACAAATATTATGCAGCGTTCGTCTAACAGCTAGGACACCGGCATCCAGAGTCCTTCGAAACCCTTTTGCTCAGCAATGAGCCGCTATCTGAAGGTTATCTAATCCAAGCCGGTTATGTTGGTGCAACTCCAACACGCTGCCCTGATTTACGGAACCAACGCAACAGAGGATCGACAGCTCGGTGATCACGGAACCGGTAAGCTCACATTAGCCCCGGATGAGTACGTGAGAGTTGCCCGCCAAGGCAGCCGCCTAAATCGATCGCGTGTTGGCGCACGAAACCGCCTAAAGGACGCCCTTGACCGGGCTATCCGTGGCGGGCGTTGGTTTCATATTTTATGCTGTCGTAGTGCAACTGGTAGGAGACGGTGGTCTTAGAAGCCATACAGTGCAGGTTCGAATCCTGTCGACAGCACCATTTTAGCGAGATTCAATTCTCGGTGTTTCCCGGCATCAATAACGGGAGGGTTCTCGGATCCGCCAAAACCGAGACATGCGCGTTTGATGTAGCGGCAACATGTCAGTCTTCCAAACTGGTCTCGCGAGTTCGATACTCGCAACGCGCACCATGCTCTCGTAGCGCAATTGGTAGTGGCAACGATCTCAAAAATCGTACAGGTGTCGGTTCGAATCCGATCGAGAGTACCACATGGCAGTCAGTCCCAGCGTGTGAGTCGCAGTATACTGGCAAGAGATACCGGTCTCTTCTCATAAAAACACCGGGCTCCCCCTCGTATGGTGTAACGGTTTCAGCACGGCTGCCTGATTAGCGGTTAGTTAAGGTTCGAATCCTTATACGAGGACTCTACGTCGCCCCGACGCAGTGCCGATGGAGTGCAATCGGACGAAGAGGGCAAATGCCTGTATAGCTCAGCGTAGAGCAGCGGACTTTAATCCGAAGGTCGCGTGGTTCAACTCCCGCTACAGGCTCCATATTCCGGCATAGCTCAAAGTAGAGCGCCGATCCGCCCTTCGATGGGCATCGGAAGATCCTGGCTCACGCCCAGGTGCCGGAGCCATTCGAGAGTGGATTAGTTAACTACTCTCAGCACGCAAGAAGTTTGCATCAAAACGCCGTGTGACGGTCGAGCGTCACGTTAGTGGGAGGGGCAACCCGGTGGTACCACTTAAATCGGAGTCGCGGGAGCATAGCCCGCCTTGCAGTGCTACATCAAGCTGTAGATCAGTGGTAGATCACTTCCATGACACGGAATAGGTCGCAGGTTCGAATCCTGCCAGCTTGACCAAACGAGCCGAAGTGAATCGGTTATCGTACTGGTGGTGTAAGGGTAACACGCCGGCCCTGTGAAGGCTGGAGAATGGACGTTCGAATCGTCCCTGGCACATCTCTTATCGATCGCGATAATTTGCTCGTTCATGCAGACGTGGTGGAACTGGTAGACACGCAGGATTGAGAGTCCTGTGGCGAAAGCCGTGCAGGTTCGATTCCTGTCGTCTGCACCATTCGCTATAAGTGGGATATGAAGCCCGCTGATGCGCAATACAACTTCGCTGCTCCTCAGGAAGTCGTTCGAGACAAGGTGAAGTACTGGATCGACCACATCATCAACGACCTCCGTCAACACGATCAGTCTGCGATGTGGCAGAGCCAGAGCGGCTTCAAGTATTTCGAGATGGCATCCGTCGAGCTGGAACGTGCCGGCTACGTAGTGAGACGACACGTCAAGAAGGACGATCTGCAAAAGATCGAACGTATCGAGGTTCAACTCCCATGAAGAAGCTAGTTCTACTTGCAGCGCTCGCACTGAGCTGTGCGCACTCACCCGAGGTACAGAAGCACGACGGGAACTACACGCGTAAGTTCTTTTGCTCCGAAGAGAGCTGCCCGGCCTTCGCGAAGGTCCACAACTACACGCTCCTGACGACGCGCTACGACGCAGATGGCAGAGCTTGTGTGTGCAGGCTCCAGTCGGACAACATGCCCGACGCCTTCGACGTCTCGATCCCGATCCACGCTCCAGCAGACTCGCCAGTCGATTCGCTATAAGGGGCATGTGATGATCTTCCTCGCAGCAATCGTTCCGACGGCGGTTTGGGCCATTGCGTACTTCGTGATGCTCAACAGCTACGACAAGAACGCGAAGCGCAAGACAGCGCTCTACGTGAACGAGCTGCTGAAGATTCAGAAGAAGTTCAACGAGGAGATCGACAGGCAGCGTCAGTCGTACCTCGAAGCGATCGAAGCAAAAGATCGCCAGTGGAAAGAGTACTACGACACGTTGATGGGCGGAAAGGATCGACTGCAATCATGACCCTCGTGTTCATTCTCGGTCTCGCAGTACCGTTGATCGTGATCATCGGATCATTGATGATTCGAGAGGCATTCAGAAAATAAGTTTCAATGGGCTCGACAGGTATCGCTACGGGATACAGCGAGTCAGAACGCACGCAGAGAGCTGATGGGATCTCTCTTAAAACAAGCCGGTCAAACATAAGCGACGATTATTCGTACGCGCCCGAATTCCGCGCGGCTGCCTAAAGCAGCTAAGCGAGGTCTCTCACGAGCCTGGGTCTAATCGTGAGTGGCGGCGGGGACCAACTTCGTTGGTTACTTCTCCTGTTTGCCGGAACATAAAACCGGATGGTGGAGGCGCCGAAAGGTGCCCTAGTCGGCCACAGACTTTAACTGTGGATGGTAGCGGGGACGGAAATACAGTGTCGGTGCTGTCTCACCTGACAAGCGTGTAACGTTTTGGCCGTGAGTCGCCGTATACGAGGGTTCGATTCCCTCCGGGTCCACCAACTTGATCCGCTATAAGGGTCATGACAGGAGCGAGAGATGCGTTGCCATGTGAAGAAGAAGCGCTACCGCATGCACGTTCGCGAGCAAGTTCTCGCGGATCTGAAGAACAACCACGAAGGACAGTGGTCCAAGACCGGTTCTTCGAACGGCGTGGATCACAACGTGTACCACGGCATGCTCGGCGGCGAGCCCGGCGTCGGTCGCCCGCAAAAGGGTGGCAGCGTCAAGCCGAAGCCCGAGATCTACGCTTCGCGCAATTTCCAGGATTAGTGCAACGCGCACTAGCTTCAATAGTACCGACCGCCTTCGGGCCGAGGTTGAGAAGCAAGACAGCGTGACCGACTAGGAGAGGCTAGTCCGTCCAGTAGACGATATGACTGGCGTCGTGCAAAACTGCTCTACACGACAAGGCCAACCGGTTTGAGTATGACCGAAGCAAAAACCTCAGCGAGTCGGACGTGGCCCCGCGCCGATGATCGTATCTACTTATTGATGGCTACGCGGGGCACTTTCTCTGACAACAGAATAGAACGATAGGATCGGTTTCTCCATCGTGGCTGATAACACCCTTACCTGGGGAAAAAGCACGGGCAAAGAGACTTGGTTCGATCTGAGAAAACTTGTGGAAGCGTAAAGCCTAAAGTGGCTGGGTGAAGATGAGTCTCTGAGCCCCAGTTGAAGGAAGCCCCGAAAAATATATACGGTCAAGGTTAGGGGTGTACGGGTGAAAAGTCCCGTCGAGCTTGAGCGCTGTGCTAGCTACACAGCGTGCTCGTTGCCGAATAACGCGACTACAAGAAGAAGGTGCGAGGCTTGACAACCTCGTCGATGAAGAGATCGATCGTGTCGTTCTATTTATGCGGGATCGCCAAGATAGTTAAGGCGCTCGGCTCATACCCGAGCAATGCGGTGGCGCAAATCCACCTCCCGCTCCCAATCGCTCTGGATTTGGTGATCACGCGGGTCTCATAAGCCTGCTAGTCGGGTTCGATTCCCGATGGAGCGACCAGTGCCAACAAAGGACGCAGAGCTTCGAAAGAAGCACAACGCCAAGTACTATGGAGCGAACAAAGACGCTCAGATAGTACGAGTGAGATTGCATAAGAGAAAGGTGCGAGCTGAAAATCGCATCAAGATCGACGCGATCAAGGACGTTCCTTGTTTGGATTGCAAACAGAAGTTTCCTTCGTTCGTGATGGATTTCGATCATGTTCGAGGAGAGAAAGAATTCACGATCTCCGCTCGGCTTGAGCTTCCTTGGGAGCGACTTCAAGCAGAGATCGATAAGTGCGATGTGGTTTGTGCAAACTGCCACCGCATTAGAACATATGCCCCGGTCCGATAACTGGCTAATCGACCAAACTCTTAATTTGTGTGATGATGGGTTCGAATCCCTCCTGGGGCACTAAGGGTATAAAATGACAGTTTTAATTTTTGACAAAGGTATTCTTACCAGCAAGGTCGACTTCAAATCTTCTGCATCACGCATTCCTGCCGTTGGCGAATACGTGCAATGGAAAGATCCGAAAGATGAAGACCTGAACGACGGAATCTTCTGTGTAGGAATCGTGAAAGGGATTCTTCACTCTCAGTACGGAGTTGGAGTATTCGTTAATATTCTCGACAAGGCCAAAGGTGGCGGTAGTCAGGAATTCTTTGAAAAATATTTGAAGTAATGGGGTTATAGCTCAATTGGGAGAGCAGCGGCTTTGCAAGCCGAAGGTTCGGGGTTCGAGTCCCCGTAGCTCCACCGCACAACCACAAGCCTTTACTCCGAGGCTCACTTCGCGCGAGTGAGTTGTTGAGGAGACCAATGCGGGTGGCGATCGGTCTGGCCAGACGATCTAGTGGTGTGCCATGGGGGATGCGCAAGAGCGCAAGACTGCCTTGCAAGCAGACTTCGATCGGAGCGTTACCGATATTCTCCACCATTCGCTATAAGTGAAACATGACTACCCACTGCATCAAATGCAAGTTCAAGCGAGCCTCGGCGACACCGTCGCTGTGTCTTGGTTGCTTTACACGGATCGCGTGGGAATATTTCGTATTCAGCAAGCGTGAGACGATCCCGTTTGCTTGTTACGAAATGCGTGACAACGCAGTATTCAAAAACTGGATGAATCGACTCCAGCGCAAGATCCGCAAGTCACATAAGCTGCACGATTCGACGATCGAGTCCTGATATGCTGCTCTAGGGCTGAAACGATAGGACCGGAGAAAATAGCGACCGGCTCGGTGGACAAATAAGAGGATGTCCGTCAGTACCGACTGGATGGCGTAGCAGCGGGGCATCGGCTCTCCTCCTTGAAGTGAACACTGCCACTAACGCAGAACCAGCTTCGAGTAAGCTGAATGTCTAACAAGCTCTACTCGATCGTCACATGCTCTGTCCGACGGATTCGGTGGCGGGTCTACGAAGCCTGCTTACGGGGGTTCGACTCCCTCACAGAGTACCAATCACTATCACCGAGCGGTGCGGCTTTAAGCGAAAGCGGTCATGGCGTCGGATCGCGTGGAACAATAACCCGGCAAAATCCACGTATAGTGATTCATGGTGCTATCTTCTAATGGTTTAGGATGTCGGTCTCTCATACCGTCGATCCGGGTTCGAATCCCGGTAGCATCACTACTTCCACCACCGCCTCCGCGATACTAGTAAAGCCGGAAGATGCGGAGTAGGGAGGAAATGCCTCACAGGACAAGTCCCACGCAAAGACCGTCCGAGGCTGTCACGAGCGCACGTGGTGCTCGTAGACACAATGGTCCATTCGTCTAGTGGTTAGGATGCCTGACTTTCAATCAGAGAACGAGGGTTCGATTCCCTCATGGATCACAAATTGGCCCAGCTCATTCATACTCCAGTAGGAGCGTTAATCGTTCCTGGTGGGTCCGCTTATCCAATGCTCACGAAATCTGATCTCGATTCTTGCTTTGATTGGGCGCGTCGTCACGTGCGCAAGCAGTTCGTTGGGTACATTCCGAAGGACAGTGAGATGCCGGTCGTTGTCGATCAGAATTGGCGTCGACGTGGCGAGCATCGAGTGGTGATCACATGGCGCACTCTCCTATGGCAGTACTACGTCGAGGACGTTCGAATCCTCAATCCATTTAGCGGCAGCGAGAGTCTTGACTGGAAGGTGACGGAGTCAGTGATTCAACCGACGATGAAGATGATCGATCAAGAAACGATTCGCTTCCTCGCAGAAGAAGCGGGACAAAAAGCCGCACCCGCACCTCTCTCAGCTCCAAAGATGAATGCCGAGGAGATCATCAAGAAGTACTTCGATACCGTCGTGCAGCAGAAGGAAGCACACAAATGCTATTTCTGTTATCGCGATACGCTGATGAAGATCTCGACGGGGTTCGTAATGTGTCCTCGTTGTATCACTCAGCACATCGTGCCAGCTCTCGTCGGTGAGTAGTGGTTACGGCGGTTTGTTCCGTCGATTACCGCAATCTTTAGGTACAGCCAGCTCGGGGGAGTAGGCTGATGTCTAAGGATGATTCAATGCCCATTGATCCACTAGCACACGAGCGTATTTCGGCTCTCGAAGAAGAGCAGGGTAACTTGCGTGAGACGGTTGCTCGCATTGATCAGAACGTGTCGTCTATCGTCGAGAAGATCGACGGTTTCAACGAAACGCTGACGAAGCACGCAGCCGAAGACAAGATCACCGCAACGAAGGTCGACAAGATTGGCGACCAGCTCGAACGAAAGAAGAATCGTCGCGAAACGATGATGAAGGGATTTTGGTCCGTTCTTCTTCTCCTCGTCGGTGCAGCCGCCAAGTTCGCATTCGACTGGCTCTCAAAGCACTAATCTTTCGGGCGTGGACAAGACGCCCTCATATATCGGTATCAATAGCCGAAAGTTGTGGTACGCAATCGGAACATCGATTGCGATTCTTGTCGTAGGCGTCGTAGCCGGCCTCTGGCCAGCAGTGAGACCGATGGTCGAAACGCTGATCGGTGGTGAGCTTGGTGCACTGGCGTTGTACCTCGGTGGCAACGTTTCAAACAAGTACGTGCTTGCGAAGCACGGCTTGATGACTCCCGCGTCTGGATCGGATGATAGTTCCGACGATGACGAAGAAGCGGAGACGGACGTTAAATCGGCCGCTCCCGTCGAGCCTCTTCCTGAAGAGACTCGCTAAACAATCTGGGTATAGCGAAGTGGTATCGCGCTCGTTTCGGGAACGAGAGATCGGAAGTTCGAACCTTCCTACCCAGACCAACAGGCATTAGCGAAGCGGTATCGCGCTCGGTTTGGAACCGAGAGATCGCTGGTTCGATCCCAGCATGCCTGACCATCACCAAAGCCCTCTGGTTCACTCCAGAGGGCTTTTTGCGTTAGGGGCAATCTTACCGGCATGGATACAATCAAGGCTCTCTGGAGCAAGGTGGTTGCGTGGTGGAACCTTCTAATGGCGTATACCGTCTGGAAGGTCGTTTTCTGGTGGAAGAAGCAAACAGGCTGGCTTGATCTTGGTCAGACTATTACCGTCACCGGAACAATTGTCGCAGTCGACATGAATGTCACCGGGCTCTTCAACGACGGCGATGTCTGCTTTAACGTCCAGCTAGATCCGGGACAAGAGAAGTACATCACCGGCTTCGGTGGTGTGCAGACGAACGAGGACAAGAGCGGCACCACGCCTCCGTCGATCCATTGCGAAATTACTCCGTGGATGCGTGCTCAGTTTGATGGCAAGTGGCAACAGCTCGCTGTAGGCAAGCGTGTGAAGGTTACTGGTGCATGGGGATTCGACGGCGTGCATCTCGGCGGATCAGAGTGGCTGGAAATCTGGCGAGCGATTTGGCGACACATGCCGAACGTGCTCGACGGATGGTTTGAGATTCATCCGGTCACGAGCTTCGACTACATCGACTAGCGTCGAAGTCTGCCGGCGAAGAAGCCGACGATGAGCCCGAGCAGCAGCGGGTAGATGTCTCGGAGCGATGCGTGGATCACGGCATCACCTTCTTGCACCACACACAGACGCCGCAATCGCAGCGACCGTTGGGCATCGGATTGCTGCGGCCAGTGCGCTTCTTCTCGGCGTAGCCGCGCTTCCAGCCGTCACGCCACGCACGATTCTCGGCTTGGCTCTGAGCTGAGAACGCACGGGCTTCCTTGCACGTGAACCTCGGCGACGTGCGACGGTCGCAGCCTGCACCGCGACCCGTGCGGCTGTTGCCGCAATCGTAGCAGCCGCGATCGAGGTAGACCCAAGGGCCTCCGGGCTCGCCGTGCTTGTCCCACGCATCCGGCCACGTCAGACCGACGTTGTAGCCTTCGAGGTACTTGCCGATCGTTCCACCCGCTTCGAGACTGAGGGCGTTGGGCAATTCCTCGTCGAGGAAATTCACTTCGGTTGGATTGAAGAACATTAGAGCACCGCTTCCCAGTAGAGAAAGTTGAGGAGAGCGTCGAGCACATCGACCGCTTCCTGCGGCAGTCGATACTTCTTCGGCACCACCGTGCCGTCGTACTGCGCCGCCTTGAGCGCAACACACGTCACGAGAAGCTCCCCACGGGAGAACTTGAAAGCTTCGTTGATGAAGTGCTGGAGCTTCAGCAGCTCACCGTCCTTCTTGGTCATGACGAATTTTTTCATCGGCCCCTCCAGCCCGGTTTCTTCTGATTCTTCTCGCAGAAGAGGTTGGCGCAGACGTACCAGACCTTGTGGCCGGCACGAGTCTCGCGGTCCATTGGCTTGTCGCAGCTACGGCAGAACACCGGCACCTTGCCGTGCTTCTCGACGAGGATTTTGAGAGCCGCTTCGAGCAGCTCACGACGGGCCTGACGCTCTTTGCCCTTGCCCATCGGCAGCTTCGCCTTCTTGCGCTTCTTGGCCATGGCTAGTCCTTCTTGTTGTGCTCGTGAAGCCAGACGCCGCCATTGTACGACAGATCGGCCCGCCAGGAGTCGCCAGAGCGATTCAGAACCACGAAGCCACGGTCCTGGAGGCTGCGAGCGGTCCGCAGCCACGCACCAGCCACGCGACCGGCGTCACGTCCGCCCACGAAGGGGCAGCGCTCGCTGCACATGGGCAGCCCGAGGAGACGCTCCAGGAACGAAGCCTGATTCTTGCTGAGCTTGGTCTTCATGGTCAGCCTCCCAGCGAGTCGTTGACGAGGTCGGAGACCGCGTCGTGCAGGGCAGCCTGCTCGGCCTCCCACGCTTCCATCTCGGCCTCCGGCCAATCGCTCGGCGCGATGCCGAGGGAGAGCGCACGCTCGCGCCAGAAGCTCGCGACGAAGCAGTTGCCGTGGATGTTCCAGTCGACACGGTACCCGAAGGACTCGATCGCCGCCACGACGGCCTTGAACTGATTGTTCACGGCAGCGTCGGGCCCACCCGTGCAGAGCT
>Ga0134125_10005378_pt1 | contig 14574 bp, 14 predicted proteins | sample KB31751_FD_96464 | JGI IMG/M metagenome (GOLD analysis project Ga0134125, IMG submission 96464) | Terrestrial soil microbial communities with excess Nitrogen fertilizer from Kellogg Biological Station, Michigan, USA - KB3-175-1 | ecosystem: Environmental > Terrestrial > Soil > Unclassified ... | reverse complement strand
GTGTTTCCGCTGGTGGCCGCGCAGGTCTCCGCGGGCAACACGGCGTCGGGGACGGTGGCATCGGCGGCGGCGAACTATTATGTGGTGGGCGTACCGGCGACGGGCACCGTCCTCCTCGGCGAACTATCGCCTAACGGAGGACCGGTGGCATATCCGGGTGCGCGGCTCTACGTCGTCCGGTTGCGATGAGACAGGGCATCTCCACGAGTGGGTGACGGTTCGACCATCCGATGCGACGACTGATCAACTACTTCATTCGCGGGTTGGTCGTCACGGCGCCGTTGGCGCTGACGTTGTACGTCTGTTGGGATCTGTTCCACTGGGTCGACCGCTGGCTCGGACTGTCGATTCCGGGCGTCGGATTCGTGATCACGGTGGTGCTGATCACGCTGATCGGCGTACTGGCGTCGAGCCTGGTGACGCGGGGCGCCGTTGCCGCGGTCGATCGGGCGCTGCAGCGATTGCCGTTCGTGCGCCTGGTGTACGGATCGTCCCGCGACTTTCTCAACGCGTTCGTCGGCGAGAAGCGGCGCTTCGACAAGCCCGTGCTGCTTGCGGTGGCGCCCGGTGACCACACGCACATGTTGGGCTTCGTCACCTCGGAATCGGTCGAGATGCTCGGCCTTACGGGATACGTGGCCGTCTACCTTCCGCAGTCGTACGGATTCTCCGGCAACCTCGTGGTGGTGCCGGCCGAGCGTGTGCGCCCCTTGGCCGCCGACAGTGCGGATGTGCTGGCGTTCATTGTGTCCGGCGGGGTTTCCGGGGCGCTCAAGCGATAGGCGGGAAGCCCGAGGCCGTGCCACCGGCGGCCATGGCCCATTATATTGGATGCACTATAGAATTGAGCCGGCGCCGCGCTTCGGATTCGCTGGAGCGCGGCGCGTGCCGTACACCCCAACGAGCATCCGCATGAAAGACCATATGGCCTCGCGCGCGAGCACCACGGGCGGCTTACCCGTTGCGCCGTCGCTGGGTCCCGCGCTCGACGCTGCGCACGTGCCGCACGAACGCGCCGAGAACAACCGCCGCATCATCTTCATCAGCGGCCTGGCCATTCTGGTGGCGTTCGGTGCCGGATTCGTCGCCGTGGTGTTGATGCGGCTGATCGGGCTCATCACCAATCTCTCGTTCTATGGCCGGTTCTCGACCGACTTCTCGTCTCCGGCCGAGAACCATCTCGGGTTGTGGGTGGTGCTCGTGCCGGTGGCCGGCGGCATCATCGTCGGCATCATGGCGCGGTACGGGTCAGCGGCGATTCGCGGACACGGCATACCCGAAGCGATGGAGCAGGTGCTGTACAACGAGAGTCGCGTACCGCCGCGAGTGACGATCCTCAAGCCGGTGTCGGCGGCGTTCGCGATCGGCACGGGTGGTCCGTTCGGCGCCGAGGGGCCGATCATCGCGACCGGCGGCGCGTTAGGCTCGCTCGTCGGCCAGCTGCTGCGTACGACGGCGGACGAGCGAAAGGTGCTGTTGGCCGCGGGTGCCGCGGCAGGTATGGCGGCGACGTTCGGCAGCCCCGTCTCCGCGGTGCTGCTCGCGATCGAGCTGCTGTTGTTCGAGTATCGCGCGCGATCGCTGGTGCCGGTTGCTCTCGCCAGTGCCACGGCGACGGCCGTGCGCCTGGCGTTCATCGGCTCGGGTCCGATTTTCCCGATGAGCAACATCGTGCAGCCGGGAGGCGCCGCGTTAGCCACGTACATCCTGCTCGGCGCGATCGTGGGGCTGGCATCGGTATACGTAACGCGCGCGGTGTACGCGATCGAAGATGGATTCGACAAGCTGCCCATCCATTGGATGTGGTGGCCGGCACTGGGTGGCCTGGCGGTAGGCATCATTGGGTACTTCGTGCCGCACACGATGGGCGTCGGGTACGACAACATCGAGAACATCGTGTCCGGCAACATCGTGGGGATCGGGCTGCTCGGCCTGGTGGTCGCGAAGTTCGTGTCGTGGGCGATTGCGTTGGGCAGCGGCACGTCGGGTGGAACGCTGGCGCCGTTGTTCACGATCGGCGGCGGTTTGGGTTCGCTGCTCGGCGCCCTGGTGATCGCCATTGCGCCCGGGGTGGGCCTGGACGTGCGAGTAGCGGCGCTGGTTGGCATGGCGGCGATCTTCGCCGGCGCATCGCGGGCGATGCTGGCATCGGTGGTGTTCGCGTTCGAGACCACGCGCCAACCGTTAGGCATGCTCCCCCTGTTAGGCGGGTGCAGCGCGGCGTATCTGGTGTCGCTGCTGCTCATGCGCAGCACGATCATGACCGAGAAGCTGGCGCGCCGTGGAACCGACGTGGAGGCGGACTACGCGGTCGACTACCTGTCGCAGATTCTGGTCAAGGATGTCGCGTCGGCCAACGTGGTCGCGCTGGACCCGGATGACGCCGTAGAAGAAGTGCGCGACTGGATGGCGTCGCGCGAGGATGAATCGCGGCACCAGGGCTTCCCGGTGGTGGACAAAGAGGGCAAGCTGTTAGGCGTGGCGGGCCGCGGAGATCTGCTGGACCTCGAGCTGCCGATCGATGCCACGGTGCGCGACGTGATCAAACGGCCGCCGGTGGTGATCTTCACCGACAACACCGTTCGGCAGGCCGCCGATCACATGGTGCGGCAGGGCGTGGGCAGGCTGCCGGTGGTGACGCGGGCGGATCCGAGCCGCGTGGTTGGCATCGTAACGCGCAGCGATCTCCTGGCAGCGCATGCCACGCGGTTGGACTCGGCCAACCGGGCCAGCCGCACGATCCGGCTGGACCTTCGCGTGCTGCCGCTGCGATTCCGTCGCACGCAGGTTCGCGTGGGCGACGAGATGACGACCGTGACGACCGTCGAAACGGCGCCGACGCCGGTGACTCCCACGGCGGCCGACGAGTCCGAGCCGCCGCGGAAGGATTGACCGTACTGCGTTAGGCGGAGAGCCGCTCAGCTCTCCAGGGTCGCGTTCAGATCGATCTTCACGTTGCCGCTCAAGGCCGCCGACACGGGGCAGCCGGTCTTCATCGCCTCGGCGATTTTGCGGAACGTGGGCGCGTCGATCTTGGGGACCTTGGCGCGCACGGTGAGAACCATGGTCGTGATCTTGAAGCCATCGCCGACCTTGTCGATCGTGCACGCTGCTTTGGTCTCGACCCGCTCCGGCGGCGTGCCGTTCTTCTCCAGGCCGAGCGAGAGCGCCATGCTGAAGCAGGCAGCCTCGGCCGCGGCGAGCAGCTCTTCCGGATTGGTGCCCGGCGTCGTACCGAATCTCGTACCGAACGAGTACGCGCCATTGATCTTGCCGCTCTGTCCCGAAAACGATCCTGTCCCAGACTGCAGGCCGCCTTCCCACACGGCCGTCGCCACGCGTGTTGGCATCGTACGCTCCTGGCTATGTTGTCGATTGAAGACGCTACTCGAGTGTCCGATCCAAGATCTCCCGCGCACAGTGCCGCGGCAACCGTGCCAGTTGTCGGGATAGGCGGGTGACGCTTGGCCGGCGGACCCGGCCGTCATATATGTTTCGGGCGTCACCCGTGACGCGACAGGTGAGAGCCGATGACAGACGAGTCGACGCCTAACGCAACCGAAAACGAGCTGCCGCCGTCGATCGCGCGCGTGCTCAAGTACTTCCGATCGCTCGGGCGGGAGGAAAAGATGCAGGCGCTGGTGTCGTACGCGAAGAAGCTCGAACCGCTGCCGGCACGGTACACGGCGATCGATCGCTCGAATTTCACCGTGCCCGAGTGCCAGACGCGGGTGGACATCTTCCCCGAAGTGCGCGACGGGCGGGTGCATTTTTTCGCCGACGTGAACGTGCGCCAGTCGCCCACGGTGGCGGCGTTCCTGTCGATCGTATTTTCGGCGGTGAACGATCAACCGCCGTCGACGACGCTGGCGATTCCGTCCGACATTGTCACTACGATGATGCACGACATCGGGCTGGGCGCGCGTGAAGTGGGGCTCAACGCGATGGTGGATCGCCTGAAGCGCTACGCGCGCGCCGCCGCATGAGCGCGCGCCGCCTACCGTTAGGCGGGTAACGCGGTGCTGCGGCGCTCCATGCCCACGGCGCCCGCCACCGGACCTGCCGGCGCGCCGCCGCCCAACACCGAGGAAGATCTCGAGCGGCGTCTCGCCGAGCCGACGCCGGGCGTGCTGGACGCGTTGCGGCCGTTGCCAGGCGATCTGATCGTTCTGGGCGCCGGCGGCAAGATGGGCCCGACGCTGGCGCGCATGGCGCGGCGTGCGTTCGATCTGCTGGGCCGACAGGACCGGGTGATCGCGGTGTCCCGGTTTTCGTTGCCTAACGCGGCGAACGCGCTCCGCGTGGCCCACGTGGAAACGATCCGGTGCGACCTGGCGGACCGCCGGGCAGTCGACGCCCTGCCGAGGGCGCCGTTGGTCGTCTTCATGGCCGGGCAGAAATTCGGCACGACCGATGCGCCCGGCACTACCTGGATGATGAACACCGTGGTCCCCGCGTACGCGGCCGAACACTTCGCCGGTTCGCGACTGGTGGCGTTCTCGACCGGCAACGTCTATCCGCTGACCCCGGTCACGGGCGGCGGTGCCAACGAGGCATGTCCGCCGGCGCCGGTCGGCGAGTATGCGGCGTCCTGCCTGGGGCGCGAGCGCGTCCTCGAATTCGCATCGCGCCGCGATGGGACCCCGATGGCAATCGTTCGGCTCAATTACGCCGTGGAGCTGCGATACGGCGTGCTCGTGGACATCGTGCGCGCGGTGTTGCGCGGCGAGCCGGTGGATGCTCGCATGGGATACGTGAACGTGATCTGGCAGGGCGACGCCAATGCGCGCGCGCTGCAGTGCTTTGCGCACACTGCGTCTCCGCCGTTCGTGATCAACATTACGGGCGGCGAGACGCTGTCGGTCCGCGACGTGGCGGCGTACGCGGGCCGTCTGTTAGGCCGCACGGCGCAGGTGGCGGGAGAGGAAGCGCCCGACGCGCTGCTGAGCGACGCGAGCGCGTCCATGGCGCTCTTCGGCGAGCCGGCGGTTTCCGTTGTGCAGATGCTGGCGTGGATCGCCGATTGGTTGCAGCGCGGCGGCCGCGTGCTCGACAAGCCGACCCACTTCCAGGAGCGGCGAGGCGCGTTTTGAGCGGAGCATCGTTCGACCTACGCGCGCATCTCTTGGCGGGTCAGGCGATTCCCGCCCACCCGCTGGCGCTCGACGCCGCGGGCCGGTTGGACGAACGGCATCAGCGCGCTCTCACGCGGTACTACGCGGGCGCCGGCGCAGGCGGCATCGCGGTAGGCGTTCATACCACCCAGTTCGCGATCCGCGATCACGGGCTGCTCGAGCCCGTGCTGTCGCTGGCGTCGGACACGCTCGACGAGGTCGAGTCGGTTGGGCGCGCGCCGATGGCGCGCGTGGCGGGCGTCTGCGGCCTAACGGGACAAGCGGTGGCCGAAGCGGCCCTGGCGCGCGATCGGGGCTATCACGCCGCGCTCGTGAGCTATGCCGGATGGCGCAACGCGGATGACCACGCGCTTCTCGAACACGCGCGTGCGGTGGGCGAGGTGCTGCCGGTGTTCGGATTCTACCTCCAGCCCGCCGTCGGCGGCCGTCCGTTAGGCTACGATTTCTGGCGGCGCTTCGCCGACTTGGAGTGCGTGGTGGCGATCAAGATCGCGCCGTTCAATCGCTACGCCACGTGGGATGTCGTGCGCGCGGTAGGCGACAGCGGTCGAGGCGATGTGGCGCTCTACACCGGCAACGACGACAGCATCATCGTCGATCTCCTAACGGAATTTCCGAACGGCTTGCGCATGGCGGGCGGACTGCTCGGCCAGTGGGCAGTGTGGACGCGCCGCGCGGTCGAGCTGCTGCGCGCGATCAAGACGGCCCAGGCCGGCGACTCGCCCACGCCGTGGTTGGCCCGCGCCGCGACGCTGACCGATGCGAACGCGGCAATCTTCGACGCCGCCAACGGTTTCGCGGGATGCATCGCCGGCATTCAGGAGGTGCTGTTCCGTCAGGGACTGCTGGGCAGCACGCGGTGTCTCGATTCACGCGAGGTGTTGTCGCGAGGACAGGCGGAAGCGATCACACGTGTATCGACGCTGCATCCGGAGTTGTGCGACGACGAGTTCGTCTGCGCGCACCTGGACGAGTGGCTTCGCTAACGGGCTGGCCGGCCCTCGCGCCCTGCCGCGCACGCCTGTAGCTTCACGCCGTTCCTTCGACATCGAACCATTCATCGAGCGAGCGCATGTCCGACTCCATGCCGACGCCGGCGCGATCGCGCCGCGCGTTCATCGGGTACTTCGCATCCATCGGTCTGAGCACGACGCTGTTGCCCGGCATCCTCTGGGCGCAGACGGCGCGCGGTGAAGAAATCACGAGCGAAACGGTGGCGAAGGCGGCCGAGCTCGCCGGCCTCGAGTTCGACGACGACGAGCGGGCGATGATGGTGGCGGCCCTTACGCAGCAAGAGAAGCAGATCGAGACCATCCACGGCATCGCGCTGACTAACGACGTCGTCCCGGCCGTTCACTTCAATCCCGTGTTGCCCGGGATGGCGGTCGAGAAGGGTGCGCACAAGATCGTGCGGTCGGCTGTGTCGTCGAAGGCGGTACCGGCATCGCACGCCGAGCTCGCGTTCCTGGCGGTGACGGAGCTCTCGGAGCTCCTGCGCCGCCGCAAAGTGACGAGCGAGCAACTGACGCGCTTGTCGCTCGATCGACTGCAGGAGTTCGATCCGACGCTGCATTGTGTGATCACGCTGACGGCCGATCGCGCGTTGGAGCACGCCAAAGCCGCGGACGAGGAACTGCGCCGCGGTCATTGGCGCGGCCCGCTGCACGGCGTTCCGTGGGGCGCCAAGGATTTGCTGGCTGCGAAGGGTTATCCGACGACGTGGGGCAGCACGCCGTTCAAGACGCAGATGTTCGACACCGATGCGACGGTGGTGCAGCGTCTCGATGCCGCGGGCGCGGTGCTGGTGGCCAAGCTGTCGTTAGGCGAGCTGGCCATGGGCGACGTGTGGTTCGGCGGGATGACGCGGAACCCGTGGAAGCCGGAGCAGGGGTCGAGCGGCTCGTCGGCGGGGCCGGCCTGCGCGACGGCAGCCGGGCTGGTCGGATTTTCGATCGGGACCGAGACGTTAGGCTCGATCTCGTCGCCGTCGACACGCTGCGGCGCGACGGGCTTGAGGCCGACGTTCGGCCGCGTCCCGCGGACGGGCGCGATGGCGCTGTCGTGGACGATGGACAAGATCGGACCCATCTGCCGGAGCGCCGAGGATTGCGCGCTGGTTTTGGATGCGATTCACGGCAGCGACGGCCACGATCCGACGTCGGTCGATGCCGCGTTCCCCTTCGACGGACGGAGCGCGCCGTCGTCGCTGCGCGTGGGGTACATCAAGAGCGCGTTCGACCAGGATCATCCCACCAAGACGTTCGACGACGCGGCCCTCGATGCGTTAGGCGCACTCGGCGTCACGTTGGTGCCGGTGGAGCTGCCGGATCACCCGTGGGGCGCGATCTCCATCGTGCTCCGGGCCGAGGGCGCAGCGGCGTTCGATGACCTCACGCGCTCGGGGCGGGACAAGTTGATGGCGCAACAGGGCGCCAATGCCTGGCCCAACGAGTTCCGCGTGGCGCGGTTCATTCCGGCGGTGGAATACGTGAACGCGATGCGCGCCCGCACGCTGGCCATGCGCGCTCTCGATCAGGCCCTGGCCAACGTCGACGTCGTCGTCACGCCGACGTTCGGCCCGCAGCTCGTCGCCACCAATCTCACCGGCCATCCGGCCGTCATTGTGCCGAACGGCTTCCGCGACGACGGCACGCCGGTGTCCCTCACGTTCCTGGGCCGTCTGTTCGGCGAAGCCCCTGCCCTCCAGCTGGCCAGCGCCTATCAGAAGCGCACTGGATTTCACCTCAAGCATCCCGACTGGCTGATGAAGGACTGACTGCGTTAGGCGCCGTCCCGATCCGCCCGCAGCAGTTCCAGCACGCGCTCGACCTTCCCTTCGAGGCGGTCCATGCGCTGCGTGATGACGTCGTGCCATCCCTCCTCGCCCGTGGGATGTTTGACCGCGAACGTGAGCGTCCCGCCGACCTCGAGACGCGCGCAGTCCACGGTGGCCAAATCATCGATGCCCTGTTTTCTCGCCGCCGACGCGAGCTCCGATCGCGTGATGAGCTCGCGGCGGAGCCGCTTCTCGAGCAACTTGCCGTCCTTGATCAGCACGACGTCGCGGCCCTCGGCGATGCGGTCGAGTCGCGGGTGCAGGAAGAGAAAGCGGACCACGACATAGTTGAGCACCACCAGCACCGTCGCGCCGAAGAGGCCGCCGACCAGCGAGTTGTCGTTGCCGATGATCGCGTTCTGCACCGTGTTCGACAGCACCAGCAACACGACGAGGTCGAACGGATTCAACTGGCCGAGCTCGCGCTTGCCGGCGAGGCGCAGTCCGACCAGCAGGAACGCGTACACGGCGACGGTGCGGATGACCTTGTCGAGCAACGGAACACCGGGCGTTAGGATGTCGTTCCAGATGGGATGCATGAGGGAGCGCGGCTCGAGAGGATGGCTTAGGGGCGCAGCAGCGCAATTGCGGATGGATGATAGTAGCGAGCGCCGGGGCCGCACGACCAGAGCCGCGTGCAACCCATCGAGCCGACCGCGGTGTCGTATCAGTGAGAGCGAGACACGACCTGCGCGGAGTGTACCGATGAGTACGATGGGGTTGAATCTGTGGATGCTCGATCCGGGACTTTCGCGCCGGCGCACGGTTGCCGCGACGCCACCGGTCGAGCGCAGTCAGGATGCCGCGCGCGCCGGCTGGCTGAGCCGTCACGGCATCGAGTCGGTCGAGGTGTGCGCGGATGGCCGCGGCGTGATCGAGCTGCGCCGTTTCGTCGGATCACCGGCCGCACGCGCGAGCGCGATCGAGGCGATGTCGCGCGTCGCCGGTGCAGACCGGGTGGTGCTCGATCTTCGTCGCCACCGCGGCGGCGACGAATCGATGGCCGCGCTGCTGACGAGCCTGCTCTTCGACACCGAGCCGTTGTACAACGACGAAGTCCACGCATCGGGTAATTCGATGCCGGCGACGCGCCCCGAAGCGAGATGTGCGCGTCAGGCGGTGGAAGTGTTGATCAGCGGGTCGACGAGCGCGCTCGGACTCGCGTTCGCCGCAAATCTCGGCCGGTTGGGGCGCGCGACGGTACGCCGCCTCGACACCGTGCGCATCTAGGAAGCGATCGCGCCCGCTCGCGGACGAATTGCCGCAGCGGCGCGCGCGGGGGCATCATTCGGGTCGACTCCGACTCGAGGCACGTTGGGCATGGGTTCCGCCGCCGCATCATCCGTCGCGCGCGCACGTCGTACACATACGCCGGAGCGGGCGTCATGAGCTTGCTCCGCGACTGGCCGCACGAGTGGGTGCCCGGCGCATCCGGCGCGTCGTCGCCCACGGTGCTGCTATTGCACGGAACGGGCGACGACGAATCGGACCTCATCTCGTTAGGCACGGAGCTGGCTCCGGGCGCATCGCTGTTGAGCCCGCGCGGTCAGGTGAGCGAGCGCGGCATGCCGCGTTTCTTTCGCCGGCTCGCCGACGGCGCGTTCGATGAGGCCGACATCCGCGCGCGTGTGCCGCAGCTGGCGGCGTTCGTGCGATCGGCGTCGGCGACGTACCGGTTCGCGCTCGAGTCGCTGTTTGCGTTAGGCTATTCCAACGGCGCGAACATGGCCGCGAGTCTGATGCTGCTCGAGCCCGGCGTGCTGCGCGGCGCCGTGTTGATGCGCGCGGTGATGCCGGTCGAGCCCATCCAGCGGCCCGTCCTCGAGGGAACCGCCGTGCTCATTTCGGCTGGGCGACTCGATCCCTCCTCGCCGGCCATGCGTACGCAGCGTTTGGCGGACGCTCTCTCGGCGGCCGGCGCTGAGGTCACGCTCCGTTGGCAGAGCGCGGGGTACGAGCTCGTGCCCGGGGACCTCGAGGATGCGCGCGCGTGGCTGTCCCAGCGACTGACCGGGCCTCGCGCGTAGCAGGTTAGATCTCGCCGCTGTCGATCAAGCGACGCGCGAGCGCGTCAATGACCTGCGGAGTGTCGTAGGCGCCACTCGTCAAGCGGCGCTTGATCTCCTCGACCTGGCGGTGCGAGACTGCCCGTCCGGTCGACCAATGCGAGCGACTGTAGGCCGACGCGCCTTCCTGCGCGCGATCGCCATTCTGGTCGCCGGCCTCGTTCCAACGCGGTGTGGTGATCATGCCATGATGATCGGTTGGCCGCGCCGGAACTTTAGCGACCTCTAGGGCGGGCTTACTCTGTGAGGCCCCGAGGGCGCCGCTGCCGCCCGGCAGTCATGTCTCGGAAATTGTTGCCGCTCGTTCGCCGGCGCGTCATCCACACGAATGGCTACTATTCTGTGCGTCGACGATGACCAGACGATCTCCGTGTTGCTCGCGGAGACGCTCCGGCAGGCAGGACACGATCCGCTGAACGCGACCAGCGTGCCCGAAGCGCTGGCGGTTCTCGCACGCAGCACCGTCGACCTCATCATCTCCGACTATCGGATGCCGGGCAACACCGGCCTCGATCTGCTCGCGCATCTGGAGCGCGAGGGGATCGACACGCCCGTGATCATGATGACGGGATACGCGAGCATCGAGCACGCGGTCGCGTCGATCAAAGCGGGGGCCGTCGACTACATCACGAAGCCCGTGCGCGCGGCGCAGCTCGAGTTGGCGGTGGATCAAGCGCTGGAGCTGGTGCAGCTGCGTCGTGAGAATGCCGCCCTCAAGCGCGAGATCATGGAAGCGCGCAGCGAACGCCAGATCATCGGTGAGAGTCAGGCGATTCGACGCGCGCTTCAATCGGCTGCATCGGCGGCACCGACGCGCGCCACGGTGCTGCTGCAGGGTGAATCCGGCACGGGTAAGGAGTTGTTCGCCCGTGCGATTCACGAGCTGAGCGAGCGACACGACAAACCGTTCATCAAGCTGAACTGCGCGGCACTCCCAGAAGGATTGGTGGAGAGCGCGCTCTTCGGACACGAGCGCGGTGCATTCACCGGCGCGCTCAAGCGCGTGGAAGGTGCGTTCGAGCGCGCGCACGGCGGGACGTTGCTCCTCGATGAGATCTCGGAGATGCGTCTCGACTTGCAGGCGAAGCTGCTCCGCGTGCTCCAGGAGCAGGAGTTCGAACGCGTGGGGGGCACGTCGCCGATTCGCGTCGATGTGCGCGTGATCGCGACGACCAACCGCGATCTGGCTGCCGAGGCGACCGCGGGCCGGTTTCGGCAGGACCTGTTCTTCCGGTTGAGCGTGATTCCGGTGCGCATTCCGCCGCTGCGCGAGCGTCTCGAGGATGTGCCGGTGTTGGCGCATCGGTTCGCGCTGCGGGCCGCCGCCGAAGCGGGCAAGGAGGTCGCCGGCATTTCTCCCGAGGCGTTGGCGCTGTTGCAGCGGCACGAGTGGCCTGGAAACGTGCGCGAGCTGCAACACGTGATCGAGCGCGCGGTGATCCTGAGCTCGGATCCGATCCTGCAGGCGCGTGCGTTAGACGCGGAGACGTTCCGGAACGGCCTGGCGGAGAACGGCAAGCGCGCGGAAGCCGCGCCAGCGTCTAACGGTGCGACCAACGGCGCGGGCGCGCCACACGACGGCATTCTCCTGACGTCGTTGAGCCTCGACCGTGCCGAAGAAGTCTTGATCGCCAAGGCGCTCGAGGCGACCGGGAAAAACCGGACGCGCGCCGCCGCGCTTCTCGGGATCAGCGTCCGGACGCTTCGCTACAAGCTGAACGGGCCGCCGTCCGCGGCGACGTCCGAAGCCGCCGACGACTGATCGAAGCACGGTGCGGCAAGCGTTGCCTGCACCGGCCCGGAAAATCCTTCCGCCAGGCACAGTTGCCCCTGCCACAGCAGGCGGCCCGAGCCACTTCCACGGCGGTCGCGGCGCTCTCATCCTCCCTGCCTAACACCAGTCCCCGCAAGTCGTTAGGCTGGTCGCCACGGCGGTGCGGGCCACATGAATATCCACCAATCCAGTGTGGAACGTCGGTTGCTTTGAGAGGGCCCGCCCACGCGGACGAATCCGCTTCGGCCAAGACTTTCTCGAGAGAGGCACGATGTCGGACGCGGACATGTGGCAGCGGTTGGCGGCAGGCGACGAAACGGGTCGTGAACAGCTCATGGCGACCCATCTCACGCTCGTGTATCACGTCGCGCGCGGCGTTCACCGCCGGTTGGGCGGGGTCGTCGAGCTGGACGAGCTGGTGAGCGCCGGGACGCTGGGTCTGGCCGAAGCCATCGACCGGTTCGACGCCACGCGCGGGTTGGCGTTCAGCACGTACGCCGTTCCGCGCATCCACGGCGCGATCGTGGACGAGCTCCGGCGCCTGGACCACGTCCCGTCCTCGATCCGCCGCCGGGCTCGCGCGTTAGGCGCGACGCAGGAACAGCTCGGCCACCATCTCGGCCGGTCACCCAAAGCCCACGAGACCGCGGTCCGGATGGGGGTCGACGTGGAGACGGTAACGCGCTGGCAGTCCGACGCGGCGAGCACGTCGTTGCTCCGCCTGGACGATCCGATGCCCGGCAGCGGTGAGGACGGCGAGGTGCGGACGTGGGGCGAGGCGTTGGCGGCCAGCGATGGCACCGAGGCCGAGTCGCGGATCACGCGCGAACAGGAGCTGGAGCGGCTGCGGGCGGCCTTGCTCGAGCTGCCGGCCGTGGAGCGCCGGGTGCTGACGCTCTACTTCCTCGAGGAGCTCAAGCTGCAGGACATCGCGCGGGTGCTCGAAGTGACAGAATCGCGGGTGTCGCAGATCAAGCAGAAGGCCGTGAGCCGCCTGCGCGCGGCGCTGGCGCCGATGCGCTCGGTTGCCTAACGCCTAACTGGATGACCGGTCGCGCCGGCGCGCCGCGGCCAGCGTGGGGAGCAAGAGCTCGTATCGCGCGCCCTGGGCGGAGTCCGTGATCTGCATGGCGGGTGCGCCATGCGCGAGATCCTCGCCCGGCCCGCCTGTGCCGCCGGCATCGCCGACGGCGAAGCCGACCACCACCCAGCGTGCATCACCCGACACATCGATCTGCACGCGATGCGCGCCCACGCGTCGCGCGGCACGCGCCGCGGCGACGAGCAGCGTCGGGACAACGCGCACGGGCAGGCTCGCGTCGATGAACGCCGGCTGCACATTCGCTGTCATCCGGATGTCGCACGGTATGCCGCCGACATCGGGATGCTTGCCCGCGAACTCGACGAGCGACGGCAGCGTGTCCGCGATGTTGAGCGGCTCGGCCGGCGCCGGAGGCGGCGGCGACAGGAGTCGAAATTGATGCAGTAAGGCATCGAGGCGCCGCGCTTCCGACGAGAGCACGTCGACCGTGCCGCCGCTCGCGGGAACCTCGGCCGACAACTCGGCGAGCGTGGTGATCGCCATGACGCGATTGCTGAGCGCGTGCGTGAGCCCGCGCAGGAGCGCGTCGCGCGCGGCGCTCCATGCCTCGTCCAGCGGAAGTGTCTCGCCCGGCAGGCCGGTGGGAATGCGCGTGGGAAGGACTCGATGCGGTAGGTGCGTGCGGATGGCGGGTGCGGGTCCGCGAGCTCGAAAATAGCGCCGGAGGCGCCCGGCGCGCGAGGGTATTCTTTGGTCGCGCCTTACGGAACGGGCCGGCGACGCTGCATGAGGGCGTAGACCAGCGGACCGAGGAGCGCCGCAGCCACGGCGCCGGCCACCGCCGGCCGGCCGTATTCGCCGTCGCGCATTTCCAGCGCGACCACGGCGAGGAGGATGACCAACGGCAGCAGTGCGAGAACGGTGACGCCGGCACGACCGACCGGGATGCGGAAACTGCCCCGCAGGTTAGGCTCGGTGCGGCGCAACTGGATGAGCGCGCCAAACTCGAGAAAGAGGGCCATCGCATAGAGCAGCACGTCGGCGACGACGAGGCCTTGAATCGAGAGGAGGACGAAGACCGAATAGCAGATCGCGGAGACGATGACGGCGTTGCGCGGCGTGCCGCGCGCGTCGGTACGGCCGAGCGTGGCGGGCAGATAGCCGTCCATCGCCATGGCAAGGGGGATGCGCGAGTACGAGAGCAACAGGGCGTTGAACAACGCGAGGGCGCTCACCATGCCGGCGACGCCGATCCAGATTGCGATCGTCGATCCGCCTAACGATCCGGCGGCGGCGCGGGCGATCTCCGGCCACGCGCCATTGGTCCAGGTGGTCCAGTCCGTGGCGGCGAGCGCCGCGCCTAACGCGGTGAGATAGCCGAGTGTGACTAACGGAAGGGCGATGGCAAGGGCACGCGGGTAGCTGCGTGAGGCATCGACCACTTCGCCCTGCACGGTCGAGGCGTTGTCCCAGCCGATGTAGTTCCAGAGCGCGATCGAGAGGCCGATCCCCAACGCGCCGGCCGGCGGGCGGCCGGGCTTGACGACCGGAAACCACGGGACGTGGGTGGCGTGCGGCAGCGCGGCGAGCGACATCACCAGGAACGCGAGGATGATGAACCCGCCGGCGATCACCGACACGCGCCCGACGGGAAGCGCGCCGCGCAGATTGATCGCGGCGGCGGTCCAGATGACGATCAGCGCGACGAGCCATCGCGCATC
>Ga0134125_10005377_pt1 | contig 14574 bp, 3 predicted proteins | sample KB31751_FD_96464 | JGI IMG/M metagenome (GOLD analysis project Ga0134125, IMG submission 96464) | Terrestrial soil microbial communities with excess Nitrogen fertilizer from Kellogg Biological Station, Michigan, USA - KB3-175-1 | ecosystem: Environmental > Terrestrial > Soil > Unclassified ... | reverse complement strand
GTCAAATCGATCGATTACAAGGGCTTCGACATCGTCCCCGAGCGGCATTTCAACACCGTCAAGCACGACGCGCCGATCAAGGTGAATCAGCCGCGCAACAAGCAGTACGTGCTGACGACGCAGGAGATGGCGCTCAACGAGCTGCGCGACCACGGCTACCCGTACGCGAAGGTCACCGTCGACGAGGACGACGGCCCCGACGGCCTGCAGGCGACGCTGACCTTTGTCGGCGAGCCCGGCAAGATCGCGTACTTCGGGCCGACGACGGTCCAGGGCAACGAGAGCGTCAGCGACCGCGTGATTCTGCGGCAGGTGCCGTACAAACAGGGCGATCTCTATCGACGCAGCCGCGTCCAGGACGCGCAGCGGCGCATCTACGGCCTCTCGCTCTTCAGCTTCGCGAACATCGAGCCGGTGGACATCGAGAAACAGCCCGAGATCGTGCCGACGCGGATCACCGTCGCGGAGGGCAACAAGCAGCGCGTCGATCTGTCCCTCGGGTACGGCACCGAGGAACAGGTGCGCGCGGACGTCGAGTACCACAAGCTGAATTTCCTCGGCGGGGCGCGCGACGCGGGCGTCCGCGCGCGGTGGTCGTCGCTCGATCGCGGCCTGCAGTTCAACTTCAACCAGCCGTACCTCTTCGAGCCGCACACCTCGCTCGGCCTGCAGGCGCAGCAGTGGTATGCGTTCACGCCGGCGTATCAGACGACGACGACGGGCGGATCGGCGACGGCGACGTATCGGCTGCGGCAGAAGACGGACGCGTCGTTCACGTTCCGCTCGGAGCGCGACGTCAGCACCATCAACCCCGACGTCTCGGCGGATCCGAAGCTGCGCAACAACCTGATCGCGCTCGGACTCAATCCCGACACGCTCGATCAGCGCGGCATGCTCAACTCGTTCAAGATCGAAGGGCACCACTCGACGGCCGACAACCTGCTGGACGCGCGCAAGGGCTACCAGGCGACGCTCGCCTTTGAAGAAGCCGGCCACCTGCTGCCGGGCTCGTTCCGCTTCACGCAGGTCACGCTCGACGGCCGCCACTACTTCTCCGTCGGCAGCCGGTTCACGCTCGCCAACCGCGCGCAGCTCGGCAATATCAGCGCGCCCGCGGACGACCCCACCGCGGTGCCTTTCTCGCGAAAGTTTTTCCTCGGCGGGGCGACGAGCGTTCGCGGGTGGGGGCGCTACGAGCTCAGCCCGCTGAGCGAATCGGGCCTGCCGATCGGCGGCAACAGCATGTTCGAGTACAGCCTCGAAGGCCGCGAGCGGATCCGCGGCAGCTTCGGCGCGGTCCTGTTCTTCGACACCGGCAACGTCTGGGCGGACAGCTGGCAGATCAAACTGAACGATCTGCGCCGCGCCGTCGGCGCCGGCCTCCGCTACCAGACGCCCGTCGGTCCGCTTCGCTTCGACGTCGGCTACCAGCTCAACCCGATCCCGGGACTGCTCGTGAACGGCGAACCCCAGACGAGAAGGTGGCGCATGCACTTCAGCATCGGCCAGGCCTTCTGACCCCAGGTCTCCCATGAGACGGCTGACACGAATCCTGCTCTGGACCGCCGGCGCCCTCCTCACGCTGGTGCTGCTCGCCGGCGTCGTCATCGAGACGCCGTTCTTCAAGAACTGGGTGCGCGGCGTCATCATCCGCCAGGCGAACGAGCACCTCAACGGCACGCTGGCCGTCGGCCATTTCGGCGGCAACCTGTTCACGGGCGCCGAGCTCGACGACGTCGCGGTGATGATGGACAACGAGAAGGTCGCGTCGATCGACAGCGTCCGCGTGCGCTACAGCATCCCGCGGCTGATTCGCGGCGGCACAACCGTCGACAGCGTCACGCTCGTCCACCCCGTCGTCATCGCGCACCGCGAAGGCAGCGGCTGGCAGCTCGCGCGGCTGGTGAAGCCGACGCAGAACCGGAACAAGTCGACGAGATCGATCGCCGTCCGCAGGATCGTCATCAGCAACGGCAGCTTCACCGTCGACAAGGCGCAGGGCGAACAGAAGGTCGACATCCCGGAGAAGATCGACGCCTTCAACACGTCGCTCGGGTTCGCGTACGTGCCGGAGCATTCGACGACGGTCGATGTGAACAGCATGTCGTTCACGGCCTCGAACCCGGCGCTCGAGCTGCAGCAGATGTCCGGCCAGGTCGCCGTCAACCAGAGCGACATCACGATCACGAAGTTCACGATGCGCACCGGCGAGTCGGCGATCGCCGTGGACGGCGGCATCGCGGGATACAAGCAGCCGTCGCCGACGCTCGCCATGCAGGTGGCGATGACGCCGATCTCGCTGCCGGAAATCCACCGCATCGCGCCCGTCGTCAGGGACATGGACGTCAAGCCGACGATCAACGTGAAGCTCGGCGGCCCGACGTCGCGGCTCGCGACGGAAGCGAGCGTGACATCGGAGGCCGTCGACGCCTCGTTCACCGGCACGGTGTCCGTCACGCCGGGACCCGACCGCGTGTACTCGGGCCAGATCGCCGTGCATCATCTGGATCTCGCGCCGTTTCTGAAGAACCCCGAGCAGAAGAGCGACATCAACGTCTACGCGAAGATCGATCTCCGCGGCCCGTCGGGCTTCGACACGCTGCGCGGCAGCGTCTCGGCGGACGCGCCGAAAGTCGCCACGCACGGCTACGTCGTCGAAGGGATCCGCGCGAACGCGAAGATCAACGGGCGGACGATCACGTTCGACACAGCCGAGCTCGCCTACCGATCGAACACGACGGCCGCGGGCCGGGTCGAATTCGCGAGCGACCAGCGTCCGGAGACGCGGTTCGATCTGCGCGGCGTGGTGAAGGACATCGGGATCGCGTACCTGCCGAAGCAGACGCACATGCCGCCGGCGGAGACGAAGCTCACGGCGAACTATCACGTCAACATCGTCATCCCGCGCAAGCCCGGCTGGCACGTGGACGGCGACGTCACGCTGGCGAAGTCGACGGTCGCCGGCGTCACGATCGGCGACGGCGCGACGGCGTCGTTCCTCTTCGAGCCGAACGTCACGCAGTACTCGGCGGACATGAACGTCCTCGACGTCGACCTCAAACGGATCGGCGATCAGTTCAACATCATGGCGCTCCAGGATCCGAAGTACCGGACGAACCTGAACGGCCATGTCACGGCGAAGGTGAACGGCACGGCGGTCGAGACGATGAGCCTGTCGGCCAGCGGAGCGCTGACGAACTCCACGGTCTTCGGCGGCACGGTGCCGACGCTCACGTTCGAGTCGACGATCGCGAACAACGATCTCCACGTCAAGGCGAACGGCAAGATCGAGCACATCAACCCGGCGCACATCGCGGCCAGGCCGGCGTTCGACGGCAGCATCACGGGCGACCTCGACACCGACTTCACGATGCGCCACCTGTCGACGGGGACCGATTTGAACTCGGTCGACGCGTACGTCCTGACGGAGCTCGGGCCGTCGCATGTCGGCAAGTACTCGTTCGACCGCGCGTACGTCGAAGCCGACTACCACAACGCGCTCGTCGACGTGGAACGCATCGAGGTGAAGGGCAACGACGTCGATGCCCAGGGCAACGGGACGATCGCGCTGAACGACACCGACCAGTCGGGATTCTGGCTGCATGCCGACGCCGCGCATCTCGAGCAGGCCGGCACGCTGGCGGGCTCGAGCGAGCAGATCGACGGCGCCGGCACGATCGACGCGATCGTCACGGGAAACAGAAAGGAACTCGTCGCCACCGGCACGCTGACGGGCAACGGCCTGAAGTACAGGCAGTACGGCGCGCTCGCGGCGAACGCGAAGTTCACGGCGAAGATTCCGGATCTCGACGCGCAGCGGGCCAGCGTGACCGCGGACACGAACGCGACCTTCGTCGACCTCCCCGGCTTCCAGGTCAACGAGCTCGCGGTCAAGGCCGACTACGCGAACAAGGAAGTGAAGTACGACCTGACGGCGAAGCAGCCGATGCGGGATCTCGCGACGCAGGGGACGCTGCTCCTGCATCCCGATCACAGCGAAGTGCACCTGACGCAGTTCAAGCTGACGTCGCAGGGCATGGCGTGGCAGACGATCGACGGCCACCAGCCCGCCATTCAGTGGGGCAACGGCCTCATCATCGTCAAGGATCTGGCGCTGACCGACGCGGCCGCGCGCCAGCAGCAGCTCCTGGTCAACGGCACGTTCGGAAAGCCCGGCGAGCAGCTGACGGCGGAACTCAAAGGCGTCAACCTCGGCATCGTCGACGCCTTCCTGCTCCGTCCGCCGCAGCTCGCCGGCACCATCGACGCGAAAGCCGTCGTCAGCGGCACGAGCGACGCGCCGGTCGTCGACGCCGGCTTCGCGATCCGCGACGGCAAGTTCAAGAACGTCCCGTGGCAGTCCTTCACCGGGACGGCGAAGTACACGCCCGCGGGCGTGTCGCTCGAGACGACGCTGAAGCAGAGCGAGTCGCAGTGGCTGACGGCGAAGGGCGAGCTGCCCATGTCGTTCCTGCGCGGGAAGAAAACCGGCGACCGGCTCGATCTGCACGTCGACAGCAGCACGATCGATCTCGGCCTGATTCAGGGCTTCACGACCGCCGTCTCCGGCGTGAAAGGCGCGCTGCAGGCGAAGGTGGACCTGACGGGCACGTCCGCGGATCCGCGCGTCGCCGGCGGCGTCACGATCAAGGACGGCGCGTTCAAGGCCGAAGACACGGGCGTCGTGTACAAGTCGTTGAACGGCACCATCGCCTTCGAGCCGGACCGCGTCCACATCGACAACCTGTATGTGCTCGACAACGACAACGACTCGCTGAGCCTGACGGGCGATCTCGGCGTGACCGGCTTCGCCGTGAGCAACGTCAATCTCGGGTTCTATGCCGACAACTTCAAGGTGCTCGGCAACGAGATGGGCGACATGCACATCAACAGCAGCCTCCAGCTGACGGGGACGCTGGCGAATCCGAAGCTCGTGGGCGATCTCGGCGTCGCCACCGGCAACATCAAGCTGGATCCGATCCTCGCGCGCGTGAACTCGGCCTACTCCACCTCGTCGGTCGACATCACGAAGGCGCAGGGCGGCAGCGCGGCCGAAACGCGGCAAGGCATGCTCGGCAACATCGAGCTCGCGCTGCACGTGACGATTCCCGACGACATGGTCGTGAAAGCCGACGACCTGAAAGTCGGCGACGCGCCCATCGGCCTCGGCAAGGTGAACATCACGCTCGGCGGCGACCTGAACGTCGCCGCGGCGCCGGGCAAACCGATCACGCTCGTGGGCGACGTGAACACGGTCCGCGGCTTCTACGATTACCAGGGCCGGCGGTTCACGATTCTCCGCGACGGCAAGGTGCAGTTCCAGGGCGATCCGGTCGACCAGCTCGATCCGGCGCTCGACGTGAAGGGCGAGCGCGTGATTCAGGCGGTGACGGTGCACGTGAACGTCCGCGGACGGCTGCGGACGCCGGAGATCGAGCTGACGAGCACGCCGCCGCAGGAACAGGCGGACATCCTCGCGCTCATCATCTTCAACCAGCCGATGAATCAGCTCGGCGAGGGCCAGCAGCTCTCGCTCGCGCAGCGCGCGGGATCGCTCGCGGCGGGCGCCGTCGCGAACCAGCTGACCGGATCGATCGCGAACTCGCTCAACCTCGATCAGTTCGAGGTCAACCTGTCGCCCGAGAGCGGCAGCACGGCCGAAGTGACGATCGGCCAGCAGCTCGGCCAGAACCTCTATGTGAAGGTGCAGCAGGGGATCGGCAACGACACGCAGACGAACTTCATCCTCGAGTACGAGTTCAACAAATGGATGCGCCTGCAGACGAACGTGCTCCAGGGCTCAGGCACGCAGCAGCAGCTCTTCCAGCGCGTGAAGAGCACCGGCGCGGATCTGGTGTTCACGTTCCAGTTCAAATGACGTTGAGTCCGGCTTCAGCCGGACTTACCAACATCTGAATTCGTCGGCGATCGACATGCCCGGCCGCCGGGGAAGCAGGTGCCAGGTGATGGTCATCACCGCGACGGCGAGCAGTGCCTGCACCACTTCCACGCCGAGGTGCAGAATCAGCCACGCGGCCAATGAACACAGCAGGATAGCGGCGATGATCAGCGCAAGCACGCGCCTGAGCTGTGCAATCCCGTTGCCCGTTTTCGTACGTAACCGGCTGCCATCTGAAGCGTGGCATTGCGGTTGCTCAGCTCATGGATCAGGAGGCGTCGGGGGACATCATGGCTTCGTATCTGGTCACGGGCGGCGCGGGCTTCATCGGTTCACATCTTGCGGAAGAGCTGTTGCGGCGCGGGCATCGCGTCCGTATCGCGGACAACTTCGTCACGGGCAAACGTCAGAACCTCATGCATCTCAAAGGTGCCGAGGTGCTGGAAGGGGATCTCGCCGACACGGCGTTCGCCGAGCGCGCGACGAGCGGCATGGACTACGTGCTGCACCAGGCGGCGATCCCGTCCGTGCCTCGCAGCGTCGAGGATCCGTGGGCGTCGAACCGATCGAACATCGACGCGACCCTCAGCGTGCTCATCGGCGCGCGTAAGGCCGGTGTGAAGCGCGTGGTGTACGCCGCGTCATCGTCTGCGTACGGGAATACCCCGACGTTACCTAAACGGGAAGAGATGCCGCCGAGCCCGCGTTCGCCGTACGCGCTGCAGAAGCTCGTCGGCGAGCAGTATTGCAAGCTCTTCACCGAGCTCTACGGTTTGCCCACGGTGTGCACGCGATACTTCAACGTGTTCGGCCCGCGGCAGGATCCAGGGTCTCCCTATTCCGGAGTGATCTCGCTCTTCACCTCCGCGCTGCTCGCCGGCCGGCGGCCCGTGATCTACGGCGACGGCAGCCAGACGCGCGATTTCACCTACGTCGCCAACGTCGTGAGCGGCGTGCTCCTCGCCTGCGATGCGCCGAATGTCTCAGGAGAAATGATGAATCTCGCGACGGGCGGGCGCATTTCGCTGAACGACCTCGTGCGCGTGTTGAACGGCATCATCGGCTGCAATGTCGCCCCGGTATACCGCGCGCCACGCGCGGGCGACGTGCACGACTCGCAGGCCGACATCACGAAAGCGCGCACGATGCTCGGCTACGAACCGATCGTTTCGTTCGAGGACGGCCTCGCCGCGACCGTGCGGTGGTGCGGCTCGACGACGCCTGTAGAGATTCGGCGGGAGCCCGCAGCATAAACCGTTCAGATTCTTAAGTTTCGTGGCTTGCTCCTTGCAGTTTTACCTCTTCGTGAGGAGCACGCCGCGCAAACACCCCCGGAAACCATCGAAGCCGAGCGTGCTGATCGCCGACGACGATCTCGACGCGCGGACGATGTACGGGGTGTACCTCAAGGCGATGGGCTGCGACATCCTGACCGCGGGAGACGGCATGAGCGCCGTCCGTCAGGCGACCGCGATGCACCCGGACCTGATCGTGATGGACCTCGCGATGCCGCATCTCGACGGATGGGCCGCGACCGAACGTCTCCGTCGCTCGCCGTCCACGCGCGGCATTCCCATCATCGCGTTGACCGCCATTCCGGGCGCGCGCGAAAGCGCGCGGCTGTCGGGCTGCGATGCCTTCATGGCGAAGCCCTGCCTGCCGCAGCTGTTATGGTGCGAAGTGCGCCTGCTGCTGGGACTCGACGACAAGTCGCCGCCAGGCTCCACGGATGAGCTGGACGTAACTGACACGACAGGCTCAGGATAATCCCCCACCGGCGGGCACAGCCCGTGCATTCCTTCAAAGGCGTTCGTGCTGTTTCGACGCGCGCCCCGACCGGACGACGACCGCCCGCTGCGCGACGAGCTGCTGAGCGTTGAACGTCTGGAGGAGCGCGCCAAGTCGCTGGCCGCGCGGTTCAACGTCGGAGGCTCGCGCCGCAGGGCGAAAAGCCTCGCGCCACGCCTGCGCGACAACCGCAGCGTACTGCGCACGGCGTACCGCGCGCTCGCCGCCGACGTCCACAGCGGCGAATTCATCACGCCGCCTGCCGAGTGGCTGCTCGATCACTTCCACCTGATCTCGGGCGAAATCCGCGCGGTTCGCCACCATCTCCCCCGGCGCTATTACCGCGAGCTGCCGCGGCTGCCGCAGCCCGAGTGGGACGGCCATTCGCGCGTGTACGCGATGGCGATCGAGCTGCTGCGGCACAGCGACAGCCGGCTCGACAAGCAGCTGCTGACGCGGTTCATCAACAGCTTTCAGTCCGTCGCGCCGCTGACGATCGGCGAGCTCTGGGCCTGGCCGAGCATCCTCAAGATCGCGCTGATCGAAAACCTCCGGCGCCTCGCGGACGAGATCGTGCGCGCGCGCTCGTCGCGGATCGCCGCCGACGCGTTCATGAGCGAATGCGAAAGCCGTCCGGCGGCGTGCGCCCTCCCGCCCGATCCCGACACGGCGTTCATCGTCCGGCTGCTGCAGCGCATGCGCGAGTACGGCACGCAGGTCACGCCGCTGCACGAGGCGATCGAACAGCATCTCCACGGCCGCGGCCGGACCGTGGAAGACGCCATTCGCGCCGAATACCAGCACCAGGCGTCGGCGCAGGTGTCGATCTCGAACGCGCTGACGAGCCTGCGTCTGGTCTCGACGCTGAACTGGAGCGACTACTTCGAGTCGGTGAGCCTCGTCGAGCACGTGCTGCAGCGCGATCCCTCCGGCGCGTACGGCGCGATGGACTTCCTCAGCCGCGATCGCGTCCGGCAGGCCGTCGAAGAGCTCGCCGCGCCGACGGGCGAAGCGCAGATCGCGGTCGCGCTCAAAGCCGTGGACAGCGCGCGCCTGGCGGTCGAAACGGGACAGTCCGGCGAGCCGGAGGCGCACGTCGGCTACCACCTGGTCGGCGACGGCCGGCGCGCCTTCGAGGCCGGCGTCGGCTACCGGCCGAAGCTCTCGCGCCGATTCCGCCGCTTCGCACTGCGCTGGCCGGGGGCGACCTACTTCACCCCGATTGCGCTGCTGACGGCGCTGCTCGTCGCCGTCGGCGTCTACTACGTCCGCGAGTACGGCGGCTCGACGGCGACCGCCGTCACGACGGCGCTGCTGCTCCTCGTTCCGGCGTCCGAGATCGCCATCGTCTTCACGCAGCGCCTGATCGCGATGTACATCAGGCCGCGGCGCCTGCTCCGTCTCGACTGCAAGCAGGGCCTTCCCGACGACGCGCGGACGATGGTGATCGTGCCGGTGCTGCTGACGTCGGTGACCGAAGTCGACGAGCTGCTCGAGCGCCTGGAGGTCTCCGCGCTCGCGAACAGCGACGAGCGGCTGCACTTCGCCATCCTCAGCGACTTCGTCGACGCGCCGAACGCCGAGATGCCGGACGACGCGCCGCTCATCGAGGCCGCGATTGCGGGCATCGATTCGCTGAATCAGCGGTTCGCCTCTAACGGCGTGAGCCGGTTCTTCCTGTTCCACCGGCGGCGCGAGTGGAATTCGCGCGACGGCGTCTGGATGGGCTGGGAACGCAAGCGCGGCAAGATCGAGGAATTCAATCACCTGCTGCGCGGCGCGCACGACACCAGCTTCGTCGTGCAGAGCGGCACGACGGACATCCTTCCGTCGATCAGGTACTGCCTGACGCTCGACGCCGACACGCGGCTGCCTCGCGACGCCGCGAGAAAACTCGTCGGCGTCATCCACCATCCGCTGAACAGGCCGAAGCTCGATCCGAAGACCAGGCGCGTCGTCCGCGGCTACGGCATCCTGCAGCCGCGCGTCAGCGTCGCGTTGACGAGCGCCGCGGGCTCGCTGTTCGCGCGCATCTACGCCGGTCACACCGGCGTCGATCCGTACACGACGGCGGTGTCGGATCTCTATCAGGACCTGTTCAACGAAGGGATCTTCACGGGCAAGGGCCTGTACGACGTCGACGCGTTCGCCGCCGCGCTCGAGAACCGCGTGCCCGAGAACGCGGTGCTGTCGCACGACCTGTTCGAGGGCCTGTTCGCGCGCACCGCCCTGGTGTCCGACATCGAAGTCGTCGACGACTATCCGTCCAGCGTGCTCGCCCACTCGCGCCGCCAGCATCGCTGGGTCCGCGGCGACTGGCAGATTCTCCGCTGGCTGCTGCCGCGCGTGCCGTCGCGCCACGGTTCGGAGCGCAACGTCCTGCCGCTCATCGCGCGCTGGAAGATCTTCGACAACCTCCGCCGCAGCCTGGTACTGCCCGCGACGCTCGCCGTCCTGCTGTTCGGATGGCTCCTCGCGCCCGGCGATCCCTCGGCGTGGACGCTGGCGACGCTCGTCGCGCTGACGTTCTCGCCGTCGTTGTGGCTCGTCGAGTCGCTCGCGGGTCCGCGCCCGATGCAGCCGTGGCGCGTCATGCTGCGCGACCTGGCCGACGACACGAAAACCGCGCTCGCGCGCGCCGGCCTGCAGCTCACGTTCCTCGCCTACCAGGCCGCGCAGACCGCACACGCCATCGCCGTCACGCTGACGCGTGTCTGCATCACGCACCGCCACATGCTCGAGTGGCAGCCGGCCGCCGCGGCCGACCGGGCGACCAACGCCGCCTCACGCGTCGGAGCCCGCGCCTTCGTCGAGCAGATGATCAGCAGCCCCGCGTGCGCCGGACTGTCGTTCGTCGTCATCGCCGTCTCGCGCCCCGGCGCGCTTCCCGCCGCGGCGCCGGTGCTCGTGCTCTGGGCGGCCGCGCCGTGGATCGCGTACCGCTTCAGCGCCCCGCCGGCACGCACGCGCGTCCCGCTCTCTGCCGCCGACGCGGCCTACCTGAAAGACATCGCGCAGAAGTCGTGGCGGTTCTTCGAAGAGCTGGTCGGCGCCGAGGATCACGCGCTGCCGCCGGACAACTGCCAGAACACGCCGGATCCGGTCGTCGCGCATCGCACGTCGCCGACCAACATCGGCATGTCCCTGCTCGCGTCGATCGCCGCGCACGCCTTCGAGTTCATCGACACGCAGACGCTGCTCGATCGCTCGGAGCGGACGATGACCACGATCGAGTCGCTCGAACGCTTCGAGGGGCACCTGCTCAACTGGTACGACTCCTCGTCGCTCGCGCCGCTGCATCCGCGCTACGTCTCGGCCGTCGACAGCGGCAACCTCGCGGCCGCGCTCATCACGCTCGCCGAGGCGCTGCGGCGCCTCACGGGCGATCATCCGGATCTCGCCGGCCGCCTGACCGGGCTCGCCGAACGCTGCATCGCGCTCGCCGACGGCATGGATTTCAAGCTGCTGTACGACGAACAGCGCGGCCTGCTGTCGATCGGCTACCGGCCGGCGGACGAAGAAGGCCCCGGCCGCCTCGACACCGCGTACTACGACTTGCTCGCCTCCGAAGCGCGGCTCGCGAGCTTCATCGCGATCGCGAAGGGCGACATCCCCGAGTCGCACTGGTTCAAACTCGGACGGCCGCTGACGAGCATCGACGGCATCCCCACGCTCCTCTCGTGGAGCGCGACGATGTTCGAGTACCTGATGCCGCTGCTCGTCATGCGCAGCTTTCCGGGCACGCTGCTCGACGAGTCGTGCCACATGGCGGTCCTGCGGCAGATTGAGTACGGCCAGGAACGCCACGTCCCGTGGGGCGTCAGCGAGGCCGCGTACGGCGTCATCGATCGCCACGGCACCTATCAGTACAAGGCCTTCGGCTCGCCCGGCCTCGGTCTGAAACGCGGACTCGCCGACGAGCTCGTCGTCGCGCCGTACGCGACCGGCCTCGCGGCGATGGTCGAGCCCGCGGCGGCCGCGATCAACTTCAGGCAGCTCGAACAGGCGGGCGTCGGCGACGGCCCGTACGGGTTCTTCGAGTCGATCGACTACACGCGCGGCGCCGTCGTGCGCGCGACGTTCGCGCATCACCAGGGGATGACGCTCGTCGCGCTCGCCAACACGCTGCTCGACAACCGCATCGTCGACCTGTTCCATTCGGATCCGCGCGTGAAGGCGACCGAACTGCTGCTGCAGGAGCGCGTGCCGCGCCGCGCGGTCGTGACGCCGCCGCGGCCGCTCGAAGCGACGCGCGTGTCGGCGCCGGCCGCCGCGGATGCCGTGCGACGGTTCAAGTCCGCGTCCACCAGGTTTCCGCACGCCGGCTTCCTGTCCAACGGCAACTACGTCACCGTCGTCACCAACGCCGGCGGCGGGTGCAGCCGGTGGAAGGGCCGTGCGGTCACGCGCGACCGCCGCGACGCGACGACGGATCCGGCGGGCCAGTACATCTATCTGCGCGACGTGCGCACCGGCCTCGTGTGGTCGGCGACGTCGCAGCCGTTCGGCGCCGACCCGCAGGACTACCTCGTCACGCTGGCGCCCGAACGGATCTCGTTCCACCGCACCGACGACGGCATCACGACGAACCTCGAGATCGCCGTCTCGGTGGAAGACGACGTGGAGGTGCGGCGGATCGGCATCGCGAACCACAGCGATCGCATGCGCGAAGTGGAGATCACGAGCTACGGCGAGATCGCGCTGGCCTCGCCGGCGGCCGACTTCAGCCATCCGGCGTTCGGCAAGCTGTTCATCGAAACGGAATTTCTCTCCGACTGCTCCGCGCTGCTCTGCCGCCGCCGGCCGGGCGGGAACGATCCCGACGAAGTCTGGGCCGTGCACGTCCTCAGCCTCGAAGGCCGGCCGCACAGCGTCGTCGAGTGCGAGACCGACCGCCTGCGCTTCCTCGGCCGCGGACGCGGGCCCGGCAACCCGCAGGCGCTCGACGGCCGTTCGCTGACGAACTCCACCGGCGCGACGCTCGATCCCATCGTCAGCCTGCGGCTGCGGATCCGGCTCGAGCCCGGAGGATTCGCGCGGCTGTCGTTCGTCACCGGCGTCGCGGCGAACCGCGAGATGGCCGTCGCGCTCGCGAACAAGTATCGCGAGCCGGGCGCGGCCTCACGCACGTTCGCGCTGGCGTCCACGCAGCGGCTGAGCACGCTGCACCACCTGAACGTCTCGAGCGACGACGTGCTGCTGTACGAGCGGCTGGCGTCGCGTGTCCTCTACGTGGACGGATCGCTGAAAGCGGAGCCCGACGTGCAGGCGCGCAACACGCTCGGCCGCGAGGCGATGTGGAAGTACGCGATCTCCACCGATCTGCCGATCGTCGTCGTCCGCGTCGGCGAGCAGGACGCGATCGGCCTGGCGCGGCAGGTGCTCGAGGCGCAGGAATACTGGCGGCTGAAAGGCCTGAGCGCCGACCTCGTCCTGCTGAACGAGCATCCGGTCAGCTACCGCGACGAGACGCACGAGACGCTGCAGCATCTGCTCGAAGACGGACCGTGGCGCGGCTGGAGCGACAAACCCGGCGGCGCGTTCCTGCTGCGCGCCGAACTGATGACCGACGCCGAGCGCACGCTGCTCTTCAGCCTCGCGCGCGCGATCCTGCACGGCGATCGCGGCACGCTCGCCAACCAGCTCGATCGCCCGTACCCCGGACGCGAGCCGCACGACGGCGTCGAACGCCGCAAGTCGCGCACGCGCGCGCTGCCGGAGGTGAAGCACGACGCCGGCGCCGTGGAGACGCCGGCGCTGACGCTGTTCAACGGCCTCGGCGGCTTCACGCCGGACGGCCGCGCCTACGTCGTCGTCCTCGACGGCGACCGCGAGACGCCGATGCCCTGGGTCAACGTCATCGCGAACCCGAACTTCGGGACGATCGTGTCCGCGTCGGGATCCGCCTACACGTGGGCGCACAACAGCCGCGAGAACCGGCTGACGCCGTTCTGGAACGACCCGGTCGTCGACTCCACCGGCGAGGCCCTATATATAAAGGATGAGGAGACCGGGGAAATCTGGTCGCCCACGCCCGGGCCGCTGCCCCGCGCGCACACCGACGGCCGCTCGGTCGTCAGCCATGCCACCGGATCGACGACCTTCAGGCGCGTCGTCGCGGGCATCAGGCACGAGCTGTCCGTCTGCGTCGACAGGGACGATCCGATCAAGCTGTCGCTGCTGCGGCTCACGAACGTCGGCGACGCGCCGCGCACGCTGACCGTCGTCGCCTACAACGAATGGTGGCTCGGCCCGCCGCAGTTTGGACAGCAGACGCACGTCACCACCGAGCTCGATCAGGCGACCCGCACCATCTTCGCGAGGAACGGATTCAACAGCGATTTCGCGAACCACGTCGCGTTCGCGCACGTCAGCGAGCCGCTGGTGTCGGCGACGGCGGACCGGCTGTCGTTTCTCGGCCGCAACGGCTCGGTGTCGCAACCCGTGGCGCTCCGGCGCGGCCAGATGTCGATGCGATTCGGCGCCGGCTTCGATCCCTGCGCGGCGCTGCAGATGTCGGTCACGCTCGCGCCGGGCGAGACGAAGAAGATCGTCGTCACGCTCGGCGAAGGCGCGAGCGCCGACGAAGCGAGGGCGCTCGTGAAGCGCCACGACAGCGTCGACGCCGCGGAGGAGACGCTCGCGGCCGTCCACGCGAAGTGGGACGACCTGCTCGACACGATTCAGGTGCACACGCCAGACGACTCGTTCGACGTGCTCATGAACCGGTGGCTGCTCTATCAGGCCACGAGCTGCCGGCTCTGGGCCCGCTCCGGCTTCTACCAGCCGGGCGGCGCCTTCGGCTTCCGCGATCAGCTGCAGGACGCGATGGCGCTGTCGCTCACGCGTCCCGATCTGCTGCGGGCGCAGATCCTCCGCGCGGCGTC
>Ga0134125_10005375_pt1 | contig 14578 bp, 13 predicted proteins | sample KB31751_FD_96464 | JGI IMG/M metagenome (GOLD analysis project Ga0134125, IMG submission 96464) | Terrestrial soil microbial communities with excess Nitrogen fertilizer from Kellogg Biological Station, Michigan, USA - KB3-175-1 | ecosystem: Environmental > Terrestrial > Soil > Unclassified ... | reverse complement strand
GTTTGCCTCAAAAAAAAGGAACTCCCGGAAAATGTGATTTCTGCCCGGATATGACCAGGATGGGAATGTTGCCACACTGTGTTTCTGCCTGTCCGAATGGAGTTTATTTCTACGGTGATATGAATGAAGATTCCGTTACCAACGGATCAGAAACTTTTCGTTTCAGCGATCTGATAAGAGATAAAGCAGGATATCGTTTGATGGAAGATTTGGGAACAAGACCAAGTGTGTATTATCTGCCTCCGGTAAACAGGAATTTTAAATTTGAAGAAGGACTGGATAAAGATGATTTAAATGAAAAAAAATCTTAAAAAATGAAACATTTACAAAATCTATCCCAGGATCAAATCATAGATGATCTATTGCCTCAGAAATTTGGCCGCAGGGGTAAAATCTGGACCGCCGCTTTAATTGTAATCTGTTGCGTTGGCGCTTTTGCTTACATCAAACAATTGAGAGAAGGACTCATTGTTACTAACATGGGCGACTATGTTTCCTGGGGAATATATATTTCCAACTTCGTGTTTTTTGTGGCCGTCAGCCTGGTTGGTTCTCTTATCACCGCCATCTTTCGTCTTGCAGGTGTTTCCTGGCGAACCCCACTTACACGAATAGCGGAAATCATAGCGGTATCCAATATTACATTTGCCGCACTCATTATTATTGTGGATATGGGGCGTCCGGAAAGGCTTTATTTTTTATTTAGTCACGGCCGTATACAATCTCCGATCCTTTGGGACGTAATTGTAATTACCACATATTTTTTCCTTAGCCTGTTTTTACTTTACATCACACTGATACCAGATGTCAGGATGATGATTTCTTTGAAAGATAAGCTGGGAAAGCGTTTTTCAAAAGTCTACCAATGGATGGCTTCCTTTTGGAAAGGAACATATGCGCAGGAAAAAATACGCGACAAAGCGATTACTATTCTTTGTATTACAATTGTGCCTGTAGCTTTTTGCATACACACTGTTACCTCCTGGTTATTTGCAACTACTTACCGGCCGGGATGGGACAGCAGTAATTTCGGTGCTTACTTTGTTTCCGGCGCATTTCTGGTGGGAGCAGGAGCCGTTGTGGTTGCCATGTATGTTTATCGTAGCGTATACAAACTGGAGCTTTACATTACAGATAATCATTTTGATAAAATGGGAAAAATCACCGTATTACTTGCTTTACTGTACTTATATTTTAATGTAAATGAATTTTTAGTTCCGGCCTTTAAAATGAAAAAAGAAGAACAGGAGTATTTGAATGGCCTTTTGAAGGGTGACTATTCAATCATGTTTTGGTTTGCTGTTCTAACAGGAATGATCATTCCGATTTTAATAATGATTTTTAAGAAAGGAAGAAAACCGCTGCCCATGTTTATTGCAGGAATGATGGTGGTTGTAGCCGCATGGTTTAAAAGATACCTCATTGTTACCCCTACACTTTTGCATCCTTTTTTGCCAAAATACAATTCTCCCCTAAAATACAACCATTACTTTCCCAGTTGGGAAGAATGGGCCATCACGATCGGATCCATGGCCGGTGTCTTGCTGATCATTACATTTTTCACCAGGTTCTTTCCCGTGATATCCATCTATAAAACATTAGAAGATAAACACACCATTTCTCAAAAAATTGAAACAACTGAACAATATGAAAGCTTACAAGTTTCTTAGAATAAGCATTCTCCTCTTGCTTTTGACAGGCAATGGGATTGATAAAATTCAGGCGCAGGATTCCACAGTCGCTAAACCCCAGCTGAATATTAGTTATTCCCTGCCTGTCAACCACGTTCCATACCTGGAAGTAACGACCAGGAAAAAGTTGGGCAGAAAGTTTAAAGTGGTTAAAAATATTCCTGTAAATATTTACTTTAATGAAGCAGGTCCAAACAATTTGCTTGGCAAAGTAGTTACAGATTCTACCGGAAAAGCTAGAATTGGTTTTCCTGCTTCTTTTAAAAACGTTTGGGATACTACGAATGAGTTTAAATTCATTGCAGAGGAATCATCTACACAGAAGGAACCATTGACAGCTGAGATTACTATAAAAAAGGCCATCCTCACTATTGATACAACGTCCGAGGACGGAACAAGAATGGTGACTGCTGTTTTGAAAGAAAAAAACGGCGGCGATTGGGTTCCGGTAAAAGATATAGAAATGATTCTTTCTGTAAAGAGATTGCTGGGTAATTTATCGGTTGGTGATAAAGAAACTTATACCGCTGATTCTACCGGAGTTTCAAGCGCGGAGTTCAAAAGAGATTCGATTCCGGGCGACCAAAAAGGAAATATTATCCTCGTGGCGCAGGTCGTTGATAATGACAATTACGGAAACCTGGCAGTTGAAAAGTCAGTAAACTGGGGAACTCCCGTAAAACCAATGAAAGATTTCTTTGCTCAAAGAGCACTGTGGTCTGTACGCACGCAAACGCCGCTCTGGCTGTTATTTACCGTTTACTCCATCGTTTTAGGTGTATGGGGAACATTAGTATACCTGGTATTCCAGGTGGTGAAAATAAAGAAACTGGGAGCTTAAATCTATTTCAAAGAGTTCATAGCAGTTATGAGAAAGTTTCTGCCTATTAAATTCTAATTTATTTTGCAACAAAGCATTGACAGTTCAACAGAAGAAAAGATACGGACAAGATAAATAATTCATCATCCTGTTACCGGGAAGAAAATTTTTCATAAATATCTTTATAAAATGTTATTACACCCACGGAATCAATCCAGGCGGTTTGGTAAAGCACAAAAACGGGAATTTTTTCAGTGGCAGCAACTGCAATCGGAGCTTGGTTTTTTAAACATCCTTTCATGGTAAGGGTATCAATTGCAATAGTATTATTCTTTAAAACATAATGCCCCAGTTCTACTGCTTTTTGCAGCCTCATGCAACCATGGCTAAAATATCGTTCATTGGAATTAAATAAATTCTTTGCAGGTGTATCATGAAGATAAACAGTAAACGGATTGTAGAAATTAAACTTGATCAATCCTAATGAATTATCGCAACCCGTTGACTGACGCAACACATAAGGGAAGTAATTGCTGCTTAAAGAACTCCAGTTAACAGAAGACGGATCCACCACTTTTCCATTTTTATTTAAGACCTGGTAGTTATTCAATTCCAGATATGACCGATTTTGTTTAATAAGAGGAAGTAACTCTCGGGTAGCAATATTTTGAGGTACATTCCAGTACGGATATAATACTACTTCAGTTATTTTGCTGCATAAAGTTGGGGTTGGGGTTAAAGGTTTACCAACAATAATTTTTGATTCCAGTAAAATGTTTTTCGAATCATATAAAAGCAAGGTTGCAGAGGGAATATTGGCCACCATCACATGACCACTTTGTTTGCTGCAGGCAAGCCACCGGATTGCGTTTAGTGCAGATTTCAATTCGCTCGTCCTGTGTTTTAAAGGGATATTTAAAGCGTGCAGCGTGGATTTACCAACAATTCCATCGGCCACAAGGTTAAATGAAATTTGGACTTGTTTAATTTTTTCGGTTAAAACACTTTCACTGAATGTGACGCTGTCAGAATCGATAAATCCCAACTGGTACAAGCGTTTAATTAAAGTCCGATTGTCAATTTGTTTGGACGATTTAACAAGCACATCAGTGAAGTTTTTTGAAATGATGGCTTGTTGGAAAAGATTTAATTTATTTTTTATGGCTACATATCCCAAATCTGAAGATTCTAATTCAGCAACTAAATTTTTAAACTGGCCGTTTTCAATATAATCTTTTAAAATAATTGGTATGTTATAACATGAAGGCGTATAATTTAATCCATTATAAGCAATAGAAACTGGTCGATTTCCCATGAGTATATCATGTATAAAATGAATTGCGACATCTGTCAATTTTATCTCAGTAAGTAACGAATCCTCCTGGCTGGAGAGTGATTGGCTATAATATCTTTTAAAAACTTCAGGTTGATAATCTTCTTTGTTTAATCCAAGAGTTGTTGAATTCTCAATAAAATTGGATAATACATTTACATTCTCCTTTCCCTGATCAGTTAACCACGAATAGCGAAAGCCACTATAAGTATAAAAGTCTTTCACTTGCCTGGAGGACCGAAGGCCAACTGCAGTAAACGAAGAATTATTGATAATTTTTTTTAAGGCAATGCTGTCCTGGGCACCGGTTTCCTTCAATGAAAGCAACACAAGAACCGTGAGCAGTAAAATATTTTTGGCGTTTCTCATTATATTAAAGGTTTTTTAAAAAGCTGCAGATTGGTTTGCAGCGTTACTTGTGTGAATATTAAAAACCCCGCTGTTTAAGTTACAGCGGGGAACTCTTACCTGGAATCGGCTATCTTAGCTTACATAGATTTGCTTAACAGTCTTAATCTTCCTGGCCTCTTCCTTTTTGGAAAGCTTAATGTTTAAAACACCATCTTCATAATGCGCATCAATGTTTTCTTTGTCAACATCTTCCGGCAAAGTGAAGCTTCGGGTAAAGGATGAATAGTTGTATTCTTCGTGTGAATACTGTCCATCTTTTCCCTTTTTCTTTTCTTCCTTTTCACAACTTACGGTTAACAGATTGCCGCTTAAATCAATTTTGAAATCATCTTTTTTCATACCTGGAACCGCAAGAGATACATTAAAGTCGTCCTTATTTTCAGTAATATTAACTGAGGGAATAGTTAGTCTGCGGCCGATCATTCCGGTACCATCAAACCATCCATCAAATGGAAGTAAATAATCGTCGAATAATTTTGGTAGCATTAAGCCACCTTTTGTTAATGCTTTTGTTGTCATAAAAACCTCCTTATTTAAAATGTTAATAATGAATTTGTAAGAGCAAAAATAAATTGACAGTTCAAGCAAATCTGTAACGTTCGTCAGTAGAAGAGATGAGTGTCGTCAGTACAGAGACATCAATATATAAATGAAGAGAGCCGGATAAAAATCCAGCTCCGTATTGATAATCCAATATCCTATGAAAAACCGATACAAAAATAGAAAGTTTATGGTTGTGTAAATAATGACTATAGTCATTCTATCTGCTGACACTTATCAGGCAAAAAGGTTCAGTAAATACAATCACTAAAACAATCAGATACGTAGTGACAATAGTCATTGCGGCCTGTGACACCAATCATTGTGCTGTCACTCCACTCACAATAGCTTTGACGTATTAAGATGAATTTTCACTTTCAATGAAATTAAAAATGAGTACAAATAATTTGACAGATGAAGAAGTGTTAAAAAGAAAGAACCGAAATGTAGGAGGCGCCTCAGGTGGAATTTATGGACTGGCTTTTATTGGTGCAGCTGTTTATTTTATTTCGCATGCTACTACTTTCTGGATGGGAGCACTTGGTTTAATAAAAGCGCTTTTTTGGCCGTCAGTGCTTATTTACAAAATATTGGAATTTTTAAAAATGTAGGTATGAAGTGGCTTTAAATAAGTGACTGCTTAAGACACAATGATTTGTTTTGAAAACATTTTATTATGAAAACTTCAATTACATATTCAGAAACAAAAAGTAAGTCTGCAATAACATATAACAGGTCTGCATCCCGGGCTGTACAATTACAACGGCAGCGAACCATTCTTTTAATAGTTTTGGCTTATGAAGCTGTTGGTGGTCTACTGGGAGGCGCCCTTCTGATTGCGTTTCCTGACGGAAGCATGATGGCCATGCCAGTTGAAATAATGCATGGTGTATTCGCTGATTTTTTGATCCCCGGAATCATTCTTTTTGGCCTTGGAGTGTTAAATGCTGTCGCTTCAATTTCTGTTCTTCGTAAAACTCGTGCAGATTGGATATGGGCTTCACTTGCGATGGGTGGATTTTTGATTTGGTTTCTTGTAGAAATCGCTATTTTGAAACAAACCCATTGGCTGCACTTTATGTGGGGATTTCCGGTAATTGTCGGCGCATTAATGACGCTTACATTAGTACCACTTCCCCAGGAAACAATAAGAAAATCTTTGTTGGCTTGCGGTATCGCAGCATCATTACTTTATGTTATCGCCAACGTAGTTACGGTTTTTATATACAAGGGTTATAATCCCTGGTCTCAAACAGTAAGCGAACTATCGGCAATCGGTACTCCTTCAAGATCACTATGGTTATTACTAATGGTAGTTTATTCCTTGTTACTCATTTTTTTTACATGGGGAATGTGGTTATCTACAGAAGGGAACAGGTTACTTCGAATAGCGGCTTTCCTTTTATTTTTCTATACAATAATTGGCTTTTTCTGGCCTCCTATGCACCAACGTGAAGTGCTGGCAACAGGAGGAGCTTCATTAACTGATAGCCTTCATATTGCCTTTACAATAGCGACCGTAATTCTCATGCTCCTGGCAATCGGGCTGACAGCCAAGGCATCTGGAAAAGCATTCGGCCGCTATTCAATGGTGACGCTGTTTGTGTTGATTGTTTTCGGAATTTTAACGGCATTAGAGGCGCCTGCTATTCAGACAAACCAACCAACTCCGTTTGCGGGAGTTTGGGAGCGCATTAATATCGCTGCTTTTTTGATTTGGATGATTGTGCTGGCTGTAATGCTGACCAGGGGTAAAAAGGAAAAACTTAAGAGCGATTAAATCTTTAAAATAATAATTTTATGCTTCCGCTTTTTTTAAATCAAAACGAGTGGAATAAAGAAGGCACAACTGTTCTTGCCGCTGACCTAGGTGCTACAAAAACAGATGTAGGCCTTTTTCGAATTGAGCAAAATCAGTTAGTTACCTTACGGGAGGGCACTTATTCATCTCAACAATTTAAAAGCGCAAACAAAATTCTCGATCTTTTTTTGAAGGATATATCGTTGCCAAATATTCTTTCTTTAGCAGTAGCAGGGCCTGTAATAAATAACAAAGCGAATATTACCAATTTGTTGTGGGAAATAGAAAGAGACGAAATCGCCTCCCATGTTGGTATACAGGATTTATACCTGATCAACGATCTTGAAGCAACTGCTTTTGGATTAGCAATGCTCACCGAAAAAGATACGGTGATGATTCATAAAGGATCTGAAAATCCAATCGGCAATGCGGCTGTAATTGCACCAGGAACAGGATTAGGAGAGGCTGGTTTGTTTTGGGATGGAAAATTTTATCACCCTTTTGCAACCGAAGGTGGACACAGCGATTTTGCTTCCCGTAATTCTTTTGATTTTGCTTTGTATGAATATTTGCAAAATAAATTCGGACATGTTAGTTGGGAAAGAGTGGTTTCCGGCCCCGGAATCTCTAATATCTATAAATTTTTGAGAGATGAAAAAAAGCGTGAAGAGCCTGAATGGCTTTCGAATAAAATTCAGCAAGGAGAATTGCCTGCAGTGATTAGCCGGAGTGTTGAACGCAGTGAACTTTGCAAAGAAACCATGCAACTTTTTATCCGTTTTTTCGCATTTGAATCTGCTAATTTTGTTGTGAAACTAAAGGCAACCGGAGGTCTGTTTATTGGTGGTGGAATCGCTCCTCAAAACATTCGTTTATTTGAGCAATTCAAATTCAATGATTCCTTTTGCAGTAGTGGACGGCTCAATTTCTTACTGGAAAAAGTTCCCGTAAAAGTGATTTTAAATCCAAAAACAGCTCTGTTAGGTGCTGCGTTTTATGGTGCAAAAAATTCCCTTACGAAATAGAATTTAAAATCAAAGGCTATTTATGATTTATCGATCTTTTTCGAACTCCTATTTAGAAGCCTTCCGTCGTTCCTCCCTTCATTAAGAGGCCTTTTTTTGATCATTCCACCTTTGGTGTCCTTTACTCTGCTGGTTACTACAAATGCCTCCGGATCAATCTTTTCAATTTCAGTAGATAGTTTCGTTACTTCCAATCTGGTAATAACGGTATAAATTATATCCATTCCGGCTTTATTATCACCTTTCGTTCCAAAGCCACGCTTCCCCTGGTAAACTGTTACTCCGCGCCCAAGTTGTTCGATAATCATCTTCCTTATCTCTTCAGATTTGTGAGAAACAATGGTGATGCCTGTATATTCTTCAATTCCTTCGATAATGAAGTTGACGGTTCTGGAAGCTGCCAGGTAAGTAAGAATGGAATATAAAGCAGTTTCAACCGATAGCAAATAAGCAACAACAGAAAAAATGAGAATATTGAAAATCAAAATTATGTCGCCTATCGTAATTTTCAATTTCCTGTTTAAGAAAATTGAGAGGACTTCCGTTCCGTCAATGACCGCACCTCCTCTTACAGCAAATCCAACACCTGCACCCAAAAAGAAGCCTCCAAATACGGCAACCAGTAATTTATCATGAGTTACTTCCGGGTAAGGAACTATTGCTGTGAATAAGGCGAGCCCCGCAATAGCAAGAGCCGTTTTTATAGCAAACTGTTTACTGATTACTTTAAAGCCAAGAAAAACAAAAGGAATGTTGATTACAATCAATAAATAAGGAAGTTTGAAACTGGTTAGCCCCGCGATTAATAAGGCGATGCCTGTTGCGCCGCCGTCAATAAATTTGTTAGGTAATAGAAAACTTTTTAAACCAAAACCCGCTGAAAATACGCCAAAGCCAATAAGGAAAATATCTACCACCAACCGTTTAATACTGATTTTGAATTTGAACATTTCTTTCGCTTTCAGATATTCGGAAACTCCTGGCTTTTTAATTAAGGCTATATGGTTTTTTATTCTCATGATGATTTAAAAAAACGATTATTTGTTTGTCTGCTGGAAATTGCTTTCTCAATTTCTACAGCAAAAAATACAAGTGAGGAAACAGCACCCACTCCTAAAAATTCAATCATCGATAAAGATTGTGTTTTAAAGATAGAATGGAAAATTGGTGTGTAAGTAATGGCTAACTGTAATATCAACGTAAGTAATACTGATCCCAATAGTGGCTTATTTGAAAGTAAACCAATTGAAAACAAGGATTGGGTTGAAGAACGAATAGCCATGACATGTGCCATCTGGCTTAAGCACAAAACATTAAATACAATAGTTTGCCAATGCAATCCATTTTTAATGGCAAAGGCTTGCGTTGATAATGCAATTCCGGCTATCAGTAAACCTACCCATAAAATGTCCATACCCATACCTTTTGCAAATACATTTTCCTGGGGCGGTCGTGGTGGCCTTTCCATGATATTTTTTTCCTCTTTTTCAAATGATAATGCGATGGCGGGTAACCCATCTGTAACAAGGTTCATCCATAAAATATGAATGGGTAATAAAGCAATCGGAAGGCCAATCAGCGGCCCTAATAACAAAGTCCACAATTCCCCGGAATTGGTGGTCATCAGGTATTTGATAAATTTCAGAATGTTATCATAAACTCTTCTTCCTTCCCTGATAGCTTTTACGATAGTTGAAAAATTATCGTCGAGCAAAATCATTTGAGCGGCTTCTTTTGAAACATCTGTACCGGTGATTCCCATTGCAATCCCAATATCCGCGCGTTTTAAAGAAGGAGCATCATTGACACCATCGCCGGTCATCGCAATAAACTGGCCCTTCTCCTGCAAACTTTTTACAATCTGCAATTTTTGTTCGGGTGATACTCTTGCATACACTTTTATGTATTCTACTTTAGACAAAAAAGATTGATAGCTTAAAGCAGCTAACTCCTGCCCTGTAATTATAAGGTCATTTTCACTGCTTACAATGCCGGTGCGCTCTGCAATCGCTTTGGCTGTAAGCGGATGATCGCCGGTAATCATTACTGGTACAATTCCGGCTCTTTTACACTGTGCGACAGCAGCAAATACTTCTTCTCTCGGTGGATCAATCATCGCCGCCAAGCCTAAAAATTGCAAATCACTTTCGTTAGAATTAACATCAGCTGATTTGGGCAAAGTATTCCAGGCGCGGTAAGCAAAACCAAGCACACGAAGGCCTTTGGATGCGATATCCTCTATTTGTAGTTGTACAGTTTGTTTATCAATATTATTGCATCTCTGTATTAAAATATCCGGAGCGCCTTTGGTAAATGAAATAATTTTATTTTCATAACTGTGAAATGTCGTCATCAGTTTCCTCTCTGCATCAAATGTGATTTCAGATACCCGGGGCCAGGAACCGGTTAATATATTTTGCTCTCTCGCTACTTCCATTAAAGCAATTTCAGTTGAATCGCCTTTAAGGACTTCCCCATCAATAATAACGTCATTGTTTAAGGCGAATGCATGTAAAAGCAGGGAAACATCTTTCTTTTGTTTAATCAGGGAAATATCTTCTCTTTTAATCAGATGGCCGTTTACAAAAATTTGCTCCACATGCATTTTATTTTTCGTTAGCGTGCCTGTTTTATCGGTACAGATATATGTCACAGACCCCAGTGTTTCTACGGCTGGCAATTTTCTGATCAGGCAATTATATCGGATCATTCTTTTAGCGGCTAAAGCAAGTGAAATCGTTATAACGGCAGGCAGGGCTTCGGGGATAGCAGCAACAGCCAATGAAATACTGGTGAGAGCCATTTTTAAAACATCCTCGCCACGCAACCATCCGGCTACGAAAAAAACCACACATAGAAATAATACCAGTACCGATAGCTTTTTGCCAAATGCCGCCATTCTTTGTTGCAAAGGAGTAGCGGCTTTATCTTCCTGCAGCATTTTGGCAATACGGCCAAGTTCAGTTTCCATCCCCGTTCCTACCACCACACCTCTGCCATGACCATTGGTAACGTACGTTCCTTTGAACGCCATATTTTTTTTATCTCCAGGGGGTAAGTGGTCAATTTCCATCGCAGCAGTAATTTTCCCGTCTGTACTTGATTCACCTGTTAATACTGCCTCATCCATTGTAAGATTGAAAGATTCAGTTAGGCGAATATCTGCCGGCACTGCATTACCAGCTTCCAAGAACACAATATCACCTGGCACCACTTCAGTTGAAGTAATCCAATGTATAATCCCATCACGCAAAACCTTCGCCTCTGAAACAGCCATTTGCTTTAATGCAAGCATCGCTTTTTCTGCCCGGTATTCCTGGATGAAGCCGATGATTGCATTTAAAATAACAATGAGAAAAATGACGATCGTGTCTGTAAGTTCTCCAATGATTCCGGATATAACAGCTGCCGCTAACAATATCAGAATCATGACTTCCTTAAATTGGGCAAGCAGAATATTTAAGACATTTTTTTTCTTTCCTTCCTGTAATTCATTAGGTCCGTTTAACAGTAGTTTTTCTTGTGCAGTTTCAGAAGAAAGGCCTTTCGAACCGGTTCCTAATAATTCATAAACTTTCGCTATGCTTAACATGTGCCAGTTCATAATAAAAACGATTTATTGTTATCAGGCGAAATAATGGTGGTCCCCAATATTCTTCCAAAATCAGAAAAGCAATTGCTGTTGTCATCAAAAAAAATTTGTATGAAAACATCTCACCGGCTAAACGAAAATATCCCGGAGATTTTCATTCAATCTAAAATGGTATGTGTTTTAGTTTCAAGAGATCTATTCTTCTGCAGGTACGATCAACAAAGGTTTTGTAGTGATACAAGCCATGTTTTTAGAAAAAGTTTTTAAGAGAGTTTTTTCTAAAAAAGTTTTTTTGCGGCGAACCATTACCAGCACGTCAAAAGGAATTTCACTATCCAAATTTTGCAACGTATCTTTTACGTTCCCGGTTTTTATTTCTTTAAAATTAAGTTTCGCATCAGCAAACGTTCTCTGTAATCCAAACGCATAAGTGTAAAAATCTTTTTGTTCAGCATTCGACGTTGGATTGTCCAGGTGAACAACAGTTACATTAGCATTGTACGCTTCTGCTATTTCAAGTGCGAATGATAAAGCTTGCCTGTCTTTCGGGTGATAGTCACTTGCAAAAACAATCTCTTCCGGATTTTTCAAATCAAATTTTTCAGGAATCAGTATCACAGGTATTTTCGATTTTTCAATAATTTGTGACGCTACACTTCCAACAACAATTTTTTCCAAACCTGTTGCTCCCTGTGTGCCCATTACAATCAAATCTACCTGGTTGTCTTTCGCGAATCTCAAAATGTTGCTGATAACTGATGTATGTCCTATTGCTATTGAAACTTCTACATGTGATTCAGAAGGCATTACTTTCTTTTTCAAACGCTGCAGCCGTTTCCTTACATTTTCTTCCATTTTCTTTTGGTACTCCTTTCTGTTCTGGTGAGCCTCACTAAGAACAACTTCTTCCGGAATATAAACATGATACAGGGTAATGGAACATTTTACTTTTAATGCCACGTTGATTGCAAAACGAAAGGCTCTTTCTGACGTTGGTGAAAAATCCGTAGGAACAAGTATTTGTTTCATCATTACTGGTTTTAAAAAATGCAACCTCTGAATTCTTTCTGCGTTGGTTTACTTGGTTTAAAGAGATTATACGGCAACTTTTTTATCAAAACAATTCCCCGGTGTTCTTCTAATAATCCCGGCTGTGTTATTTCTACCCGGTTTCCTCTCATCAAAAATTCCTCTAACAGATCGGGTAATTCTTTACAAAAAATTCCGGCTGATTTGTTTAGAATAGAATTATTAACTTGTTCTGTAAGGCTTTTGTCAATGAATAAAATCCCATCTGCCAAATGCTGTAATGCGGTCAATACCTTTTCTCTTCCGGCGATAAAGGTGTTACTTCTTTTTGCCAGTTCAACTTGTCCTCTTATTAGCCTTGCCCGCCAGTATTTCCATTGTTCATTGATTTTTACGATTACTGGTTGAGTATTCTTATGAAGCACGCCAGTAAACGAAGAAATATTGAAAATAATTTCTCTGGCAGGAGCGTTATTGTAGAACCTTTCAATTAAATGTTCTTCTCCTGCTATAAAAACCGGGATGTCATTCGCTTTATCTACTGCCTTAAGAATATTTACCACCGAACTGATTTCAGAGATTGCAGGAAAAACTTCGCGTTGAGATCTGTTTTTGTTTGAATACACTTTATTCAATTTTCCCCGCAGAAAATGATATGCTATTATCTCGGTTTTTTCTAAAAACAATAATTGAAATTCAGGATTGGTTTCCATCTTTCCGGCAAGATCCAACAGGGGAAAATGTTGATTGAAAATAACTGTGGAATAGGCGAAATAGTTCAAATAAATTACTTTTTCAGTATCAGGCGTAAGAATCACGGCAACGCTTTTACAATGAGAATGGTAATTGAGCGAACGGAAAATTTTTTCTAATTGAGCAATGGACAAACTTTCAGCCAGTAGAACAGAATTTTCCTCCAATTTTGTTTGAATCAATTCTATTGCATAATTGAAAATCTTAGTAATAGTTCTTTTGTCCTGCATGCAGGGTTGGAACGGTATAACCAAACCAATTGACCAAACCTCCCGGTTCACAGGAGGTGCCTTTGATTTCGGAGTGCTTATTTCAGAATATTCAACCATTATTTTGTCATTTAAAAAGTTAATCACTTATTGTGCGCGATAAATAAAGGCGTATCTGATTCTTTAATCAGAATATCTGCCATGCTCGTTTTGAACCATCTTGATAATTCACTGCGCTGATAGGCGCCCAGAACAACCAGTTCGTTTTCCTGGTGATTTCGGAGATAACCGGTTATCTGTTCTTCAGGGATGCCTTTTTCAACAGTAAATGTCACATTAGGAAAATGTCGCTTTGTAAATTCTCTCATCAGTTTATTTCCGGGCAAACGAAGCGTTGCCATATAATGATCCTTCACAGTAAATATTTCTACCGGCAAATGCTGTAAACCGTTAAAAACATAACTGAACATTTTGATTGCATGCATCGAAGCAGGCGTTCCATCATACAGTAACAGAATTTTGTCTATTGGTTTAAAATTTTCCGGAACGGTCAACACCGGACATTGCACATCTCCTAACAAATCTTTTATGAACCGGCTTGGTGCTTTTTGTTTGTATCTGGAAAAAGTCTCGTTTTCATTAATGATGATAAGGTCCGCAAACATGCTTTCATATTTTAATTCCTGGATAGCAATGTTCTTGTCACGGTGAATTGAAAAATTAATGCCGGCAGCCACACAAGCTTTTTGAAAATTGATTACCGATTGTTCTCTTTTTAATTCGTCTTTTTCATCCAGTTCTTTTAAAACTGCTTTCGCATCTTTTTCTGTTGTCAGCACATCGTAAACACTATAAGTATGATAGATGAATTCATCCAGAAAAACGCCTGTTAAATGAGCATTCGTCAACTTCGTCAGTTGTATCGAATAAGCCAACGTGCTTTCAGACATTTTATACCCATCAAAAACTGCAAGAAATTTTTTCATCGTTCCCAATTTTAGTGTCACCTTATTCGCTGATATTTTGAATAAAATAAAATTTACAATTTGATCAACCTAACAGTTCTGCTTAATTCTTTGTAAAAACCACCTGCCTTTTTATAGAACCCTTTTTGTAGTTTTTATTTCTTTTCCGCCGGCAATAGAATATCCAATAATGCTTCTATTAAGATTCCCGCCGCAGCAATAAGAATGAGCTTTGAAATCTTTTTCATCTGATTGTTATTAAGGTTAAAATTCTTATTCTGTGTCCAGTCCCTGGTTCTCATATTCTTTATTATCCTGTAAAACCAGGCTCATTTCTCTGCCTTTTTCATTTTGTCTTTTCAGAGTCATGTAATCGGTTCGCGAAGTTTCTATCCAAACATTGTTCGAT
>Ga0134125_10005374_pt1 | contig 14580 bp, 10 predicted proteins | sample KB31751_FD_96464 | JGI IMG/M metagenome (GOLD analysis project Ga0134125, IMG submission 96464) | Terrestrial soil microbial communities with excess Nitrogen fertilizer from Kellogg Biological Station, Michigan, USA - KB3-175-1 | ecosystem: Environmental > Terrestrial > Soil > Unclassified ... | reverse complement strand
GTCTTGCCCGGCCATTTTGGCCGCCTGCTGGCCCAATTCCTTGGCCTGCTCGGTCAGCGCCGCCATCTGGCCGCTGACATAGTCGCGTTGCAGCGCCAGGACCTCGCTGCTGTCTTTGGCCTTCAGAAGCTTTTGGGCAAACTCGAACGAGGTATTCAGGTTACGCTCGGCGTAACGCATGGCAAGCGCGCCAACCTCTTTGGCGCCGCTTTGCGCGCCCGCGGCCCGGCTTTCGGCGGTCTTCACGGCGTGCTGGGCCGCGGCGACGAAGCTGTCGAAGGCCTGTTTGGCCTGCTCGACGCTTTTGTCGGCGAATTCCCGCAACTGCGGCGGAACCTCGAAATTCACTCCATTGTCTTTGGCCATCCCTACCTCCTGCGTCAGCCTCCAGCCTCAAGTCGATTTAACCAAGGTTCCCGACCGCCGCCACGTCCGCACGGCGCAAGCGGACGACCACATTAACGTTACCCCTGCTTGGCGACCACGAGGGTGGGCCACGCCGTGGACGATGCGGGAAGCGGGGATTAAGACTCTGTTATCCGTAAACCGCGTGACCCGATGAGTGGAACAGAGTTCCCGACCGCCTATCTCGACCCGCGGCTAGCGGCTCATGCTCTGCGCCCGATGCCGGTCTGGCTGTGGAACGCGGAGGCAAGCCGTCTTCTCTGGGCAAATCCGACCGGGGCCGCGATCTTCAACGCCGACACCCCCGGCGCGGTTTCCGCGCTCGAGTTCGCGGCGGACCATCCGGCGGCAATGCAAATCGCGCGGCTGTCCGGCACGCTGCCGCACGGCGGCGCTCCGCGCCTCGAGCGGTTGCGCGGCTTCGGCGCCAAAGTCGGCGGCACGCTGACCTGCCTGTGCTCGCGGCTCACGCTTGCCGACAACAGTGTCGGCGTTCTGGTGGTGGCGACCGAACGCGCCGGCCGCGACATCACGCTCGCCGACCGCGCGCGGCGGCTGCTCGCCGATTTCGGCGGCGCGGCGGCGGTGTTCACCGCCGACGGCGAATTGATCGAAGCGCAGCCTGCGGCGCGGCAACGGCTCGGCGCGGCGCGCGATCTGATCGCGCTCGGCGCAGAAAAACTCGCGCGCGAGGCAAGCCGCAACGGCGAGGCTGAAGGCAACATCGCCGCAGGGCGCATCGCGCTGCGCCGTCTTGGCGCCGGCGCGACCGTGACGCTGCTGCTGACGTTTCTCGATCAACCGGCAGCGCCGGCTCAGGCGCCGATTTCCGCGCCCGGCGATTTGCCGCCGCTGCGCCGCGCGTCGGATGTCGCTCCGCCGGCGGCGACGAAAGCGCCGGGCCTGCCGGACGCCTCGCCGCGCCGCTCGACCCTGCGTTTCGTCTGGCAAATGGACGTTGCCAACCGCTTTACGATGGAAACGGATCAATTTACCAAGCTGATCGGGCCGAAAACCGCCGCTCTGCTCGGACGCCCCTGGGCGGACATCGCCGCCGAGCTCAAGCTCGATCCGCAGGGCGAAGTCGCAAGCGCGCTTGCCTCACGCAACACCTGGAGCGGCATCGTCGTGTCGTGGCCGGTGGATGGCGTCGCCGACCGCCTGCCGGTCGAGATGTCCGGCTTGCCCATTTTCGATCGTGAGCGCCAGTTCGCCGGCTATCGCGGCTTCGGCATCTGCCGAGATCTCGACCGGCTGCCGACCCACACCGCGCGGCCGGTTGCCGAAGCGATCTCGGCGCAGATAGCGACGACGCAAGCGGCGACCGCCAACGTGCTGCCCTTCCCCGCGGCGAAGCCCGCCGAGCCGGCGCTGAACCCGGTCGAGCAAAAGGCATTCCAGGAGTTGGGGCGCAAACTGACCGACCGGCTGAACAAGACCGCGGGCGACAGCATTCCGGCGCAAATGGACGACGATTTCGGACCGGAATTCATCGCCCCGCCTGCCGCGCCTCCGGCCGCGCCGGAGCCGCCAAAAGCGCCGCGGAGCGCGGCCAACGCATCGGCGGCACAGAGGGACAGCCAGGACGGACGGCCGATCCTCGACCGGCTGCCGATCGGCATTCTGGTCTACCGGCTCAATCATCTGGTCTATGCCAACCGCGCGTTCCTCGACTGGACCGGCTACCCGACGCTCGATGCGCTCAGCGAGGCCGGCGGCCTCGACAGCCTGTTCATCGAGACCAAGGCCGGCGCATCGGACGGCAAGAACGGCGGCAAGGCGCTGACGATCTCGACGCAGCACGGCGAGCAACGGCCGGTCGAAGGCCGCCTGTTCAGCATCCCCTGGAATGGCGAGAACGCGCTGGTGCTCATGCTCAATACGATGCCGACCGCGGCCACCGCCGGCAACAAGGACACGGACGCGGCGCTGCGCCGCGTTGAGGACGAAAACCGGCAGCTCCGCACCATTCTCGATACCGCGACCGACGGCGTGCTGGTGCTCGACCGCGCCGGCCGTGTGCTTTCGGCCAACCGCAGCGCCGAGGCACTGTTCGGCTACACGGCCAAGGACTTTGCCATGCTCACCTTCGGCGAGCTGTTCGCGCCGGAGAGCCGCCGGCTGGCGCTTGACTACCTCGAACGGCTGGCGCGGGACACAGCGCCGGTGCTGCTCAACGACGGCCATGAACTCATCGCCCGCGAAACCAAAGGCGGCCTGGTGCCGCTTTACGTGACGATGGGGCGCATCGAGGACGGCGAAAAGCTCTGCGCGGTGCTGCGCGACGTCACCGACTGGAAGCGCACGGAGGAAGAGCTGATCAATGCTCGTCAGCAGGCGGAAAAGGCCTCCACCGCCAAGTCCGATTTCCTCGCCAAGATCAGCCACGAGATCCGCACCCCGCTCAACGCCATCATCGGCTTCTCCGAGGTCATGATGGAGGAGCGTTTCGGCGCGATCGGCAACGAGCGCTACCGGGACTATCTCAAGGACATCCATTCCTCCGGCGGCCACCTGATCTCACTGCTCAACGACCTGCTCGATCTGTCGAAGATCGAGGCCGGAAAGCTCGACCTCACCTTCATCAACGTCAATCTCAACGACCTCGTGCAGCAGTGCGTCGCCATCATGCAGCAGCAGGCCAACCGCGAGCGGGTCATCATCCGCTCGTCGCTTGCGCCGAATTTGCCACAAATCGTCGCCGATGCCCGCTCGGTGCGCCAGATCGCGCTCAACCTGCTGTCGAATTCGATCAAGTTCACCAACGCCGGCGGGCAGGTCATCGTCTCGACGGCCCTCACCGACGGCGCCGAGGTCAGCCTGCGCGTGCGCAACACCGGCGCCGGCATGAGCGAGCAGGAGTTGCAGACGGCGATGGAGCCGTTCCGCCAGCTTTCCACCTCCACCCGCTGGAGCTCGAGCGGCACCGGCCTCGGCCTGCCGATCACCAAAGCTCTGGCGGAGGCCAACCACGCCCGTTTCCGTATCAGCAGCGGCGTCGATACCGGCACGCTGGTCGAGGTTGCGTTCCCGGCCACCAGGGTGCTGGCGCAATAGGCCGAAAAGCGGCTAGCCTTGGCCACCATGCGTGGCCTGCTGCGTCTAACGCTTTTGCTGTTCGCGCTATCGGCCGCGGTGCCGGCCGTTCGCGCCGCCGAACCGGTCGACCTGCTATTGGTGCTGGCGGCGGATGTCTCGCGCAGCGTCAGCCATGAAAAATTTCAGTTGCAGCGCGCGGGCTATGCCGCCGCGATTTCCGATCCGCGCGTGCTCGACGCCATCCGGTCGGGAGTGAACGGCCGCATCGCCGTCCTGTTCGCGGAATGGTCGGGCGCCGCCAGCCAGGCGGTCGTGATCGACTGGACGATGATCGATGGCGCCAAATCGGCGCAGGCCTTCGGCGACCAGTTGCTGGAATTGCCGCGCTCCTTCGCCGACCGCACCTCGATCAGCGCCGGCATCGATTTCGCCGTGACGCAATTGGCGCGCGCTCCATTTACTTCCAAACGCCGCACCATCGACGTCTCCGGCGACGGCACCAATAATGCCGGCCGCGACGTCACGCAGGCACGCGACGAGGCGCTTGCCGCGGGCGTCACCATCAACGGGCTGGTGATCCTGAGCGAACACCCGATGAGCTGGAATCCCGAACACACAAATCCGCCGGGCGGCCTGGCGAACTACTACCGCACCAATGTGGTTGGCGGTCCGGGAGCGTTCGTGCTCGAGGCCAAGGACTTCCACAGTTTCGATCAGGCTATCCTCAACAAAATGATCGCCGAAATTGCGATGGCGGAGCCGGCGGCCGGAGCCGCGCCGACGCAGCGATAATGGCGCGTTTTTTGCCGGCGACCCCGGCACGCGCGAGGCCATGAAAGGGTCACAGACACCGCCCACGGTTGGCGCTGACGAGGCCGGTGGTATAGTCCGCGGGCACTCGGAAACCGCTGGAAAATCATTCCTTTGACCGTCGCCTCTGGCTTCAGACGACTGGCTGTCGGGCTTGCCGCCCTGATCGTGCTGGGTGGCGCCGCGTTCGGCGTCGCCACGGCGCTGATTTCGCGCGAGGCGGTGCGGGCGCAGGCGATCGCCGAAATCCGCGCGGTCACCGGCCTCGATCCGATGCTGCGCGGGCCGGCCACGGTCTCACTGTTTCCGCGCGGCACCGTCAGCTTTGCCGACGTGGTTCTAGGCGATGCGGCGCAGCCGGCGCTGACCGCCGAAAGGCTGACCGCGCGGCTGCGCTTCTTCCCGCTGCTCGCCGGCCGCGTCGAAATTACCGACGTGTCGCTGGAGCAGCCCCACATCGAGATCGGCATGGAAGCGGACGGCCGATCCAACTGGTCGGGCCTGATCGCGGCGCTGGCGCGCAGCCAGAAATCGAACGCATCCCACCTTTCGGCTTTCACCGAAATCCGCATCAATGACGGCACCATCGTGGTGCGCAAGGCCGGCGCAAAAACCGCGGAGACGCTGGGCGACGTGCAATTGTCGCTCGCGTGGCCGCTGATTTCCAAGACCTTCGGAGCCACCGGCCGTTTCGATTGGCACGGCGAGCCGGTGAGCGTGAGCCTTGCGCTCGGCGATTTTTCCGCGGCGCTGGCCGGCAACCGCTCCGGCGTCAAGTTGCGCCTGTCGGCGGCGCCGATGAAGGTCGCCTTTGACGGCGCCGTCGGCACGCAACCGACGTTGAAGATAGAAGGCACGCTTGCCGCCGATTCCAACTCGCTGCGCGATGCGCTGGTCTGGTCCGGCCAGCAGCCGCTGCCCGGCGGCGGCTTCGGCCATTTCGCGCTCAAGGCGGTCACCAGTATCGTCGGCGGCACCATCGGCATGTCGAACGTCAACGTCGAACTTGACGGCAATACGGCCGAGGGCGTTCTCACTTTCGCCACCGACGGGCGCAAGACGCTGCAAGGCACCCTCGCCGCCGATAGCTTCGATCTGACGCCTTATATCTCCACCGTGCGCCTGCTCACGGCCAACCAGCACGCATGGAATAACGGCCGTATCGAACTCGACGGCCTGACCGGCATGGACCTCGACCTGCGGCTCTCGGCGGCCAATGTCGTGCTGTCGAAAGAAAAGATCGGACGCACGGCCATCGCCGCCAATCTGCGCGGCGGCCAGTTGGCGGTGACGGTCGGCGAAGCGCAAGCCTATGGCGGCGTCGTGAAAGGCTCGCTCTCGCTTGCCAATCTCGATTCGGGCGTCGACGTAAAATCGCAACTGCAATTCACCGACGTCGACCTGGAAACCTGCCTCGGGCAGTTGTTCGGGCTGCACCGGCTGGAGGGCAAGGGCAATATCGCCGTGACGGTGGAAGGCTCCGGCAACAGCGTTCTCGGCATCACCCGGACTTTGAATGGCACCGCCAGCCTGACCGGCGCCGACGGTGCGCTGGCCGGGATCAACGTCGAACAGTTATTGCGGCGGCTTGAACGGCGGCCGCTGTCGGGAGGCGGTGAATTCCGCACCGGCAGAACGCCGTTCGACAAGATCGCCGTGGGCCTAAAGATCGCCGACGGCGCCATGACCGTCGAGCAGGTCAAGATCGACGGACCGGCGGTGCGGCTGGCGCTGCAAGGCACCGCCTCGGTCCCCGAACGCGAACTAGACCTGAAGGGCACGGCCGCGCTGGTGGTCGCGGAACGGCCGGGCGGCGCGCCCTTCGAATTGCCTTTCGTGGTGCAGGGCTCGTGGGATGACCCGATCATGCTGCCCGATGTGGATGCCCTCATCCGGCGTTCGGGCGCGGCCGCGCCGCTGCTCAATGCGGTGCGGGAGCGCAGCGCCCGCGGCAATGCCGTGCGTTCGGTCATCGAGCGGCTGACCGGGACACCGCAAGCGCCCGCCGCCGAGCAGACGCTTGCTCCTGCGACAAGCCAGCAGGCGCAATAGGCGTAGCCTCACAGCACGATCGGGCAATCAGCGATCGTTATACGTTGCTTCGGTGACGGCGGGCTCTAGCATAGGAACCATCGGAGTCCTCGACACAACACGGCGCGGCGCCGGGCCGTAATAATCACCGATCTGGATGGTTTCGCGCGGCTTGAGCAAAATGGAGACGATGCGGTCGAGGAGGGCTTTGGCCGAGACCGGTTTGCAAAGGAATTCGTTGACGCCGAGCCTGACCGCTTCGACGACGCGCCAGCGCTCGCCATGCGCGGTGAGCATGATGATGGGAATATCGGGCATCGGGAACACGCCGGGCGAGCGCACGATGCGCACCAATTCCGGTCCGCTGAGCAGCGGCATCTCCCAGTCGAGCACGACCACGTCCGGAGCGGCGTGGCGGATTATTTCCAGCGCCGCGATGCCGTCGCCGGCGTCGAATACTTTTTTGACGCCGATATTGGCGAGCAGATTGCGCACGACGGTGCGCATGAACGGATTATCGTCCACCACCAGCACGGCAAGCTGCTGAATGAGAACTTCGGCCTGTTTGGCGCTGATACCCATCGACCCACCCGGAAAGCGAGCCGATACTGTGCGGCAATCCTCACCGCTCCGTTAATGTGCGCCGGACGGCGTCTTTCCAGCCCGCGTATTTGGCCTTGCGGGCCGCCTCGTCCATATGCGGAACAAAGCGGCGGTCGAGCTGCCACAGCGCGGCAAAGCCGTCGAGATCGGGGCAAAGACCGGCAGCGCGGCCGGCAAGGTACGCCGCGCCCAGGGCGGTCGTTTCCATCACCGCCGGACGATCCACCGGGCTGGCAAGGATGTCGGCGAGGAACTGCATGGCGGGATCGCTCGCCGTCATTCCTCCATCGACACGCAGCACCGTGCCGGCGGGCGCTGCGCGCGGCCAATCGGCGTGCATGGCTTCGAGCAGGTCGCGCGTCTGATAACCTACGGCCTCGAGCGCGGCGCGGGCAATTTCGGCGGCGCCGGAATTGCGGCTGAGGCCGAAAATCGCTCCCTTCGCATGCGCGTCCCAATAGGGCGCGCCGAGCCCGACGAAGGCCGGCACCAGATAGACCTGCTCGGCGGGATTCGCGCGCGCGGCAAGCGCCTCCACATCGGACGCCTTGGCGATCGCCTTGAGGCCGTCGCGCAGCCACTGCACCGCCGCGCCGGCAATGAAGATGGCGCCTTCCAGCGCGTAGGTGCGCTTGCCCTCAAACTGGTAGGCGATGGTGGTGAGCAACCGATTGCGCGAGGCGACACGTTCGGTTCCGGTGTTGAGCAGCGCGAAACATCCGGTGCCATAAGTCGATTTCATCATGCCGGGCTTGAAACAGCCTTGCCCGATGGTCGCCGCCTGCTGGTCGCCGGCCATGCCGAGAATCCGGATCGGGCCGCCGAATAGGTCCGCCGACGTGACGCCAAACTCGCCGGCGCAGTCGGCAACCCGCGGCAGCATTGATGCCGGCAAGCCGAACAGCCGCAACAGCCCCTCGTCCCATTGGCCGCTGCTTATATCGAGCAGCAGCGTGCGCGCGGCATTGCTGGCGTCGGTCACATGCGCATTGCCGCCGGTCAACCGCCAGAGCAGAAAAGCATCGATGGTGCCGAAAGCAAGCTTGCCGGCTTCGGCCGCGGCGCGCGCGCCGTCGACGCGATCGAGCAGCCACGCGATCTTGCTGGCGGAAAAATACGGATCGAGCAGAAGCCCGGTTTTGGCGGCGATTTCGGTTTCATGGCCGGCGCGATTGAGGGCGGCGCACGCCTCGGCGGTGCGGCGGTCTTGCCAGACGATGGCGTTGTGGATCGGCTTGCCGCTGGCACGATCCCAGATGACGACCGTCTCGCGCTGATTGGCAATGCCGATGCCGGCGACGTCCTTGGCCGCGAGGCCTGCCTTCTGCATGGCGGCGCGCACGGTTGTAAGCGTCGCCGACCAGATTTCTTCCGGATCGTGCTCGACCAGGCCGGGCGCCGGATAGATCTGGCGCAATTCCTGCTGCGCCGAGGCAAGCGGCTTGAGCGCAGCATCGAAAGCGATGGCGCGCGTCGAGGTCGTGCCCTGGTCGATGGCGATGAGCGCAGTGGGCAAGGCAATCCCCGGAAACAGCGCGCGGCAGCGCGCCCTCGGAGACTAGTTCAACATCACCAGATTGGCGACCGCCGCGTCGTCGTCGGCCTTAACATTGCCCAGCTTGCGCGGCGCCGGCCCGTAATAATTGCCTTGCTGCACCATCGGCCGCGGCTTGGCGAGCACGGCGACGAGCCGGTCCTGCAACGATTTGGACGAGACCGGCTTGAGCAGGAACTCATTGACGCCGATCGACACCGCCTCGACCACGCGCGAGCGCTCACCGTGCCCGGTGAGCATGATGATCGGAATATCTGGGTAGGGAAAGGTTTGGGGGGAACGCACCATGCGCACAAAGGCGGCGCCGTCGAGACCGGGCATTTCCCAATCGACGATGAGGATGTCGGGCGGCGAAGAGCGGATAAATTCGAGGCCGGCCGGGCCATCCGACGCTTCGTAGATGTTGCGCACGCCGATGCTCATGAGCAGGGTGCGAACCACCTTGCGCATATAATATTCGTCGTCGACCACGAGTATCTTGACCGTGGCGAAACGCGCGAGAATGGTCCTCATGTCGGTCATCGGCAGCCCCAGCATTCATCAGACGAAACACGACTGACCCATAAAACCACATCGGCGTGGCGGTACCCTGAAACGGCCGGCGATAATTGCACCGACTTCGGTAACGCCCCGCTAACCATCGGCCCGGCCAACGCCAGTCAAATCGGCGATATAGCGCTCAAGCGTCGCGCGTTCGTCGGCCGTGGCGGCAAGACCGAGCTTGCTGCGCCGCCAAAGCACATCTTCGGCACTGCGCGCCCATTCGTTCTCGATGAGATAGTGAACCTCGGCGCCGGTGAGATCGCCGGCAAAGAACGGCCGCAGATCGTGCATGCTTTGCGCTTTTCCCAGCACGCGGTCGATACGGGTGCCGTAGGCGCGCACCAGGCGCCTGGCGTGCGGCTCGGAGAGGAACGGCCATCGCGCAAGCGCTTCCGCCACCTGGGCATAGAAACCGTCCACCGGAAAATCGCCGCCGGGCAAGCTCGAATTGGCGGTCCACGGCGGCCGCGCCTCGAAAAACGGCATGCGTTCCATCGCCGCTTCCGCCAGCCGCCGATAGGTCGTGATCTTGCCGCCATAGATCGTCAGCAGCGGCGCCTCGCGAAACGGCGCGTCGAGATCGAGCACATAATCGCGGGTAATGTCCTCCGGCTTGTCGGCGCCGTCGTCGTAGAGCGAGCGCACGCCCGCGAAGGACCAGACCAGCTCGTCGGGCGTCACCCGGTCGCGGAAATACTGATTGACCGCGTCGCACAGGTAGATGACCTCGGCCGGAGACGGCGTCGGCGAGGTCAGATCGCCGACGAAGTTCTCGTCCGTCGTCCCGATCAACGTAAAGTCTTCTCCGAACGGCAACGCGAACACCACGCGCCCGTCGGCGGCTTGCAGCAGATAGCCGCGGTCATGCGCGAAGCGGCGGCGCACCACGATATGGCTGCCCTTGATGAGGCGGACGGGCGTCTTGAGCGGCCGCCGCATGACCGTTTCCGCCACCACGCCGACCCAGGGCCCGGCGGCGTTGACCAGCACGCGCGCGGTCGCGGTTTGCCGCTTGCCGCCGGCATTGAGCACCAGGTCCCATTCCTCGCGCCGATCGGCGCGAATGAGCCGCGTGCGGGTGCGGATGTCGGCGCCGCGCTCGGCGGCGTCGATCGCGTTGAGCACGACGAGCCGCGCATCGTCGACCTGACAGTCGGAATATTCGAAGCCGTACCGGAACAATCGCTTCAGCGGCTGGCCGACCGCGTGATGCGTGAGATCGATGGTTTTCGTCGCCGGCAGGAGCTTGCGGCCGCCGAGGTGGTCGTAGATGAAAAGACCAAGCCGCAACCACACTGCCGAGCGCATGCCGGCCATCGGTGGCAGCACGAGGCGCATCGGCCGGATGACGTGCGGCGCCATGCGCAGGAGCACCTCGCGCTCGGTCAGCGCCTCATGCACCAGGCGGAAGGCGCGATGCTCGAGATAGCGCAAGCCACCGTGGATCAGCTTGGTGGACGCCGAGGAGGTGCCGGAGGCAAGATCGTTCTGCTCGACCAGCAGCACGCGCAATCCACGGCCCGCCGCGTCGCGCGCAAGCCCGGTCCCGTTGATGCCGCCGCCGATAATGGCGAGGTCGAAATCGGCCATGGTCGTTCAGATTCGCGCGCTGATTCGGTCAGAATTGACGCAGAATGGGCAGCTTGTCCGGTACAATCTAGGGTGCGCCGCGTTAACGTCGATTAAAGCCGCCGATTTTCGACGGCGATTGCAAAATTTTCACCGTCCGGCCATATCCAGTGGGTAGTCAGGACCCGCTATGCCCTCCCCCCGCCTACTCGTCATCGAAGGCAATTCGCCGCAAACCATGGCCGAACACGTGGCGGTCGGCGGCGTCGCCGCGCACCAGAACTATTCCAACCTCCTGCGCGAATTGCTGCCAGGCGCGATCGTGGACAGCGCCCATCCGGGCGACGTTGCCGCAACGCTGCCGAACGGCGAGGCGCTCGAAGGCTATGACGGCATCGCCATCACCGGCTCCTCGCTGCATATCTACGAAGGCCGCCCACAGGTCACGCGCCAGATCGAACTGGTGCGGGCGGCGCTCGGCACCGGCACGCCGGTGTTCGGCTCATGCTGGGGCCTGCAAGTCATCACCGCGGCGACCGGGGGCAGCGTACGCCGCAATCCAAAAGGCCGCGAGATCGGTTTTGGCCGCGGCATCCGCCTGACCGAAGCCGGGCGCAAGCATCCGATGTATGCAGGCAAGCTCGACGTGTTCAACGCGCCGACCGTGCATCTCGACGAGGTCGAGTCGCTGCCGGCCAACGCCACCGTGCTCGCCACCAATGCGGTCTCCGCCGTGCAAAGCGCCGAGTTTCGTACCGACGGCTCGGTCGCCTGGGGCGTGCAATATCACCCCGAATATCCGATGCGCGAACTCGCCGTGATCGTGCGGCGCATCGGCACGCGGCTGATCGGCGAAGGTTTCTTCGCCGACGAACCGGGCGTGCGCGCGTTCTCGGAAGACCTCGATGCGCTCGACAAGGACCCGAACTGCAAGCGGCTGTCGTGGCTGCACGGCATCAGCCAGAACGTGCTCGACAAGAAATTGCGCGTCAGCGAGGTCGCCAACTGGATCGAATTCCAGGTGCTGCCGATGCGGGTGAAGCGGGGGCGCGGGTGACCGCCGACTTTGCCGGGCGCCAGGTCGTCGTCACCGGCGGCACCGGCGCGCTGGGCACTGCGGTCACCGCGATGCTGCTCGACGCCGGCGCTTCCTGCGTCGTTCCCTACGTGCACGAAGCCGAGGCAAAGCGGTTTCCCCATAGTGGCAACGCCAAGGTCAAACTGACGGCTGTCGCCGATCTCGCCGACGAGGCGACGGTCGCCATACTGTATGACGGCGTTAAGCCCTGGGCCTCCATCCACATCGCCGGCGGTTTTGCGCCGGGCAAGGTCGCGGAAACGGACAAGGCGGCGCTGATGGCGCAACTCGACAGCAATCTGGTGTCGTGTTTCCTCTGCTGCCGCGCCGCCGTCACCGCCATGCTCGCGGCCGGCAAAGGCGGCCGCATCGTCAATGTCGCGGCGCGGCCGGCGCTGGAGCCGCGCAGCGGCGCCGGCATGGCCGCCTACACGATCGCCAAGAACGGCGTCGCCGCGCTGACCGTGGCGCTCGCCGAGGAAGTGGCCAAGGATGGTATTCTGGTCAACGCGGTCGCCCCGTCGATCATGGATACGGCCGCCAACCGCAAGGCGATGCCGAAGGCGAATTTCGACTCCTGGCCGAAGGTCGAGGAGGTTGCGGCAACGATTATGTTTCTGGCGTCGCTGGAAAACCGCGTGACCCGCGGCGCGATTGTGCCGGTGTATGGGAGGAATTGACCCGTCATCCTGAGGAGCGAGTGTAGCGAGCCTCGAAGGATGAACGGCCCGGGCTGTCCCCTTCGAGGCTCGGCGCGTTGCGCCGAGCACCTCAGGGTGACGGATTGCTACTGAACCGCCGGGACCAGCTCGAGCGCCGGCCGCAGCCATTTCTGCACCGCGCTGGAGGCAACCGCCGGCCGCCCCTCGGCATAGGCCTCGTGGTTTTTCTCGATATCGTCGAGGTCGTACTGATAATTCACCATCAGGCCGTGCGCCTGCGCCATCGCCCTTTTCGAGGTGTCGCCGAGCCAGTTCATGCGTTCGAGGCGGGCGCCGTTCCCGAGATGGAAACGGGCGACCGCATCGACCGGCAGGCCGCGTGCGTTGCGCGCGCGCAGGAAATAGACCGCCGCCGCGCGCATCAGCGGATCGTGCAGTCGCTCGGCAGTCGCCGCGTCGCGCCACCAGTCCGGGCTGTCGAGCGCTGCGAACACGTCCTTGTCGACCCCATTCAACGCCTCCGACGCGCCGTCTTCCCGTTCGCGCTTGAGCCATGCGGCGAAATTCGTGACCGGCGACAGCGTGACGAAAGTCGCAAGTTTGGGGATTTCGCGGTTGATCTCCTCGACCACCTGCTTGATCAGAAAATTGCCGAAGGAAACGCCGGTCAATCCCCGCTGGCAGTTGGAGATGGAATAGAACGTCGCGGTGCGCATCTTGTCCGGCTCGACCGCCTCGCGCTCCTTGGCGAGGATTGGCTCGATGGCCCCCGGAATATCGCGGGTAAGCGCCACCTCGACGAAAATCAGCGGATCGTCGACCAGCGCCGGATGGAAGAAGGCGTAGCAGCGCCGGTCGGCCGGATCGATGCGGCGGCGCAAATCCTCCCAATCGCGGATCGCGTGAACCGCCTCGTAGCGGATGATCTTTTCCAGGACGATCGCCGGCGTCGACCAGTCGATGTGACGCAGCACAAGGAAGCCGCGGTTGAACCAGGACGAGAACAAATGCACGAAATCTTCGTCCACGGCCTCCAGGTCGTCGCGGTGATCGAGCGCGTCCATCAACTGCTCGCGCATGCGCACCAGCGCGCCGGTGCCGCCGGGCGCGAGATTGAGGCGGCGGAACAATTCCTGCCGCCGCGGCTCGGACGCCGCGTGCACCTCGGCGGCGGTTTCATCGGTCGGTTTTTCCCGCCACGCGGCAATCGCTTTTTCCATGCGCGCCGCGTCGGGGCCGAAGCGCAACGCCAGAGCCTCGAAGAACGCAATGCGCGGGCCGGTGGTGAGCGCGGCATATTCGGTCAGGATGTCGCGGGCAAGCGCGACGCCCGACGCCTCGCCGCGCCCGGTCAGCAGGTGATCGCATAACTCGATCAGGCTCTCGGAACGGGCCGCACCCGCGCCGCGGCGCTCGCGGCCACGGTCAAGCAGCGCGCGCCCGCGCTCGGAAATGGATTGCAGAAGCTCCCCGAAAAACGAGGTGTTCATTCGCTGACCCTGTATCGCCACCCGGCCGCGGCCGGATTCCTAGTGGCCGGCGCCCATCAGATGATCCGGCAACCATGTGGCGATTTGAGGAAACGCGCACAAGATCACGATCGACAACATCATACATAGGACATAGGGGAGCGTCCCCCACATGACCTTGGTCACCGGAACGTCGGGCGCAATGGCGTTGACGATATAGATGTTGAGGCCAACCGGCGGATGGATCAGGCCGATTTCCATGTTGATGGTTAAAATCACGCCGAACCAGACCGGATCGAAACCGGCCGCGGTAATGATCGGCAACAGAATCGGCGACGTCATCAAGATGATCGCAGCCGGTGGAATGAAAAAGCCGCTGACCAGCAGGAACAAATTGATCATCCCCATCAGCACCCAGCGATTGAAGTGCGCGTCGGCAATCGCCTGCGCCAGCATCTGCGTGAGATAGAGTGAGGTCAGCATGTAGCCGAACAGCACGGCGGCGGCGATGATGGTCAGGATCATCACCGACTCGCGCATGGTGTCGCGCAAAATGTGCCAGATCTGGTCGACCCGCCAGAGCCTGTAGATCAGGATCGCGAGGATGAGACAGAGTGCCGCGCCGACGCCGGCCGCCTCCGACGGCGTCGCCACGCCGCCATAGAGCGAATACATGACGCCGAAAATGATCACCAAAAACGGCGCGATCTTCGGGATCGACTGGAATTTCTCTTTCCACGAATAGCGGAAGTTGATCGCGTGGGACCGGAAGCCGCGCTTCCAGATGATGAAGATCGTCCACACCATGAACAATCC
>Ga0134125_10005371_pt1 | contig 14582 bp, 15 predicted proteins | sample KB31751_FD_96464 | JGI IMG/M metagenome (GOLD analysis project Ga0134125, IMG submission 96464) | Terrestrial soil microbial communities with excess Nitrogen fertilizer from Kellogg Biological Station, Michigan, USA - KB3-175-1 | ecosystem: Environmental > Terrestrial > Soil > Unclassified ... | reverse complement strand
GCGAGGATCTCGGTCAAGGTCCCGGCGACGTCGGACTCGTAGGCCATGTTCGCCTTGTCGGTCTCGATTTCCACCAGCTCCTCGCCGACCGCGACCTCCTCGCCGACCTGCTTGAGCCATTTGAGGACGACGCCCTCCTCCATCGAGTCGGAGAGGCGCGGCATGACGATCTGCGGCATCAGGCGCTCCCTCAGGCGGCGAGGTCGAGGACCCGCAGGGCGGCCCGTTCGATCCGGTCCTCGGTCGGCATCGCGGCCAGCTCCAGCTCCTTGGCGTAGGGCAGCGGCACCTCGGCCATGCCGACCCGTTCGACCGGGGCGTCGAGGTCGTCGAAGCAGGCGTGCTGGATCCGCGCGGCGAGCTCGGCGCTGACTCCGTAGCTGGGCCAGCCCTCCTCGACGCAGAGCGCCCGGTTGGTCTTCGCCACCGAGGCGGCGACGGTCTCGACGTCGAGCGGCCGCAGGCTGCGCAGGTCGATCACCTCGACCGAGACTCCGTGCGCGTCGGCAATCTTCTCGGCGACGTGGAGCGCGCGGACGGTGGCGAAGGAGTGAGAGACGATCGTCAGATCGCCGCCCTCGCGGGCCACCGCGGCGCGGCCGATCGGGGTCAGCAGCTCGGGGTCGAGATCCACCTCGCCCTTCTCTTTGTAGATCGGCAGGTTCTCGATCACCAGCACCGGGTCGTCGTCGCGGATCGCCGCCTTCAGCAGGCCCTTGGCGTCGGCGGGGGTCGCGGGCGCGACCACCTTCAGCCCGGGGGTCCCGGCGAACCAGCCGTCGAAGCTCTGCGAGTGCTGGGCGGTCAGTTGGTTGCCGGCCCCGTTCGGGGTGCGGATGACGAGCGGGCAGCGCACCTCGCCGCCGAACATCGCCCCCACCTTGGCGGCGTGGTTCACCACCTGGTCCATCGCGACGAGGAGGAAGTTCAGCGTCATCACCTCGACGATCGGCCGCTCGCCCAACATCGCCGCACCGACCCCGGCACCGACGAAGCCCTCCTCGGAGATCGGCGTGTCGCGCACCCGGTCGGGGCCGAATTCGTCGAGCAGCCCGGCGGTCACCTTGTATGAGCCGTCGAAGAGTCCGACCTCCTCACCCATCACGAAGACGCGGTCGTCGCGCTCCAGCTCCTGGCGCATCGCGAGGCGCAGGGCCTCGCGGTAGGTCATCGTCCCGACGCCGGTCGGAGCCGGCGCCGCGGTGACGCCGGAGCCGCCGCTCATCGACCCAGCCCGCCGGCGAAGACGAGCTCGGCCTCACCGAACGGGCTGCCGGGACGCATCCGCTCGAACTGCTCCTCGGAGCCGGGGGTGTAGACGCCCGCGGCGAGCCGGTCGACCGACGGCGGCGCGTCGGCCTCGGCGAAGGCGACGGCGTTCTCGACCTCGACCTCGGCTTCGGCCTCCATCGCGGCGAATCCCTCGGCGGGGACGCCGCGCGCTTCGAGCAGCGCCCGGGTGCGGACCAGCGGGTCCTCGCGGCGGTGCTCCTCGATCTCCTCGCGGCTGCGGTAGGCGAGCCCGGCGTCGGCGACCGAGTGGCCGCGGTAGCGGTAGGTGAGCGCCTCGAGCACGGCGGGGCGCCGCTCCTCGCGGGCCGCCTTCAGCAACCGGGTGCTCGCCGCCTCCATCGCCTCGATGTCGTCTCCGTCGACCCGCTCGCCCTCCATCCGGTAGGAGCCGGCGCGCTTGAAGAGGTCGGTCTCGGCCGAGGCGCGGTCGACGCTCGTCCCCATCCCGTAGAGGTTGTTGATGACGAGGAAGACGACCGGCAGGTTCCAGACCGCGGCCAGGTTCAGCGACTCGTGCCAGGCGCCCATGTTGACGGCGCCGTCCCCGAGCTCGCAGAGGACGGCCTGTTCGGCGCCGCGGCGGACCAGCGAGAGCGCCATCCCGGTCGCGATCGGCAGCTGGCCGCCGACGATCCCCCAACCGCCGTAGTAGCCGCGGTCGACGTCGAGCAGGTGCATCGACCCGCCCCGCCCGTGGGCGCAGCCGTGGGCGCGGCCGAAGAGCTCCGCCATCACCGCCTCGGGCGGGACCCCGCGGGCGAGGGCGAAGCCGTGGCAGCGATAGCCGGTGACCAGAAGATCCTCGTCCTCGAGCGCCGCCACCGCGCCGACCGTCGCCGCCTCCTGGCCCGAGGACAGGTGGCAGTAGCCGCCGATCCGTGCCGCCTTGTACTGGCGCTCCGCCGCTTCCTCGAAGCGCCGGATCAGGAACATCATCCGGTAGCGCTCGTAGAGGTCGCCGGCGTCGAGGTCGTAGGGGGCGTCGGTCCTGTCGATGACGGCCATCTAGGGCTCCTCGAAGTAGTCGGGGTGTTGTTCGCGGATGCGTGGGACCTCGCGCAGGACGGCGCGGAGGTGCTCGCGCAGGGCGGCCTCGGCGCCGTCGGGGTCGTGGGTGCCGACCGCCTCGGCGACCGTGCGGTGGGCCTCGACCATCGTCGGCAGGTAGTCGGGCATCGAGAGGCTGAGCCGGCGCAGCCGGTTGAGGTGGGACTTGGCCCGCTCGTTCACCGGCCAGACGGCCGGGTGGCCGGAGAGATCGCAGATCTGGCGGTGGAAGGTGTCGTCGAGGAGCTGCCAGGCATCGATGTCGATGCGGTCGGTGGCGCGTTCCTGGGCGCGCAGGTTTTCCTCCATCTGAGCCACCGACTCGCTGTCGGCGAGTTCGGCGGCGACCCGGACCGCGGTGCACTCGAGCGCCTCGCGGATGAACTGGGCGTCGGAGACGGCGGCCGGGCTGATGCGGGCGACAAAGGTGCCGATCTGGGGCCGGACTTCGACCAGACGGTCGTCGCGGAGACGGCCGAGGGCCTCGCGGATCGGGGTGCGGCTGACACCGAGGCGTTCACCCAGCTCGGCCTCCGAGAGGCGTTCGCCCGGGGCCAGCTCGGCGCGGACGATCTGGTCGCGCAGGGCGGCGTAGAGGTACGGGCCGCTCGACGCTCGGCCGGGGCGACGGCCGCTCTCGGCAGCGTCCTTGCCGCGGATCGGGATCGGCTCAGCCATAAAGTGGATACTAGTATACAAGTGTCCCCGCACTTATCCCCGCATCGCGCGGAGCAGGGCGAACTCACCGGGGGATCAGCGCGGCGGGCGAAGGGTCCAGGCGATCCGACGCCGCCGCTTCTTCGGCGGCAACCCGGCGCCCGTGGCCGGCTCGGGCAGCGGCTCGCCGCGGCGTTCGGCCCTGAGGAAGCGCAGCAGGACCGTGGGGACGAGTGCTCGCTCCTCCTCCGGCAGCAGCGAGACTTCGACGCCGATCCGGTCCTCCTTTTCCTGGTTCGGATTGAGGCGGAGTTCGGCCACCATCCGCGAGACCTCCGCTTCGACCCGCTCTTCGTCGTCCGCGCTCAGCGCCATCGGCCCCGAGCCTAGCCGCCGTCGCCGCGTCGAGGACGCGCCCTCAATCCTCGGCGCGCTCGGTGAAGATGTCGCCGATCCGGTCGAGGACCCGGCTCGCCACCCGCAGTTCCTCCTCGTCGAGGCCCTCGAGCGCCTCCTCCCAGCGCCGCCGCCAGAGTGCCTTGCGCGCTTCCACCTTGCGCCTGCCGCGCCGGGTCAGCTTGACCACGACGAGGCGGCGGTCTGACTCCGAGCGGCTGCGCTCGACCAGCTCGGCGGCGCAGAGGTTGTCGAGCATGCCGGAGACGGTGGCGGCGCTCGCCCCGACCGCCTCGGCCAGCTGGCCCGCGTGCAGCGGGCCGCTGGTGTAGAGCTCGATCAGCAGCTCGAACTGGGCGTGGCCGACTTCGTCGCCGCGGTGGGTGTCGCGACCGCGCAGGCTGCGGAGGCTGCGGAACGCGCGGCGGAACGAGGTGCCGAGCTCGGTGATCGCCTCCTGGCGTGAGGCGGGCTCAGGCACCGAGCGGCTCCACCAGGTCCTCGGCCGCTTCGACCGCGGCGGTCGGCGCTTCCGCTTTCGGGCCCTCGGCCCGCAGCAGCACCAGCACCGGGATGATCGACGCCGCGCAGATCCCGAGCGCCCACCAGTAGGCGGTGCCGAACGCCCCGGCCAGCTCCGCCGCGCCGTGCGCCCCGGCGCTCGCCCGTTGCAGGACCACCGCCAATACCGCGGTCCCGATCGCCCCGCCGACCCGCTGCAGGACGTTCATCTGCGGGGTCGCGTCGGAGAGCTGGTCGGTGCGCAGCGAGGCGAACGCCACGGTGGTTACCGGGATGAACGAGAGGCCGATGCCGACGCCGCGGATCAGCAGCATCACCGAGATGAAGGCGATCGAGGTGTCGGCGCCGATGAAGGCGAGCGGCAGCGAGCTGAGGGTGAGGACCGAGACCCCGACGAGCGCCACCCGGCCGCCGCCGAAGCGGTCGGTCATGCGGGCGATCCAGGGGGCGACGATCAGCATCCCGAGGCCTTGCGGCCCGGTCAGCAGGCCGGTGACGATGACGCTCTCGCCGCGGACCTGTTGGTAGTAGAGCGGCACCAGGATCATCGCCCCGAAGAGCGCTGCGCCGAGGCCGAAGGTGGTGAGCGAGGCGGCGGCGAAGATCCGGTTGGCGTAGAGGCGCACGTCGAGCAGCGGGCGTGAGGCGCGCAACGCGTGCCGGCCGAAGACGACCGTGAGCAGCAGCCCGGCGACGATCGGCCAGACGACGGTCGGCGCGGTGAAGCTTTCCTGGGTCGCGATCTCCGAGAGGCCGTAGACGATCAGCGGCATGCTGGTGGCGAGCAGGACGAGGCCGAGCCAGTCGAGCTTGCCCGCCTCGCCGAGGTCGGAGTCGGGCAGCATCCGCATGCCGAGGATCGCGGCGACGATGCCGATCGGCACGTTGACGAAGAAGATCCAGGACCAGTGCAGGTTCTGCAGGATCAGGCCGCCGACCACCGGGCCGAGGATCGGCGCCAGCATCGCCGGCATGACCACGATCCCCATCACCCGGCCCATCCGTTTGGGGCCGGCGACCTCGGCCATGATCATCTGGGCGACCGGCATGATCATCCCGCCGCCGACGCCCTGGAGGACGCGGAAGAGGATCAGCGTGGTGCTCGATTCGGCGACCCCGCAGAGCGCCGAGCCGATCGTGAAGAGGGCGATCGAGGCGAGGTAGACGCGCTTGGCGCCGAAGCGCCGCGCCGCCCAGCCGGTCAGCGGGATCACCGCGGCCAGCGCCAGCAGGTAACCGGTCGCCACCCACTGGATCTGCGCCAGGGTGCTGTCCAGTTCGCGGGCCAGGGTGTCGATCGCGACGTTGACGATCGTCGTGTCGAGGATCGACATCGTCATCCCGAGGATCACGACGCCGGCGATCTTCCAGACGTAGGGCTCGATGCGGTCTTTCGAGGACATTCGGTCCCGAAAGATTAGGGACCGAAGCGCTTTGGCGCGTTTCCGCACCCCTCCTGGCCCCGCGGCTGGCCCCTTTAGAAATCTCTTGCCAACTCTTTAGGAAGTTGTTCACGCTCGTTTAGGGAGCCTGGAGCGGAGGGCGCCAACCTGGGGCCATGCTTCAGAGAAAGAGAAGTCAAGCGTTCGGCTCCGCCCTCCTGGGCGGGGCGATCGTCGCGGTCGCCGGCCTGCTCGCACTCGCGACCGGGCTCGTCTCGACCGGCGACGGTTCAACTTCGACCCGGGCCGGCGTCGTCGCCGCCTCCGGTGCCACCCCCGCCGCCGCCGTCACCGGCGACGAAAGCGAAGGCGGCAACACCGTCAATCAGATCTACAAGGCCGACGCGAACGGCGTCGCCTTCATCGAATCGAAGGTCGCCGAAGGCGTCGCCTCCGGCTCCGGCGTCGTCCTCGACGACGAAGGCCACGTCCTCACCAACAACCACGTGATCGAAGGGGCGAGCGAAGTCACCGTCTCGCTCGAATCGGAAGGCCAGATGTACCCGGCGACCGTGGTCGGGACCGAACCGAACTCCGACCTGGCGCTGCTGAAGGTCGAAGCGCCCGCCGCGAAGCTCCACCCCTTGAAGCTCGGCGACTCCGACCAGGTCGAAGTCGGTGACCCGGTGGTCGCGATCGGCAACCCGTTCGACCTGCAACGGACCGTGACCAGCGGCATCGTCTCGGCCCTGCAGCGTGAAATCCAGGCCCCCGACGGGGTGACGATCGACCACGTGATCCAGACCGACGCGGCGATCAACCCGGGCAACTCGGGCGGCCCGCTGATCAACGCGGCCGGCGAAGTGATCGGCATCAACTCGCAGATCGCCACCGGCGGCTCGGGCTCTGAGGGCAACGTCGGCATCGGCTTCGCGATCCCGATCAACACGGCGAAGGAAGAGATCGCCCAGCTCGAGTCCGGGACCGCCGACGAACACGGCTACCTCGGGGTCAGCGGGGCGACGATCACCCCCGAACTCGCCCGTGCCTTCAACCTGCCGGTCGAAGAAGGCGTGCTCGTGCAGCAGGTCGAGGAAGGCGGGCCCGCGGCGGCCGCCGGCATCCAGGGAGCGACCACTGCGGCGAGCGTCGAAGGGACCGAATTCGGCCTCGGCGGCGACATCATCACCGCCGTCGACGGCGAACCGATCGCCTCGGTCGAAGAGTTGGTCGAACAGGTCTCCGACGCCCATGCGGGCGAAACGGTCGAGCTGACCGTGGTCCGCGAAGGACAGACTGCGTCGGTGAGCGTGACGCTCGCCGAACGCCCCGCCACCTCGGCGGGCTAGACGGTGGGCGCGCTTCAGGGACGCGCCCTCCTCCGAAGCCACCCATCCAGCTCGGCGCCCCTCTGTCCGGTGAGGGGCGCCGAGCGCTTCGGCGTTTAGGGTTGCGGCGTCGATGGAGGCCGCGACCGTGACCGGACTGAGCGAGACCGAGGCGGCGCGCCGCCTGGGCGAGGCCGGCCCCAAGCACGAGCAGGCGACCAGCCGCTCCTACACGTCGATCGCGATCGCCAACACCTTCACGGTGTTCAACGCGATCCTCGCCGGGTTCGGGATCGCGACGATCATCTTCGGCAATCCCAAGGACGCGCTCTTCCTCGGGATCCTCGTCGCCAACGTCGCGATCGGGACCTTCCAGGAGGTGCGCGCCAAGCGTGCCCTCGACAAGCTCGCGGCGCTGGTGGTGGCGAAAGCGACGGTGGTGCGCGACGGGGCGCCGCGCCAGGTCGCGGTCGAGGAGGTCGTGGTCGGTGATCTGGTGAGGATCGCGAGCGGCGACCAGATCCCCGCCGACGGGACGCTGGCGCGGGCCGACGGGCTGGCGCTCGACGAGTCCGAGTTGACCGGCGAGTCCGAACCGGTGGTGCGGAAAACCGGCGATGAGGTGCTCTCCGGGTCCTTCGCGGTCGAGGGCGAGGGCGACTTCGAGGCGACCGCGGTCGGTGCCGACAGCCACGCCGCCAAGGTGACCGCGACCGCGCGCGCCTTCCGCCACCCGCGCTCGCCGTTGGAGAAGGCGATGGACCGCCTCTTGATCGTGATGGTGGGGACGATGATCCCGCTCGGGGTCGGGCTGGGGGTATCGCTGGCCCTGCGCGACGTGAGCCAGGCCGACGCGGTCGAGACGCTCACCGCGGGGATCGTCAACATCGTCCCGGAGGGGCTGATCCTGCTGGTCTCGCTGACCGCGGCGGTGACGGCGGCGAAGATGGCGCGGCACGGGATCCTCGCCCAGCAGCTGAACGCGATCGAGTCGCTGGCCTCGGTCTCGGTGATGTGCACGGACAAGACCGGGACGCTGACCGAGGCCTCGCTGCGGGTGGTCGAGCTGGTCCCGGCGGAGGGGGAGACGGTGGAGGACCTGGCGAACACCTTCGGCACCTACGCGGCGAGCGCGCCGACCCGCAACACGACCCTGGAGGCGATCCATGCCGCCGGGCTCGGCGACGGCATGTGGGCGGAGGAGCCGACCGCGACGATCCCCTTCTCCTCGCGGCGACGCTGGAGCGCGCTCGAGCTCGACGGGAAGCGGCTGGTGCTGGGAGCGCCGGAGGCGCTGCTGGACGACACCGCCACCGACCCGGGGCTGGCCGAGCGGGCGGCGAGCGAGGCCGCCTCGGGCCGGCGCGTGCTCGCGCTCGCCGCCTACGACGCGCCGCTCCCGGAAGCCGGCCCCGACGTCGAGCTGAGCGAGCCGGTGCGTCCGCTCGGGATCGTCGTCCTCGCCGAGGAGCTGCGCGCCGAGGCCGCCGAGACGATCGCCTTCTTCGCCCGCGAGGACGTCGCGCTGAAGGTGCTCTCCGGCGACAACCCGGCGACGGTCGGGGCGATCGCCCGCGATCTCGGGATCGAGGCCACCGGCCCGGCGCTCGACGGGCGCCGGCTGCCCGACGATGACGCCGAGCTGCTCGAGGCGGTCCGCGCGGCGCCGGCGATCGGCCGCATCTCCCCCGAGGGCAAGGCGCGCGTGGTCCGCGTGCTGAGCGAGGGCGGCGAATACGTCGGCATGCTCGGCGACGGGGTCAACGACGTCCCGGCGCTGAAGCAGGCCCGCCTCGCGATCGCCCAGGGCAGCGGCACCCAGATGGCGCGCTCGGTGGCGGATCTGGTCCTCGTCTCCGGCGAATTCGGCGAGGTGCCGCCGATGGTCGGCGAAGGGCGCCAGATCCTGCGCAACATCCAGCGGGTCGCCCGACTCTTCGTCTCGAAGGCGATCTTCACCGCCTTCCTGGTTCTGACCATCGCGATCCCGAGCGGCCTCTTCCCGATGCTGCCGCGCCAGTTCACCCTCACCTCGACCTTCACGATCGGGATCCCGGCCTTCCTGCTGGCGCTCGCCCCGTCGAGCGGGCCGTGGCGGCCGGAGGGCTTCCTGCGGGCGATCGCCCGCTTCTCGATCCCGGCGGGACTGGCTTGTGGGATCGGCATCCTCACCACCTACCTGCTCGCCCGCCACTGGCTCACCGACGACCTCACCCAGGCGAGGTCCGCGACCGCGGCGACGGTGGTCGTCGCCGGTCTGGCGATCGTCTTCGCGCTCGAGGATCAGCCGGGGACGCGGCGCCTCGTCGTCGGGGCGCTCTGCGCGACGATGGCGCTGCTCTTCTTCGGCGCCTGCGCGATCCCGGTGGCCCGCGACTTCTTCGAAATCGCCACCCCGACCGGCGGCATGATCGGCGCCTGGCTGATCGGCTCGGCGGTGGCGATCGTCCTGCTCGCCGTCGCCTTGCGCATCGTCGCCCTCTTGGACCGCCGCGCCTCGGGTACCTACACTTGACCCATGGGAGTTCTGCCGGCAGTCCTGTTGATCCTCGCGATGAAGATCCCGATCATCGGGCTCTGGGCGTTCGTCTACTGGCTGATGAAGGAACCGAAGGCGAGCGACGGTCCCTCCGCCGAGGTCGCCCGCAAGATGCCGCCGCGGCTGCCCAAGCCCGGCGATCCGCGCAATCCGCGCCGTCGTGGCCCGCACGGTGGTACCGCCCGGCCGCTGCCGAGCCCGCGCCGCGACCCACACCCGGCCGCTACTCCACGCGAAACCGTTCCGGCACCTGTTTCTCGGTCGACCTAGGCGGCCGCTCGTAGTGCCGCTGCTGGCGCGGCGGCAGGGTGACCCGCTCGCGGCTGACCGGGTGGTACGGGATCTGTTCGAGCAGGTGGCTGATCAGGTTGAGCCTGGTGGAGCGCTTGTCGTCGGACTCGACCACGAACCAGGGTGAGTGCTCGGTGTCGGTCTGGGCGAACATCTCGTCCTTGGCCTCGGCGTAGTCGACCCAGCGGGCGCGCGCCTCGAGGTCGGTCGGGGAGAGCTTCCAGCGCTTCAGCGGGTTGTCGAGGCGGGCCTGGAAGCGGCGCTCCTGCTCGTCGTCGGAGACCGAGAGCCAGTACTTGATCAGGATGATCCCGGAGCGCTGGATGATCCGCTCGAAACGCGGACAGGAGTGCATGAACTCCTCGTACTCCTCGTTGGTGCAGAAGCCCATCACCCGCTCGACCCCGGCGCGGTTGTACCAGGAGCGGTCGAAGAGGACCATCTCGCCGGCGGCGGGCAGCTGGGCGACGTAGCGCTGGAAGTACCACTGGATTTTCTCGCGGTCGCTCGGCATGCCGAGGGCGACGTTGTGAATCACCCGCGGGTTGGTTTTTTCGGTGATCCGGCGGATCGTGCCGCCCTTGCCGGCGGTGTCGCGGCCCTCGAAGAGGACGACGACTTTGAGGCCCTCGTGGACGATCCATTCCTGCAGCCGGACGAGCTCCACCTGGAGGCGGCGGAGCTCCTTTTTGTATCCCTTCTTGCTGAGGACCTCGGGGTCGGACATGGCGGCGGCCACGGCGGCGTCAGGAGACGCCGAGCGCCCCTTCGATCTCGGTGATCGCCTGCGCCTCGGCCGCGCTGATGCCGTCCTCGGAGCCCTTCTCCTTCTTCGCCGCGGCGACCTTCTTGGCCACGGTGACGACGAAGAGCCGGTAGTCGCCGAGCTCGGCCGGGGTCGCCTTGTCGGCGACCAGGGCGACGGCGTCGCGGATGTTCTGCAGGCCGTGCTCGCGCAGCTCCTCGGCCGAGTGGGCCTTGGTGCGGTCGGTCTCCGGCTTATGGGCGACGATCTCGTCGAGCAGCTCGGAGGTCCCGTGCTCCTGGCGCGCCTCGGTGTAGGCCTTGGCCATCGCGAAGACCTCCCGGAAGGTGCCGCCGCGCTCGGCGGTGGTGACGATCATCCCAGCGCTGGTGGGACCCTCGAGGACGGTGTCCCACTCCTGCTCGGTGAAGTCTGCCTGCTTCGTCATCGCTCTCCTCTGGTCGCTGAAGTCGTCTTGAGCGAACTTACTTGAAGTTGATGCGAACATATGTTCGTGGCCTCACACACCGAAGCCTTGGGTCGCTTCAACGCCGCGGTGCAGCGGCGCGACCTCGAGGCGGCCTCTCGAGCGGCACGGGAGATGGCCAAGGACGGGCCGGTCAGCCTCCACTGCGCGCTGGAGCTGCTGATCCTGCTGGCCCGGGCGGGCGACAGGCGTTTCGAGGCCGCGGCGCGTCGCTGGCTCGTGCGGCTGGGCCAGGAGCGCCGCGCCGCCGAGGAGCCCCACACCCTGACCGAGCTGCAGATCGCCAGCGTCGCCGTCGCCGGCCTCGCCGACGAGCGCATCTCCCGCCGCTGCGAGGGCGTCCTCCGCGCCCTGGTCCGCTGGGTCGAGGAGGGAGACGACGACCGCCCCGCGCGCTGACCCGACCCATCAACATCGTGGCTAGGGCAGGGGGACGGGGGTTGGCGGGCGCTCGCCGGCGGCTACGGCGATCGCGTTGCGGGCGGCCAGCTCGGCCATCGCGGCTCGGGTCTCGACCGTCGCCGAGCCGAGGTGTGGGACCAGGACCACGTTCTCCAGCTCGAGCAGGTCCGGATGGACCTGGGGCTCGTTCTCGAAGACGTCGAGGCCGGCGGCGGCGATCGCGCCGTCGCGCAGCGCCGTCGCCAGCGCCGCTTCGTCGACCACGGCGCCGCGGGCGGTGTTGACCAAGGTCGCCGTCGACTTCATCAGGGCGAGCTCGCGGGCGCCGATCAGGTGGTGGGTCTCGGGCGTCAACGGGGCGTGCAGGCTGAGCACGTCGGCGGTGGCGAGCAGCTCGTCGAGGTCGAGCCGGGCCGCCTCCAGCTCGGCGGCGTGCGGCGACTCGTTGCGCGAGGCGTAGGCGATCTCCATGCCGAAGGCGCGGCCGCGGTGGGCGACCTTCGAGCCGATCCCACCGAGCCCGACGATCCCCAGCCGCGCCCTGCGCAGGTCATGACCGAGCATGAACCCCATCCCCCACCGCCAGGGCCGCCCCGCGCGGATCAGCCTCTCCCCCTCGCCGAGCCGCCGGCCGGCGGCGAGGATCAGGCCGAAGGCGATGTCGGCGGTGGCGTCGTCGAGGACGCCGGGCGTGTTGGTGACCACGACCCCGCGCCGGGCGCAGGCGGCGAGGTCGACGTTGTCGAAGCCCACCGCGACGTTGCAGACGCCCCGCAGGCGCGCCCCGGCGGCCTCCAGAAGCTCATCGTCGACGCGGTCGTAGAGCATCGTCACCGCGACGTCGACACCCTCGACCAGCGCCAGGAGGTCGGCGCGCTCGATCCGCTCGGCATCGTGACCCGAATGCACCTCACCGGCGGCGGCAAGCATCTCGGGCGCGCGGCCGGGCAGGGCTGCGGTGACGGCGAAGATCGGCATCGGCCCTTCTTACCAGGCGCCGGAAAAGGGAAAAGGCGCCCCTCCGGGGCAGGAGGGGCGCCTTCAGGGAACTGCAGGGGGGAGACCAGCTTTGTACCCATGATCAAATCATTAAAACCAGGTAGGGCGAAAAAAGGACTAGTTCGCCGCCATCGCGGCGCCCTGGCGCGATCCTCAGTCGTCTTCTTGGGCCGGGTCCTTGCCCGGCCAACGACCGGTGGCGCCGGCGAAGCCGGCGCGCGCCTGGTGGTCGACGATCCCTTTGGTGATGCGGAAGATCGCGCCCTCGATCGCCAGCGCGGCGATCAGTTTGCCGGTCGGCACGCCGCGCGTGTCCGGATCCGGCGGATCCTCGTCGTCGATCACCGCCCAGGCCTTTTCGAAGGCCTTCTTGGCGGCGAAGCCGGCAACCAGCCCGGCGGCGATCCCTACGGGAGCGAAGAGGAACTTCATCCCTCGAACCTACCCCACCAGGCACCGACCACACCCGCCGGGTTGACATATCGTTGCGACGCATTACGATATATCGTGTCAGATTACGATACGAAAGGTCATAGTTATGTATCCCCAGCACTCTCATCGCCATCCGCGCCATCCCGGGCGCCATGGCCACGAGGAGTTCGCCCGCGGGCGCGGGTTCGACTTCGGTCCCGGCTTCGGACCGGGCCGCGGGCGCAGCCGAGGCGGGCCGCGAGCCCGTCGCGGTGACGTTCGCGCCGCCGTCCTTGCCCTCCTCGCCGACCGCCCCATGCACGGCTACGAGATGATCAAGGAGATCGAGGAGCGCAGCGAGGGGGCCTGGACCCCGAGCGCCGGCTCGATCTACCCGATGCTCCAGCTGCTCGAGGACGAGGGCCTGATCCGCGGCGAGGACTCGGACGGCAAGCGCCGCTTCACCCTCACCGATGCGGGTCGCGCCGAGCACGAGGAGAAGTCCGGTGACGTCGCCCCCTGGGACGCCGTCCGCGCCGGAGCGCCGACCGGCCACCTCGCCCTTCGCGAGTCGGTCGGCAAGCTCTTCGCCGCCGTCCGCCAGGTCGGCCAGGCCGGCGACGAGGACCAGCGCAAACAGGTCACCGAACTGCTCGACGAGACCCGCCGCAAGGTCTACGCGATCCTCGCCGAGGACAAGGCGCAGGACCAGGAGTAAGCGGTCGACCGGCCCCCTGAGGCGGCATGGCCACCGGCCCTGGGGCGGCGTGGGCCAGCCTCGCAAGGACGCAGGAAGCGAGACGAGGGGAGCGCACAACAGTGCGTGACCCGAAGTCGAGCGCCCGAGGACGCCGCGAGGCGCCCCCACGCCGCCCCAGCGAGGCGCCCCCACGCCGCCTCAGGATGCGCCTCGCCACCCGGGGCGCTTAGAAAGGCTCCCGGGTGGCGAGAAGTCCGCTTCCCCAAACGGACCCACACATATAGAGCTACGCATCTCTCCTCCCTATGGTGATCCCCCAGAAGCTTGTCCTTTGCAGGTCGCTTCTTCCTTCACCGGAGAGACAACGGCAAGCTATTGGATTGCGCCAAACCGCGCAATCCCTAAAATTGATTACCGTGCGATCGGTTGCGCTGAAGGGGTCGCCGCGAGCACCCGATCGGCCACCGACTGGCCGGTGAGACCGGCCTCGGCGCGCAGCAGATCCGGCTTGCCGTGGGTGACGTAGCGGTCGGGCAGGCCGACCCGCAGAACCCGTGCCCGCTCCCCCGGCCCGGCGGCGAAGGCGTCCTCCAGATGCTCCAGCACCGCGGCGCCGAAGCCGCCCGGGAGCACGTTCTCCTCGATCGTCACCAGGAGGTCGTGGTCGCGCGCCAGATCCTCCGTCAGCTCCGCGTCGAGCGGCTTGGCGAAGCGGGCGTCGGCGACGGTCGCCTGGATGCCATGGTCGGCGAGGATCGCCGCCGCCTCGAGCGCCACATGGACCCCATAGCCGTAACCGAGCAGCGCCACGCCGCGACCCTCGCTCAGGACCTCGCCCTTGCCGATCGGCAGCAGCTCGGGCTCGGCCGGGATCTCGACCCCCTCGGCCGCCCCGCGCGGGTAGCGCAGCGCCGCCGGGCCGTCGTGGGCGACGGCGGTGTGGAGCATGTGGACCAGCATCGCCTCGTCGCGCGGGGCCATCAGCACCACGTGCGGGATCGGGCGGAAGTAGGAGATGTCGAAGGCGCCGTGGTGGGTCGGGCCGTCGTCGCCGACCAGCCCGGCGCGGTCCATCGCGAAGGTGACGTCGAGCTCTTGCAGGCAGACGTCGTGGACGATCTGGTCGAAGGCGCGTTGGAGGAAGGTCGAGTAGATCGCGCAGACCGGCTTCGCGCCCTGCAGCGCCAGCCCGGAAGCCATCAGCACCGCGTTCTGCTCGGCGATGCCGACGTCGTAGTACTGCGCCGGCCGCTCGTCGGCGAGCTTCTGCAACCCGGTCCCCCCCGCCATCGCCGCGGTGATCCCGATCACCCGCGCGTCGCGCTCGGCCTCGGCGACCAGCGCGTCGGCGAAGACCTTCGTGTACTGCGGCGGCGAGCCGGG
>Ga0134125_10005369_pt1 | contig 14583 bp, 17 predicted proteins | sample KB31751_FD_96464 | JGI IMG/M metagenome (GOLD analysis project Ga0134125, IMG submission 96464) | Terrestrial soil microbial communities with excess Nitrogen fertilizer from Kellogg Biological Station, Michigan, USA - KB3-175-1 | ecosystem: Environmental > Terrestrial > Soil > Unclassified ... | reverse complement strand
TCCCAAATCTGGGAAAGTGCCTTACGATGCCTGAGGCACACGAAAGGACTGCAAATGGTTGCGGTACGACACATCGGTTATCTGAGCGGTTGGGCGGTTGCTGTCGGCATCGGTGCTGCCATCGCCTCACAAGGCACCGCACACGCCGACTCCACGCAGGCCGATTCATCGAAAAAGACTGCCGACGCGAGTGCGTCCACCGGGGTCAACGTCGGCCCGAAGCGGTCCGCCGGCGCCTCCGACACCTCGCGCCCCAAGCCACTCTCGAAGATCGGCGACAACGTCGACAAGGTCGCCGCCCGGGCGAACGCCGCGGTCACCTCCGCGGCGCGCAATGTCACGGCGTCAGTCGCGGTGAGCAAGCCGTCGATCAAGCCGGTCGCCAAACCGCAGCCGAAGCCCACGCCCAGCCCGGGGGAGTTCGAGGCTCAGCAGGTCGAACGGCTCAAGAACCTCTACCAACCCAAGCAGGCCGCCACCACCCCGCTGCCTAAGGCGGCTACGACAATCACCAGTACGGCTGCCCTCCTCCCCGACAGAGATCCCAACCCGTTCCGGGTTGACGACCCGGATCCGACCGATATGCCAGCGGCGGTGCTCGAAGCCGAACACGCACTGGTCGAGCGGACGCCCGAGGTGATACGGCCCTATGTCCGTGAGGGATACGAGGCCTCGTACCGGGTCAGCCAGATGGTGCCGTATGCGAACGCTCCGATTCCGATCACCGAGATCATCAAGCTGCTGCCCGGCCTTCTCGCGGGTAATACGGAAGCCAAGGACTCGGCACAGGGCATCGTCAACCAGCTGCTGCTGACCACCCCGCCCGTGTCGTTCCTGTACTACGGCTACGACGAGGTCGCCGACCTGCTCAACGTCGAAGAGCAGGCGCAGGACCAAAAGGAGCTGTTGTACGCCACCGTGTGGGACACTCTCGACCCGCTCTTCCTGCTGCACAATGAAGGCAACCCCGGCATCTAAGCCCGACGGTCACTCCGGGACGCTGTTACTTCGCACTGAGCACGCGGCCGCCGCAAACGCTGACATCCAGCGTTGCGACGGCCGCGCGCCGAACGTTGGTTACGCCTTGCCGAGAGTGACCTGCGTCGTCTGCGCAGCCCCGGAATCGTCGAGGTAGGTCAGAGAAACCTTGTCTCCCGGTGCTTTTGACCGAACCGCGGCGACGAGAGCTTCCGGACCGTCGATCACCTGCCCATCGATCTTGGTGATCACCGCACCACTGGGAACTCCCGCGGCTGCGGCGGGGCTGCCCTCGACGACCTCGGCGATGGCGGCGCCACCGTTCTTGGTGTCGTTGCTGAGCTGCACACCTAGCGAACCGTGGCTGGCGGTGCCGGTGGAAACCAGCTCATCGGCGATGCGCTTGGCCTGATCGGCCGGGATGGCAAAGCCAAGCCCGATCGACCCGCTCTGTGCGCCGCCGGAGCCGCCGTCGCCGCCGCCCATGCTCGCGATCGCGGAGTTCACCCCGATCAGTTCACCGTTCATGTTCACCAGTGCGCCACCGGAATTACCCGGATTGATCGCAGCGTCGGTCTGGATGGCGTCGAGTACGGTGACGTTGCCGCTGGGGCCGTCGCCGGCCGCGACCGGCCGATCCAGCGCACTGACGATGCCGGTTGTCACGGTCCCCTGCAGACCCAGCGGTGAGCCGATCGCCACGACTTGCTGACCCACCTTCACATCCTTGGACGATCCGATGCTGATCGGTGTCAATCCCGAGACTCCCTGGGCGTGCACGACGGCCAGGTCGCCGGTGGGATCGGTGCCGACGACGGTGAACGGCACTGTCTGGCCGTTGGCGAAGGTCACGGTCTTGGTGACCTGGCCTCCATCGGTGGAGTCGTCCGAGGCCGACTGGGCGCCTTGCTCGTCGCCGGCCGCCGCGGCCACGACGTGGTTATTGGTCAGGATGAGACCGTCGGCGGTCAACACGATCCCGGAACCTTCCTCGCCTTGCTGGCCCATGTTGATCTGCAGCTTGACGACGCTGGGCGTCACCTTGGCCGCGACCTGTTCCACCGAGCCGGCGGGCATCTCCGCCGCAGGCTTGGACCGGGCGGGTGCCTGGGCGATGGGTGCCTTGATGGCGGTCGCTTCGTTGGCTCGCTCGGTGGCCAGCATGGTGGCTGTCCCGATTCCGCCGCCCACCATTGCGGCGGCAACAGCGCCGGCGACGATGGCGCCGCGACGAGAATACTTCTGCCGAGGCGGGGTGGGTGGTGCCGTAATCGTCTGGGGTGCCGCGTGATAGAGGCCGTACAGTGGTGCGGTCGGCGGGTCGGTGTAGCGCCAGTCATAGCGCAAATGTGAGGGAATGTAGGTCTGAGTACCCGGGTAGGACTGTCCCGTTGGGTGACTCGGATCCTGTCGGTGGTCGGGCCGATCCGTGGGATACCGCGGAGGGTTCGTCATGGTGTTTCGTTCTCTTTCTGAATCGTCAATCAGCACAGTGGCTTCACCACAAGGTGCCTGCGATGACTGAGACAAGACTGAGAGCCGGTTCAGGGAAACCCGAGATTTTTAGGCTGGCGTGCACACCGTTGGGGTCCTGCCAGTGGGCGCCCGCCGTCGAGCCGAGGCCAGTCTGCCGATCGCTGTTGCCGGGTCGCAATACGACGAACGGAATATGCACCGCTAGTTGCGGGCTCTTTGCCTTGCCTTTATCCCACTGTGCTGCAACCTATTTCGTAGACACCGAGGTCGCACCTCTTGGCATCGCAAGTCAGAATGGACTGCTGTTCGACTGCCACTTGGCCTCTTCCGGGCGCGGACCGTAGCGCCGGATGTAGTCCTCATGGATGCGCGCATCTTTCTCGCGCTGGATCGCGTCAACCAGGTTGGGATCAAGCCCGTGCTGTCCCAACCGATGTCGGCGCCAAATCTTGTTGAGCGCGAGTGCCATCAGAATGGCCCACATGTAGATCGGCGCGGTCATCTCGAGATGCACATACAAAGAGGCTGGGAGCAGCCAGAACGGGGCGAGAACCAGCAGCGGCGGAATAGCCATCCGAATCATGTGCCTACGGACGGCTCCTGGCCCGGCCAGATCATTGGCCACCCAGCTTCGCATCGAGTCCGGTAGGCGTCGCCCGTATACATATGCGACGTATTGGATGGGTGTGGGTCGGGTGTTGGCCATCGCGGGCTCCTGGGGTTAGAGGTTGAGTGCGCCGGCCGCAAGGGCGGCGGAGTTGATGCTGGTCAGCCGCTGGCGTTGCTCGTCGAGTTCGGCTAGGTCGACGCCGAGTCGAGCCACGACGGCGGCTGGTATCGCAAGTGCGCGCTCACGCAGGGCGCGGCCGTCGTCGGTGAGCTCGATATGGGTGGAGCGTTCGTCTGCGGTGCTTCGGTTGCGGGCGATGAGCCCAAGTGTCTGCAGCCGTTTGAGCATCGGCGACAGCGTGGCCGAGTCGAGTTGCAATGTGGCAGCGATCTGCTTCACCGACAACGGTGCATCGTCGTCGGTGGACTCCTTCTGGTGATCCCAGAGCGCGAGCATCACGAGGTATTGCGGATGGGTCAGGCCCAGTGGCTCGAGCAGCGGGCGGTAGATGGAGAGAACTGCACGGTTGGTGACCGCGAGCGCGAAACACACTTGCTGTTCGAGTGCCAGCGTGTCTATGTCAACCGTCATCGATGAGCCCACAAATAGATACTACACTAACTATTAGTATTCGAGTTAAGTTAGCCTCGTCACATCGCGGACGCGATCGCGTTCTGTGCCGCGTCGGAAACGGGCCCAGATTGTGTCGCGAAGGTAGTGGACGCAGCCAGATCTAGCGTCGCGCCGACCCGACTCGGGCCAGCGTCAGGCTCGGCCCGCGAGTCAGCGCGCCTACGGTCCGACGATTTCCGGACGCAACTGAGTTACCGGATTTAACCGCCGCCGGTGACAGGGTTTGACGACAGTGTGATGAAGCCACCGTTGATCCACACGCCCCAGCGGCCGCCCCAGCCCGAGCTCCACACGACGGGGTGCCCGTTCCAGACCTCGGTGGGCTTCGGCGGCGCCCAGGCCGGTGGCTCCTCGCCTTGGACGGGCGCCGGTGGCGGCGGAGGCGGGTCGGCGCTCGCCAGCGCTGCGCCGCCCAGGCCCACTATTGCTGCGGTGAGGCCGCTCGCGACTGCGATGGCAGCCAAAGCGGTTTTGATCAACGTCATGCGCGCAACTCCAGCGATTTGAAACCGACCCGGATCCTTAGCTTACATAATCACCTTACGTCATGGCCCTGGGGCCGCATCCCCTGGCAGCTGGGTGCCCGACCGCTAACCCCATCTCTGACGAGGGACGTTGTGTATCCTGGTGGGCTTTTCACCCAAACCGAAAGGGGGTGCCTCATGCCTTTCTAGTTGCCTAGCGAGGAGGGTTGTGTGGCCCGCACAGACAGAGACTATGAGCGCGTCTACTGGCGCCGTCATCGTCGGGAATGCGTTGGCTGGTGGAACGGCTGCGAAGTTTGCGACCGGGGTCCACTGCCGTGGGTTGCGTTCGGTCCGATCGAAGACAGCGAGTGGCGTCGCGGCTGCCGACGCGAAGAGCGTGCGAGAGCCCGCAATGCGTTGCAGCGCGCCCGCAACGGCCACCTTGACTGGGATGACCTGACTATCGGTTACCGCCGTCCCTACTATTGGTGATCGCCTCAGGACGAGATCGGGTGGCGTTCACCCAGCAGTTCTGACCAATTCGACGACGGGGATTATGCGCGTCGTCATGCGTTGGTATTCGCCGAACTGTGGCTCGACGGCACTTTGCTTCGCGTAGATCTCATCGCGTTCCTCCCCCACCAGAGTCCGCGCGGTGGCTGGGAACGTTTGGGTGCCGAGTTCGACGGTGACATTCGGATTTGCCACGAGGTTGCCGTACCAATCGGGATTCGAATCGGAGCCGCCCTTGCTGGCGAAGACGAAGATCCGACCGTCCTCCAGCAAGGGCACCAGCGGTGATACCCGCGCCTTGCCGGATTTCGCGCCGATGTGGTGTACCAGCACCAGTGGCTTACCCGTGAATACGCCGCCGGCTGTGCCTCCACTGCTGCGGAACTCGTCGATCACCGTGCGGTTCATCTCGTCAAATTCGTGTTTGTCCATGATTCGTCCTAACGGCTTCGGTGTTCGATCGGTTCCTTACCCACGCCTATGGCGCCAGCAGCAGCTTGCCGGTGGTCCTGCGACTCTCCATGTCGGCGTGGGCCTTTCCCGCGTCTGCCAAGCGGTACTCCGCTCCGATCCGGAGTTTGAGCTTCCGATCCGCGATCCACTCGAACAGCTGAGCGGAACGGGCGCGAAGCAGCGCAGAAGTGTGTATGTGGTCGAGGAACACCGGATATCCGATCTTGATGCTCTTCGGGAGGCTCATGATGTCGATCGGCCCCGGTCCGCCGAGGACGGGGCCGTACCAGGCGAAGGTCCCTGACCGGCGCAGCACGTCGAGTGACCCTTGGAACGTCGCAGGCCCCGACCCGTCATAGACGACGTGCACGCCATTGCCATGGGTCAGCGACAGTGCCTCTTCGGCGAATTGGCCTTCGGGATCGACAATCAGGTGGTCTGCACCCGCCTCCTTAGCCGCGGCGACCTTGTCCTCCGACGAGACGCGTCCAATCACCGAACCGCCCCTCAGCTTGATGATCTGGGTCAGCAGCAGACCTAGGCCACCGGCCGCAGCGTGGACGAAGGCGATGTCGCCGGGCTGCACCGGATAGAAGTCGGTGGCGAAATGGCTGGCGGTCAAGCCTTGCATCATGACGGATGCGGCCACACGGTCGTCGATCGTGTCGGGAATCGACACCAGCGATGTGGCTGGGATTGCGATCTGCTCGGCGTAGCTTCCGGGCGCATACACCCATGCGACACGGTCACCGGGTGCGATGCCTTCGACGTGGTCCCCCACGGCGAGGACACGGCCGGCGCCCTCGACGCCAAGAATCTTCGGGTCCGGAAACTCGGTCCAGACCGTGCCCTGTCGCGCACCGATGTCCATGAAGTTGACACCCGCGAAGGCGATCTCAATCAGTGCTTCGCCTGGACCGGCCACTGGGTCGGGGCGCTCGACATACTCCAGCGTTTCGCGGCCACCCGCGCTGTTCATGACAACAGCCCTCATTGACGTGCTCCTAATCTGAAATTTCAGCCGCGGCCCGGATTCGGTGATGGGGTTCGAGGCTGGGCTCAACAGTCGCAGCCGGTGAATTCGCGCGAACCCGTAGTAATCCCGGGGCCTCACCAGGCCTCCCGGGTGATCCTGCACGCCGCCGAGATCCTGGTGCGCATGTCGGTGCACCATATCCCGTCGAATTCCCACCTGACACAGCGCACTGATTGGAGCAGCCGAGTGCTCGACCGGCGCCCGGGAATTCCCCGGGTACGGAGGACACGTGTTTCTGCTGCACTTACGTCCGGCAGCACCATCCCCGGCGAAGGTTCGGAATCCGCACACATGGAGGGGTCCAATGACCGCAACTACCGACGACAACGCCGCCCCCACGATCCGTGGCGAGGTAGGCGCCACCGTCCTCGGTCCTGACAACGTGCCGATCGGGGCGCAGAACCCGGGCGCCCCCGACACCGACGCCGGCAGTCTGCCGAACCTAAAGTTCCCCTTCGCCGCTGCGCACAATCGCCTCCTGACCGGTGGGTGGGCCCGCGAAGTCACCGTGCGCGAACTGCCGGTTGCCACCACCCTGGCCGGTGTCGACATGCGACTGAAAGCCGGCGCCTACCGCGAACTGCACTGGCACCGCGAAGCCGAATGGGCCTTCATGCTTGCCGGCAGCGCTCGCATCGCAGCCATCGACCCGCAGGGCCGCAACTTCATCGACGACATCGGCCGTGGTGATCTGTGGAACTTCCGCGCCGGCTTCCCCACTCGATCCAAGCGCTAGAGGACTGCGAATTCCTCCTGGTGTTCGATGACGGGCACTTCTCCGAGAACGAAACCTTCCTGGTCACTGACTGGTTCGCGCACACGCCCAAGCACATCCTCGCCAAGAACTTCAGTGTGCCCGAGTCGTCCTTCCACAACATCCCGAAGGCCGGCGACATCGACCACACCCGCTACATCTTCCCCGGCGACGTGCCGGGCGCACTCGTCGACGACATCCAGGCCGTGCAGTCGCCCCGCGGCACTGCCGAGCCGATGAGCCACCGGTTTTTGGCGCAGGATCCCATCGAAGTACCGGGCGGCAGCGTCCGCATCGCCGACTCGAAGAACTTCCCGGCGGCCTCGACGATCGCAGCCGCCTGGGTGGAGCTGGCACCGGGCGCCGTGCGTGAAATGCATTGGCATCCCGACAACGACGAGTGGCAGTACTGGGTTTCAGGACATGCCCGCATAACGGTGTTCGGATCCAGCGGCAAGGCCAGAACCTTCGACTACTACGCCGGCGACGTCGGTTACGTCCCCAGCGCCATGGGCCACTACTTCGAGAACGTCGGCGACGAGCCGGTGCAGATGCTCGAACTGTTTCGCAGCGACCATTTCGCAGATGTGTCGGCCAACCAATGGCTCGGGCTGACGCCGCCTGAAGTCGTCGGTGCCACCCTGAACCTGAGTGAGTCCACCATCGCCGCCTTGCGCAAGGACAAGCCGCTCATCATGCCGCCAAATTAGTCACGCCAACGACTCCTGCGACTTGTGTTTCCTGACAGTGTGATTCGTGTGGGTCATAGGTTGTGGCATCGACTGTCGGGATGCTGCCGCAGGTGAATCAGCAGTCGCACAACCGGTGAGCGCGGTCAACAATCGTAGGAGTGGTTGCGCTACGGCGTCTTTCGGAGATCGGCGAGCGAGTTCTTCAGACCACCGTCGATGGCGATCTGTATCGCGGCGACCGCGATCATCACCGCGGCGGTCACCAGGTGGACCACCGCGTCCGTGGTGTTGTTCGGAAAGGCGAAAAAGTAAGCGACCTGGTGCGAGAAAAAGGCCCAGATGCCTGGCAGCGCCCCGACTACCGCTGCGGCGAGAAGGTACAGCACCGACCACGACTTGCGTAGCACGCACACCAGACCGGGCCCGAACAGCGCGAGACCGGCGACGGCGTGCCAGCCGTTGTAGTCCATCCCGAGCACCCGGACCGTCGGCGCGTCGGGGCCTGTCGCAAAGCTTGGTTAATGATCAGCAGGCCGGCCTGGGCAAAGCTCCACTTCACGGTGCACCTCCGTCGGCATTCGGTAGGGCCTGTCGCGAATACTACGCTGCGTAGTAGCCGTTGCCAACAGTCGTCCCGGACTGTCGGAAAATGGCAGTTACGTTGCGACGTAACGCGGTTCGGGCTCAGCGCCGCAGAGCGGTCTCACGCTGCACATACGACAACTTCTGCGGGTTGCGCACGATGTACAGCCCGGTGATCAGGCCGTCATCGACGCGCACCGCCACCACACTGTCAATCTGGCCGTCGAGCCGGACGATCAGCGCCGGGCAGCCATTGATATGCACAGGCTCGATCGACATCGCGTCGGCGATCCTGGGTATGCCGACACCCAGCAAGCGGGCCACCCGCTTGGCGCCCGCGATAGGCCGCAGCAGGGCTTGTTTGACTCCCCCGCCATCGCTCAGCAGGACAACGTCCGGCGCAAGGACGTCGACAAGACCCTGCAGATCACCGGTTTCGATCGCCCGTTGGAACGCGCCGAGCGCGTCTCGGGTCTCGGCCGCAGAAACGAGCCCTCGTGGACGGCGCGCAGCGACATGTGACCGCGCCCGGTGCGCGATCTGCCGCACCGCGGCCGCACTCTTGTCGAGGGCTTCTGCGATCTCGTCGTATTCCAGCTCGAACACCTCGCGCAGTAGGAACACCGCACGCTCGGTCGGCGTGAGGGTCTCCAGGACGAGCAACATTGCCATTGAGACGCTCTCGGCTAATTCGACGTCCTCGGCCACGTCGGGCGTGGTGAGCAGCGGCTCCGGCAGCCACGGCCCGACATATGACTCCTTGCGGCGCCCGAGCGCACGCAACCGGCCCAGCGCCTGGCGCGTGGTGATCCGGACCAGGTATGCGCGCGGATCGCGCACGCTGTCGAGGTCGACGTCCACCCACCGCAGCCACGTCTCCTGCACGACGTCCTCCGCGTCGACGGCCGAGCCGAGAAGCTCATACGCGGCCGTGAAGAGCAGGTTGCGGTGGGCGAGGAACGCCTCGGTGGCAGCCTGGGGCGTGTCGGGCATTGGCGAGTCCTGTCTCTTCGCTCTCGACGTCTCATACAACAGACACCGGACCACGCTGTTTTGTGACATGTGGCGCACGCCACGTCTTGACGCTGTCACACGGATCGGGTTGTCGGCATCTCATGTGCGTTCAGTTCAACAACACGAATGAGGGGAAGTCATGGACGCCCGATTCAACATGTTCGACAACGAGATCGCCGCCAAGTTCGGCAAGCGGTTCGCCAACACCAGCATGGTGCTCGGCGAATCTTCGCTGCCGAAGGCCACCCAGGAGTTGGTCAGCCTCCGGGCCAGTCAGATCAACGGCTGCGGGTTCTGCGTCGATATGCACACCAAGGAGGCCGCTGCCGCGGGTGAAACCGCGGTACGCCTCAACTTGGTCGCGGCGTGGCGCGAGGCGATCGTCTTCACCGAGGCCGAGCGCGCTGCGCTGGCACTCGCCGAGGAAGGAACCCGCCTCGCAGACTCCCACCTCGGCGTGTCTGATGACACCTGGGCCCAAGTGCGCAAGCACTACGACGACGACCAGATCGCTGCACTGGTCTGCCTGGTCGCCCTCGTGAACGCTGCCAACCGGATGAACGTGATCGTGCGCAACCCGGCGGGTTCATATGAGCCCGGCATGTTCGCGAGCATGTCCAACTGATCGGCGAATCCTGTTCCGGTCCAAAGGGTTAAATCCTTCGCAAGTCCGGTCAGGATCGGTGTGATCCGAACGCGACGACCCAGAGCCACGCGTTGAGCGCCTGCATTCCGCGAATGGCAGCACGATCATCGGTTCGGTCAGTTCAGACTGGCGACCGGGGCCGCCCCCGCCGCCGTGGCAAGGCGGACCCATCCCGGGCGGCTGGAACGGTGGCTGACAACCCAACGGCGGGGTCTGCGTGTTCAACCTGTGCATCTAGTACAGGGGCGACCAGGCCGAGGTCCGCAGTAATCGGCTCTCCCACTGGTCGCGGTACCTGAGCGCCTCGAACATGTAGGTGCCTGGCCCGCGGTGCTCCGGTGGGATGTCGGTGGTGAGCAGGTGGACGAGCGTGGCGTAGTCGTTCGCTGGCGAGATCTTCTGCCACAGCATGGCTTCTCGCCTTCGGTAGCTTCCGTGTGCGACCTGGAAGCACGCCTGGATGTCGAGTATCTGCGACGTCTTGGAGAGTGGCCGGTAGTAGATCTCGTCCCACGACCGGATGTAGTCGTCCAGTGGAGCATCGGGCCAGCCGGTGTCCTCCATGAAGAGATTCGGCGGATGCGTTGCCCCGTCGGTGGGCACCGCAGCGAGGTCGACCTCCTGGAGGGGCGACCAGTCCACCGGCAGCAAGAGCTTGCCCGTCACGTCGTGACGCAGGCTGTCCAGCTCGCGCGTCCACGGCTGCAGATCCCCGGATTGGACTCGGTGGGCCAGGCGCTCCCAAGCCGCGCCGTCGGTGATCCCGGTGATCGTGACGACGTTGTAGGACAAACCCGAACCGTGAGCGTGGTTGGTGTACCAGAGAAGTCGCGCGTCGTCCCCTTCTGCCAGCGTGGGCATCCAGCCGTCGCGGTAGGCGGCCTCGAAGTCGTCCTCCCGCGCACCGACCACATTGTGGGTCTCGTGAAGGAACAGCACGGAAACTCCTCTCGCTGGCCTAGGTGCCGTCCGCGATCAGCGCGGCGAGCTGGCGACGGTTGACCTTGCCGGTGTCGTTGTACGGGATGCCATCGACGACCTTCAGCCGCTCCGGCAGCTTGAAATAGGCGATCAGGTCGCGGCAGTGCGAACGCAGCTCCTCGAGCGTCAGCGGAGAGCGGGCGACCACAGCGGCCCCCACCCGTTGGCCCATCTCCTCGTCCGCGATTCCTGCGACGGCCACGTCGGTCACCGCCGGATGGGTCCGGATGGCGTCCTCGACCTCAATCGGGCCGAACTTCTCTCCCCCGCGGTTGATGGTGTCCTTGAGCCGGCCGCTCGGATAGATGTAGCCGCCGGAGTCTTGGCTCGCGAGATCCCCTGTGCGCAGCCAACCTTCGCCGACATGCTGGTCCGTCTTGACCCACAGCTCGCCAACCCATCCGGCCTCGACATCGAACCCGGTGTCCGGGTCGACCACTCGAACCTGCACGCCCGGCAGAGGTCTGCCCACGGATCCCACACGGTTGGGGTCGCGGTGATCGTTCGGCAACAGAGTCGTATAGGCGCCCAAGGTCTCGGTTTGACCAAACACGTTAGCGAACCCCACATGCGGCAGCGCGGCCATCGCCCTGTGCACCAATGCGACGGGCGCCCCCGCAGCACCGTAGGCGATGGCGCTGAGAGATGACAGGTCTGCGCTGTCGAAGTCGGGATGATCCAGGATGCGCTGCAGCATCGTCGGCACCATGAAGGTGGACGTCACGCGGTTCTCCTGCACAATGCGCAACCACTCTCCGGCGTCGAAACGCGTCTGCACCACGTAGGTATTGCCCGCGTAGAGATTGCCCAGTACACCGATGGCGCCGCCGACGTGGAAGAACGGGACGCTCATCATGCTGATCGTGGGTGGTTTGTCCACGCTGAAAGGTGTTGCGACTCCGGTGATTCGCGCGCTCAGCTGTCCCTGGGTGATGCCGATGGCCTTCGGCAGTCCGGTGGTGCCGCTGGTGAACAGGACCAGCGCGTCGCGGTCGTCGATGTTCTCGGCGACCGGCGGTGTGTTCGTCTTTTCGTCGGTCAAGAGGTTCGCGGCCGTGAACACCTCGGACAAACCCGCATCAACGAGCCGGCCAACATACGACTCCCCCGCAACACCGACCGAGGCGCACCCGGCGTTCTTGACCAGTCCCCGCAACTCCGGTGGCGTCAGGGCTGGGTTCATCAGTGCCGCCGCAGCGCCGATCCGCGCGGCGCCGAGCATCGTCGCGATCGCCGGCACGCTTCCGACGTCGACGACAGCGACGCGCTTGCCCGCCAGTCCACTATCGGCCAGGCGCCCGCTGCACTGCTCGACCGCCGCGGCCAGTTCGCCGTATCTGACGATGTGCCCATCGATGATGAGCGCGGCACGGCCGGGGTCCCCCGCCGCGGCGGCATCGACGATCGTTCCGATGTTCATGTGCGGCTCAATACAGTGGTGACCACGAGGATGTCCGCAGCAGCCGGCTGGTCCACTGGTCGCGCAAGTCGAGAGCGTCGTGCATCCACGTTCCGGGTCCGCGGTGTTCGGGCGGAATCTCGGTCTGAAGGAGTCTGAGCAGTGCCTGTGAGTCATGGATGCGCTGCATCAGTGCCACTTCGCGCCGCACGTGGCTGCCGAGCGCCGGCTGAAAGGCGGCTTCGATGGTCAGCAGCGGATTGGGATGGTCCAGGCTCTTGGAGTACACCTCGCCGCACCGGTCGATGTACTCACCGAACTTGTCCGCGTACGGCCACATGGTGTCTTCCATGTAGAGAGTGAGCTCGTGTTCTCGGGCGTCGGTCGGCACATCGTCGAGGTCCACGTCCTTGAGCGGAGACCACGGAAGCGGGACAAGCAATTTGGCGTCGACGTCGTGACGGAGCTCGTCGAGGTCACGCATCCAGGCCCGCAGATCACCCTTCTGGATTCGCTGGGCCAGTCGCTCCCACGCGGTTCCGTCGCGAACCGCGGTCACCGTCACGACGGTGTATGCGGGGCCGCTGCCATGTGCGTGGTTGGCGTACCAAAGCAAGCGCGCATCGTCGCCGTCGCCGAGCATCGGCAGCCAGCCGCCTCGGAACGCAGCCTCGAACTCGTCTTCGGCGCGCCCGCGCACCTTGTGCACCTCATGCATGAACAGCATGCCGAGACCTCCCAAGCGCGGGCGTTGCATCTGGACAGCGACGCCGAGAATCTGGTTTCCTCAAAAGGGTAACGGTCTTCACGCGGAGGAAGTTCGCACATGGCAAGGCTCGACGTGCCAGATGGCCCCGGTGGCGAAGCCGCCATGATCTGGACCTTGCGGCCTCAGCTCGGCGGGATGGTCGAGCGGATGATTCGCGGCGCCTATCAGCAAAGCATCCTCCCCGCCGAGGAGCGGGAGCTGGCCAGGATGCGCATCGCCCAAATCAACGACTGCGTTGCCTGCTCGGACTTCCGGGCACCGTCGGTGCTCGACGCGGGCATCGCGCCGGAGCTCTATGAAAACGTCGCGGCGTACGCCACCTACCCCGGCTACACGCCGAGGCAGCGCTTGGCGATCGAATACGCCGAGCGGTTCGCCAACGACCACGCGTCCATCGATGACGCCTTTTTTGGACGGTTGCGCAACGTGTTCGGCGACGAGGAGATCCTCGACCTGACGCTGTGCGTGGCCGTTTTCCTGGGTCTGGGACGGTCGTTGACCGTACTCGGCGTCGATCAGTCCTGCGCGATCGACGTCTGACCCGTGGACATCTCCTCGGTCGATGAACTGCTCACCACCACGCGGTCGGTGCGTAAGCGCCTTGACCTGACGCGACCGGTCGAACGCGACGTCATTCTGGAGTGCGTGCGACTTGCTATGCAGGCGCCCACCGCGAGCAACGCACAGGACTGGCGGTGGGTGGTGGTCACCGACGCCGACAAGCGTGCCGCGATCGCTGACATCTACCGCAGCGTCGGTGAGCAATACCTGGCCCACGTCGCCTCGACCGAATCCGATCCCCAGACCCGGCGGGTGTACGAGAGCGCCCTCGGCCTCACCGAGACTCTTGCCAACGTCCCGGTACACGTAATCCCGTGTCTGGACAGCCGTTTCGACGGAACCGACCAGCTTGCCGCGGCGTCGGCGTGGGCATCGATCATCCCAGCCGGCTGGAGTTTCCTGCTCGCCCTGCGATCGCGCGGTCTCGGGTCGGTCTGGACGACGATGCATCTGGCCAAGGAGCGTGAGGTCGGAGAGTTGCTGGGAATCCCCGGCACCGCCACGCAGGCAGCGCTCTTCCCGGTCGCCTACACGATCGGCACCGACTTCCGGCCGGCTGCGAGGCCGCCCGCGGAGAGCGTCACATTCTGGAACACCTGGGGAGAGTCGTAATGCGGTCCTACACAGTGCGATTCCACATCGATGCACCGCCGCGAAAGGTGTGGCGGGTGCTGCATCCCCCGGTGCCGCCGAATTCCCCCAAACCGCGAGTCCTGAAGTGGCCGACGGGCAGCATGGAGATCCTCAACGAGGGCGACGACGCCGGGGAGGGTTTGGTGCGCACCTGCGTCTTCGAGGTGCCCAAGTACCTGCTGTCCGGCGGCAAGGGACGGTCGTGGGAGACGGTGACCGAGGCGAAGCTGAACAAGCTGTCGCGTTACGTCGCGGTGGGCAAGCCGTTGTGGTCTCGTGCCGAGGGCTATCACGAACTCGAGGAACAGCCCGACGGCTCAACGATTCTCACGTTCCACGAGACGTACTACGCCTACAACCCGGTGCTGCGGCTCCTACTGGAGCGT
>Ga0134125_10005368_pt1 | contig 14584 bp, 12 predicted proteins | sample KB31751_FD_96464 | JGI IMG/M metagenome (GOLD analysis project Ga0134125, IMG submission 96464) | Terrestrial soil microbial communities with excess Nitrogen fertilizer from Kellogg Biological Station, Michigan, USA - KB3-175-1 | ecosystem: Environmental > Terrestrial > Soil > Unclassified ... | reverse complement strand
TGTCAAACCAGCTCGTACACGGGCACTGATCAACTCTCGCGCGATTGCGAATTCGGGGCCGAGCGCGTCGTACTCCGTACGGGTGTCTGGGTCGGCCAGAAGCCGGGTCTTGAGTTGGTGCAGATCTTTCATCATTCGGTTTCTCGCAGGCGACCCAAGGCCGTGTCGATCGCTTTATGCGGCGTCTTCCGGGTCTTTTTCACGAATACATGGAGTACAGTCAGCTCTCGTCCACCACGGGCTGCGTACAGCGCACGAGCGATACCATCGCGACCTGTCATGCGCATCTCCCACAGCCTCCCTTCCACAAACCGCACATGCGGTAAGCCAACCGCTAGTGGACCAAATTCTTCCAGCAATCCGCTGATCCTAAGAAACTTCGCCCGCATGTCCGCCGGAAGGCTCATCAGCTCGTCCTCGGCGGCGGCGATCAACGTCACGCGCCATATCATCATAGTATCTCTTTTATGCTATGTACGATAGCAGACGATCCGCTGATCCGCCGCCGTGGCTCCGACTGCTTGCAGGAGTTTGGGCGTTATGGAAGTCCAAGGGTCCAAGATCGACACGACGACATTGTGGGTAAGCCTTCAGCCAGAGACCAGCCTGGAAAGTACTGACGGATGAAAGTGTCTCTCGAATCCAACCAAGACGATGAGAGCGTCTGAATTGCGACGCCGCTGCGGCGTGTCGCCAGAGAAACCGCGCCTGGCGCCAGCAGGTCAACGACACGCAGCTGCTCAAGGAGCAAATGATGACGGCGGTGGCCGAACAGATTGCGCAGCGTCACCTGAAACAGTCCGAGGCTGCGCAAGGGCTGCTCGCTAGATAATGCAGCCTGTGAGGGCTTCTTCGGACGGCTGAAAAACGAGATGTACTACTACCGGAACTGGACCCATGCAACGGTCGAGGAATTTACGCAGGCGGTGGATGTCTACATCCGCCGGTATGACCAGCATCGGATCAAGCTCTCGCTTGGCGGCATGAGCCCGGTGGAATACCGTCAGCACCTAGGAAGTGCAGCATAATCCGTCCAAGAAATAGTTCGCACCTCCAACGGGTCAGTTTTCAACCGACGTTGACAACTAGCGAAACGGATTTACCTCCTGAGCCAGGGCCAAGAGATACTGGCCGTAGCTGGTCTTTTCCAGGCGTATTCCTCGTTCAGACAACTCTTCGCGGCTCAGCCAGCCGTTATTGAAGGCGATCTCCTCCAGGCAGGCAATCTTCTGCCCCTGGCGGTGCTCGATAGTCTGCACATATGTGCCGGCGTCAAGCAGGCTCTCGTGCGTACCTGTATCCAGCCAGGCAAAGCCGCGGCCCAGGATCTGGACACGCAGATCCCCTCGCGACAAGTATGCGTTGTTGACGTCAGTGATTTCCAGTTCTCCGCGTGTGGATGGCCGAACCTGCCGGGCGATCGCCACCACGTCGTTGTCGTAAAAGTACAAACCCGTGACTGCGTACGGAGATTTGGGGCGGGCGGGTTTCTCTTCAACCGAGAGGACGCGGCCACTCGCATCGAAATCCACTACACCGAAGCGCCTGGGATCGGCGACACGGTAACCAAAAATCGTTGCGCCGGACGCCTGCCGGCTGGCGTCGAGCAGCATGAACCTGAAGCTTTGCCCGTAGAAGATGTTGTCGCCCAGCACCAGGCAGACGGACTCATGACCGATGAAGTCGGCTCCGATGGTGAATGCCTGCGCCAGACCATCCGGTGAGGGCTGATCAGCATAGGACAGATGAATGCCGAACCCCGACCCGTCACCCAGTAGTCGCTGGAACCCTGGCAAATCCTCCGGTGTGGAGATCACCAGCACGTCCTGAATGCCCGCCAGCATCAGGACTGACAGCGGATAGTAGATCATCGGCTTGTCATAAATAGGCAATAGCTGTTTGGAGACACCCAGCGTAATGGGATGCAGGCGCGTGCCTGATCCTCCGGCCAGAACGATGCCCTTCATGGAATTCACCACCCGGTAGAGTTGCTGGCCGAAGTCGCTGATGAGCCGACGCCGCGCCTATTCATGCGTGGTCCCCGCTTCGCACATCAGAAAAATGCTGGCGCAAAGGTCCGGATATTGCTGGCCCAGCATGTAGCAGCCATCCAGGTAGTCCCGCGAGATGATATCCGTGTTGAGTAGTCGGTCCCACTGGAAATTCGCCAGAGCCTTGAAAAAAATACCCGATCGATACATGACCTTCAGCCCGGCAGACGTAGCATCTCGTTCCAGGGTATCGAGGGAATACGTGATCCGATGCCCGTGAGCGGCTTCTGCGGCGGTGACTGCCGAATGATGAGAAATCAGGCCCATCTTGGTCGCGATCTGGCGTGAGGGGGCGTTCGCGTTCGGGCAGACCAGGAACAGGCGCCCTTCATCGCTGAGCCATTCGTCGTTGACGCGCCTCAGCACGCTGACCGGATCGTCCAGATGCTCCAGAACGTGCGTGAGAATGATGTTGTCGTAACGGCGCGGGAGACTCACGGATTCAAATGTGGCGTGGATATAGGTGGGCTTGTCTCCCAGCCGTGACTTTGCGTCGGCGATCGCGTCGCCCGATGCCTCGACACAGGTGACGTCATCGTACAGATCGAGCAGCCGTTTGGTGAAATCGCCTTTGAAACTTCCCAGTTCAAGCACGTTCCCCTGTTTGAAGAACGGCTCGAACGAACGGATCATGTACGGATGCATCACATCAAAGTCAAAGCGATAAGCGTACTGATGATCCCGGGTGTCATCGATTTCTCTGTTGTAGTTCCGCAATGGGTTCATGATCCGGTCCTCTGTAATTTCATTCTCATCCTGAATGTGTGATCCGACTGCGCCACCGTGCGGAAGCCGATGCGCTCGTAGAGCATGACCGCGGCGTGGTTGCCTTCGCTGACTTCCAGCTCAAGGTCCCTGAAGCCGAGGCTGCCGACATGGGCGATACAGCGCTCCAGCATGTGGCCGGCGATGCCTTTGCCATGCAGGTGAGGCAGCACGCTGACGTTCGTGATGAACGCCGCGCGCCTATCCGCCGCATCGCAGTAAACGGCGAGCAGACCCGCCAGTTCCCCGCCGGACCAGGTTTCAAATCGCGCTGCGTGGGCCATGAGCTTGTCCACATAGGCAGCGATGTCCACGCGATCCGATAGCGGCGGAATGAAGGACGCGCTACAGCATTCCAGGTGCGACCTGATTTGCTCGTGAGACGCCTGATTCTGTGTGAGCTGCGGGCCGGTCATGCCTCAAGTTCAGCCAGCCCGAAGCCGCCTCGCCCGAAGTCGTTGCCGTTATAGAGCAGATACACTTTGCCGTCGCATTCGAACACGTGCGGGTAGCATTGCATGTCGCTGTCCCACTCGCCGCAAGTGCCCGTCAAGGATGGATCTTCGTCGTCACGCGTCCAGTCCTCCAGGTCGTCCGACCATGCGTGGCCTATTCGGTAACCGCGCCCCGCCGCGTGCCTGAAGTCGAACGACTCGCGATAGCAGAAGAACATGTGGTAGCGCGTGCCTATCCGGATCACTGTGGGCAGTGCCTGGCTTTCGTCGGGACCCAGCCGGTCGGAAATGATCTGTCGGGCTTCGTCCTTTTGCCACGCAATGCCGTCCGCGGACGTGGCGTGACCAATTTTGTAGGTGCGTTCGGCCTCAGTGTTGTCAGTGGCGTAATGAGTCCAGCGGGTACCGAAGATATACCACATGTGCCAGACGCCATCGAACAGACGAACGAAGGCGTCCCCGACGAGAAAGGGTTCATGCAGTGAAGCGGCGAGTACCGGACCCTGTCCAACGCGCTGGAAGGTCATACCCTGGTCGGTACTGACTGCCAGCCCCACGGCTGTATCGACTGAAACAGACTGGCGCCGATTCCAGCCAGTGGTGTAGGCGAGGATCCGGTCCTTGTCGCGCACGACGTTGATGGGGAAAATCCCATGCTCGTCGAAGCACCCCGGTTCTCCGAGCGGCATGACCGTCCGGTCAGAAACGCGGATGCAGTCGCGAAGGTTTTTCTCCATATCGACGAACGCCACTTGACTCGTATATTTTCCAGCAGCGTCTCGCGGCCCCCGGGTCGAAAAATAAATACGGACGAAGTCGTCGAATACCAGCGCCTGGGGCGACTGAGCGAATTGCACACAGCCGTTCGGTAGCGTGTGTCGCTCTGGATTGAAAATCCTGCCGAGTTTGTGCCAGATCATGATTTACGCCAATTCCCCATCGAGTTCGGCGAGGCCAAAACCATACCGGCCCACCTGATCTCCCAAATACGCCATGTACACTTTGCCATCCAGCTCGAACACATGGGGGTAGCTCACCATCTCCGCGTCCCAGCCCGATTCCGAAACAGTAATGCCGGCCTTGGTGTCGTCGCGGGTCCAGTCCACCAGGTTATCGCTGGATGCGTATCCGATTCGGTATCCGTTCTGCTTCCCTCGATAGTGGCTGCTGTATCGATACGCGAAGAACATGTGGTACTTCCCGTTGGCGTAAAAGACGTCCGGGCTCGACTGGGCCTCGTCGGGTTCGACGCGGCTCGGAATCAGGTCCCGGCCAACCTTGCTCCAGGAATAGCCGTCGTCCGATGTCGCCATGCGGATCTTGTAGACCGGCTCGGGCCGGCCGTCCACCCGTTTCCACTTGCGGCCCGCAATATAGAACAATTGCCATTTCCCGTTGAAGCGGCGGATCTTCGGGCCGCTCAGGATGAACGGCTCGTCGGGCGAATAACTGAGGACCGGGCCAGTCCCTATCCTGCTGAAGGTCTTGCCGTCGTCATGGCTGACAGCCACGCCAATGGCCACGTTGAACGGTACCGATTCGCAGCGCGTCCAGCCGGCGTAGTAGGCGCGCACGTCGCTTCCGTCGCGGACGACGGACACCGGGTAAATCCCGAATTCGTCGAAGGTCCCTAGTCCTCCAAGCGGCAGGATGGGGTGCTCGGCAATCGCCATGACGTTAAAGAGATTTCTGCGCTCAAGATCGAGCCAGGCGGAATAGCTCGTGTATTGACCCTTGGCGTCGGCTTTGGGACGGCACGAGAAATAGACACGGACGAAGTCGTCAAATACCAGAACTGCCGGAGCCTGCGCGAATTCTTCCATCCATGGCCGCGCTGGGGCATCCTGCGGACCGAAGACTTTTCCCAGTTTTTTCCAACGGAACATATGCCTAAACCAGTTCGTAATGATGGGCAATGCGATCCCGTACCATGTCCAACGGGCTGAACATCAGCACATCCACGATGGACAACCACGGCACGAATTCGTTGCCGAATTGTTGATAATCGAAATTTTTTGTCTTGAGGAACTTTAGCGTGATGCCATGCTCGTCGAATGTGGCGCGTGAGTACAGATCGGTGCCGCCAATTGCGTTGATATAGGTATCGGCCCCTGTCGCGCGGCACAATTCCAGTACCTTCTCCTGACCTTTCAGACCGTGCTCGATGGCAATCCCGGATGAGTCCCGGATTGGCGTTCCGATGCCCAGATACCCGCAGATCTCGGCGACGGAGTTGCGGATGTAGCGGAACAGATTGTTTTCCTCGCACATGACAATCCGTTCGATCAGATTGTACGTCGCCTCGAAATTGGGGGCGCCATGGTATGCACCCTTGAAGCGGTTCAGCAGCTTCGTTCGGTCGAAATCAGCAGACAGCTCTCGTTGGACGACGTCCAGGTGGTCGGAATCCTTTTTGAGCGGCAATGAGAACACAGCATCTGTGCCGTTCAACAGCATCCTGTTCCTGTTTATCCATCCTTTTTTCGTGTACTTGATATTGTCGTACACCACGAACAGATCGACCGCATTGATCAGCTGGAAGTAGCCTATATAGGGCAGAAAGTACGGCTGCATGATCGCGAGCTTCATGATCTTTAGTGGAGTCCAAGAAATCGACGGAGGCCGGGACAGCCCGCTAGCCTTGCTGGCGCACGGCGTCGATGACCCTGTCCTGTTCCGCCGGGGCCAAGTCAGCGTGCATGGGCAGGGAGATCACCTGCTGAGATAGGGTAGACGCATTTTCCAGCGATATCCTCTTGCTGTCCGCCAGATTTTTGTACATGGGGAACGTACTGACCAGCGGGTAGAAATAACGCCTGGCGAATATGTCGTGTTCTTTCATCCGCTGGTAGAGTTGATCCCGGCTTTCGGGATGGCCTGGCAAGACGAACAGCGGGCAGTAGGCATGGTTCCATGTCAGGCCTTCCACGGGCTCCAACAGGCGTAGCGTCGGAATATCCTCGAAAGCTTCGTGGTAGCGGCGGTAGACCTCCCTGCGCCGTTCCAGGGCCCTGTCAATGTGCCTGAGCTGGAGCAAGCCCATGGCCGCGCATATCTCGCTCATCTTTCCGTTGATGCCGGGGGCGACGATCGTGGTTTCGTCGACAAAGCCGAAATTCTTCAGGTGGTCGATGCGCAGTTTGACCCGGCTGTTTGGGGAGATGATGGCCCCGCCCTCGAATGTGTTGAAGACCTTGGTCGCATGGAAACTGAGCACCGACAGATCCCCATGATTGAGGATGCTGGCCCCCTTGTATTTCACCCCGAACGCGTGCGCTGCGTCGTAAATGACCTTCAACCCGTAGTTGTCCGCGACGTCCTGAATTCCCTCTACATCGCAAGGGTTGCCATAGCAATGCACCGGCAGGATCGCGGTTGTTGCGGGTGTGATGGCGTCCTCTATTCGCCCGGGGTCCAGATTGCATGTTTTCGGGTCAACGTCGACGAAGACCGGCTTTATATTGTTCCATACCAGCGAGTGGGCCGTGGCCGCAAATGTATAGGGAGTAGTGATGACTTCCCCGGTAATGCGCAGCGCCTGCAGCGCGGTCACCAGCGCAATGGTTCCGTTTGTGAACAGACTGAGGTGGCCGACGCCCAGATAGGCCGCCAGCTCTCGCTCCAGCTCTTCGTGAAAGGGGCCACCGTTGGTGAGCTGGTGACTGGACCAGATCTTCTCTATGTAGGGTATAAACTCTTCCATCGGCGGCAGGAAGGGTTGCGTCACATAGATTCGTTGTTGCTCGGTCATGGAAGTGGATCCGGTTATGGGTGAGGCGCCGCTCATTCGCGTGGTGCGGCCGGTGCGAGTGGTGGCGAGGGCCTGGCAGCGGCGCAGGGCAGTCGCTCATGGGGTCGTCAGTGGATCTGCCGCAGTTGTCGCACAGCTGTCTCAACGCCTGTCTGAACGGCCGCTGGGTCTCCCATCGTCAAATCCGTAGCCTTGGTGCCATCGCACCACCTTTGCCAGACTGTTCGGAAGGCCCTGTCAAGGCTGGAGGTCATCATCTGGGCTCTCAGTTCTGAATCTCCCGAAATCATCCCTCTGCCCGTCTGCCGCAGCGCTGCAAGTTCGTTCGGTTCGGCAGCGAAGCGGACCGCCTTCTCTATATATTCCTGCTCTGTCTCCGCAATGAATTGGCCAAGGCCGATGGGACCCAGGATAGCGGCACCCACCCGGCTTGCAGTAGTGCGTCCGGCGAGCGTCAGGGTGGGGACTCCCATCCAGAGCCCATAGTACGTGGTCGTACCGCCGTTGTACGGGAAGGTGTCCAGCAGCAGGTCGACCTTGTGGTGCAGTTCCAGATAGCCTCGAAGCGATGTTCTAGGCTGCAGTATCAGCCGGTCCTCGCGAATGCCAAGATTTTCGAAGGTATCCACCAGGGGCCGGTAGCTGTCGCTTTCGACGTGACCGATCAGCAGTCTGGAGTTCGGGACGGCTCTCAAGATTTTCGCCCATGCCCGATACATGCCACCGGTGATTTTGTTGAGTCTGTTGAAGCTGCCAAATGTGAAATAGCCGTTTTCCTCGACTGGCGGGCGGCCCACCTGCAAGTCTGTATAGGCGCACTCGAAGCTCGTCATTGTGGGCAGCTTGATGAGCTTCTCGGTATAAATCGCGCTGGCTTCCCGCGGATCGGCGGGCACCATGTACTGGTTGACAATGCAATAGTCCACTGCTGTCAGTCCCGTCGTGCCAGGATAGCCGATCCAGCTGATCTGAACCGGTGCGGGCTTGTATGCAAACATTGGCAGCCTGTTGTAGGCGGTATGGCCTGACAGGTCGAACAGTATGTCTATCCGGTCGGAGTTGATTAGTCCTGCAAGGGCCGTGGTGCCTTTTGAACTCACGTCGGCCCACTGATCGACCAACGCTTTTAGTGATTCCGTCGTCGAGTCTTCATCGGGATTCGTATGATAGGCGTAGATCTCATACCTGCCCTTATCCAGCCATTTCCAGAACGGCGCAATAAATGCTGCCACCGCGTGGCGCCGAAGGTCGCCAGAAACGAAACCGAGTCTGAGCCGCTTCTCGGGGTCTTTCAGATTGGTATGCGTCAGTGCGAGTCTGGTCTTCTTTGCCGCCTTCTGAGCCAATTGCCCAAATCGCTGATGTTCTTCGAACAGGGCTTCGGGCGTGATACCTTCGTATAGCGAAAGCGCAAACAGATAGTTGCTATGCGCCTGGAAATCGTTGGGAGATTTCTGGATGCATTTTTTCAGTAGATCGACGGCCGTCTCGATGTTTCCGAGGTCCGTATTCAGGACACCGAGATTCTTTTGGGCAGCCAGGTCATTCGGGTTGATGCCCAGCGCGGTCGCATAGCAGGCGAGAGACGCTGGCTTTGAACCTCTTTCCCGGTATAGGTTGCCCAGAAGAACGTAACCGTCCACACAGTTTTGATCCATCCATATTGACAGGCCAATAAGCTGGGTCTTGTAGGATGCGCTGATTTGATTCGACAGATTAAGCACCAGGCCGCTGATCAAACGCGGATCGGCGACGCAAAGGGTGAGTGCATGCAGGTCGGCGACGACTGCCTCTTGTCGATTTCCAATGGCTGTTTCCAGCAGCGCCTTGGCATTCCAGGCCCAATAGTGGTCCGGAAAATCAGCGATCAGCCGGGTTGTCTCCTTGGCCATTTGCTCGTATGCACCTTGCGCTCTGAGCTTGCTGATCGCCTGCATGCGTGTCGTGGGTGGCTGCTTGGATATTTTTCTCAGCAGGCTGCCGGGTTTGATGCCCGGGACTTCATCATGAATTTTGCAATAATGAGCAATGTAGCTGGGCAGCAGATGCAGCTTGGGGGTGATGTTCCGGTCGTCCCCAACCGAGAGGACAGTCGCGTAATACTGAACCCAGGCCCGGCTGGACCCCCGCAGCAGTCCGTGCCATTTCAGGTGTTCGATGAAGTCGATCAGCTCGGGATGCCCGAGCAGAAGGTCCGTTTCCCCAGATGCCAGCTTCTCCAGGATCTCGTTCATGGCGGCCGGGGATCGGCCCAGGGTGATGTTCTGAAAGTCGCCCCATAGGTCCAGATGGACGTGCTGCCGCTGAATGTCTCGTTCGGCACCGTCGGCGTGGCCCACGAAATCCAGAAGCTGGATGATGTCCGGGCTGTCGTCGGTATCGTAGGGGCCAGGTTCTGCTCGGTAATGGATGTGGTCGATCGGCAGCAAAGCTTCCAGTGCCTGTAGAACGGCCTCATGCTGCTCCGGCTGAGTCTTCGCGGGCAATAGTTGGGGGCCAGTGGCCTTGAGCAGCGACGCGAAGTGCAGGCTCTGTGGCCACACCAGCGACAAGGTGTCGCACAGCGCGATTTGCAGCGGGTCTTCCAGTTCCAATACTTGCCCGCTCGGTGCGATGAACGGGACACGCTTACCGGTATCGACGGTCGGCGATACCTTTCGCTTCAGACTGCAGGCGAAGTACAATCGCGCCAAATTCTGCCAGATGGGGCCCGGTCCGGCCGTCGTCATTTCACCCGCTTGGGTAAACAGGCTCAAGCGGGACTTCCGATTGACTGCAAAGTCCAGGTACTGTTGTCGGACGGGGCCCGCCTGGCCCATCGACATCAGGCCATTCTGCAACTGCACGCTGTGGCCATAATATGATGCCTGCTCCTCATAAGGCGCGCAGTCGCCGACATAGGCCAAATTCTCTGCCTGAGCGGCGCCCACGACGTCCAGCAGATAGCTGCCGGTGTTCGCGCGCTGCAGAAAGTCTGCGTTGACATAATATTGAGGCCGTCTGATCATCCGCCGGGCAGCCTGCCGGATTTCGTCGTAATCAGCCGCTCTCAGGGCCAGGCCCCCGTCCATCATGAGCAGCGCCGCCGTGGCCCGTTCCTGGATATCAGCCAGGCTTGTCACCGAATGCGCGTGCAACTGGATCGCATCGCGCAAGGTGTCTCCGGCGTGCCAGCCAGGGCAGGTGTGATAGCCGAGCGCGGCGACGCCTCGCGGTGCCAGATTCTGTGCGCAGAGTCTAAAAATGGCACGACGAACTGCGTCGGGAGCCCAGGTATATTCGTCGCGCGCGATGATGTAATCGAACAGACCCAGCGACCGATCGATATCCGTGAACGAAACCTGCCGGAAGATCAGATTTTGTACTCCCAAAGCCTGAGCCTCGTCCCGGGCAGCCTCAAGCTCGTCCGACCACAGCCCCACGCCTACCACCTGGGCCTTGGGGTGACTGAGCGCGAACGCCTGCAGGTTGTGGCCCCGCCCGCAGCCTAGTTCCAGTACCCGAGCCGTTTCCAATGGCGGCGGCCGCAGCCCGTACAGGACAGCAACGGCCTGAACATGGGCTGGCGACGTGTTTCGGGACGGCCTGTCGTGAGTCACCACACCGCAGTCACCCGATAAGGGGAGCGAGGGGTCTGAGGGCGTAGGCACCGAGTCAATCTCCACTAAAAAGCCGCTAGCCTGGCAGGATAGCGGCTTCAAATAGCCTGGGCAAGTGGCCGGGGCGTCGGCCCCGGCCACCGGCGACCTATGCTTAGCGCAGCAGCGACAGAACCGTCTGCGGAACCTGGTTCGCCTGGGCCAGAACGGCGGTACCAGCCTGTTGCAGGATCTGGGCACGCGTCATGTTGGACACCTCGGTCGCGTAGTCCGCGTCCTGGATCCGCGAGCGGGCGGCCGTCAGGTTGGTGACGGTGTTGGACAGGTTGGCGATGGTGGACTCGAAGCGATTCTGGACGGCACCCAGATTCGAACGCATTCCGTCCACCTGTTGCAGCGCGCTGTCGATGGCCGCGAGCGGATCCACGACCGTCTGGGCGCCCTGCGTCACCTTCCCGGTGCTGGTATCCACAGTGGCCGCATAATACGATGTAACGGCACTGTCGCCAGTTCCTTCGACGTGCTTGATGAAGTAGCTGCCGTCTTTGTCTTGATACAAGGCGTTGGTTTTGCCCGAGCCCGTGCCCAGCGCGGTATAGGCTGCGGAAGTGTCCCAGGCCACGGCAGCTGTGCCTGGAATAGTCAGCACGCCATTAGTTGCTTGGGTGTAGGCGGCGGTGGCCAGGTCCCCAGAAGTCACAGCACCCGTGGTCGCACCGAGCGTCACATTTCCTGTGCTCGTGTTCACGGAGGCGTTCCATACCTTCGTACCGTCAGTGACGTAGAACGTGTTCGCGCCAGCAGCGGCGTTTTCGCGGTACAGCTGGTAAGTAACGGTGTTGCTGTCGGTCTTGGATGCGCCCGAGATGTTGCTCAGGCTGGTGAGGTTGTTGTTGGAATCGTAGAAGGTTGCCGTGCCCGCGCTGGTCGCAGAGCCCACGTCCGCCGCTGACAATGCTGTGCTGCTGCTGTCGAACGTGATGGCATTGGTGCTGGAGTTGTACGTAGCAGCATAGTAGTTGGTGCCGTCCGTCACCACCAGCTTGCCGGAGGATGCACCCGATTCGACCACTTCCGCAGTAAAGGTGTTTCCGCTGGGCGGGAAGTTCAGAGCAACAGACTGAGCCGAGGCGGCCGCAGAGAGGTTCCCGGACGTATCGACAGCCGTCATATTGGCGGAGACGCGCTGGTTCGCCATGTCCAGCGAGTTCAGGCCGAGCGTGGTAGAGGTGATCTGTTTCAGGTCGATGTTGATCGTCTGGCTGTCGTCGGCACCCACTTGGATCGACAGGTTCTGGTTACTGGCCAGTACCTTCACGCCGTTGAACTGCGTCTGATCCGATACGCGGTTGATTTCGTCCAGGCGCTGGGTGATTTCGTCCTGGATGGACTTGAGGTCGGACGGCGAGTTCGTGCCGTTGGCAGCCTGTACCGACAGTTCCCGGATGCGTTGCAGGTTGTTGTTGATTTCGTTCAACGAACCTTCCGTCGTTTGCGCGATGGAGATCCCGTCGTTGGCGTTGCGCGAGGCCTGGGTCAGGCCCGTGATGTTTGCGCTGAAGCGGTTGGCGATTGCCTGACCCGCAGCGTCGTCCTTGGCGCTGTTGATGCGCAGGCCGGAGGACAGGCGCTCGATGGCGGTACCCAGGGCCGACTGGGATTTGTTCAAATTGCCCTGGGCGACCAGGGACAAATAGTTTGTGTTGATGACAGCCATGAAAGACTCCTAAGTGTTTATGGCGAGGATCTCGCGCTTTTTGCCCAGGACGACAAACCGAGTGACCTCCTGTTCAGCCTCGTTAACGGAGGAGGGGGCGCGAACTTTAGGGTGGGGATGCTTCCCCCGCAAAGCCCCTGGCAGTAGCATGGACACCGGAGGTGCATCATGCGCAGGATTTGGGATATTGGCCTATCGCCCTCGGACATTACGCCGGAGTCCGTGTGGCGGGCCCGTCGGCGATTCATGCAGGGCGCCGCGCTCGCGCCGCTGGCACTGGGCGCTCCGGCGCTGACGCGGGCTGCGGCTGATCCGGGGCCTGTGGGGCCGGTGCTTCCGGCGACCAAAGATACCCGCTGGCCCACGGTCGAGGCGGTGAACTCCTGGAAGGACATCACCACCTACAACAATTTCTACGAATTCGGAACGGGCAAAGGCGATCCGTCGGAGTACGCCGGGCGCATGCAGCTCAAGCCCTGGACGGTGCAGATCGACGGCGCGGTGCGCAAGCCGATGACACTGGATCTCGATGATTTGCGCAAACTCGCGCCGCTGCAGGAGCGCGTGTATCGCCTGCGCTGCGTGGAGGCCTGGTCCATGGTGATTCCATGGACCGGTTATTCGCTGTCGCACCTGCTCTCGCACGTGGAGCCGACGGGCGATGCCAAGTACGTGGTGTTCACCACCGCCTTGCAGCCCAAGAACATGCCGGGCGTGAGTGAAGGCATCCTGGACTGGCCCTATACAGAGGGCCTGCGCATGGACGAGGCCATGCATCCGCTGACCTTGCTGACGTTCGGTGTCTACGGACGCGAACTGCCGGCGCAGAACGGTGCCCCGGTGCGCGTCATCATCCCGTGGAAATACGGCTTCAAGTCGGGCAAGGCGCTGGTGCGTATCCATTTCCAAGCCACTCAGCCGGAGACCAGCTGGATGCGGGCGGCGCCCCAGGAGTATGGTTTCTATGCCAACGTGAATCCGGCGGTGCCGCACCCCCGCTGGAGTCAGGCGACGGAGCGTCGCATTGGTTCGGGATTCTTCGCGGCCCGGCTTCCGACGCAGCCGTTCAACGGGTACGCCGATGCCGTCTCGGGGCTGTACAAGGGAATGGACCTGCGGCGCAATTTCTGAAGGTCTGAAGATTCTGAAGGATCCACGTGGTCGATCGGGACATGAACGGGGCGATACCTGCTCCTCGCCGCAGCCGGGCGCCGGGCGGACGACCGCGTGCCGCGCGGCCGGGTTCGGGCGGGCGCGGCGGTGCCGGCTGGCGGCTCGGGCTGTGCATTCATCTGATCGGCCTGTTCCCGCTGCTGCGCTGGATTGTGCTGGGTTTTTCGGACGAGTTGACGGTCAATCCGCCGCTGTTCCTGACGTGGTCGTCGGGTGACTGGGCACTCATTCTGCTGCTGATCGTGCTGATGGTGACGCCCATCCGGCGCCTGACGGGCTGGAATGGCCTGTTGCGGCACCGTCGCAAGCTCGGCCTCTACGCATTTTTCTACACAGTGCTGCACGTGATCGCCTGGGCGATCTGGGACCGGGGTGGAGATCCTGCCGCCATGTGGACCGACCTGTGGCAGCGGGCCTTCATCGGCATCGGGGCGCTGGCGGTGCTGTGCCTGATACCGCTGGCGCTGACCTCCACCCATGGCTGGATGCGCAGGCTGGGCCGTTGGTGGACGCGCCTGCACTGGCTGATCTACCCGGCGGCGATCCTGTCGGTCTGGCATTTTTTCTGGATGCGCGCGGGCAAGAACGACTATCTGGAGCCCCGTGTTTCAGCCTGGATTCTTGCGGCATTGCTGGCGGTGCGGCTGCTGTGGTGGCTGCAAAAGTCCCTTCAGCGGCGCGCGGCGGCCAAGCCCCGCTGAAGCTGCACCCGGCGGGGCGGGTGCGGCGTGGCACGGTTGGACCTCGCTGAGGCGGGTTCGCCCCGGCAGCGTGTCGGGCGACTCGGCGCGAAATCCAGCGCGCACCGTTGAGGTATGCTTGACGGCATGACTCATGACGCAACAACGCTGGAAGCGCGGCTGGTGACGCTGGAATCGAAGCTCGCGCTGGCCGAGGATCTGCTCGACGACCTGAACCGGACGATCTTCAGGCAGCAGGAGCATCTGGATGCACTGACGCGCGAGCTGGCCGATGTTCGCCGGCAGCAGATCATGGGGTCCGATCCCGCCTCGGCGCCTCTGGCCAACGAACGTCCCCCCCACTATTGAATGACCGATGAACGGATCCGGAGG
>Ga0134125_10005367_pt1 | contig 14584 bp, 10 predicted proteins | sample KB31751_FD_96464 | JGI IMG/M metagenome (GOLD analysis project Ga0134125, IMG submission 96464) | Terrestrial soil microbial communities with excess Nitrogen fertilizer from Kellogg Biological Station, Michigan, USA - KB3-175-1 | ecosystem: Environmental > Terrestrial > Soil > Unclassified ... | reverse complement strand
TCGTTCTGCGCCGCGTGGCCGTCGGAGCCCTGCTCGGCCGCCGCCTCATCCTCGGGCGGCGCCTCGTCCGAGCCGCCGGCGCGCTCGCCTTCCTCGCCGTCCTCCTCGCCCGACGGCTGAGCGGCGTCGGGCGCCTTGGGAACCAGCGCCTCGAGGAACGCGCGGTCCTCGGCGTCGGACACGGCCTTGAGCCGCTCGACCCAGTTCCAGGTCTCGACCGGCACCGGCTCGCCCAGGCGCAGCACGCGCCGGAAGCCGGAGGCGAACTGGTGCCCGGCGGCGGAGCCGACGAGCTTGACCGCGGCCCAGGCGTCGACGAGTCCCGCGCCCTGGAACCACACCGGGGCCTGAAGATCCTTGGCGGAGCGCATCAGCACCGCCTTGACCGCGAACGGCAGGTTCTCGGAGACGAACGGGGCGGCCGTCCCGGCCGCCTTCAGCGCGAGCTTGACCAGCAGGGCGATCGCGGCCACGGCGGGGTTGGACATCGACGTGCCCGACATGCCGGTGTGCCGCCCGTCCTCCTTGTCCGACGCGCCCTTCTGCGAGTCCTTCGACTTCGCCGAGTACACGCCGTCCTCGTAGACGTTGCTCGAGCCCGGCTTCGTCGTCACGTCGCCGCCGATGCCCGTGATCTCGGGCTTCAGGCGCCAGCGCTTGACCGCGTAGCGACGGTCCATGTCGGGGCCGACGGAGCTGTAGAAGGCGATCTCGGGGCGGCCGTCGTCGAGGCTCTTGGCGGCGGCGGCGACGGCCAGGACGTCGACGCCGGACGCCGGCTGGCTCAGCGTCTTGTCGAACGGGCCCGAGTTGCCCGCGCTGGCGGAGACGATCGGGTAGTCGCCGGCGGCGTTCTTCTGGTGCGTGAGCTGGGAGAAGAACTCGGCGAGATTGTCGGAGGAGCCGCCGCGGCTGCCCAGGCTCATGCTGATCACGTCGTAGCCCTTCTGCATCGCGATCGCGGCCGAGCCCATGATCTCGCCGTCGGAGGCGCCCTGGCCCTCGCGCGAGAAGACCTTCGCCATCGTGCCCGAGGCGCCCTTGGCCATGCCGAGGAAGCCCGCGCCGCCCGAGATCGAGATGCCGGCCACGTGCGTGCCGTGGCCGACCCAATCCTCGGGGCCCTCGTTGACCATGTCGATCACGTCGAGGCGCCCGGCGAAGTCCTCGTGACTCGCGTCGGCGCCGGTGTCGATCCACATGATGCGACCGCCCGCGCCCGTGATCCCCGCCTGCCACACCGGCGGCACGTCCTGCAGGCCGGAGGAGTCCATCAGGTGCGTGGCGAAGTCGGCGCGCGAGCGGCCGATGGCCGACTCGGCGCGCGCGGCGACGACCTTGCGGATCGCGGCGGCGTGGCGGCGCGGGACCGTGATGTAGATCTCCTGGCGGCCCACGTCCGCGCCGAAGACGTGGCGCACGCTGACGTCGAGCGAGTCGAAGAGCTGGAGCTGGTCGGCGTAGCCCGCTGCCTCGAGCGAGGCGCGCGCGGCGGCGCGGCCCGCCTCGGAGTCGTCGGCGCGCGGCGCCGAGGTCTCGATGCGGCCGCCGCTGAGCGGGCGCAGCCACAGGCCCACGCGCGCCTCGATCTTGCGCAGCATCAGGATGTGGCCGCCGTTCTCGAGATCGACGCGCGTCACGCGGAACTGCCCGCCGTCGGCCGCCTCCCAGTAGCGCAGCAGGCGCTCCCAGGTGACGACGCCCTTGTCGTCGGGCGAGAAGGACAGGAACGCCGTGCCGCGGTCGCGCAGGCCGCCGTAGATGCCGTCGACGAGGTCGGAGACGCCGACGCCCTTGAGCTTGGACGCGGCGATGCGGCGCCACACGCGCCGGACCTCCTTCTCAAATGACGCCATCGCCTTGACCGGCGAGCCCGACGCGCGCAGGCGCTCGGCCTTCTCCGTCAGGTCGGCGAAGGCGCGCGCCTCGTCGGTGCCGGGCTTGAACGTGGCCGAGCGCGGCACGAGGCGGGTCGCGAGCACGTAGAGGCTGTCGAGCTGCTTGAGCGCGGCCTCGAGGCGCACCGCGTCCTTGGAGGACGCCTCGGGCAGCAGCGCCGCGGGACTGCCGAGCACGAGGGCCTGATAATCCTTGCCCGCCGCCTCGCCGAAGGCTTTCGCCGGCTCCGCGCCCGCCAGCGACGTGACCTTCGCGGCGCCGCCGGAGAGGCCCTCGTAGAGCTTGGGGTCCTTGAGCTCGGCCGTGTCCGGGTTGACGACGAGGATCTCGAACGGCCGCGCCAGCTTCAGGGAGATCTGCGCCTGGCGCATCGCGCGCTCGAGCGAGGGGATCGTGAGCTTCTTGAGCGCGCCGGGGCCCTTGAGCTCGGCGGCGCGCGCCCGCGACTCGGACCACAGGCCCGAAAGCAGGCTGCGGAAGCGCCCTCGCGGAGGGCCGCGGGTCGGAGCCGACTTCCAGTGGCTGAGCTCGTGGACCAGGGCGACGCGGAAGAAGAAGGGCGAGGCGATCAGCTCGGGGCGGATCCAGATGGAGCCGCGCGCGGCGAAGGCGAAGGTCAGGTCGGTGAAGCGCCCGCGGGGTCGGTAGGGCTTGAGCAGAGAGGCGGCGTTGGCGTCGAGGCGGCCCGCCATGACCTCGGAGCGCACGAAGGCGCGGAACTGATCGTCGGTGACGCCGCGCCCGCGGCGCATGCCGATCCCGAACAGGACGGCGTCGACGAGGCCCACGAAGGCGAAGCCGCCGGCCGCGATCAGGGCCGACGCGGCGGCGACGCCGAGGGCGGTGAGCGGATGGGCCGCGGCGAACGAGTGAGTCGCGACGGCCGCGGCCCCCGAGCCCGCCAGCTTCGCCGCGAGGCCGCCGAGCGCGGCGCCGGCGGCCAAGGCGAAGGGCAGGCGCGCGGAGCGCTCCTCGCGCTCGGAGCGCGGCGGGAGCTCCTCGGAGCGACCGAGGCCCGACGGACGCGCGGCCGGCGCCGCGGCGGACACGGCGTCGAGCTCCGGACCGTCGGCGGCCGCCGCGCCGCGCGCGTCGTAGACCCGGTCGAGGCGCGCCGCGGCGTCGGTGCGCGGATCGGCCAGCGGGCGGGCGGCCTGCTCCGCCAGCGCGGCGGCCGGAGAGGCGGCGAGCGCCGTCGGAGCGGCCGCAGGCGCGACGGCGGCGGGAACGGACGCGGCCGGGATCGCGGCCGCGAGAGCCGAGAGCGGAGCGATCGCGGGTGCCGCCGCGGGAGCGGCCGCAGGGGCCACGGCGGCCGGAGCGAGGGGCGTGAGCGGCGAGAGCGAAGCGGTCGGCGAGAGCGGAGCGAGCGAAGGAGCGGCGAGGGACGGCGCGAGCGACGGCGCGGACATGGGCAGCGCGATCGGCGCGACGGCGGTCCGCGCGGGCGCGACGACGCGCGCGGCGACCTCCTGGGCGGCGGCGGGCCCGAAGGACGTCAGCAGGAGCGCCGCGCTCAGCGCGGCGGACAAGGAGCGCGTCGCGAGGGATCTCGGTCTCATCTCAAGAAAATCATGTCCGGCGGCGCCTGTTCGGGCGGCGTCGGCGTCGCGCGCGGGCGCGTGACGGGTTTCGGCGGCGGGCGACGCGCCGGCTTCGTCTCCGTCTTATCCGAGTCGTCGTCGTCCAGCGCGGGCTTGGGCTCGACCGGCGTCTGAGCGCGCTTCTTGTAGAAAATGGCCTTGCCGCCGATCTCGAACGGGAGCGCCGCGCCGACGGCCACGATCCAGCTGCGGTACTGCAGCTGGCCGAGGGCCTTGAGCTCGCCGTTGGCGAACGCGCTCCACGTGTCGCGGTCGTAGGAGATGCCCAGGATCTCGCGGCCCTGGCTCTGCTCCGGGCGGTCGCTGCCCTGGCCCGTGACGTCGGGCACGAGGAACGTGTGCGAGATCAGGTTCAAGTCCACGTGGGTGGACCCGGTGATGTAGTTGTAGCCCAGGCCGCCGTACGGCGTCCAACGCCCGAACGACTGCGAGACGATGGCGGTCAGGCCGAAGCTGTTGATGCTCCAGTTGATGTTTCCGTTGAACGCGTCGTCGGCATTGAAGCCGGCCGCGCTGACGCCGAACGTGCCCCGCAGCTTCGTGTAGCCCTGCACGTGATTGTAGTGGCCGCCGAGGACGAGGGTCGGGTAGTCGCCTCCCAGGAACTCCTGGCGAAGGCCGAAGCCGATCGAGTTCGTCTGGACCTGGGCCTTCATCGTCGGAGAGATCTTGTAGCCCGACGGCGTCGTCGCGTCGGCGAAGCGGACGTAGAGATCGCGGCGCCCGGGCAGGCCCATGCGCAGGTGCAAAGCGAGGTTCGGGAACAAGGTCGAGTTCGGGAAAAGGTCCGCGCCCCCTCCGTTCTGCAGCTCCGGGGTCTGCATGTCGGGGAAGCGGCGCTTATCGAAAGGGATGTGGCCGACGGCGAGAGACACGTCGGGCTGGAGATAGTAGCCCTGCACCACCTTGGGCGGGTCGAAGGTCTCGCCCGCGTTGAAGGCGAGGCCTTGAGCCATCTGATCGCTGAGCCACTGCGACATGCCGTTGATATCCGATGTCAGACTGGGGTTGGCGCTCGCGGAGGCGCACGCGAGCGCGAGGACGAGGGCCGCCGCGAGCGGGGCCCGGGCCGTCCTCAATGCTTGACCACGGGACGGCGGCCGCGATCGGTCGTCCAGCAGTAGACCTGGGCGCGACGCTCGAAAGTGACGACGGTCTTCTCGGCGCGGCCTTCTGAAATGCGCGCGCGCAGTCCGTGGCGGCGTGCGGCGGGAGCGTTAGCTCGTTTCATGTGTAGTCCTTATAGATGACGCGTGTTAAGGCCTTATTGCCATCGTAACACGCGCCGCCGAAGCCGGCCTGGGCCACCGGGCCCAACCCGTTCCCGACAAAGGTCCCAAGGGCCCGGGCCGGGCCTGAAGCGCTGAAAGCCTGGCACCGGAGGGAGAAAAAAAAGCGGCGGGCCGGGAGGCCCGCCGCTCGCGAGAACCGAAGCGAACGAAGCTTTAGGGGTTGTCGAAGACCCGCAGCGTCTCGCCCGCGTGCGAGAGCCCGACGCGCTTGCCGCCGAACAGGGAGAACACGCCCATGCGGTCGGCCGGGACCTGCGCCTCGGGGATCAGGAACACGTGGAAGTCGCTGCCGCCGCCGCAGATGAACACGTACATGCGCTGGCCGTCGCCGACGCCGTTGGCGTAATAGAACCGGTACGCCTGGCCGGAGACGGAGACCTGGGCGCCGGCCGCGGAGACCGCGTCGAGCATGTCCTGCACCGAGAAGCGGGCCGCCTCGCGCGAGTTGGCGTCGTTCTTGAGGTTAATCGTGCTCTTCATCTTGTGGAAGATGTTGGGCGACAGCGAAAGCGTGTAGCGCGCGCCGCCCACCAGCAGGTGCTGGTCCTGGTGCACGAGCGCCTTCACGTTGAAGTACAGCGGAGCCGAGCCGTCGACGAGCACGCTGACGAAGGGGTTCTGGCCGGCGTCGAAGGCGCCGCTGAACCAAACCGTGCGGCCGCTGAGCTGGTAGCGCAGGGACGTCTTCAGGTGGCGGTTGAACAGCGCCGCCAGGTCCAGCTCGCCGGCCTGGGCGGCGCCGAAGGCCTGGAGAGAACCCGGCTTGACGAGCGTCGAGGCGCCCTCGAGCTCGCCCAGGAAATCCTGCTCGGCGCCCTGCGCGAGGTGCAGACCCGCCGACAGCGTCGGCCGGACATTGAGATCGCCGGCCTCGAGAGACGCCATCTGCGTCTGGAAGCGGGCGCTCGCGGCGGCGGACAGCCCTTCGGGCGCGACCTGGGCGGCGGCGGACACGGCCAGCGCGGCGGTGAGGAAGACGGCGCGGCGGATCGTCTGGTTCATCGCATCTCCCGGGCGTCGTTCGGTGTCAGGCATTAAATCGTTGCTGACGGCCGTTTGACCGGCGGGTGATTCTAGACGATGAGAATTCCCGGCGCAACACGAAATGCGCCGCAAACCGTTGCTATTTTAGGGGGGCGCCTTCCGCGCGGAGGACGCGGTCACTGACCGTAATCGAGGCGCAGAGCGAGATATTCGGGCAGTCCGGCGGCGCGGATCTTATTCTGCGCGCCGGGCACGTCGTAGGGCAGGCGGAAGACGCGGAACGTCCCCTTGGCCGAGTCGAACACGGCGCACGACGCGCGGCGGTCTTGATCGCGCGGCTGGCCGACGGAGCCGGGGTTCAGCGCGACGGGACGGTACGCGCCGTCGGCCGCCCGCCGCAGCTTCTCCTCTTTCTCCTCGAGGAACAGCGCCTCGATCTTCTCGCCGCCGGTCTCCGCGTAGCGGAACAGCAGGGGCATGTGGCTGTGGCCGACGAACAGCGGCCACGCGCGCACGAGCGGCACGTTGTCGCGGAACTGCGCGGGGCTCAGCAGGTACTCCTCCGGCGGGTTGCGCGGCGTGCCGTGGGCCAAGGTGAAGTCCTTGGTCTCCAGGCGCGCCGTCAGCGCCTCCAAGAACGCACGGTTTTCGGGCGTCATCTTGGCCTGGGTCCACTGGATGGCCGCGCGGGCGTACTGGTTGAACCAGTCGTGCTCGAGGCGGCCGACGGCGGCCAGGTCGTGGTTGCCGCCGATGATGGAGAGGTTGGGCAAGGCCCGGATGCGGTCCAGGCAGGCGTTCGGGTCGGCGCCGTAGCCGACGAGGTCGCCGCAGCAGATGTAGCCCTCCACGTCGAGGTCGGCGAAGAAATCGAGGACGACGCTGAGCGCCTCGATGTTCGAGTGGACGTCGGAGAAAACGCCGTAGATCATTCCCGGCGATATCGTAGCATACCGACTTCGGCGCCGCCCTCCGCCTAGGCCTTTGGACCCTCCCGGACGGCCGGGAATTCCCCCATCCTTCCTTCATGCGCCAATTCACCGCTCTTCTCGCCCTTTGTCTGCTGGCTTGCGCCCCCGTATCCGCCGCCTGGCAGAGCATGTCCGCCTCCGATTTCGAGGTCGCGCCTCCCCCCGCGCCGGGCTCTCCGGGAGACCAGCAGGACTTCAAGACGCTGTTCCAATGGCAGGCGACGCGCACGCCCGAGCAATGCTCCGTCGCGGCGAGCATGCCGATCCCGGACTTCAAGTCGCTCTTCACGCCTTCCGGAATCCTGACTCCCGAGGAGATGACGGCCGTTGAGCCCTTCGTGGACCAGGTGTCGAACAAGGTCTCGGCCGTGACCGGCGTCTTCAAGAAGGAGTACTCGCGCCCCCGGCCGTACAACGAGAACAAGAACCTGCAGCCGTGCGCGGACAAGCCGGGCGGGGCCACGGCGTACCCGAGCGGCCACGCCACGGCGGGAGCCGTCGACGCCTGCGTGCTCGCCCAGATCTTCCCCGACCGCGCGCAGAAGCTGACGGACTGGGGACAGTACGTCGGCCAGCTCCGCGTGATCTCCGGCGTGCATCACCCCACCGACGTCGCGGCCGGCCAGGCGCTGGGCGCCTCGATCTGCTCGTGGCTGCTCGAGCAGGGAGACTTCAACGCCGAAGTCTCCAAGCTGCGCACCGGAAACTAGACCTCCCGTCTCGCGCATTCAGGGCCGAAATCCTTTACAGCCGCTACATGGCGGTCCCCCCGCGCCCGCGCCACCCTATGGGCGAAGACGTGCGAAAAGGGGGACCCATGAAGAACTCAATGGCCGTGAAGATTCTTGTCGCCGGGGTCTGCGCGCTCGGGACCGCCGCGCTGGCGCAGACCGACGCGTATCCCAACTCGCCGAATCAGCAGCAGCAACAGCAGCCGCAGGGCAACACGGAAGCGGCGCCGGCCGAGTCTCCGTCCGGCTACGGCAGCGACGCGGCCGCCCCGGCGGCGGCTCCGAACGGCAAGAACATGACGATGTCCGAGAAGAAGCAGAACCTCGACAGCATCAAGAAGGCCATCCGGGACTCCGAGACGCATCAGAACCGTGCGTCGAGCCAGGAGACCAACTCGGAGACGGGCTCGATGGCCTCCAAGCCCATGGGGGTTCAGCATTTGAAGGTGTTCCGGCGCGGCGACAAGGTGGTGCTGCGCGGCACCGTCCGCTCGCAGGAGGAGAAGGAACGCATCGGCAACGTGGCCGAAGGCGCGGCCAACGGCGAGCAGATCCTCAACGAGATCAAGGTGAAGTGAGGCGGCTAGGCCGCCGGGAAGGCGGGCGCTCGCGTCCGCCTTCCCGGCGAGGCCGCGCCGAGAAGCCTAGGAGGTCCCATGAAGAACCCAACGAAGCTCGCCGTCCTCATCGGCGGGACGCTCGCGGTGTTCGGGGCGCTGGCGGCGTCCGCGACGTACTCCGCGGGCTCCCCGTCGGCCGCTCAGGATCCGGCGGTGAGCGTCTCGACCGGGACGTCGACGACGGTGGTGCCGAGCACGTCCACGCCCGGCCCCATGCCCGGCAACCCGTCCTCGCCCGGCAACAGGAACCCCAGCAACCCAAACCCGAGCAGCCCGGTCCCAGGCACAAAGGACGGACCGCCGTCACATCCATAGCGGCGATCCGCTAGGGCCGGGCGGAAAAGAGCCGCCGGATCGCCGAGCGATCCGGCGGTTCGCCGTCCGCGGAGAGCGCGGCGGTCACGTCCGGCGGAACGCGTCCCAAGCCGCCGGAAAGACGCTCGCCACGCGCGTGGGAACCCGCACCCCCATCTTCGTCATGCGGTCGAGATTGTCCTGGCCGAGCTCCAGCCCGTGCGACGCCGCGCGCGAGTACCAATAGGCGGCCTCGGCGTAATTGACGCGGACGCCTTGGCCTTCCTCGTACATCGTCCCGAGCCTGTTCTCGGCGCAGGGATAGTTCTGGTCGGCCGCCTTTCGCATCCACCGCGCGGCCTCGCGATAGTCGCGCTTGACGCCGTCGGCGTCGGCGTACATGCTGCCCAGATAGTATTCGGCCTTCGCCTCGCCGTGATAGGCCGCCTTCATCTCCCAGCGGAACGCCTGGAGCAAGTCCCTCTGGACGCCTTCCCCGTGATAGTAGGCGTGCGCGAGCGCGACTTGGGCCTGCGGAACGTCCTGACGGGCCGCCTCGAGCAGCCATTTCGCGGCTTCCGCGTCGTCTTGAAGGGTCCATTGGCCGGACAAGCCCAACCCCAGCCGGAGTTGGGCGCGCGCGTCTCCTTGCGCGGCGGCCAGGCGGTACCACTTCGCGGCCTGCCCGTCGTCTCTGGGCACGCCGTCGCCGTTCTCCGAGAGGGAGCCCATGAAAAGCTGCGCGCGCGCGTCCCCCGCCTCCGCCGCGCGGCGGAACCAGGCGGCGGCCGCTTTGTGGTCCGGCGCGATGCCGCCGGCGCCGTAGTAGAAGTCCTCTCCCGTCGCGTAGTCCTGCTCCGCGTTCCTCTGGTCCCGCAGAGACAGCGCCGCGCCGCGCGGGACGAAGGCCTTGTAGGGGAAAGTCGAGCAGGTGAAGGCGGGATGCGCGATGGTCGCGCCGCCGGCGGAAACTTGGCCCAAGGCCGTCGCCGGCGCCGTCGCGAGGAAGGCGAGAACGGCAGTCCGCGTCCACTCTTTGACGTCGAGCATCGGACCTCCTGCGAACTTACACAGGTTAGTCCCGGAAGCCTCGAACGTCAAGACCCAGGACGGGCGAGAAGGAGCGGGAAGGCGAGGTTCATGACGTTCTCGTGCGTGACTTTCGCGTCCGTGGAGGTCATGAACGCCGTTCCGGAAGCCGGGAGCTTCACGCGGCCCGCGAGGACCGCGTCGGCGTCGAGCAGGGCGTACGGCGGAGGGGCGTTCGGCGCGCGCCGGGCGTCCATGCGGTCCATGATCTTCTTGTTGTCGGGCGCGACGCGGATGATGCTCAGCATGCGGTGTCCGGAACCCGCGCCGAACTCAGCGAAGGTGTCGTAGGAGCGGTCCTCCGCGTCGTCGCTGTAGGAGCAGTCGAAGAGATAGACCTCCCGGATGGGCGGAAAGCCCCCCGCTTTGGCGAAGTTCAGGACGCGGGCGAGGCCATAGCCGCCGTGGCTGTGTCCGGAGAGAACGAGCGCGCGCGGCGCGGACGGCGCATCCTGTCCGCTCAAGAGGCCGGCCTGCGCGACGACGCCCGCCCAAAAGCGCGCGAAGCCGGAGGAATCGGATCGCGTCCACGGATCCTGGCCGCAAGGGATGACGAGGATCGCATCAGTCCGGCCGCTCTTGCGCAGGAGTTCCCCGAACGGCGAGTTAGTCAGCCATTTCTCGCAGGAGCCTTGGCCGAGGAGGTAGAGGATGATCTCCGCGTCCTTGGGCGGCTGGGAAGTCGTCGTGAAGAACGTGACCTTGTTCGGATAGGCGTTCCCCGGCAACTGTCCCGAGCATTTCATCCCCCCGCCGGCGTCGCTCACGCAGGGGAACGCCGGGGGCTTGGCCTCGGGGGATTGCTGAAGGGCGCGCGCCTTCGCCACGGCGTCGGTGATCGCCTGAGCCCCGCTGAGGGACGGAAGGAGGAGCAGCGCGAACAAGAGGGGCATTCCCGCAGGTTAGCCCCGGACGAGGCGAAAAGCAAGAGCCCCCGCGGTCTCCCGCGAGGGCTCTGCGTTGTCGGCCGAATAAGTAAATTAAGTAAAGGCCTGACCCTACTTCTCCTCCGGGGCGAAAGGGCCCTGGATGTCGACCTGGAGCGAGTGCGTCTCGCGCTCGGGGACCTTGTCCTTCTTGCGGAAGTCCACCGAGACGAGCTGAGAGACGCCCTTCTCCTCCATGGTGACGCCGTACATGACGTCGGCGGCCTCCATGGTGCGCTTGTTGTGGGAGACGATCAGGAACTGCGTCTTGTTCTGGAACTCGCGCAGGATGGCCGCGAAGCGCTCGATGTTGGCGTCGTCGAGCGCGGCGTCGGCCTCGTCGAGCATGCAGAACGGCGAGGGCTTGACCATGAAGAACGCGAACAGGAGCGCGATCGCGGTCAGGGTCTTCTCGCCGCCCGAGAGCAGGGAGATCGACTGCAGCTTCTTCCCCGGCGGCTGGGCGACGATGTCGACGCCGGTCTCGAGCATGTTCTCGGGATCGGTCAGGATCAGGTCGGCCTCGCCGCCCTCGAACAGCACGCCGTACAGGCGGCGGAAGTGCTCGCGCACGTCGTGGAACGTCTGCCGGAAGTTCTCGCGCGTCGCGCCGTTGATCTTGGTGATCGCGGCCATCAGGTCGTCCTTGGCCTTGAGCAGGTCGTTGATCTGCTCGATCAGGAAGCGCTGCTTCTCGGCCAGCGCCTCGTACTCCTCGGGCGCCGCCATGTTGATGTTGCCCATGTTCGCGATGCGCTTGCGCAAAGTCTCGATCTTCTCGACGTCGGGCACGACGTCGCGGTACTTGCCCTTGGCCTCCTCGACGGTGAGCTGCCACTCGTCCCAGAGCCGGGTCTTCAAGAGGTCGGCCCGGCTCTTCAGCGCGGTCGCGTGGATCTCGTGCTGGTGCAGGTCGGCCTGCGCCTGGTCGTGCTCGGCCTGCAGGACCTTCAGGCGCTCGTTCAGGGCGTCCATCTTGTTCTGCAGATCCTGCAGGCGCTCGAAGACGGACTTGGCCTCGTTCTCCTGGGCCGCGAGGACCTCGCCGAAGCCGGCGATGTCGACGCGCATGCGCTCCTGGCCCTCGAGCGACTCGGCCTTGCGCTGGGCCAGCTCCTCGGCCTCCGACGAGAGGCGCGAGATCGTGGCGGACAGCGCCGTCTTCTCGTCGTCGAGGCGCTTGAGAGAGGACGTGTGGGCGGCCAGCTCGGACTCGACGCCGCGGCGCCGGTCCTCCTGGCCCTGGAACGCGGCCTTGCGGCCGGCCAGCTCCTCGCGCGCGGCGGCGAGCGCCTCGGCGGCGGACGCCTCCTCGGCGCGGGCCGTCACGACGCGCGCCTCGGCCTCGGCGCGCAGAGCGCGCGCCGCGGCGATGCGCTCCTTGGCGAGCGAGCCCTCGGCGATCGCGCGGAGCGACTCCTCGGTGGACAGCTCCACGTTCCGCTCGTGGTTCTCGAGCCCCTGCGCGAGCTGGTGCGCCCGCGCCTCGAGGCCCGAGCGGCGGCCCGCCTCGGTCGACAGAGTCTGCGCGGCGGCTCGGGCCGCGGCGAGAGCCTCCGTCAAAAGGGCCTCGGCTTGCGTCCGCTCCTCGGCGGCGGCCTTGCCGCGCGCCTCGAGCGTCACGGCCTTCTCCTTCATCTCGCCGAGATCGGCGAGCGTCGGCTGGACGCCGTCCTTCGGCGCGGCGCCGCCGTACACCCAGTGCTCGCCGAACAGCTTGCCGCCGAGCTCGTAGGCCTCGGCGAAGAGATGGCGCAGGACCTTCTCGTGGCGGGGGTCGTACTGCAGGCGCGGCAGGAGGGGCTTGGCCTCCGGCGGGTAGGCCTTCTCCTGCGCGTCGGCGAGGGCGGACAAGACGAGGAAGCGCGCGCGGCCGGCGCCGGACGCCTCGAGCAGCTCGACGCCGGCGCGGGCCGCCGTCGAGTCCTCGACGACCACGGCGAACAGGCGCTCGCCGAGCAGGTCCTCGAGCGCGGGCTTCAGCGCGTCGTCGACGCGGAACAGGCCGCGGACGGTGCCGAGCACGCCGGGGAGGTTGGCCCCGATGACGGCCTGAGCGCCGGTCCAGTAGGCGTTCTGGCCGCCCTGGTTTTCAAGGGCCTCGGCGCGAGCCGAGACCTGCGCGAGCTCGGAGCGCAGGCGGAACGTCTCCTCCGAGAGCGCGTTCTGCTGCGCGCGGAGAGTTTCCACCGCGGCCTCGGAGCTTTCAGACAGCGCCTTGGCCTCGGCCAGGCGCGCGTCGGCGGCGGAGAGCTCGGCCTGGGCCTCGGCGATGCGGCCGCGCGCCTCGGCGGCGGCGGCGGCGTCGCGCTCCAGGTTGCGCAGGGACGAGCGCGCGGCGGCGAAGGCGTGCGTGAGCTCGGACTCGGCGCCCGACAGCTCGCGGCCCATGTCGTGGGCTTCCTGCTGCTTGGCGGCGGCCTCGCGGGCGAGCCCGTCCTTGCGGGACTGCTCTTCCTGCACGCGCGCCTCCATGGCGGCGAGCTCCTCGGCGGCGGCCTCGGCGCGGGCCTTGGCCTCGGCGAGGGCGGCCTCGGCGGACTTCACCGCGGCGGCGACCTGCTCGACCTCGGGCTCGATGGCGGCGGCGCGCTCCTGCGCGGCCGACGTCTCGGCGGCGCAACTGGCGACGCGCATGTCGAACTGCGCGACGGCGGCCGCGGCGCTCTGCAGGCGCTCCTCGAGGCGGCCGATCGACGTCTTCGTCTCGGCGACCTGCTGATTGGCCTCGATCAGGCGGTTCTGCTCGCCGGTCTTCTCGAGGTTCAGAGCCGCGATGTTGGCGCCCTCGGCGCCGATCTGCGAGCGGCGCTCGCCGAGCAGCTGCTCGACGGGCCCGATGCGCTCCTGCATGGTCGCGAGCTCGGTCTCGATCGAGGTCGCCTGCGAGATGATGTGCGCGGCCTCCATCGCCGCGAGCTCTTCCTTGTACTTCGCGTAGAGCTTGGCGCGGCGAGCGTCGCTGTCGAGCTTCTTGACCTGCTCCTCGATCAGGGCGACGGAGTCCTGCAGGCGGCCCAGGTCCATGTCCACGCGTTCGAGCTTGCGCAGGGCTTCCTCGCGCTTGGCGTTGTACTTCGCGACCCCGGCCGCTTCATCAAAGAAGGCGCGCCGGTCCTCGGGCTTGCTGCGGATCATCGAGTCGACGCCGCCCTGGTCGATGATGGCGTAGCCGTCGCCGCCCAGGCCGGTGTCCAGGAACATCTCGCGGATGTCGCGCAGGCGGCACTGGGTCTTATTGAGGAAATACTGAGACTCGCCGGAGCGGAACAGGCGGCGGGTGATCGTGACCTCGGAGTACTGGACCGGCAGGAGGGAGTTGGCGTTGTCGAAGGTCAAAGTGACCTCGGACATGGACAGCGGCGGGCGCTTGGCGGTGCCCGCGAAGATGACGTCGGTCATCGAGTCCGCGCGGAGCGACTTCCACGACATCTCGCCGAGGCACCAGCGCACCGACTCCATGACGTTCGACTTTCCGCAGCCGTTCGGCCCGATCACGCCGGTGATTCCGGGCTCCAAGTCGATGTGGGTCTTCAGCGCGAAGGACTTATAGCCGCAGATGTCGATGGATTTCAGGTACATGGCACCTCGTTACAACCTGTTCCGTCCATTTATTATCATCTGTTGCTGATAAAGACCAGCAACAGATCATTAATATAGCATTTCCCGTCGAGAAAATCAAGTTTCTCCGACGAGCGCCCCGTCGAGAAATGAGGCTCCGAGTCCCTTGACGAGCGGCCCCGATCTCTCTACGCTATCGTCGTCCCATGAGGGCCCTCTGTCTCGCCGTCCTCCTCCTCGTCCCGGCGCTCCCGCGCGCCCAGGACACGCCCGCCCCAGCGGCCGATTGGCGCAAGGCGAACGTCTCCGAGCCGATGCAGGACGCCCTGCGCGGCGCCGGCTACGGCCTCCAGGACGACGGCCGGGTGCTCGATCCCAAGACGCGCCGGCCCTTGAGCGACGCGCAGCTGACCGACGCGCTCCGGCTCATCGACCTGACGGCGCGGCGGCTCGCGCTCGAGCGCCTGCGCCTGGTGCTGGCCCACGACCCGATGACCGACGACGACCGCGCCGCGGCGGCCGCGCTCAAGGAGAATCTCCCGGACGACGTGGCCCGGGCGCTCGACTCCAACGCGGGCCTCGCGGACCTGCGCGCGCTGACCGACCGGGACCT
>Ga0134125_10005366_pt1 | contig 14585 bp, 14 predicted proteins | sample KB31751_FD_96464 | JGI IMG/M metagenome (GOLD analysis project Ga0134125, IMG submission 96464) | Terrestrial soil microbial communities with excess Nitrogen fertilizer from Kellogg Biological Station, Michigan, USA - KB3-175-1 | ecosystem: Environmental > Terrestrial > Soil > Unclassified ... | reverse complement strand
ACGGGAGGAAGAGTCACGTTCCCGGCGTCTTCGTGACGAGGCCGGACATCGGTGACGGATCCGGCACGCCCTCGTGACGATCCCCCGCTCCCCGCACCCCCGGCCGTCCCTTCCCCCGCCGGCTTCCCGGGGCCGATCCCTTCCCGGGCACCGGCTTCCCCGGGCCGATCCCTTCCCCCGGCCGCCGGCCTCCCGGGCCGATCCCTTCCCGGCCGCCGACTTCCCCGGGCCGATCCCTTCCCCGGCGCGGCGCTCGTGGGATCAACCCTCCAGCGCCGCAAGCGCCGCCGCGAGCGCTGCGTGGCCGCCGGTGACGGTCGGCGCGCCGTGCGCCGTGAGGACAAGCTCGACCGGCAGCTCGAGCACCGGAGCAAGCCCGGCGCGCAGCGTGTCGAGGCTCGCCCCGTCGAGCCAGGGCTCCGGGCAGAGGCCGAGCCCGTCTCCCTCCACTCCGTCGCCGAGCAGGACGTCGCCGGCGAAGAGGGCGGCCCGGGCGGCATCCCAGAAGACGACCTCTTCCCGCGGCAGCGGCCCGATCGCGACCAGTCCACCCGGCAGCGCCTCGCCGATCGCGAAAGCCCGGTCGACGGGAGCTCGCTCGGCGATCTCGTCACGGTCGCCCTGGAAGGCCCAGATCCGCGCGTCGGGATGACGCTCGCGCACCTCGCCGCCGGAGCGCACGTGGTAATGGATCGTCGCCAGCACGTCGAGCGCCCGCTCACCGCGGGTCGCCGCCAGCTCGTCCCATTGCCCTCCGACCAACAGCGGGTCGACGAGGATCAGGCGCTCGTCCTCGACGATCGCGAACCCGCGGACGTCCTGGCCCCACTCGTCGTGGTGGGCGGTCCAGGTGCCTAGGCCCGGCCGCAACTCCTCGCCGAGCACGCGCGCCTCAGTAACGCAGGATCGCGGCGACGCCCTCGGCCGAGGCGAGCGCTTCGGCGGCGGCCCCGTGGACGACGGTGATCTTGGCGCTGCCGGCGAGCGCGCCGCGGACCAGCGACTCGGCGGCGGCGCCGAGCTTGGCGTCCATCACCAGCCGCTCGACCCGGCCTTCGGCCACCGCCTCGCCGACGTCCTGCGGCCCGGTCGCCCCGCGGCTGCCGCCGCGCGTCTCTTCCAACGCGGCGAGGACCAGGCGCGACTCGCGCTCGGCGTCGGCGTTCTCGACCGCCGACGCGACGATCTCGCGCAGTTGGCCGGTCGGGGTGGAGATCAGATCCGCCTCGCCCGCCGCGGTCAGCTTCACCTTCGGCGCGCCGAGCCCCGCCTCGAAGCTCTCCAGGTCGACCGACGGGCCGAAGGCCAGCGCTCGGCCGATGCCCCGCTCTTCCAGCGCCCGGCCGACCAGTGCCCCGGCTTCGCCGAGGAACTTGTGGCGGTTGTGGGCGAGCCGGTCCCCGTATTCGTCCTTGCCCGAGGAGGCGACGCCGCTGGTGGCCCCGCCGCCGCTCTGCGCCTTGCGCTCGCGCCAGTCGAGGCTCAGGATCTCCAGTTCCCAGTCGGCGATCTCCTTCAGTTCGCCTTCGGCGAAGAGCAGCAGGCGGACGCGCTCGAGCGAGACGATCGCGATCCCGCGCTGCTCGCCACGACAGGCGAGGTCGACCAGCGGCGCCAGCGAGGGCCGCTCGCCGAGCTCGACGCAGGCGCTCGCCTGCGGGGCCGCGCCGGTCCCCCACCAATGTTCGGTGCCGTTCTTCTCGGCGACCTCGACGAACCCCGCGGCGCCGCGGGGCGGCGGCCGGTGATCGCCGTCTTCGAAGCGTTCGGTGATCCGTTTGGCGACCGCGCGGAGGGCGACGCGCCGGTCGTGCTCGGCGTCCTTGGCCGCCTCCAGCAGCTGGTCGAGCCCGTTGCGCAACTCGGTGCGCCAGGCGCCGCCGCGATCGGCGGGATCGAAGGCGAGATAGACGGAGACGACTCCCATCGGCGGTTCCCAGTCACTGAGACCGTGCGCGTTCTCAAAGGTCGGGTGGGCCATCGGCGCTCCTCCTCCTCGGTCGTGATCGGGGTCCTCTACCCCGGCTCGGTGGAGGCAACCTATCGGCAGGCGGATATTCGCGATGGCGGTGCCGACGCATGGCCGGCTCCCCCGCCGGTCCCTCCTACCCGTCGCGGGCGAGGCGAAAGCCCATGTTGCCGGTCGAGCTGTCGGGGGTGTTGAAGCTGCGCGCCGCCACCCGGTAGCGGTTGCAGTAGGAGGCGTGGCAGAGGTAAGAGCCGCCGCGGATCGCCCGCGTCTGGCGATCGAAGCGGTCGGCGCACCATTCCCAGACGTTGCCCGAGGTGTTCATCAGGCCATGGCCGTTGGGCTCGAATTCGTCGACCGGACAGGTGCCGAACCAGCCGTCGTCGACCGTGTTGTGGTTGGGGAAGGTGCCCTGCCAGACGTTCATCGCATGGGCGCCGCCGGGTTCGAGTTCGTCGCCCCAGGGGAAGCGCGCCTGCTCGAGTCCGCCCCGGGCCGCCATCTCCCACTCGGCCTCGTGCGGGAGGCGGCCGCCGGCCCAGGCGCAGAACGCTTTCGCGTCGTTCCAGGAGACGTGGACCACCGGGTGGTCGAGGCGCTCCTCGAGGTCGGAGTGCGGGCCCTCCGGGTGGCGCCAGTCGGCGCCGAAGACCTGGCGCCACCAGGGCGCGGCGGCGAGCCCGCGGGTCGGTTCGAAGTCGTCCGGGAGGAGCCCGGCGAAGACGAAGGTCCAGCCGGCCCGCTCGGCCTCGGTGCGGTGGCCGGTGGCGGCGACGAACTCGTCGAAGCGCCGGTTGGTGACGGCGAGCTTGTCGATCCAGAACGGCGGCAGGTCGACCTCGCGGATCGGGCCCTCGCGGTCCTGGGGGAAGCCGTCGGCGTCCTCGGTCCCCATCAGGAAGCTGCCGCCGAGGTGGACCATGCCCTCGGTGGAGGCGTCTTCGGCGCTCGCGGGGTGGTGCGGTTCGTCCCCGCCCGGGGCCCGCCCGGGGGCACAACAAGCCTGATCGTGCTCGTCCATCCGACTTTCAAGTGTGCCGGATGGCGGCAGGGGAAGGACTTTCGCCGGCGAAACTCGGACCTGAAGCCCGTTTCCGCAGTCCCCGGACCCGCAGACAAAGGAGATTGACGTGGAAGTGAGAGGCGAAGCGCGCGCGATGTTCGCCGCGATCCTGTTGCTCATCGCCGGTGTGCTGAACGTGATCTACGGCATCGCCGCGATCAGCGACGGCGACTTTTTCAGCCATACCTCGTACGTCGTTTTCGGCCTCGGTTTCTGGGGCTGGGTGACGCTGATCATCGGGCTCGTCCAGCTGACTGGCGGCTATTCGCTGTTCAGCGGCAGCCTCTACGGCCGCACGGTCGGGATCATCGGCGCCACGATCGGGGCGATCGAGTCGCTGCTCTCGGTCGGCGGCAACTACCCGTTCTGGTCGCTGGGCATCTTCGCCCTCTGCCTGATCGTCCTCCACGGACTGATCGTCTACGGCGAGCCGGTGCAGCAGCGCTGAGACCCATCCGGCGCGGTCGACCTTTGGCCCGCCAGATCCCCGCGGTCGACCTTTGGCCCGTGCGCCGGGCGATAGGTCGACCGCGACCCTCGCGGCCGGGCCTTAGGTCGACCGCGAGCCGGCGCCGGCGCCGGCGGCGCCCTGGCCGGCCTCGACCAGGCCGCGGAGGCTGACGCGGATGTAGTGGTCCCACCCGTTCACGCACATCGCCTCGCAGCTCAGCCCCGCGAGGCCGTGATGGGCGAACTCGAGGTGGGTCCGTTCGCCGTCCAGGGATTTGAGCCGGAAGGTGATCCGCGTCCCGACCCACTCGTCGGTCGGGTCGAAGTGCTCGATCGACTGGCCGACACAGGTCCATTCGACCTCACGCTCGGGGACAAGTTTCTCCACCTGCAGTTCGGTCCAGCCGCTGCCGAAGGCGAGGCGCCCGACCCCGCCGACCTCCTCGGCGAAGGTGCCCTCGGTCCACCACGCGATCACGCCCGCCTCGGTGGCGAGCGCGTCGTAGACCCGGGCCGGCGGGGCCGCCAGGTCGATCTCGATCTTCTCCGCTGCCATCGCCTCGGCGCTCATCGTCCCTCCTCGGTTCGCATAAGTTGACGCTTATATAAGCATATGATTGGATGACAGGGCGATGAGCGTGAGACAGAGCCAGGTGTTCGACGCGGTGGGCGACGGGTCACGGCGGGAGATCCTCGACCTGCTGGCGGCGGGGTCGCGGCCGGTCGGGGAGATCGCCGCGCGGACCGGGCTGAGCCAGCCGAACGCCTCCCGTCACCTGCGGATCCTGCGCGAGGCGGGCCTGGTCGAGCCGCGGGCCGAAGGGCAGCGGCGGATCTACGAGCTGCGCCCGGCCGGCCTCGCCGAGCTGATCGGCTGGGTCGCCCCCTACCAGCGGCTCTGGCAGGCAGGCCTCGACGCGCTCGAACGACATCTCGATGGCGACGCCAAGACCGACTCGAAGACGGTGGACTGACCATGCCCGACAAGCACGCCACCCTGGAGGAAGTCGACGGCCGCCCGGCCTTGCGCTTCGAACGGACGCTGCCGCACCCGCCGGAGCGGGTCTGGAAGGCGCTCACCGACACCCAGGAGATGTTCGCCTGGCACCCCACCCCGGCCGAGTTCGAGCCGCGGGTCGGCGGCCGGGTCGCCTGGCATCCGGACGGCCACGTCGCGGGGATGCCCGACAGCGAGGTGACCGACTGGGACCCGCCGCGCCTGCTCGGTTACACCTGGTCGACGCTGGAGACGCCGAATCCCGACCACCTGCGCTGGGAGCTCCGCCCCGACGACGACGGCTGCCTCCTGGTCCTCGTCCACACTTTCGACGATCGCCTCAAGGCCGCCCGCGACGGGGCCGGTTGGCACGTCTGCCTCGACGCGCTCGTCGGCTCACTCGCCGGCGAACCGGACCCGCCCGGTAGCGATCCCGACGCACCCGGTCCCTGGGCCGGGCTGAACGCCGAGTACCAGAAGCGCTTCGGCATCTCCCCCGAGGAGGCGACCCCGCCCCCGGTCCGCGATTGACCGAGGGCGGCGCCCCTCAGCGACGCACGGGTAGGTCGTCCCGCGCTCATCCGTCGGTCCGTCGCGCCTGGGCCTCCGCGTACATCAGCGAGGCCGGGGTGGTCAGGTCCTCGCCGGTCTCCAGCAGGGTCTTCAGGCCGGAGAGGATCATCGGCCAGCCGCCCCAGAGTTCGTTGTTCGCCTCCGCACCGAGGTGGTCGTGGGTGACGCGCAGGCGGCAGGAGTCGTCGCCGACCGGATCGATCTCCCAGGTCACCCGCGAGGTCCCTTCGGCTTTGACGTCCTCGCTCCAGAGCGCGGTGAAGGTCTGCACCAGGCGCTTCGGCGGATCGACCTCGACGTTCTCGCCGGCGGCGACGTCGACCACGCCGGGGACGGCCGAGCGGTACTCCGACCCCTCGGTCCAGGCCGACTCGGTACCGACGCCGAAGCTGTAGCGCCTGCGCATCTCGCCGTCGGTGATCGCCTCCCAGAGGCGCTCGGGGCTGGTCTTGATGTAGATCTCGAACACGGTCATCGAACCGCGGTCGCCGACCACGGTGTAGAGCTGCTCGTCGTTCATCTGGGGTCCTCCCTCTCGAGGTCTCGTTTGAGCTCCGTGAGCGCCGAGGCCCAGGGCTCCGCGTACTTGCTGACCCAGCGGTCGTGGACTTCGCGGATCGGCACGGGGTTGAGGAAGTGGAGCTTCTCGCGCCCCCGCCGCCGCGTCGTCACCAGCCCGGCCTCCTCCAGCACCTTCAGGTGCTTGGCGACACCGAAGCGGGTCATCGGCAACCGCTGCTCGAGCGCGCTCAAGGTCTGACCGTCCTGCTCGAACAGCTCGTCGAGCAGACGGCGGCGGGTCGGATCCGCCAGCGCCCTGAACACGTCATCGATCATGAGACCGAGAATAGGTGACCAGATGGTCACATGTCAAGTCAGGATGGCGGGGCGGGGAAGGGTCCAGTCCCCTGCGGCCGGGGACGGCGGGCCCGGGCGTCTCGGGGGCGGCCCGGGCAGGCTGAGGCCGCCTCCGAGACGCCCGGGTCGGGAGGTCTTCGGGGGGAGCTGGCGCAGGGACGGTGTCCCTGCGGGGAGACGTCGCAGGGACGGCACGTTGCAGGGGAAGGTGGCACGGAGATGTCGGGAACGGCACGGAGACGCCACACATCCCCATGACCCCTCCGGCGGCGTCCGACTTTACCCGCCATATATGGCAGGTAAAGTCGGACGCTGCCCGGGGCGCGGCCCCACCTGTCGCGTCTCTCCTGGACAGACGTGACGTTCCGCGCGTCTCGCGCACCTCTCCATGCGCTTCCTCCCGAGACCCGCACGGGACCCTCCCCCCACGGACCCGGCCATCTCGGAGGCGGCCTCAGCCTGCCCGGGCCGCCTCCGAGATGGCCGCGTCCCTCAGCCGTCCCTTGGCCGTCCCTTCCGTCCCCCTCCCCGCCGCGTCCCTCCCCCGTACGACAGCCGGCGCCGGCTCAGCGCGAGGGGCGGCGTCTCTCCGGCGCTCGGTGCGGGGGTTGGGAGACCGGCTCGGGTGGCGGTTCGGGCGGATCGGCGGGGCCGAAGGCGAGGCCGTCGGGGCCGAGCTCGACCTCCTCGTCGAAGTGATGGAAGCGGACCGGATCGCCGGCGATCAACGTGTAGCGGGTCCCGCTCCCCGTCACCTCGACGATCAGCCGGCGGCCGCGGAAGCCGAGCCGGAAGCAGAGCCGGTCGATCCGTTCCGGCAGCCGCGGCGAGAAGCGCAGCATCCCGTCCATGTCGCGGAGGCCGCCGAAGCCGACGACGGCGGCGATCCAGGTCCCCGCCAGCGAGGCGATATGGAGGCCGTCGCGGCTGTTGTGCTCGAGGTCGTCGAGGTCCATCAGCGCCGCCTCGCCGAGGTAGTCGTAGGCGAGCTCGAGGTGCCCGGTCTCCGCCGCCAGCACCGCCTGCACGCAGGCCGAGAGCGATGAATCCCTCACCGTCAGCGGCTCGTAGTAGGCGAAGTTGCGCGCCTTCTGCTCGGCGGTGAAGGCCTCGCCGCGGACCGCCATCGCCATCACCAGGTCGGCCTGCTTCACCACCTGCTTGCGGTAGAGGTCGAAGTAGGGAAAGTTGAGCAGCAAGGGGTAATCGTCGGCATCGGTCCCGGTGAAGTCCCAGCGATCGTGCTTGGTGAAGTTGTCGGCCTGCGGGTGGACACCGAGCTCCTCGTCGTAAGGGACCGTCATCGCCTTCGCCGCGTCGCGCCAGGAGGCGATCTCCTCGTGATCGACGCCGAGCGCCTCGGCGGCGTCGGCGTAACTCTCGGCGAAGGAGGCGGCGGCGTCGAGGTTCTCCTGCGCCATCAGGTTGGTGTAGACGTTGTTGTCGGCGACCGCCGAGTACTCGTCGGGGCCGGTCACCCCGTCGATGCGGAAGGCGCCGTGGGCGTCGTGATGGCCGAGGCTGCGCCAGAGCCGCGCCGTCTCGACCAGCAGCGGCAGGCCGACGTCGCGTTCGAAGTCCGGGTCGATGTTGACGTCGCAGTAGCGACAGACGGCATGGGCGATGTCGGCGTTGATGTGGAAGGCGGCGGTGCCGGCGGGCCAGTAGGCGCCGGTCTCGGCGCCGCTGATCGTCCGCCAAGGGAAGGCGGCGCCCTCGAGGCCGAGCTCCTTTGCCCGCTCGCGCGCCTTCTCGAGCGTCGCCAAGCGCCATTTCAGCGCCTCGGCCGCGGCCTCGGGGACGGCGTAGCAGAGCAACGGCAGCACGTAAGCCTCGGTGTCCCAGAAGGTGTGGCCGTCATAGCCGGGCCCGGTCAAGCCCTTTGCCGGGATCGCCCGGCCCTCGCCGCGGGCGCTTGCCTGCAGCGCATGGAAGAGGCCGAAGCGGATCGCCTGCTGCAGCTCGGCATCGCCGTCGAGCTCGACGTCGGCGCGCTCCCAGAAGTCGTCGAGGTAGGCCTTCTGGGCGGCGACCAGCTCGTCCCAGCCGGTGTGGCGGGCCTGCGAGAGGGCGGCGCTCACCTGGTCGCGCATCGCCGGCACCGAGCGCCGCGCCGACCAGCCGTAGGTGACGAACTTGGTGATCGTCAGCGGTTCCCCGGGCCCCGGCGTGGCGTTGACGGTGAAACGGCCGAGATCCGCCCAGGCGCTGGCGTCGCCGTAGGCGCAGTCTCCCGGCCCGTCGACTTCGTGGCCCATCGCCGCCGCCGCCCGCAGGCGCGACTCCTTGGTGATGTGGACGAGCACGGCGCGGCTGTTGTCGCCATTCCATTCCTCGGCTTCCAGCGGCGCTTCCAGGGCGGCGGCGGCGCGCGGGTCCTGCGAGGTCGCCGGGCGCGGCTCGTTGGCGACCAGCTCCGACTGGACGACGACGCGGGTCGGGGCGGCGGTCGGCTCGACCGTGTAGCGGATCGCCATCACCGCCCGCTGGGCGAAGGACACCAGTCGTTCGGAGGTGACCCGTACGGTCCGCCCGGTCGGCGAGCGCCAGAGCGCCTCGCGGCTGAGGATGCCGGTGCGGAAGTCGATCCGGCGTTCGTGTTCGAGCAGCTCGCCGTAGCGGATGTCGAACGGCGAGTCGTCGACCAGCAGGCGGATCACCTTGCCGTTGGTCATGTTGACCACGGTCTCCCCCGCCTCCGGGTAGCCGTAGCCGGCCTCGGCGTACGGCAACGGGCGGGCCTCCCAGAGGGCGTTCAGGTAGGTGCCGGGGAGCGCGTATGGCTCGCCCTCGTCGAGCGTCCCGCGGACGCCGATGTGGCCGTTGGACTGGGCGAAGACCGACTCCGACTGGGCGAGCTGCTCGAGGTCGAGGTGGGTTTCGCGGATCCCCCAGGGTTCGACCGTGTAGCGAGGATCGTCGATCATCCGATCAGCTCCGCGAGGTCCTTGACGACGACATCGGCGCCGTGCTCGCGCAGGGCGTCGGCGTGATTCACCCGGTCGACGCCGACCACGTGACCGAAGCGCCCGGCGCGGCCGGCCTCGACCCCGGCGACGGCGTCCTCGAAGACGCAGGCGGCGGCGGGCTCGACCCCGAGCGCTTCGGCGCCGGCGAGGTAGGTGTCCGGCGCGGGCTTCCCCTTCAGGTGCCTTTCGTCGGTGACGATGCCGTCGATCCGCGCCTCGAAGAGATCGGCGATCCCGGCCGCCTCGAGCACGTCTCTGCAGTTGGCGCTGGCGGAGACGACGGCGCGCCGCAGGCCGGCGGCGCGGGCCGCTTCGACGAAGGCGACCGAACCCTCGTAGGGCTCCACCCCGTCCTTTTCGATCAGCTCGAGGACCAGCTGGTTCTTGCGATTGCCGAGCCCGCAGACCGTTTCCGCCGACGGTGGATCGTCGGGGTCGCCGTCGGGCAGCTCGATTCCGCGTGACCGGAGGAAGGAGCGGACGCCGTCATAGCGTGGCTTGCCGTCGACGTATTCGTTGTAGTCGGCGTTCGAGTCGAAAGGCTTGAAGTCTTCGCCGTTCGCCTCGGCCCGCTTCTTCAAGAAGGCGTCGAAGGTCTGCTTCCACGCCTTGTCGTGGACCACGGCGGTCTTCGTCAGCACCCCGTCGAGGTCGAAGAGGAGCGCCGTGATCGCCTCCGGCAGATCGAGCTTGGCGGCTGCCACGCCACGACCCTAACGGTCGGCGAGGCCGGGGCCCCCACCTGATGAAGGCGACAAACGCAAGGGGGCCTGTTAGGAAAGTGCGTCCTTGACCGCCGCGAGGGCCGTTTCGATGCCTGCGCGGTCGACGTCGAGGTGGGTGACCATGCGGACGCGGCCTTCGAGCAGGCTGGTTTCGACCCCGGCCGCCTTGAGCTGGTCGTGCAGCGCGGTGGCATCGCGGACGTCGAAGATGACGATGTTGGTTTCGACCGTCGCCGGGTCGATCTCCACCCCCTCGAGTTCGGCCAGTCCCTCGGCGAGGAACCTGGCGTTGGCGTGGTCCTCGGCGAGGCGCTCGACGTTGTGCTGGAGGCCGTAGCGGGCGCCCGCGGCGACGATCCCGGCCTGACGCATCGAGCCGCCGAGCATCTGCTTGTAGCGCCACGCTTCGGCGATCATCTCGTCGGGACCGGCGAGACAGGCGCCGATCGGGGCGCCGAGGCCCTTGGAGAAGTCGATCCAGGCGGTTTCGAAGCCGGCCGCGTAGTCCGCCGCACTCACCCCCGAGGCGACCACGGCGTTCAGCAGGCGGGCGCCGTCGAGGTGGGTGCGCAGGCCGAACTGGCCCGCCACGTCCAGCACCTCCTCGATCTTCTTCACCGGCCAGACCCGGCCGCCGCCGAGGTTGGTCGTCTGCTCGACCGTGACCAGGCGCGAGCGCGGTTCGTGACGGTCCTGCGGGTCGCGCATGTGGGCACGCAGCGTCGCGGCGGAGAACATCCCGCCCTCGCCCTCCAGCGGCATCACCATCGCGCCGCTGATCGCCGCCGCGCCACCCGCCTCGGCGGTGATCGGGTGGGCGAGGCGGTGCAGGTACATCTCGTCGCCGAGCGGCCGGATGTGGAGGCGGACCGCGATCTGGTTGCACATCGACCCGGACGGCAGGAAGACCGCCGCCTCCTTGCCGAGCAGCTCGGCGACTTCCTCGCAGAGGGCGATCACGGTCGGGTCGGTGCCGCGCTGTTCGTCGCCGACCTCGGCGTCGGCCATCCAGCGGCGCATCTCCGCGCTCGGCCGGGTCTGGGTGTCTGAGTAGAGATTGACCACGGGATCAGGCATAGGTCCCGCAACTTAGTGAAAGCGGTTCACGGGCCGCGGAAACCCGCCACGGAGACCCCGATGAGTTCGCGGAAATCCCCGCGTACGGGGGATAAGTGCGAGCTCATTCCTGGGGTAAGGGGTCGCGCCTTAGGAGTAAGGGGTCGGCGGGCAAAAGCGTAGGAATTCGCCTGATGTGCGGGGGGTTTCTCAGCCGTAGCTTGGACTTACACACCGAGCGAAAGGCAAGGACCATGAATCCCAACCAAATGATGATCGCCAAGGCGATGGTGGCCCAGACCGCGCTCCGCGAGGAGGCGGCGCAGTCGCGTCGCCGGCGGACCAACGCCGGCCGCTCCCGGACCACCCGCAAGGGCCACAACTTCCTCGGGCTGCTGCGACGGCGATAATCGCCGGGTGGCCACCCGGGTCAGTGCCAGCCGGCTGATCGGGCGGGCGGGAGAGCTCGCCGAGCTGATGGCTGCCTTCGACGAGGCCGCGGGAGGCGCGGCCTCGTTGGCGTTCGTCGCGGGCGAGTCAGGGGTCGGCAAGTCCCGCCTCCTCCACACCTTCATCGACCGGGCACGCGAACGGGGCGGCTGCGCGATCGGCGGCGAGTGCGTCGAGCTGGCCCGCGACGAGCTGCTCTACGCGCCGCTGGTGGCGGCGTTGCGCGGCCTCCTGCGTGAACGCGACCCGGTCCTCGACGGGCTCTCCCCCGGCACCCGGGCCGGGCTGGCCCAGCTGGTGCCGGAGCTCGACCCGGGCGCGGCGCCCGACGCCGACGAGGACCACCACCGACCGTTCGAGGCGCTGCTGAGCCTGCTCGAAGCGCTGGCCGAGGACGAGCCGATGATCCTCTGGCTCGACGACGCCCACTGGGCCGATCACGCGACCCGCCACTTCCTCGCCTTCCTCGCCGCCAGCCTGCCCGACGACTGCCGGCTCCTCACCGTGATCGCCTACCGCTCCGACCAGCTGCACCGGCGCCACCCGATGCGCCCGCTGTTGGCCGAGCTGGGGCGCGGCCGACGGGTGCGCCGGCTGGAGCTCGACCCGTTCAACCGCGGCGAGGTGGCGACGCAGCTCTCCGACATCCTCGGCGCCCGCCCCGACACCGACATCGTCGAGCGCTTCTTCGAGCGCGGCGAAGGCAACCCGCTCTTCACCGAGGAGCTGCTCGCGGCGGGTTCGGACGGGCGCGGGCGGCTGCCCTCCACCCTGCGCGATGCACTGCTGTTGCGGATCGAGCGGCTGCCGGAGACCGCGCGTGGGCTGCTGCGCATCCTCGCCGTCGCCGGGCGGCTGAAACACGACCACTTCGTCGCCGTCTGCGAGACGAGCGAGGATGAGCTGGCGGCCGGGCTCCGCGAGGCGGTCGAGGCGCAGGTCGTCCAGGTCGGCCGCGACGACCGCTACGGCTTCCGCCACGCGCTGCTGCGCGAGGTGATCTACGACGACCTGCTGCCGGGCGAACGGGCCGAGCTGCACCTGCGCCTGGCGCGGGCGCTGGAGGCGACGCTGAGCGAGGACGACCACCTGGCGATCCGCGCCGCCGCCGTCGCCCACCACTTCAATGCCGCCGGCGACCAGCCACAGGCGCTGCGCAGCGCCGTGCAGGCGGCGCGGGCGGTCGAACGGGGCGGCACGCCGGGCGCGGCGGCGGCGCTGCTCGACCGGGCGCTGGCGCTCTGGCCACGGGTCGCCGAACCGGAGCCGCTGGCGGGGATGGAACACACGACGCTGGTCTCGCTGGCGGCGCGAGCCCATGGGCTCGACGCCGACGAGTCGCACGCGATCAAGCTCTTCGAGCAGGCGCTCGGGGAGGTCGACGAGGCGAGCGAGCCGCACCGGGTCGCCGGCCTGCTCGCCGAACTCGCCTCGGCTCGCTGGGCGCTCGGGCAGGCGAACGTGGCGCGCGAGGATCTCGAGCGGGCGCTGGCGCTGCTGCCGGAGTCCGAACCGACGCCGGAGCGCGCCCGCATCCTCGAGGCGAAAGCGCGCTTCCTGCTGCTGCAGGGGCGCTTCGCCGAAAGCCGCGACGCCGCCGACGAGGCGTTGCGCGCCGCCGAGGCGGCCGGGGTCGAGGACACCGAGGCGCTGGTGCTGAACCGGCTCGGGCTCTGCCTCTTCTTCCTCGGCGAAGAAGAGCGGGGCGACGAGGTGATGCGGGAGTCGTTGGAGCTGGCGCGGCGCTCCGGGTCGAACGACCAGCTGGCGGCCGCATTCGTCAATTACTCCGACGCCCTGCACCTGGCCGGGCGCGGCGAGGAGGCGGCGGAGCTGGCGGCGCAGGGCGAACGGGAGATCACTCCCGGGGACCGCTCGGCGCTCTGGGTCGCCTGCGCCCGTTCCGAGATCCTCTTCTTCCTCGGCCGCTGGGACGAGGCCGAAGCGGTCCTCCCCGCCCGCAACCGCGGCGAGGGCTCGGCGACGCTGGCCAACCTGCTGCTGCGACGCGCCTCGCTGATGCTCGGACGGGGCGACACCGTGGGGGCGCGGAAGACGGTCGAACACTCGCGCGCCTTCATCGCCGACTCGGTCGAACCCCAGTACATCGCGCCGGCCGGGGCCCTGATGGTCGAACTGGAGCTGCGCGGCGGCAACGTCGAGGCGGCCCGCGAAGCGGCCGAGAAAGCGATCGACCAGATCGAGTTCTGCAGCGACGACGCGGCGCGGATGGCGCTGATCTCGGCCGCGGCGACCGCGGTCGAGGCCGACGCGGCCGACCGCGCCCGCGATCTTGGCGACCGCGCCGAGCTGGAGGCCTCGCAGCTGCGCGCCGAGCTGATGGCGGCGCGGACCGAGGCGGCAGCCGACGAGATCGGGCGCAGGCGCCTCGAGTGCGCCTACAGCCTGACCGCCGGGGCGCATCTGGCGCGGGCGCGCGGCGACGGCGACGCGGCCGAGCGGGCCGAGGCGGCGGCGAGCGCCTGGGAAGAGCTCTCGCGCCCCTACCAGGCGGCACAGATGCGGTTGCGGCAGGCCGAAGGGCACGCGGCGGCGGGTGACCGCGAGGCGGCGGGCGCAGCGGCGGCAACCGCCTTGGCGGCCGCGGAGGAGATCGGCTCGGAGTGGCTGGCGGCGGAGGTCGCCGGACTGATCGCCCGGGCGCGACTGCCGCGCGAGAGCGTCGTCACCGACGGCGCCCGCCGCGACGCCGGGGACGGCGGCGGCGGGAACGGCGCGTCGGCCAAGGCCGGGGACGAGAACCCCTTCGACCTCACCCCGCGCGAGCGTCAGGTGCTGGCGGCCCTCGCCGAAGGGGCGACCAACCGCGAGATCGCCGCCTCCCTCTACATGGCCGAGAAGACGGCGAGCGTCCACGTCTCCCGCATCCTCGCCAAGCTCGGCGTTCGCAGCCGCACCGAGGCCGCCGCCGTCGCCCACCGCCTCGCCCTGGTCGACCGACCGGCCGCTAGCTGATCGAGCCCGCGGAAGGGACGGCGGGGGGTTCGGGGGCGGGCGGCCGTCCGAGGTGCGTCCCGGGCGTCTCGTGGCGGCCCGGGCAGGCTGTGGCCGCCACGAGACGCCCGGGACGTGAGGGGTCCGTGGGGGAGTGGTCACAGGTCGTGACGGGGTCCACGCTTCGGTGAAGGGTTCGTGCGGAAGAGCCGCCCCGGAGAACCGATCGTGGACGAAGACGCCGGGAACGTCACGCTTTCCGGCCCTCTGGAGGCCGGAATCGAGGGGTCCAGGACGCGCTGTCGACTTTGACCCTCCTATAGGAGGGTCAAACCCGGGTCACGTGTTCGTGACGTCCGAAGAAGACGGGAGGAAGAGTCACGTTCCCGGCGCCTCTGTGACGAGGCCCGACTTCGGTGACGGATCCGGCACGCCCTCGTGACGATCCTCCGCTCCCCGCACCCCCGGCCGTCTCGGCCACGGCCACAGCCTGCCCGGGCCGTGGCCGAGACGGCCGCGT
>Ga0134125_10005364_pt1 | contig 14590 bp, 16 predicted proteins | sample KB31751_FD_96464 | JGI IMG/M metagenome (GOLD analysis project Ga0134125, IMG submission 96464) | Terrestrial soil microbial communities with excess Nitrogen fertilizer from Kellogg Biological Station, Michigan, USA - KB3-175-1 | ecosystem: Environmental > Terrestrial > Soil > Unclassified ... | reverse complement strand
TCGGCAAGCAACTGGTCCAAGCGGTCAGGATCAAATCCGATCATTACCTGATCGCCTATGACAATGGTGGGAGTCGAGCGGCTCTTATAGGTTCGAACCAGCTCAAAGACGGCTTGCTGGTCCACGCTCACATCTTTGACTTCAAATTGAATACCTTTCTCCGAAAGGTAGGCCTTGGCCCAGGTGCAAGGCGGTCAACCAGGCGAGCTGTAAACCACCACCTTCTTTTCAGTCATCGTTCCTCCCCATGACAAATAAGATTCGCCTGCCACGTCCCCGGCTTCATTATTTCGGGGCTTGGGCAGGAGTTTCAGCCGCATTTCCAGCGGCTACCAGATGAATTTCCGTCGTAATGCGAGCAGTGCATTTCAGCATGGCCGACACACCGCAATACCTCTCCTCGGAAAGCCGGACTGCGTCTTCCACTGCCTTCCGCGAGACTTTACCCGAGACCGTATAGGTCAGATGGATAGAAGTATAGACGGTGGGGGGCGTCTGAGCACGCTCAGCGTTTGCCCGCACCTCGACGCCCAGAAACGGTTCGCGCTTTTTTTTCAGGATCGTGACAACATCAGTCGCTGTGCAGCCGCAGAGGCCCATCAAGACCAGCTCCATTGGTCCTGATGCCGTGTTGCGTTCGCGATCAGAATCTATAATAAAGCCGTGTCCGCTGCTGGCAATGGCGGCAAACCTTTCGCCGTCAATCCAATTCACTCTGGCTTCAACCATATACGCCCCCGATTCACCCTATCCAAAGGATAGCAGGTGAGGAAGTAGATATCGGATTGACAGGCCAGTTTACATCCGTGCAGCATTGAACCGAAGTCGAGAGGCTTGGCTAGAGAGTACGTTAACGACCTTTTATTCCTGGCGCCGTCAAAAATTATTGTGGAAGAAACCTTCAAATCCGCGCAATGGAGAGTAGGAGCAGAAGCTGAAGTACCGGGCATAACCATGGCGGACTTAGCAAGGGATGAGCAGGAGTTGCTCCGGCAGCTCTCCACGGGTAACGAAGCGGCATTTAAAACGCTTTATGAACGGTACCAGGGCCCCATCTACCGTTTCGCGCTGCATATGAGTGGAAACAGCGCTACGGCGGAAGAAACGACTCAGGAAGTGTTTACCGAACTCATCAATAACTCCAGAGGCTATGACGCAAGCAAAGGATCAGTTGGCGGATACCTGTTCGGCATGGCGCGCAACATCACCCGCCGTGCCATGCAGGAGGGCATCCCGGAACAGTCGATGGAAGAGGATGACCTCGATAACGAGGAGTTTGCGGTTGCCGCCGATCTGGATGTGCTCCATGAACTGACTAATGGCGAGTTGCTGGCGGCGCTTCGATCGGCTGTGCTAGGGCTACCGCAGCAATACCGCGAAACAGTCGTGCTGTGCGATCTGGAAGAGCTCAGTTACCAGGAGGCAGCTGGACTGCTGAACTGCTCGCCCGGTACGGTTGCGTCCCGGTTGCATCGGGCTCGCAGGATCCTGAAGAAGAAGTTAAGTTGGCAAAAATGCGCGAAATAGATCCAATCCATGAACCATCAGAAGCGCTGCTGTCTTCGGCGCTGCATAGGCTGGCCTCAGCCAGCGATCGGAATGCCCCTGTTGCACTGGAAGCAGGGCTGATGCAGCGGTTTCGCCAGCATCACCGGCGTCGCCGGAGAATGTACCTGATGAAGGCGGGAGCACTTGTGGCTGTAATTTTGATCATTGCTGCGCTAACAGCAATTCTTGTATTGCCCGGAAGAATTGACCGGGTACAGCGCTCTCAGTCTGTGCAACCGCGTGAACAGGTTCCACCAGCTGGGACTGCGGCCGGAGCAAATTCTGGTAAGGAAGAGCCGGCGTCTCAAATTCGCGCAGCAACCCCGGCCCCCGCTAGCGCTGAGCAAGTGAGCGATGAGGGTAGATTTATCCCTCTTCCCAGCTACGATCCGGCGGTACTGGCCGGCGACCTCCAAATGGTCCGGCTCGAAGTGACAGGATCCGACCTGCGCCTGCTGGGCGCTCCAGTGGCCGGAGATCTCTCGGATACCAGGGTTACGGCAGATTTCATCACCGACCGCGACGGCACGCCGTACGCGGTCAGATTAGTACGGTAAACAGCTACTTCTAAAAGGAGAAACTTATGAAAGCGCGTCATCTTCTGCTGGCTGGACTCGTTTTGCTGGCTGGCGTCAGTTTTGCGCAAACGGCTCCGGAGTCAGACAAGGCATTCTTTTTTGCTCAAACTGCCCCGTCGCCTTCGGAAAATGCAGTGTGGATTTCCAATGGACCGGCTAAAGGCGAATTCCTGTTTGTAGAAGGTATGGACCATAAGGTTGTGACAGGCGCTCCCTATTCCGCCACTGCGAGCACAGAATCCATACAGGTGCTGGCCGATGGCAACCGAATCGTGCACAAACAGAGCGGCCTTGTCGCCCGTGACGGCCAGGGCCGCACACGACGCGAAGAAACCATGGGAGCCATGGGCCCTGTGCAGGTGGAAGGCGCGAAGATGGTAATGATCCACGATCCTGTGGCTAAAGCCATGTACATGCTGAACCCGGATAAACAAACTGCCAACGTAATGAAGAACAGTGGTGGACAACCGAACATGCAGATGATGGAGATGCACCACAAAATGTTAGGCGCGCTTGCGGAACATAGTGGTGAGAACGCCTCGGTAAAAACGGAATCGCTGGGAAAGCAGGAGATCGAAGGAGTGAACGCGGAAGGCACCCGTGTCACCAAGACGATCGCAGCCGGCGCTATTGGGAACGAGGAGCCGATTCAAATTACCGTCGAAACCTGGACTTCACCTGACCTGAAAACAGTCGTTCTGCAGAAACGCAATGATCCCCGCTTTGGAGAAACCGTGTTTCGCCTCACCAATATCAACCGGAGTGAGCCGGACCCGGCCCTCTTCCAGGTGCCTGCAGGTTTTAAGGTCGAACAACATACCATGCGGATGAAGATGGAAGCCCCGGCGATGACTGTTCCAGGCAAGTGAGCGGGAACGTTTGGTGCCGTTTTGTAGAAAAAATGGCTGGGCTTTTGCCCGGCCATTTTTCTGCCTTCCACAGTATTGTCTAAGTAGTTCGTCGTAATCCGATTGAGCATCGCCTTAACTCTCAGGGTCTCGCTGGGTCCTCGGCCTTTTTCCTATAACTGTTTCGCACGTCTCGGCTGCTAGTATTGCCGGTCGTTTTAGAATGTCGGATGACGCCGATCAAATTTCAAACTGGTCATCTCGTTCCCGAAAGCGGAATTTATGGCGTGACGCATGCCGGTCATCGCTTGCCTCATGCAGTCACCATATGCAGGGGCGAGACATTCCCGAGATGCGCCAAATGCGCTGACCTCGTTCTGTTCGAATTGCTTCATCCAGTCGAATGTCCCTACAGCTATGAACCGATGCACATTTTTGAGCTGCACCCTGAGGAAGAAAACCGTGCGTCGAACTGGTCCGGCGCCTCCCAGTAGGTTCTGCAACCGCGAATACTAAAATCTTCTAATCTGGGATTTATCTGACCTCGCCGATAACTCGCCAATAAACTGACGTCATTCGGCTAACGATTCTTTTCAAACATTTCAGACCTCCTGAATCCAGCAGCTTGCATCGCATTGAGAACAACAGCGCACAACCTTTGGTGCACGAGGAGGACCGCCATGAAGTTGCAATGTCCAATCTGCCATGTCGCGTTCATTCGTGAGGTGCTGGAAGACTACGAAGTCCAGGCAAGACGGAACAGCGATGCCCGCGTTGGAGGCCTGCAAGTGCTTACCTGCAGTAACGGGCATATTTTTTTCGTACGCAAGTCAGACCTTGGGGCAGAAAAAGTCTCGGGTGCTGCCGCGTAGAAAGATAGATTATTTAACCAGCCACGTGCCGCGGTTCTGCAAGAAACGCGGCGACGAACTTTAAACAAATGGAATTCTAAGGAAAGAATCGTACGACGGATCAGAAGATCGCAGGCAATTGCTTCTTGTGGCAGTCGCGGGGCCACAAGCAGAAAAACCAGGTTTCGGAGAAGGTGAGCGGACATTTTCCGCACCCCCAGCATGACCGCTCACCCGTCGAACCCAAACATCATGAAGCATGACCGCAGTTGTGTGGTCCTGGCATCACTACTGAACGACCAGCTTATCGACAATCTTTCTGTCTTCGGTGTAAGCGCGCACCACTTGTAACGCCATTTCACGCTGCATTGAACTGGTAACCGAACCGGTGAGGATCACGTTCTGATCATCCACGACCGGCTTAATGTTTGAACCCTTGTAGGCGGCGTTTTTATTGTCGAGCGCCTTCTGAAGCTTCTGCTGGAGATCTTTGGTCGAACTCTCGTGCTTCTTGGAATTCTTGGAGGGTGCATTCGGGTCATCGCCCATTGGGTTCTGGCGCGGGGTATGACCAGGCAGTTGCATGGGCTGCTGAGAGAAGGCCAGGGGCCCGGAGAACAGCAGCAATATGGCTATTTTCCGCATCATAGAACGCCTCCAAATTGTGATGAACCAGAATGACTTTGGGGTTGGTTTCGTGGATCGACGATTGACGCCTCGGCCCTCAAACAAAAGCCTCGTCTGGCGTTCTGATTCTACCTGCGATTGTCGGTTATCGGCTCCGGATGGATCAAGACCTTGAACAACTCAGGCGCAGCCTGCTTGAAGCGAATCTCGAGTTCCGTAGAAACATCGTGCACCCGGGCAAGCGAGAGATCGTCTGCAAACGTGCAGTGGCAGGACATATAAACCTTGCCTCGGACGCGCTTGATCTCCACTTCGTGCACATCGACCACTTCCGGAAACTGCTGCACAATCGGCTTCAGCTTCTGCTCCAGCACCGCATCGCGAACCACGATGTTTCCAGACTCAATGGTCGAAGGCTCGCTTTCAATGTGAGTGAGGATTGTGGAGATCTCCGGTACCTCATTACGCATTTCTGCCTCCAGTCGCGTGACAACATCGTGTGCCTGCTTGAGGCTGAGTGTCTCGTCGAGTTCCAGATGCAGTTCCACATGGAGGTTGCCACCAAGGTCCTGCACGCTGACGTCATGAACGTTGAAGTTGTTTCGCGACGCTGTCGCACGGACGCGATCGAAGATGCTTTCCCGCCCAGTTTCGCGCGGCACGGAATGAATAACGACGTCACAGTCAGGAAGAATACGATGAACGGCGTCAGAAATTTCTTCCACCACCTGCTCGGCTCGCTGGAACGTCACATTGCGAGCCAGACCCACAGTCAGGTCCGCGAAGTAGCGGTTGCCGGCGCGGCGTATGCGAACGCGCTCCACCTCGATTACACCGTTGATCCCGAGAACCTGGTCAATGATCTGGTTCCGAAGCCCGGCAGGCGCGGCGTCCAGCAGGGCGTCGATCGTTTTGCGCGCCAGGCGCGAACTGACGTAGACGATTACCCCGGACACCATCAAAGCGGCAACAGGGTCCGCTTTAGTGAGCCAGTGCATGTTAAAGGCTCGGCCCGCCCATACCAGCGCCAGGCCGATTACAACAATCCCGCTGGAAAAGATATCAGTGCTGAAATGAAGCGCATCGGCTTCGAGCGCCTGGCTGTCATACTTCAGTGCGATTCTCTTCAGCCTCTGTGAACGCCACCAATCGACCGCCATGGAGGCAAACAGCACTGCGAAAGCGGCTGGCGTGGGATCAATGTGCACACTGTGATAGCCGCTAAGGCGCCTGATTGCCTCCCAGACAATCCAAAAACACGTGAATAACAACAGGCCTGTTTCAATAAAGGCGGAGAAATTTTCCACCTTGCCATGACCGTATTGGTGCTCGGCATCGGCAGGCTTATCTGATACGCGCACAGAAAGAAGAGTGATGACAGCAGCAATCAGGTCCAGGCCAGAATGGGCTGCCTCAGAAAGAATCCCCAGGCTCATGGTGGAGATGCCGACGAATATCTTGAGTCCGGTGATAGCCACAGCGGCCAGTACGGAATTGAGTGCGACAGAGCGCTTTTCCGCACGCATGCTCTCCAGCACCGGATTCAGTTCTGAGGTGGACACTGTTGCTCATTCTCTCAGGATTTGAGGGCGAGTTGCCAGAGCAATCAGCTCATAGGAGGGCAAACAATCGTGACAAGAAAGCTTCCGTCGGAAGGTCAGTGATCTCTTCAGGATTTCAGCCTTTTCAGGTCTTTTTGCGCTTGTTTCAGTTCTGGCTTCAGCTGTACAGCTGTCTCCATCTCCTGGATGGCATCATCTTTCCTGCCCTGTCGTTCCAAAGCCTGGCCCAGACGCCAATGCGCTTCTCCGAGAGAGGGGCTCTCGCCTTCCGCTTCCTGGCTCAGGTATTTGCGCAGATACTTTTCCGCAATCGGCCAATTCTTGCCGGAAGAAACCAGCGTTTGGCCTGCATAAAAATAGGGGGAGAGATCGTCTGGCACGTGCGCCTCCGCACGCCCAAGCAACTGCTGCAGCGGCCCCAGTTTTCCCTGGGCAGCATAGCTTTGGGCCAGCACAGAATAGCCGCGCACGCGGGTCGGGTCGACGGCAATGGCTCGGGCGGCGAAATCCGCAGCCGTGTCATAGTTGAGCCAGCGATCCGACAGATAAAGACGCGCCGCACCAACCAGTGCATCGTAGGATTGCGGATCAACCTCGACCGCGTGAAGCTGGAACTTTTTCTGGTCGGAGAACTCCTTGTCATGGCCCGCGATCGTAGCCCGGGCAAAATCACCACGAACAGGATTTATTTGCGCGATCTCTTCGGCGAGATCTCTCGCTGTGTCCTTGTTCCCTCCCACGATTCCGGGCGCTTCCGCATGAAATTCCATGAGAGATTCAAGCGCGTCGATATTCTTTGGATCGGCGGCCACGGCGCGCTCTGATTCTTTCCTAATGGTTTTGGCCATCCCAATTTTGTCGAAAACACCAGACTTCTGGATCTTCTGGCCATATGCTTCTGCAAGATAAACGTGTGCGTCAGAGCTGCCGGAATCGATCGCGACTGCCTCTTTCAGCAGCTTTCCTGCCTCTTCATAGTTGTCATATGCCAAGTGGATTCGCGCCATCAGGATGAGCGCAGTTACGTTTCGAGGATTTTCCCGGAGCTGTTGCTGCACAATTGCTCGCGCTTGTTTGAAATGACCGTGCGTGATCAAAGTGGCCGGCGACTCATCGGCTGCAAACGCAGAAACGGACAAGACACAGATCGCCAACAACATGGACTTGAATTTCGACAAATATAATCCTCTATTCCCTTAGATAGCACTTCATTCAGCGCGGTTTCAGAAACGTGAGTTCCGGATCAGACAAAATAGGGACCGCCCGTCACCTTGCGTGTTCTGTGACCCAGCATTGCTCGTGCAAACAGCGGCTGTCATGCGAGCCCACTCTGAGGGAAACAATGGCGTTGGTGTGATCCATGTAGCCATAAACGATTGCCACAAACCCCAGGGCAAGCATAAAAGCGAGGATTGCAGCCAGAACGAGCCAGGTATTAACGTTTTCCACGCGACTTTCAGAGTTCATATTTGTACCCCTCCCCTTCGACTGCCTGGAGTGGACCCTTTCAGGAATTCATTCTCCAGGATCGATTCACCACATTTTTTGGAGTCTCAATGAATGGATGGGTTAGGACAGAGGGTCGTTGCCCTCAGAAGCAAGCCACGCATCGCGGTTTTGGGCGTGGTTCATGCCTCCGGCGCACCGATGCCAAAAGCTAATCAAAATCTTTATAAATATTATGTAAATATTGATAGCAAAGGGGTTATAAGCAGATAGATTATGACGGTGTCGGGCTCCGCCAGGTCAACGTCATTACTTCATTGTTGTGATGGCTTGCGGTACGACTTGCCCAAACGTTCGAACAATGCCGCGCACATGATCGGGAGGCCAACCGTAGCATCAACGAAAACCTCACCGAAGCGCCCGCCTTCATCTGGAGGAACGAATTTTCCCCAGGAAATAGCTTCTGAATAGGGAGATCCAGAGAGGCCTCCCCAATAGACCGGCTCAGGACAGACACGCACTCCATAGTGGTAGCGCTTGAGCGGAACATCTTCTCCGGCGCGACGCACGCGTAACTCACAGTAAGGCCCGAACTGCTGGGCCCAATTGCGGGGAACGCCACCGCCAATGGTGAAGATGCCCAGCTTTTTTTGCGCCAACAGAGTGTCAGCAAAGTGGTTCAGGTCGAGGAATGGATTGAAGCGAAGCTGTGGCTGGCCTTTGCGCGCGCGCATGCGGTTCGTCAGAGCCACGTCGAGGCCCAGCTCGGAATCGGTAAAAGCCGGAACAAACACAGGGACATTTTTCTCGAAGGCTGATTTCAGGATGCCGCGCCCGCGGGCGTGGCGCTTCAGGTGCTCGCCGATGGCGCGGTTGAGCTTCCATGAGCACATGGTCTGTTGCGGGTCCCATTTGCCGAGGACCTCTTCCATCACCAGTTCAACGTGATCCAGGTTCGTTTCCGGCTCCAGCGTGTCATAGACCCGGTTGTAGCCAGCCTCGTAGAGCTCTTTGTCGCTCATGCGAGGGTCGTAGCGATAGTGCTTCTGGCCGGTGGCTTCAACCAGTCCGTGGGCCATGAGAGCGCCGGTGGAAACAACGGCATTCACGAGCCCCCGGTCGATGAGATCGCAAATGATCAGGCCCTGCTTGGCGACGGTCATGGCGCCCGCAAGCGTGATGACGACGAAACAATCCTTGTCACGCGCCATGGCTTCGAGAACATTGACGGCTTCGCCGATTTGGCGGCCGGTGAAAGCCGTATCGGCCATGGCCCGAAGCAATTCATCAACAGACTTGATCTTGTTCAGATCCAGCGGGAAGACGGGAGAGAGTTTGTCGCTTACCGGGTCATGCAGCTTGCGGTCAATGCCTGTGCCTTCCTGCTTCTTGCTCAACGTGATCTCCTTGAAGGGCGGTTGCGGTGAGGTAATTTAGAAAAGTAAACGGTAAACAGTGAGGTAGTCAAACGAGCGGGCTGCGTTTGATATGCTTTTCCAGAGGACAAAGAGGAAGAAGAATTGGCAAGCGATTCATTTACTGTCGGTCTCATTCAGATGCACTGCTCTCCCGATCCGGACGAGAACCTGCATCGAGCCTGTGCAAAAGTCCGCGAGGCTGCGGGCAAGGGCGCGCAAATGGTTTGCTTGCCGGAGTTGTTTCGCACGCAGTATTTCTGCCAGCGCGAAGATGCGGCTCTGTTCGATCTTGCTGAACCCGTTCCCGGCCCCACGACCGGTGCGCTTACGGCCATCGCGCGGGAGTTGAATATTGTGATTGTGGCGTCACTGTTTGAGCGGCGCGCGCGCGGACTTTACCACAACACGGCCGCCGTAATTGAGGCCAATGGGACCATCAGTGGTCTTTACCGCAAAATGCACATTCCCGACGACCCGCTCTACTACGAAAAGTACTACTTCACGCCGGGCGACCTCGGATTCAAAGCCTTTGATACAAAGTACGGGCGCATGGGCACTCTGGTTTGCTGGGACCAATGGTATCCAGAAGGCGCTCGGCTCACCGCGCTTCAGGGTGCGAACGTGCTGTTCTACCCGACAGCCATCGGATGGCATCCTGATGAAAAAGCCGAATTCGGCGAAGCCCAGCATGATGCCTGGCGGACAATTCAACGCGCACATGCTATCGCCAACGGAGTTTTTGTGGGTGTAGTAAACCGCGTAGGACATGAATTTGGTGATATCCGCGGCAATCGCGCCCAGGGCAAGGGTCTGGAATTCTGGGGCAAATCGTTTTTGTGCGATCCTTTCGGACGCATCATCGCTGAGGCTTCGCACGATAAGGAAGAAATTCTGATCGGCCAGTGCGATCTCAAGTTGCTGGAAGACGTTCGACGGAACTGGCCATTTCTCCGCGATCGCCGCATCGACAGCTACGCGGGCATCACCAGCAGGTTTCTGGATTGATGAGTCATCAACCGGTTATGGCGTTTAGTGGATCGAACTCACCTTTTTTCGATACGTCATCCCGAGCTTCGAACAGTGAGGCCGCGCTTTCTTCAGCGGCCGAACAGAAGCGAGGGACCATGCGTTTTGCGGATCACAAGCTCAGGGTCCCTCAGTCCTGGTCGCGCGCCGGCATAAGCGCGCGCTCGCTGGCGGCCTTCGGGATGACGGCGATATGGTTCTAAGCGCCCGGAAGAACAAATCAAACGAGTCCGTTGTCCCTCCCCGCCAACTCGGTTATCGCATGCCGGCGGAATGGGAGCGGCACCAGTCCACCTGGATTGTGTGGCCGCAAAATCGCACTGACTGGCCAGGAAAGTTTGAGCCCATCCCCTGGGTCTACGCCGACATCGTTCGCCATCTTGCCCGCGTAGAAGATGTAAACATAATCGTCAGGAATGCAGCGGTGAAAGACAAAGCACGAAAAGCGCTGAGCCTGAGCGGCGCCGACCTGAAGCGCGTGAAGTTCCACCTGTGGCCCACCAATCGCGGATGGACACGTGATTCCGGCCCGATTTTTATCCGTCGCGACGCAGAACAAGATGCCATCGCCACTACGAATTGGCGTTTTAATGCCTGGGCCAAGTATCCCGATCACACCCATGACAGAAGGCTGCCTGGCCTGATTGCGGACAAACTAAAGTTGAAGCAGTTCACGCCCACCGTAATGCGGAACGGAAAACCACATCACGTGGTTCTTGAAGGCGGCAGTATTGATGTGAACGGCCAAGGGTTGCTGCTAACCACTGAGGAATGCCTTCTCAGTCGCGTTCAGCAACGAAACCCGGGACTCACACAGAAAGATCTGGAACAAATCTTTGCCGACTATCTTGGCGTGGAAAAAGTGATCTGGCTCGGCTGCGGCATAGCCGGTGACGACACACACGGCCACGTTGACGATATTTCAAGATTTGTAGCACCTGACACTGTTCTGAGCTTGCTTGAAGTACATCGTGGGGACATCAACTACGATGCTTTGCAGGAAAACCTGCGACGGCTCCGCGCAGCGACGGGTTTGGACGGTCGCAGACTACAGGTGGTTGATCTGCCGCTTCCCCGCCCTGTTGTGTTTGACAAACGCCGCCTGCCGGCGAGTTACGCGAACTTTTATATCGCCAATAACATGGTTCTGGTGCCGACGTTCAACGACCCGAATGATCGCGTCGCGCTTAACATCATCTCCGGACTATTCCCCAAACATGAAGTAGTCGGCATTCACTGTGGAGACTTCATCTGGGGGCTGGGAGCAATCCATTGCGCCACCCAGCAACAGCCTGCGGCATAAAACGGACGCCGATGGATACTCTGCCCGCGCATCTTCAAACGGGATGAAACATGCCGGCAATTGCGGCAGCAACGATCAGCCAGACAGGATTCACGCGCTTCCAGAGCAGCAGGACGATGCTGGCAAGTGCGATGGTGTACGCCAATGGATCCAGCAGTGTAGCCCTTCCCAATTGCCAAGCGACCACTCCGATCAAAGCTAACGATGCGACGATTACACCATCGAGCATTGCGCCGGCGAAGGCTGAGGATCTGATCCGCGGAATCAATCGCCCGCTTGCCGCAACCAGCAGGAATCCAGGCAGAAAGATTGCGACTGTACTGATAGCCGCACCTGGCACGCCTCCGAGTATGTAGCCGATGAATGTCGCCGTGGTAAAAACCGGGCCGGGAGTCACCTGTCCAACCGCAACGGAATCCAGCAACTGTTGTTCCGTGAGCCAATGCAGCCGGACAACAAAATCCGCGCGCAGGAACGCCAGCAACACGTAACCGCTGCCGAAGAGCACGGACCCAATTTTCAGAAAGGTCAGAAACAGCCGCCAGAACGTGAATGGCTTCGCCGCAGCCGCCAGAAGCGGCCCCAAGACTAAGGACCACCGTACTCGCCCCAGTCCTCCAAGTTGCAAGAGCGTGAAAGCCGCAGCGTGATTCGACTTCAGCCTTCTCCACCAAACTGGAATCGCGGCCAGCAACGCGGACACAACCAGGGTCACAAGGTTGTTCACGTTGAACGCGCTCAGGATGGCGGCCACGACTCCCACTGCGAACAGCCAGCGGGTTTTGATCCCGCTTCGCGCCAATTTCCAGAATGCCTGCACAATCACGGCGACAACAACTGCCTTCACCCCGTATAGAACGCCTCCCACACGGGGCATCTGGCCATAACGCACATAGGCTGCCGCTATTGCAGTAACCATGACCGCTGCCGGGGTGATGAAGCATGATCCCGCGATCACCAAACCTGGCCAGCCACGCTTCGTGTAGCCGATGTAGATAGCCATCTCAGTTGAACTGGGGCCCGGGATGAGATTGGCAGCGCCGAGACGGTCAAGAAACTCCTGGTGGGTCAACCAATGGCGGCGACGCACAAACTCGTCTTCCATCAGCGCAATGTGGGCTGCAGGTCCGCCAAACGAAATTGTTCCCAGCTTTAGAAAAGACCAGGCAATATCGGCAAAGCTCACTCGGGTGGCTGGATCGCCGCCCGAGGGTTCACGCGGTGAGGGTTCAATTCCTGGCAACGAAACTCAGCGCCGTCCGGCAGGCTCTGCAGCGCGCAGGTACGAGTCCGTCTTTGTCAGCCAATCCTGGCGCGGCGGGTAGAAGACATCAAGATCTACAGTATCTTCCACAGCCTCGGCTTTGTGAGGCATGTTGGGCGGAATGCAAAGCACTTCGCCGGCGCGAACGATTATTTCCTTGCCGTCGATCCAGAACTTCAGCGCGCCTTCCAGGATGTAAGTTAGCTGCTCATTTACATGGCTGTGCTCCGGCACCACGCATCCCTTTTTTAGCAGGACCCGGGCCAGCATCAGGTTCTCACCCGTAATCATCTGGCGGTCAAGAAGAGGATTCAGCGGTTCCAGCTCAACGTCAGTCCAGCGGATGTGTTTCAGCATGGTCGTACATTTTAATCAAATTGAGCGCCTTGAACCACAGCTGCAAAAAGGAGAAGGAGGCATGGCCTCCTTCTGCCGTACATCGTGATCTTTACAGAATAAAAAGCTACGCTGTTTGTCCCAGACGAGTACGTTCCTGTTCGTCCTGGTGCTGCATCTGGCGATCGACGCTGCGCGTTACCCGGGCAACAAACTCAAGCTGTTCATTGCTGGGACAGGAAGTATGGCGAAGCAAACGGAGCATTTCTGTTACCTGGTCGAGGCGTTTACTCTGGAGGGCGAAGTCGACTTCCGGGCCCGTATTCTGGGCTGCCGAGTCAATGTAGCACCAGAGGAAGTGGCTAAACTGATCGACAACGGTTCTGAGGTCCTCAACAAGGCCCGCATTTAACAAACTATCAAGTATGCTGTCCTGGTCCTTATGACTGGAATGCCTAAAAGTACTCCACTGGAGCTGTAATCTAAGAGCGCGGAGTTCTCCAGTCAGCTGGTCGATCTGATCCGAAAGGTCTCTCATCGTTAGTCCTTAACTCGGTCATTTTTGACTCAGTCAGACGCCCGGAAGGTACAGTCGAACAGCAGCGACCGCAGTGGCAATCATCCTAAGATGCACCTGAACCGCCAACTGGGCGGTTACCTCAGTTCTAAGGTGGTCGACGTCGTTTATTTTTGGTGTAACTAATGTGCTTTCAATAACTTATTAGATACAAGCGATTTCATGCATGCACTCTCTGACTAGTACCAGATCTCTTAAGATTAGAGAGCTCTTAGAATTTTCTTCCAGAGCTGCTCAATTGCCCCGGTAGAATTTGCACAGGCGAATTATTTACGAATAAAATATATAATTACTTTGATGTCTTCCGTTCCCCAATCCGTGTCTTGGGCCCATCCCGTGGTTCAGGAATGGTTCACAAAGAAATTCGGCACGCCGACTGAGCCTCAGGAGCAGGGCTGGCCCCCAATCCTTGCCGGTCGAACTACGCTGATTTCCGCTCCGACCGGGTCGGGCAAGACGCTGGCAGCTTTTCTGGCCTGCATTGATTCCCTGGTCCGAGCTGCGCTTGGCGGCGATCTCATCGATCGCACTGAGATTCTATATGTCTCGCCTCTCAAGGCATTGGGCAATGACATTCAAAAAAACCTTGAGGGTCCACTGGCGGAGATCACCGCGCTTGCTGGACAAAAGGGTTTTCTCATGCCGCAGATTCGTGTCGCCGTTCGAACGGGCGATACGCTGGCGCATGAACGCCAGGCGATGCTGCGGCGACCGCCTCACATTCTGGTAACCACGCCGGAGTCGCTGTATATCCTGCTCACCGCTCAGAGAAGCCGTGAGATCTTGCGGGACGTCAAAACGGTGATCGTGGATGAAATCCACGCAGTTGCCGATGACAAGCGCGGCGCGCACCTCATGCTGTCTCTGGAGAGACTGGACGCTCTCACCCGAACCCCTGCCGTGCGCATAGGTCTCTCAGCAACGCAGAAGCCCATCGAGACAGTGGCCCATTTCCTCACTGGAAGCCAGCCAGACCCAGTCGTGGTGAACATTGGGCACAAGCGAACGCTCGACCTGGCTATTGAAGTGCCCGGGCAGGAACTAGGCCCGGTAGCCAGTAACGAACTCTGGGATGAAACCTATGACCGCATCGCACAGCTTGTTCAAGAGCATCGCTCCACGCTGGTGTTCGTCAACACACGGCGTCTTTCCGAGCGTGTCGCCTTCAATCTTGCTGAGCGCCTTGGAGAAGAGGCAGTTGCCGCC
>Ga0134125_10005362_pt1 | contig 14593 bp, 7 predicted proteins | sample KB31751_FD_96464 | JGI IMG/M metagenome (GOLD analysis project Ga0134125, IMG submission 96464) | Terrestrial soil microbial communities with excess Nitrogen fertilizer from Kellogg Biological Station, Michigan, USA - KB3-175-1 | ecosystem: Environmental > Terrestrial > Soil > Unclassified ... | reverse complement strand
TTCGGAGCGAACGCCATGCCTGGATAGCTCCTCCACATAATTAAAGACTCTATACTTCTGTGTCTGTAGGTCCCAGTGGTTAATAACCCAGAGTATTTTTGTAAGAACCCGGTTTGAACCAGAATTTTGCTGGAATCTAATAGCTGCCGCGTCCATCTGGGAGCTTGCCCAATGCTTGTACTGAGGAAAGCCGCGGAAAAGAAACCCAAGATGCTGAAAGAGAACCTGTTTGATTCGATTTCGTTGCCCACGAGACAGTGGTAATTTGCGGTAGCTGCGTAAGCCAAAACCAAAGATCAACAAAAATACGCGCCTGCGTGCTTCGGCAGAAGCGAATCGCAATCTCATAATCGATTTCTACAGATTACACTTGTCTCCGGAGACAATAGAAAACATTTCGCCAAAGTAAAGATAAATACGCTTACGGACACGGATGAGTCCGAGATTAGAATCTTACGACCTCCGAAGTTCGTCATTGCGGACAGTGCAAGGAAGCGCGCCACAATGACCGGACACGGAGGAATAATTTGGGTAGATCGCGATTCTCGGCCATAATAACAAACCGCGCTTACGCTCCTTGGTAAACTGTCCCGCTGAAGAACTTGGCACCGGGCCTGAGCTACTTTTCAACAACAAATTGTCCTCCTGTCGAGACAAGGAATTCTTTGTTGATATCGGAAAACAGACTGGATCGTGCCGCTCGCAGGCGCGGCAGAAGTTCCATCAAATAATCGGGCGGGGTTTCTAGGTTGCTCCGGAACTTTACTTTCTGGAACCCGGCCTGGCGAAACAGGTACTCCATCTGGAACGGCCGAAGTCTATTACCGCATTCCCCATGAGATTGATCGAACATCTGAGCAAAACTCATCTCGTCGAGCAACAAATACTCCAGCGGTTGATCGAAATTTCTGTGATCCCTAAAGTCGACCTGGTGCACCCCTAACCCTCCAGGAGCGGTTATCGTATATAAGGCAGCCAGGGCTTCATTCGGACTGTACAGATGCTCCAAGACAGCGTTGGAGAACGTAAAATGGAAAAAGGACTGGAACTCCCGAGACATGTGCTCAAGCGGCAATTCACGGGAACACACCTGTTCCTGGAGATGGCCGGCTTCGGCGCAGATTTCAAGCGGCTTTATGTTCACTGTGGGATCTTCGACCAATAGCCTGTTTGCTATTTGTCGATACAGAGCCCCATGATACTTTGCGTCAAATTGCACCAAGTATCTGTCAGATACCGCAACCATTGCTGCCCCCCAGGCTTTCAATACGAGCGCTGTGGCAAAACTCGGCCCCGGTCCGAGCTCCAAGACCGCTTTTTGGACCAGACCTTTGCGTCCTCCGGGAATAATCGTTAGGTACGAGCGCGCACACTCAAGTGCATACTCCGCATCGGTGTCAACGTAATTGACTCGCCGAGCCGGCGATTCATAATTTACCGGTAGAGAGCCAATGGTTGCATGGCCCTTATGCCAAAACTTGCGCTCCCCTCGCTCACTTTGGGTCGATGCGAGTATGCGATATTTACGACCATTGCTGGACGGATCGGAATTATCCGAAGTTGAAAAAAAAAGAGCCCGCTCCCAATGCGAAAATCCGCCTCTGCCGGTTTGTCGAATCATCTCATGGGGAGCGCGCCAGGGACCTAATTCGACCTCATCTTCAAATAACCGCAGAACTGATTTTGAGACGCTGCCGACGGTATCTCCGGCTATGATATCGCGGTCAAGCTCAGCCATCCAGCAGAAGCCCCTTTCATGGCATATACGGCTGAGCCTTCTTAAAATCACCCGCCATCTCCTACGATGCTTCGCGCTTGCTTAAAATATTTAAGTGAAGCAAAAACCAGAGGCGAGCAGAAGATGCTATCGCTTTGTACCTTGCATGCAAGTTTGCCAAGAACTGGGTTCAAAAATGTTTGTCAAGCCCGCCTCGACAAACCACTCTCGTACCTCCTCGGGAGAGTGCACACCGTGATATTTTGGCGATAAGCCGTCAAAGGTATCCAAAATGTCGTTTTCGAGCCCGAGTCCCTGCTGTGAACAGGGGAAAACTTTCGCAATACAACCAACCAGCCTGCTGTCTTTTTTTCGCCCCAGATAAGGAACAAACCATCTGCACCATTTGTAAAACATTACCGGTGGGATCTTGTTCACGAAAGGCACCCATGCTTTGCGATCCAGGTAATCCCGGCTATTTGGATATACCCATATCGCAATAACCCCACCCTTTTTAAGCAGGGGCAGAAGCTTTAAAAAATACGCCTTTGTATCGGGCGTGTGGTGCAGCACGCCGATTGAAAAGATACAATCAAAAGTTTCATCAGCAAATGGAAGGTTCGCGATATCCGCCTGTATAACCCATACATTTTTTCTATCGCGAAATGTCATTGATGCCGCGTCGACCGCATAACTTAGATCAACGCCGACGACATCGCCTCCCCATCTGCTGACTACATCGCAGTAGCGACCAGCACCGACTCCTGCATCAAGAACCAATTTCCCAGAGATGGTAGCTGGCCGAAAACCAGTTTTCTTGATAAATTGATCCTCGGAAGAATTGTCTCCGCGAAATGAGTCCAGCTGCGTGCGGTTATGAGTATTCCATTCCATACTAAACGACCGCACATACGTATCGCTTTCCACAAAACGCGGAACGCCTGCCACAATCTTGTAGCTGGAAGTCTCTGAGACAAATCTGTCATGATCAAACCGCAGACGCTCACCTGTCAAGGGATCCACTAGTCGGTCTACAACTTTAGCAAATACACTGTTTTGCATTAAATCAGAGTTCGACAATTTCATAAACTTTGCGGTTAGTCATCGGATTGGAGTTGTCAGATGCGGAAAAAAAAACTTGCGGGCCCCAATGCGAATAACGGCCGGCGCCCTTCGTACGGATATCGTCATGAGCAGCATGGCCGTGTGGCAACGGCACGCCGTCTTCCAGTAGTGTTAAGCTCGACGTCCCCTCCGCGTCCGAAATAAGTTCAGAAGGTACAGGGCTGATGAAACATTTTCCCTGCTCAGGTAGATAAGCCTGAAGTCTTCCCCGGTATCGCCTCCGAAAATAGGATTTCAGAAGTTTGCCGAGGGGCGGCGCGGAAATCCTTTTCGTCAGCACTAGCCAGAAACCCACAATTATTAGATACACGCTGACCAGAAGAACAGAAGGCCCGAATCGGCCGGGACGAACCTCCATCTCTAAGTCATTCCTCATTTTCGCTACCTGTACTTAATCCGCTTAAGTTAGTCCTTTCAGATTAAGTGGTCTGAATTCAAATTGCTTGTGGAGCTCGCACGAGGATTATTTTTACTTTCAAACTGCGATCCAAATCACAATTTAAGCAGCTTTAGGTAGTCATCGACCATGCCCTGAACGGTGAATGAACGGGCAATGTGAGACCTCGCTGCTTCTCTCATGCGGACTCGCAAGTTGTTGTCCGTCATGATGCGAACACATGCCTCCACCATAACCGCCTTATCATCCACATCGGCGAGGAATCCCGTTTCACCATCAACAACGATGTCCGGGACTCCACCCACGCGCGTGGCAACAACCGGCAAGCCTAGCGCTTGCGCCTCTAGCACAACGTTCGGGGTCCCTTCAAACGCTGAAGTGAGTAGGAGTATAGACGACGATCGCATCAGTTCGTATATGTCATTACGACGACCTAGCAGCTTAATGTAATGAGATATTTGTCTTTTCTGAATCTCAGCTCTTAATTCCGCCTCCATAGGTCCTATTCCGGCGATTGCTACCTGGGTATTCGGGACAATCGACTTGACCTTCTCACAAATTTCGAGAAAGAGAAGGGGGCGTTTTTCCTCCGACAACCTAAAGACACCGAGGATTAGCGGGACAGGACGTGTTGTTGCACGACTTGGCTCAGGGCTGTAGCTAAGATCCTTAGCGATCCCATCACCGATCGCGTTTCCGACATATTTCACTTGATCACATGGCACGCCGATCCACTCAGCATAATCCCGGTTTCCAGCACGTGAATTTCCAGATAAAACGACTGCAGGATTCTTGATCAACGCCCTATAGGCTGGCAAAAACCAGTCGTTTCTCAAGTACGAAAAGTTAGACGGGTTCACATTTCTAAAAGAGAAAATAATTTTAGGAGTTCGCGCGATACTACCTGCTATTCCAGCGAGGATATTCATGGGATCCAATTGTGCGAAAACCGCTGTGGGCCGTATCTCGCATAATAGCGCTACTAATTGAACCAACCGTATCCAATAAGGAGTCCCTGTTGGCTCTAAGAGATTCCGAGCAGTTGGATTGCTGGCTAATGTTTTCGTTACACTTGCGATACCTACCTGACCCAATTCATACGGTTCAATGTCATTACTTTTAAGCAGTTGGTGATAATGTGCTAGTTCACCATCCAGCCAGTTGCAGGTTACAAGTTTTACATTGTAGCCGATTTGTTTCAGCCCTATTGCGAGATAGCACCATTGTCTTTCTGCACCGCCTGGAGACAGGGCATGCGTCAATACGATGACAGATTTCGAATTCTCGTAATTCGGCGTAGTTTTGTGACCCTGCGCCTTGATTGTATCCAAATAGGCGTTCAGTCGCGAAACAAAGTCGGACGCTGGCAAACTTCCGCTTTCGGTTAATGTCACCGTCATGGGGAGCAAAGCTGAATTCCTGGCATTGTTCTCAACAGCCCAGTATCTCTTTCTTTTCATCTGCGCTGAATTCAGATCGTCGGCCACTGAAAAAAAAATGCGCTGGTTCCAGACGGAGTACCGTCCTCGTCCTTGAGTAGCTATGCTCTCGTGCGTGGAGGGAATCGGCGGCAACTGTCTTTTTCCCTCGAACACGATCACTTTATGCGAGAGTTCTTGATCTTGCGCGACGGGCAACCTCTCAAGCGGACCGACCATATGACTAAACCCCCGCACATGGCGCATTTCTTCCGTGCTCCATGATGCAATCGCACGACGTCGAAGTCTCGCAATATCAATCGAGCGGCGTAACCAGCCGCCGCGGTTAAATTCTATTCTGACAAACTGACCGTCGAGTCGGTGAGGGTGTGCATAGACCAAACCATTGGCTCCCAACCTCTCAAACGAGGTTACCGTCTGTGGCGTCACGCTCCTCATTGTGTAGGTATCGATAACAACCACGGTCGCGCGATTCAAAGAAAATCCGGCCGCGGTCAAGGCAATCCCAAGATCCGCTTCAGCCGGTAATTCTCGTGTCTTGAATTCTCCTCGACCGAGAACCTGCTCAAACTCCGGCGCCGCAAAACAACACAATTGAACAATCGCCGTAGCAAGTCGGTCACTGCGTGTCCGTTCTTCCGCAGTATTAAGCGGGCCATCGGTAATAAAGCTCATATTCTGCGGCAAAACCGCAATGAGGCCGGGGGCAACCCACCCTGCCAAGCATCTCTGCAAGTTTGCTGAAGCCGGCAAGTTGTTATTGGCTTCCGAAAGACTCGTCTCACCAACATTTAACCACGATTCGATCATTGCGACGCAAGCAAACTTTCCAGGAGAGTCCTCGCTTAATAGCTCACAGGTCATAGACAGTAGCGCGGAGTTTCTCGGATTATTTTCGACAGCCCAGTATCGTTTCGAGCTTGTATTCTCGGCTGCGCTCCCGACCTTTGTAACAGAAAAAAAGACATGCTGGTTCCAGACGGAATATCGTCCTTCTCCTTCAACAGCGATACTCTCATGCGTGGACGGAATTGGGGGCAACTGTTTCCTTCCCTCAAATATCATGATCTGGTGCGAAAATTCTCGATCGGTGCTCGCTGGAAAATTGCCGAATGGGCCTACTAAACGGGAGTATCCAGTTACTGTAGTCGCGTCCGACAAGCTCCATAGCGCAATGGCTCGCGCCCTCAGCCTTGCGACGTTGAATATTCGCCGTAGCAACCCGCTGTGAAAATTAACTCTCACGTATGGACCTTCGGGTTGATGCGGATGCGGATAGATCAGAGTTTTAGCGCCCGATCGTTGCAGCGATCTTATCGTCTCGGGCGTCACACTCTCCGCCTTCGATGGATCGAGAACGATCATGGCACCATTCAACGAAAACCCCGCTCTCCGCAAGCCATCGCAAAGATCAACGCGGTCCATAAGATCCCGAATCTCAACGAACGCTTTTTGAGCACTGAATCTCCGTAAAAAATACACTGGTGCGATCCGGCGAAACAGTTCAACAACAGCCTTCGAGTAATGATTCGATGTATTCCGCTGTTCGGGCGTGGTGGATCGACTGACCACCTTCAAAGCTATCTCTCGAGGCATTACAGCAAGAACGTTTGGCGCGATCCATCCAGCCGAAAAGGCAGGTCGCCGCTGTTCGGGCTTGTCTAGCCTGTTATCGGTCTTAGGCAAGTTGGGTAGATGCGCTTTATGCACACGTAGCCAAGATTCCAGCATGACAACGCCCCACAGCTGATAACTCGAGAATCCTTCGTTCGTTCGTTGGTGCGAAAGAAATCGTTCAATACGACCACTACCCAACATGTCCAGCAGCCGGCTATCATCATCTTTCAGTTTGCGCTCAGCCAGTGAGAGCAGTTCCATTTTTCCCCATTTGGAAACTGGAATTCCGAATCCCTGTTTAGGCATATCGATCAGGTGCTTCGGCAGATAGCGGTATGCCAACTCGCGAAGAACCAGCTTGCCACGACGACCGCTCACCATCACTTCCGGCCGCAGGCGCTCGGCGAAACGGGCAAGTGCGATATTTAGAAAAGGCGTCCTCACCTCGAGCGAGTGTCTCATGCTCATGCGGTCGACTTTGGGCAGCACAGCCCCGGGCATATAGTTTTCCGCGTCCGTTTTACGCAAAGCACATAACAATTCGTGTCGCGATCGATTAACCTCCTCTCTCAGATTTCTCAAATGCTGACCAAGTCCATCCGGAACGTGGCCGAACAGAGCTTCGATTCGTGAAGGCTCAAAAACGAGAATCCGGCCGGAGTAATACGCGGCGCCTGGCGTCCAAGACGGAGCAAACAGCGATCGATGTCCTGTTCGTTGCTCCAGGAGCGTATCGAAATACCTGCCATAGCCGCCGAACATTTCGTCCCCACCATCGCCTGAGATCGCAACGGTAACCTGACGCCGAGCAAATTCTGATAAAAAATAGGTCGGCATGCACGAACTGTCGGCGTTTGGTTCGTCCAATACAGAACCGATATCGTCCAGAAAACGCGCCGTGTCGGGGCGAAGAACTCGATCATGATGATCGGTATGGAGATGAGCAGCGAACTGCCGTGCGGTCTCGTGCTCGCTTTCCTCCGCTCCTTCAAATCCCATGGAAAACGTGGTCAGCGAGCCATTTAGCCGTTTCCGGATTAATGCACACACGGTGGAAGAATCTACCCCGCCCGATAGAAAGGCACCGAGAGGAACATCGGATATTAAGCGGCGGCGCAGGCTTGTTAGCAATATATCTTCGAGCTCGTCTGCTAGATCGCTAATGGGCCGCGGGTCGAAGCCATCACGTCCTGGCACAAACTCGAAATACCGGCCGGCTTCGGACCGACCTTCAGGCAAGAGCTTAAGCCAATGTCCAGGTTGAAGTTTTTTAACTGAGCGATAAATTGTTCTCGGCGCGCCGATGTACTGAAACATCAACACTTCTGCCATCGCGTCCAGACTCACTTCCGGATCAAAGCCTGGTAAGTGCTCGAGGCAATGAAGCTCGGAGGCGAAGGCCAAACCTCCGCCGGGCAAATCCGTATAGTAAAGTGGTTTCTCGCCGAAAGGATCACGCGCTAAGAGAATCTCACCCGACTGGAGGTTGAATGCGGCGAAGGCAAACATCCCATCCAGCCTTGGAAGAATTTCCACTCCCCATCTGGCGATACCGGCGAGCAAAACCTCGGTATCTGTACGCCCTCGAAATTTTTCTCCCTTAGCCTCTAATTCTCCGCGCAATTCCTGAAAATTATAAATCTCGCCATTGAATGTAATGACCCAGCGGCCGTCATTACCAACCATGGGTTGTCGGCCGGCATCGGAGGTATCGATTATGCTCAATCTGCGGTGCCCAAAGATGCACCGACCATTCGGGTCTACCCATACTCCTTCCGCATCTGGCCCTCGGTACGCAATAACGGAAATCATACGGCGCACAACGTTCTCGGCGGCCTGTACAATCGGAAAAGGCTGGGAAAAATTAAATAGCCCTGCTATTCCGCACATGAACTGCGTAGACTCCAAAACGGTATCGTTACCGATACCGAATACAAGCAGAATTGGGAGGCACAGAAAAGTCTTGTCATTAAGAAATCCTAATGCTTAACAGTCCGAAAGAAGGAGCTGCGCTTATCAGCTTCCGGATTTCGTTAACGTTCGAAAAGCAACGGGGGGTGATGACTCGCTTCAAAATGACTGAAGTAAGCTGATATCAGCAATAATGCGATTCGAAGCGACAGGCGAACCGTCCAGATCGCGCGCGGGGCGCTCGTCACGCAATCCCTATTGAAACGACCTCATTGACAAACTGGCCGGGCTATTACTCAGCCAAGGCTTCGCGACTCTCGGCGGAAAAGCCAAGGCGAAGGCTTCCCTGTCTAAGGCCAGGTTCGGATTGTAAGCTGGATCGTTCAACAAAAGGCGTCCCCAACGTCGTTTCACGAATTCACTCTCCTTCTGAAATCGATTCTCCTTCTCCGGGGTATCCTCGTACCCGCGGCTGGCCGATTCGTGATGATAGAATTCCGCAAACGGCGTCCAGACATTTCTGTATCCCCGCTCTAAAATTCGCAAGCAGAAATCGACATCATTAAATGCAATCCCCAAGTTGTCCTCGTCTAGTCCGCCTACGTCTTCGAAAATCTTCCGACGCACGAGTAAGCATGCGGCCGTTACCGCAGACATGTTCTGGGCCAGCAGTGCCCGCGAGGCCTGTCCAGCGTACGTGCGAGGCCTTCCCCTATAGCTGTGACCAGCTACTCCCGGTAGGCCACCAAGCCCGAGCACAACACCGACGTGTTGGATGGTTCTATTCGGGAAATAAAGCTTCGCGCCTACGGCTCCAATTTCTCGTTGGACGGCATAGCTCACCATCTCTTCAAGCCAGTCCGGGGTAATGACTTCAAGATCGTTATTAAGCAACCCAATAATCTCCCCATGGGCGTGCCTGACGGCGAAATTGTTGATAGCGGAAAAGTTGAATGGCGCATCATAACGAAGGATCCGAGCCCGTTCTTCCCGTTCGAGTGCAGCGAGATATTCCACGGCTTTTGGTTCGTCCGAGCGATTGTCAACAATGATTAACTCGTAATTTCTGTAGCTGGTTTTCCGATAGATGCTCTCGACGCATCGGTAAAGAAGATCGAATTTGTTTCGGCTGGGGATAATCAGCGTCACCTTGGGCGATGGCTCAGGAACTCGATACTTAACGCGCCAGTATGCGCCTGCAGTGGGAATAATCTCGACGGTCTCGTCACTGCGCTTGAAATGGGCTTGTAGCGTCCTACGCTGCGCATCCAGCGCGTATTTTTTTTCGTTTTCGCCTTTCGCCGTGGACCCGGCAACCGCCCTCCAATGGTAAAGAACGTGGGGAATATGCCGTATATGCGACGCGGGGGTTTGCTCGGTCACGCGCATGACTAGATCCCAATCTTGTGCGCCCTCATAGCCAAGATGAAAACCGCCGATCTCCCTCAGCATCCTTGTGCGGAACACCGCTAAGTGGCAAACAAAGTTCTGTGCAAAAAAAAGCACCGGGTTCCAGTCAGGCTTGAAGTATGGAGCGTAGCGGGTCCCTTGCTCGTCGATTTTATCTTCGTCGCTGTAAATAAGATCTGCGTCAGGGTGAGCGTTTAACTCCATTGCTACCATATACAGCGCGTGCTCGCGAATTTCATCGTCGTGGTCCAGCAGCGCAACGAAATCCCCTTCGGCGATCTCTAACGCACTGTTGGAGGCAGCCGAGATATGTCCGCGCGCTTCACGGAACCGTACCTTTATCCGCGGATCCTCCGCCCCATACCGTTCTAGCAAATATTTAACGTTAGGATCCGAGGAAGCGTCATCGGCAATGCACAGCTCCCAATTCGGGTAGAGCTGGGCTCTCACCGAATCGATCGCAAGCCGTAGCCATTTTTCAGGAGTATTGAACGTCGGCATAACAATCGAAAGGAGCGGCCGATAACTCAAACCGTCGATTTGACGCTTGATCGCTGCCCTGTCGTCATCGGTCAATTTGTCGTATTTTTCCATCCACCGTGCATATTCATAGCCGATTTCTATCCGATTCCTGACTCGCTGAGCCGCCCCGTTTAGACCTTCACTTTTTAAGCTCTGAAACAATCGATTCATCAAGTAAGGCAATTCCTGCAGAGTCACTCTCGATTTTCGGTCACTGAGTAGCACAATTTGTCTGAGCATGTTTCTGATAATTTCGTACATCTTTCGTCGTCGGGTATTCTCGCCTAACAATGTGTTACGAATACGGCGATAACTCATCACCAACCGCCACGCTAGACTGTCTTCAATGTCGTATAGTTCGCGTTCCAAAGCAGCTTTATTCGCAACCTCATCCTCGAGAATTCGTTCTAAAATTTTAATTCTTTCCTTAAGCCCGCTCTGACCATTCGGCTGAATATCGATCCGTGGGTTCGAGCTCATGATTGAAGATCGCACTGTACGCTTCTCATTCTATTATGACGAAGCGAGTACGTTGTCCTTGAAACTGTTTCGACGACCAACCCCGCGCGATCTGGGTTTCCCGGATACGTCCCGCGTGGGATCGGGCCAAGAAATAATGTTGAGCTGCTCCAAGCCCTGGTTTCAACAACTTTGGCTCATACGAAGCTAGACCAAAATCAATGGGCTGAGCAATGACGCCTTGCAAAGCTACACAGAACGTACGGCAGCCACACAAAAACACGGTCCGTTGGGATGGTCTGGCTCATCAAAGCCAATTCGCAAATCTTTAAAACCGAAAAACCGCAGACAATCTAAGATAGCGTCCCTCGTCATCCAATAACTGTAAGGAGCTGTCCCCCCGCAAAAACCTGCCCAATTGAGAGCATCACCGTATTCATATCTGTGTAGCACGTGATCAAATCCCTTATAGTTCCTGTTAACTGTCGCGGAGAACTTACTAGAAATATTTGGCTTCGATTCGATTACTTTCTCATCGTAGAAGTGAGTCCAAAGAAAGACTTTATTGCTCGCTTTGGAGATCAGGTAAATAAGCTCGCTCGGTTCGCGCATGTGGTAGAGGATGCCGCTCGCAAAACATGCATCGAAACTTATTTGGTTCTCACGCAGAAAAGCAATGCAATCTCCAAGCATAAAACGGCAACGTTTCAGGTCGAGAATTTCTTTAATGATAAGACATTTTAAATACGCCTTTTTATTTGCCTCAACAGCAATCACACTTTCCGCACCTAAGATTTCAAGCATATAGGTATGACCACCCTCAAGAGGTCCGAGTTCGAGTACTCTCTGGCCCGTCAATCCAGCCAGCTGATCTGCAGCCCAGCGAATCCGGGAATCATCAAATAACGATATGGTTCCCGCCTTGAGCTTTTTCCAATTTCCGGGCAACTGCGACGACCATTCGCCACTGAAAATATCGAGCGCGTTCTGTTCCGACGGGGGAAGATCGACATAACCGTCAGAAATATTGGTTGCAGAGGTACGGTCTGTGCGCCGTAGCCGCCAACTCCGCAGTTGACTGAGCAATTTAATCGTTCTCCTTTTCAGGAAATCTTTTTAGTTCGGCTATACAATTTTTCACGGTGCTCTAGACGCGCCGGCTATCCGGAGTCCAATGGAATCGCCGGCGCGCACCCGACTGAAAAGCCCTGCCCTTAATTTATTTTGAACACTTCGATCAGACCGACGCCAGTTCCGCCACCGAGCCCGCTTAGAATCGCGGTATAACCACCCGGCGGAAGCGTGATGAGAATCGCCGATTCTTGACCACAACCTAAAGGAGCGGTCGTTTGCCCCGGATTCGCTACGCAAGGGTCTAAGCCGGTTGCCGTAATTTCATTTGCTCCGCCGCAAACAAAACCCATATTTCCGCATAGAGGATCACTTGTCTGCCAATCATTATTCTGAGCGATTGCTGTTTGCCCTGAGAATAACTGAAGAGAAGGATTCGCCAATGTTCCTGGTACGAAGAACGGAGCACCCGACATCGATGGTCCCCGCGCCCTTAGCAAAACGGTTTGGGGACTGCTTCCTATGATGATGAAGCCTCCTATCATAACGTTATCACCGATATCTACTCGGCCCCGCGTGGATATGTTGATTAGCTTGGCTGGGCTCGCACCGCCATCGACTTCGAACACTTCGATTAGGCCTACTCCCGTTGCACCTCCAACTCCGCTCTCGATCGCGGTATATGCTCCGGGCGGCAGTGTAATGAGGATTGCCGCCTCCTGCGTACATCCCGCCGGCGATGTGGATTGGCCTGGGTTAGCTCGACACGGATCTAAACCTGTGGCTGAAATTTCAGTAGGCGCCCCACAGGTGAATCCCGTACTCGCGCACAGCGGATCGCTGGTTGCCCAGTCGTTGTTCTGGGCGATCATTGTTGAGCCGGAAAATATCTGTAAGAACGGATCTCCTAAGGTGCCTGGAACAAAAAACGGTGCGCCGCTCATCGATGGTCCACGGGCGCGGATCAAGACAGTTTTCGGCACCGTCCCCTGAATAATAAATCCGCCGATCAGCACGTTATCGCCGGTAAGTACAAGCCCTCGGGTGGCGATGTTCGACAAGCCGCTTGGCGCTACGGCGGCCGCACTATCCGTCTGGATAAGACCAGAGCCACTGTCGAAATCGAAACCTGACGCGCCCATATTGATAGCGGTATTTTCCAGGGCGGCATAAATCTGGATTGGCGTACTGTCTGGCTTTGCCTGAAGAAGCAAAGCCGCCACACCCGCCGCATGAGGCGCCGCTGCCGACGTGCCAAAAAAATTGGGAAAGCCGTTTCCATCCGTGTCGGTGCCGAAAAAAGTTGTGTCGCCGCCGTCCGGCGCCACAATCTCCGGCTTGGATCCGATTTCGGCACTCGCCAGCCGGTTACCTGCCGAGTCAAAAAGAATCGGCGTTCCCCCCGCGGAGGAAAAAGAATCTAATACCGGTGGAGAAACCCCAAATGCCGGAGTATTGAAATATGCGGCTGCTCCCACAGCCTCCGCTGCCGCAGCGTTTGTATGGCCAAAGATTGTGCTGCTGTTGGTTGCGAATTCCTGGATCGTGCCGTTGAAGTCGAACAAGACATACTTCATCAACCCAGGATTTGGTCCCTCGAAGTTGGTAATCAAAATATTAAAATCAGCCGTTGCCCCGGTGGTATTGACGAAGGAAAAAACCTCGATGGGATCCCCGTTTCCGCCCGATGCGATGACGTTTGGAATCACGCTGCCGGCTAACACCTGCGTTGCGCCCGCGTTAAGCACGTAAATATCGAGATCATTTGGCGAGCCCGCACCGCCACTCACCGAGAACATCGGAGAATCCCACTGAAACGATAGGAGGAAACCACCCCCGTTGGGCAAGGTAATGCGTTGGAAAACGTCGATGCCGCCGCCAGCATCGAAATTGTGCGCCGTGCCTCCGAAGAAAAACGGCGCCCCGGGTGCTGAGGCAATCGCGCCTTGACCGAACATAGTACCTGGTCTAAACGAGCTCTGATAGCTTAACCGGCCCTGATTACCCGCCGCGGAGAAAAACGCCACACCTCCTCCGACAACCTGATTCGCTGCTTGTGCGACGATCCCATCCTGAAACATCGGCTCGGCAAGGTAGAGCACGTCATCGGCGATGACCTTCGCTCCGGCCGCTGCAACTGATTGAATATTGCTGGCAAAAGAAGCTATGCCATTTAGTGCCGACGCAAAAACTAGATTAGCTCCCGGAGCCACATCATGAACAATCTGCAGCATCGCCCTGCCTTCGTCGGTGGCTCCCGGCCCGCTGCAGCTCGAGATCTCTTGAATCACGGTAACCGGCGACAAATCGCCGTTGGTGACATCGCTCGATGCGCTGCCCAAACAATTGAAGCTGTCCGACAGCACACCAACCGTGATGCCGGCACCGTTTACGCCAAGGTTCGCTCGAGCTATATCGGAACGCATGGCTACATCCCCTTGAGTCGTAACCGCTCCCGCGCTGGTGACCGCCAGGGCAGATCGCGCGAATCGCAGGCTCGTCAAACGAGCCACGGCGGGAATCGCGGATACGGGCAGTTGACCCGAGACGATCCGGCCAAAGGCAACCGCATGTTGCATTCCCAACGACTCTAAATCCGCTTTGAGCGCGTTTACATCTTGAGACGCGACCGCATCAACGATGACGCGATTATCAGCCAGCCTCACCAGTGGGTCGCTGGAGCTAAATGGCACAGCCCTGCCTTGTGTTAGATAGGTGCTGTACTGCTCATGAAGGTTCACCAGGCTATGCGCCAGTTTTGCCATCGGTTCTTCTTTAACATTCTGGGCTGACGTGGATCCGCCGCCCGACCCAATTAGAAAGACGGCAAAACCCAAAATCACCATCCGTTGTTTCATAATGTCATCCTGTTTCGCATTGACAGTGCCTATCGATTAGGGCCGGGCATAGAACGCGGGACTCCTT
>Ga0134125_10005360_pt1 | contig 14594 bp, 15 predicted proteins | sample KB31751_FD_96464 | JGI IMG/M metagenome (GOLD analysis project Ga0134125, IMG submission 96464) | Terrestrial soil microbial communities with excess Nitrogen fertilizer from Kellogg Biological Station, Michigan, USA - KB3-175-1 | ecosystem: Environmental > Terrestrial > Soil > Unclassified ... | reverse complement strand
TGACTCGGTTGAGACACATGGCCTTGGAATAGAACAGCCCTTGAGGCCAGATCAGGTGAAACAAGCGGTCCAGCAGGACTCCAGCCTGACAGCCAGCCAGAAAGCGCGATTGCTCCGCCATCTAAGGGTGGTGGCTTTGGCCCAGAGCCGCCGGGTTGATATCAAACTGAGCAGTAACGGCGAGACCTCCATCCCGATTTTTCCGTTCAACGCCGAGGATGCACTGCAGCTGCTTAATCCAAGGCAGGCATCCACAGGCAACCACGTGCTGAAAGGCAAGCGAACTGCGGCGACGGGGAAGCTGCACTAGTTTTTTCCGGTCGGGAAACAGAAAATGTTTTGCAGGGAAATACGTTACACGCCCAATTCTTCCTGCTGCCACTCAGAAACCACCGCTTTTGGCTCCTCGGCAAGTTGGATCACGAGTTGCTCCAAGACCATGCGTTTGCTGGGAGGATTGGAACGCAGGGCGATGTCAGCGCGGGCTATGAGTCGCAGCGCTCGGGTGAGTTCGCCGCGAGACTTGTAGCGGCGTGCCTGACGGATAAGATCATCAGCGGCAAACGGGGGCACGCGGAAGCCCTGCCACAGCGCCTGCCAGATGGTGCGCGAATCGCGGACGTTCTTCTCCAGGATCACCAGCATTTGCCGGAAGGTGCGGGAGAGCATGTAGAGGTGCCCAATGGCTGCATCATCGCCCTCGCTGGTTGAAAGCAGGCCGTCCAGAACGCTGAGAGAACGGGCCTTGTCCTTAGCTGAGATGGCATCCGTGAGCTCATACAACGAGCGCTGCTTGGCTGCGAGCACCATGGTCTCGACGTCGCCAAGCGTGATGTGCTTCTTTTCGGCAACAAAGAGGATGAGCTTTTCCAACTCGCGGCTCACCAGCATCATGTCAGCGCCCAAAGAATCCATCAGTTCACGAGCGGCGTCCTGGTCCACCTTCACGCCCTCTTTTTCCGCCTGGCTGATGATCCAGCGCATCCCATCACTTTCTTCCACCCGCGCCAGCTCCACCATGCCGCAGTATTCGCCAAGAGTTTCACGGATGCGGTCGTAGCGATCTTTGTCCTGCATGTCCATGCGGCGGACGTCGGCGGGGATGCTGAGGTGGTCGGCCACAAAGATCAACACGGCAGCAGGATTGGGGTCTTTCATGTAACGCTCAATTTCCGCAAATTCGTCAGCGTGCGAGCCGCGCCCGTAAAGCGTCTTCACACCCCGTATAAAGAAGACCTGAAAAGGGGCCATGAGTGACGGAGTGCGCGCGCGGTCGAGCACCTCTGCGATGCCGACTTCCGCCAGATCGAGATCATGCAGGCTGAAGTCACGCAGGTCGGGCGGGACCAGATGCTGAAGCAGGGCCTGGCGGCACTGATCGCGAAAGAAGACTTCGTCGCCAACAAAAACGTAGGCTGGGCGTAGTTTGTTACTGGTGATTTCCGAGACGAACCTTTCGGAAGGGGCAAAGCTGCGACCAGCGGAGGGCATCTAGAAGCCCTCCAGCATATCGCTGACCAGCGTACGGGCAAAATCCTGGGAGAGGCGCTGCAGTGCTGGAGTGCCTTCCTCAAAAAAACTGGTGACCTCGCGCGAAACCTGATATTGCTGGCGAAAGCTGTAGTTCTGGTTTTCAAACAGCACGCGTCCGGAGCGGTCCACGAGGCTGACTTTCATCGTGACAACCACCATTGCGCTGGAAATGCGGCCGTTTTGCGCATCATAGGTCAAGGGGTTGGCTTGGGCCGAGAGCACCGTTCCCGTCAGGGTTGCGTCCGGCGAGGTATAGTCGCCGGTAACGACGCGAAAGTGCGTACGCGCGATCAGCTCACGAACTACATCCTGGGTCAGGATCTGTTCAATCCGGTAGGTCTGCGTCTGGTTCACGAACATGGGAACGTCGAGGACTTTCACGTCCTGCGGCAGCCGCGAGGTATGTCCGGCGGAGTGATAGCCGCAGCCCGAAAAAACGGCGACAACGGCGAGTACCACCGCGATGATTCGGCAACGGCGGATCACTGCACCTTCCCGTGCGGCCGAACCGTGGCCAGCAAATTGGCGCAGTCCACCGCGGTCAGCGCCGCCAGGCGAAGATTGTCCACTGCCGCCCATAGCCAGAACCCATTTTCATGTGCCGGATCGCGCCTGAGAGACACGAGAACTTCGTCTTTTCCGGCAACGTTCACATTACTGGGCTGCTCTTCCGGTGAGCGAGCGATCTGCACATGCTCGCCGGCAAGGACGCGGGCAAAATCGCCGGCAGAAATGCTCTTTTCAAATTCAACGTAAATGGAAAACGTGTGCGCATGAAAGACCGGCGCCTGCACTAACGCGAGCGAGGGCATGGGTACGCGCTCATTCACCAGCCGGCGGAAATGGTTGAGAATACGGCGTTCGGAACTCTCCAGAGGCTGTTGCGCCGCCGGGCCGTAGCGGCCGATCATATTGAATGCGACCTGCGAATCGAAAACTCCCGTGGGCAACTGCTGGAAGGAAAGCAGATTCACGGTTTGTTCATGCAACTCGTCCATGCCGCGCCGGCCCTGCTCGGAAACCGGCTCAAACAATGTAGCCACTGCGCTTGCGAGTGGCGCGGCTTTGCGCGCCCTCAGCAGCAGGAGCGCTAAAGTCACTGCGGCAGGGTGCGCGATCACAACCGCATTCGATTCCAGGTTCAGAGGTGTTGGTTCGCCAAGCTCCCGCTGGATCCAGGGCCCAGCTATCGGCACAGAAGTTTCGTTCTCCAAAGCGTAGGACAGGTCAACGATGGCACTGCCTGCCTGGCGCGCCAAGTTCCAGTTTGAACGGGTGAAGTTCTCTTCCGATGCGAAGAACGCAAAATCCACCTTGTCGAGTTGATCGCGCGTAACAGGCTGAACAAAAGAAATCTCGTCCTGCACACTCTCAAGTTGTCCCAAAGACTCGTTGTCATCGAGCAGGCGGATGTCCTCAGCGGGAAAGTTGCGGTCTTCAAGGACTTCTTTGAGCTCTTTCCCCTTGAGGGTAGCGGCGCCCACAATAGCAACACGGAAGAGGTTTTGCGTATCGGTTTTCATCGCGGTTGAGGCGCCTCCTCCAGCGGCGGCGCGGGCTGGCTGGGACGACGGCGGAACAGGAATGACAGCCGCGAGAGCACGCCGCTCAACATGTATGTGATGGCAATGGCGAACAAGACCGGCCCGGAAAACAGCACAATCAGATAAATCAGCCCCCCAATCAGCACGACCAGTTGAAATGGATGCCGGCTTCGTAGATTGAGATCTTTGAAGCTGTAGAACCTCCACGTGCTTACCATGAGGAAAGCAACAATGACAACGAGCGCTGTCCATACCAGGGCCAGCCACCAGAAGTTGATCGGGTGGCCTGAGGTGAGATGGACAGTGGAGGCAATCACGCCTGCTCCCGCCGGGATCGGCATGCCTACGAAGTACTTTTTGCCCGGCCTGCCTGGGTTGGAAGGCTGAGGATTGACTTGAATGTTAAAGCGCGCCAGACGGCTAGCGCCGGCGACCAGAAAAAGGAAGCTGGCAAACAGCCCCAGATGCCGGACCCAATCCACCATGGGACCAGTCTCGAAATCCGGCAACACAAACCAGCGAAAGCCCCACATCAGCGCGAGCAACGCCGGCGCCACGCCAAACGTAATGGCATCGGCCAGGGAATCGAACTCGCGGCCAAAATCGCTGGTTGTTCCGGTCATCCGCGCGACAAAGCCATCCAGTCCGTCGGCGACGACGGCAATGCCTATTGCCTTCGCTGCTATATCGAAGTATCCGGCTTCCGCCTGGCTGCCGAGGAGAGTGTTATAGATTGCAAAATAGCCCGCGCCCATGTTTGCCGCCGTAAACAAGGAGGGCAAAATGTACATGCCTTTGCGCATGCGGCGGCGCTGTCCTGGAGAAAGTTGATCATCCCAGCGCCGCTGAGGAGTTTTCATCGCACCGCCTCCGACTGCTCACGTGAACCGGGAGCGGCGGCATTGACGGCAAGGCGGGCCAGAACCGAGGAACCACCCTTCACCCGGTCGCCCACTTTGACATGGATCTGGCTCGGCACTGGAAAAAGAACGTCAGTGCGCGATGCGAACTTAATCAGCCCGACCCGCTGCCCACGAGACAGAGCGTCTCCGGGCTTGTGATTGAAGACGATGCGCCGGGCCAGCAGCCCTGCAATCTGTTTGAATACCAAAACCATCCCTTCGCCTTCCACGGTCACAATGTTCTGCTCGTTGGCTTCGGCGGAGACGGCGTCCATGGCATTACCAAAGCTGCCTTTCTGGTAGACCACTTCGCGAATCACGCCGCCAATTGGCGAGCGGTTCACGTGAACGTCAAAGACATTCAAGAAAATACTAATGCGGGTGTACGGCCTGCCATTCAACTGGGTTGGTGCAACATCCGTAACCTTACCGTCGGCCGGAGAGACAATCAGGCCGGCTTCGGCCGGAATAGCCCTTTCAGGATCGCGGAAGAACCAGAGGAAAAAACCCGCGAGCAGCAGAGGAATGACCGAAAATGCCGGGACCGTGAGCCACCACAGAAGCGCGGCAACAATAAACATTCCCAGGGCGTAAAAGATGCCATCCCGAACCATTTCTTGAGATTATAGCGGCAGCCGGCGGTGTTACGGCCAAAAACAAACCTCTCTTACGGAACGCATCTGCGCCGTTAAGAGAGGTCAGGTTGATCAAAAAAATCTGGGCCTTATGCTACCTGGATCTGCCCTCGCCTGTACTCCTGTTCGATCAACTGCATCTGGTCTTTCAAATGCAGTTTGAGTTTCTTCAAACGAACTTCTTCCAGTTTTTCGTCCTCGGTGAGATAACGCTTTTCAACCAGGGAGTTAAGGCGGAGGGAATGTTGAGCGTGTTCTTGAGCCAGCCGACGAAATTGCTCGTGGCTGGCAAGAAGCTGTTCACGAACGGAATCTACCATTCGGAAAGAACCTCCTGCATGTTCTTAAACCAAACGTTAGCATATGGCCAGATCGGGTTCAATGAAAATTGGCCTCTTCCGGGCTAAAAAGAAAGCTCCAAAATCAGTGCATCTTCGGCAGGCGATTGGTAATACAGTTTGCGGCGACCCACCTGAACAAAGCCCATTTTTTCGTACAACTTGCGAGCGGGCAGGTTAGATTCGCGCACCTCCAGGAACACCGCTTTCATGCCCAGGCGCGCGCGCACAAGAAACTCACGAAGCAGCTGTGATCCTAAACCGCCACGCTGCAGGGCCGGATCAACCGCAATGTTTTCGATTTCCCACTGGTCCCCTGCAAGTCGGCCAATAATAAATCCTTGAACCTGTTCACCTTCTGCAACAACCAGCACAAGGTGCAGATTGCTTTGTTCCGCGAACAACCTTCCGTAATGTTTTTCCGACCATTGCGCCGCCGAGCTGTTTTGTCCAGCAATCTCCTGAATGCGCTCCATGTCCGCGCGAAGAGCCAGGCGAACTGTTGTCACCATCAGCGATTGCCCTTGAAGAAGAGCTCCGCATCGGAGCGGCGCAGGTAGTTGGCATCGAGAGCTTCGACAGAAGTGGTGTCTCCGGCCGCCAGTTTACGAGCGCCAATTTTCGCCACAAGCGTGCTGTCAGGCCGTTGCGTGAAATTGACCTCGATTCGCGCGTCTGCAAGCTTATGCGCCACGGATTCATCACTGGTTATCACTGCGCGGTCCGATCTTCTTACCTCTTCGAGGAACTCATGATCAGTAAGTAGTTGCTCAGCGATTACTGCGGCAGCGCCCTTTTGCAGCTCGTAGACGCCAAAAAAGACCTCCGACCGGCCTGCGTCGAGCGCAGCAATAACTTGGCCATTTTGCGGAGATAGGCTGGCGAGCGCCTCGAGCAAAGAAACTGTGACGATAGGCTTTTCGAGCACCTCGGCCAGCCCTTTCACGGCGCTTAGGCCGACCCGCAAGCCGGTAAAAGATCCGGGGCCGGAGACCACCGCAAGAGCGTCTATCTGGCAGACGCGACGGTTATTTTGTTGCAGCAGCGCAGCGACTGTGGGCACTAGCTGCGCGGAAAAGGTACCACCGGCAATGGGGGAAGACCCAAGCACGCGGAAGTCAGCGTGCTCGGCTTCAGCGAGTGTGACGCCGCCGGATTTACCGGATGTATCGATCCCGAGAATTAACATAACTGACCCACGAAGGACACGAAGGAACACAAAGCTACCGACCTGAAAGAGCCTTCGTGGACCCTTGTGTCCTTTGTGGTTTAACTTACACTCCGCTGGGCGCTTCCTGCACCAGCTCCAGCAGCACACCCCCGGTACTCGACGGGTGCACAAAGATGTAAAGATGCCCTCCGGCGCCGACCTTGATTTCATCGGAGATCAGGCGCGCCCCTGAAGCTTTGAGCTGTTCGACTGCATGAGAGAGATCAGGAACGTGCAGCGCGACATGGTGAAGACCTTCGCCGCGTTTTTCCAGAAATTTGGCTATGGTCGAATCCGGGCCGGTCGGCTCCAGCAGTTCAATGCGACTGTCGCCCAGCGGGATCATGGCAACCCGCACTTTTTCGTGCGGCACGGTTTCTTCGCCGGAAATTTCGAGCCCAAGCTGCTCGTAAAATTTGCGCGCGTGCGCCAGCGACTTTACCGCGATTCCGAGATGATCAATGGTGTGCATAAAAGCAGCTCCTGGCTGCTGGCGGCTAGCTCATAGCTCAGTGTTGGTAGACTCTCCTGCAACTACTCCGCCACGCCCAAACTAGCGCACTCTGGCCTCCTCCGCGTCTCCGTGTCTCCGTGGTGAATCGACCTTGTGTCCTTGACCAAACTTCCCCACCACTTCCTCCACCAGTGAGTAGGGATCACGTCGGTGCTCAGCGATGTCGGCCGCCAGACGAACCAATTCGCTCTCCGGCAGGCTCTCCTGCAACAGCCGCTCCAGCAGCTCTTGCCGTAGCATTTCCACCAGGCGTTCTCGCCAGTTGCTGATCTTTTTCTTGAGGAGCAGGTCCCGGCTCTCCAGAAACTTTTCGTAATTCACAATGGCTGCCGCCAGTTCAGAGATTCCTTTGCCTTCACTGGCAACGGTCTTCACAATGGGCGGAGTCCAGGCGTCCTTGCGAATGGAAAGCGTCTGCATGGCTCGGATTTCGCGCTCGACGCGTTCAGCGCCTTCCCGGTCACTTTTGTTGATGACAAAAATATCTGCGATTTCCATGATGCCGGCCTTGATCGTTTGCACGTCATCACCCATGCCCGGCACGAGAATTACCACTGTGATGTCGGCGAGCCGAACAATATCAATTTCATCCTGACCCACGCCGACGGTCTCAATCAGCACCATGTCTTTGCCGCTAGCATCAAGCACGGTGGCAACGTCGTTAGTGGCGCGTGCAAGCCCGCCGAGAAAGCCGCGGGTAGCCATGCTGCGGATGTAAATGCCCGCGTCGGCGTGGTGCGCCTGCATGCGGATGCGGTCGCCAAGAATCGCACCGCCGGTGTACGGGCTGGTGGGATCCACAGCAATGATGCCGACTGTGTGCTCGAGCTTGCGATACTCGCGCGCCAAGTGGTCGACCAGCGTGCTTTTGCCGGCGCCCGGAGCTCCCGTAATGCCGATTACACGAGCCCGTCCGCTGTACGGAAACAAGGCCTTCAAAAGCTGCACGGATTCCGGGCGGCCATCTTCAATGGTGCTGATGGCGCGGGCGAGCGAGCGCACGTCACCCGCGCGAATGCGTTCAGTCCAGGTCTGGATGGTGTCGGCCACGGTATCACTAGCCATGGAGCAAAAGCCCACATGTTTGGCAAACGTTAGCGCACGGCTAAAAAGCCGCAGTCCATTGCAAAGCGCAACAGAAACTCAGTCCTTCAAAATCTGTCGGGCGATCACCAGGCGCTGAATCTCGCTGGTGCCTTCACCGATGGTGCACAGCTTTACGTCACGGTAGAACTTCTCTGCCGGATAGTCCTTGATAAAGCCGTAGCCTCCGTGGATCTGCACACCCTCGTTCGCACATTTCACGGCAACTTCGCCCGCATACAGCTTGGCCATCGAAGACTCCAGCGTGGTTTTCAGGCCGGCATCTTTCATGCTGGCAGCCCGCATGGTGAGCAGGCGGGCCGCATCGATTTCCGTAGCCATGTCCGCCAGCTTCCATTGTATGGCCTGGAATTCACTGATGGCTTTCCCGAACTGCTCTCTCTGTTTTGAATACTTGAGCGCTGCTTCATACGCGCCCTGGGCCATTCCCAATCCCAGGGCCGCAATGGAGATGCGCCCGCCATCGAGAATACGCATAGCATCGATGAAGCCATCGCCTTCCTTTCCCAGCAGAGCTTCTTCTGGAACCCAGCAATCCTCAAAGATCAGTTCCGAAGTGTCACTGGCGCGGAGTCCGAGCTTGTTTTCTTTCTTGCCGGGACGGAAACCTGTTGTACCCTTTTCCACCACGAAGGCTGAAAGTCCGTGCGTGTGCGCCGCGCGATCAGTAACGGCGATCACCACGGCGACATCGGCATGGCCCCCATTGGTGATAAATGTCTTGGTGCCGTTCAGTACCCATCCGCCATTTTTGCCCTTGCGCACAGCGGTCATGCGTGCGCCCCCGGCGTCAGAACCGGAACCGGGCTCGGTCAAGCCCCAGGCTCCCAGGAACTCACCGCTGGCCAGTTTGGGGATGTACTTACGGCGCTGCTCATCATTGCCGGCGAGGAAAATATGATTGCTACAAAGCGAATTGTGAGCGGCAACAATAATGCCCACTGATCCGTCGACGCGCGAGAGCTCCTCAACGGCGATCACGTACTCCACATAACCAAGACCAGCGCCGCCGTACTCGGAAGGGAAGATGATGCCGAGAACCCCCATTTTGCCCAGCTCTTTAATTACTTCCGTGGGGAACTCCCCGCATTCGTCCCATTTCATGACGTTGGGCAGGATCTCGCGTTCGGCAAATTCCCGCAGCGACTTCTTGAGTTGCAACTGCTCTTCAGTGAGTTGGAAATCCAAACAGCCTCCTTCGCGCCTTCTCTTGAGATCAGAAGGCAAGACGAACAGGGCAAAACAGATGATTATTTCACAGGAGAGACGATTAATGATGCTTGCGCTGACAAGCAGCCCGGCCACCCTGTCCAAGGCGCTTTTTTGCGTGATCTGCCTAGGGGCGCGATGCCGCTGAATTTGGCAACATCGAGAACTGCCTCATCTTGCGGCTGCATCAGCAGAACGGAAATTCGCGGCAGTAGAACAAAAGCAGCATTGATGCAGCTCGTTGTGGCCTAGATATTCCCGAATGCACGCCATAATTTCCGAATGCAGAACGGAACCGACAGCATTCGACTGCGGCACACAAAACCGGCAACCTCATCTTCGTCCAGCTTTTCTAATGCCCTACGTTCCCCGCGCGAAAAATGGAGAAAAAATGAAATCAGTGTTTCTGGTGCTTGCAGCCTTTCTCTGCAGCAACGCATTTGCAAGCGATCCCCCAGTATGGAACCGGCCTACAACCAACATCACGGTGGGAAGCGTGGCCTACTTCGACTGTCAAACACCTTCTACGTTCACCGGAACAGCAGCCTACATGAAATTGTGGGTCGGCGGCACCGCGGTGGCGCTGAATCACCAGTTGAACCGGTTGGGCGCGGCGATTCCCATGTCGCCGGGCACATATTCAGTAGTGTGCCAGTACAGCACCGATGGGGTCAGCGGGATCAGCAGCGCGACTCTCAGCATCACGTACGGAGACTCGACCAAAGACAGACTCAACCTGGAGAACAGCGCTTGGAGCCAGACTGCGGGCTGTTCAGGCTCGACCTGCGGCTCGATCGCGGACGCAGCCAACAGTCTCGACAGCAATGCAAATGACACTCAGAGCGGCAGCGGAAGCTCGCGCGCGTTCTCCGGCAGCAAAGATGCCAGTTTCAGCTTTGAAGATGAGGATTGGTTCCAAAAACGCCTTGAGAATGTGAGCCTTCCGGGAGCATGGATTTATGACTTCTGGGTACGGCAGAGTGCAGTGCCTCGTGGCTTGGAATGGGGGATCTCCCACTGCAGCAGCAGCGCGGTGAAATATCGCATGGCGTTCCAGGCAAATTACGCGGCTACGCCCAACCCGATCTGGAGGTACTTCACGCCCACGCGAACAGATCCGAACGGAAGCGGCGGAAGCTGGACGGATACGTCGCTTCAGGCGGCAAACTTTATGGGGGCTGCAACCGATCCGCATCACGGTTTCACTCACGTCTACTTCATCGGTCATCCTTCGAGTGACGCATCGGGTGCAACGGTGGTAATCGACGCAATACAGATCGGTGAAGGGATGGGCAGTCTGCCGGGCAACGCAGCGCAGATTCTGGGTGTCTCTGTACCGGCGTACACGGCCACTACCAGCAACTGTACATCGGGCACAGGCCAGTGGAATCTCCAGTCAACGCAAATTGACCTCGACGGCACCCACACCAGCGACACGATGTGGCTTGATGATGTCGAGCTTCATTTTCAGCCATAGAGCCAACCTAGGAATTCCCGCCGCCGACGAGAGTGGAGGCGGGAATTGTGCCAAAACCCAGGCACTGCTCGTGGCAGCGGAATTGCCCGCCGGCATTGTGTCTCGAATAAGGCCTATTCGCGCAGCTAGAACGAGCCCTGGCCGCGAATGATACTGATCGCGTCCGGCACTGAGGCGCCGCGCGCGCCGGTGCCATTCTGATCCTCTACTTTGTCGCCTTCGCCGGGAGCGAGAAAGAGGTTGGTTTCCAGGCCATGCTGGCGAGTATAGAGATCGTAATAACGGCCGTGCAGTGCCAGCAGCTCCTCGTGGCGGCCCCGCTCTACGATCCTGCCCGCCTCAACCACAAGAATCTGGTCGGCCTGCCGAATGGTAGACAGGCGGTGAGCAATCACGAACGTGGTGCGGCCCTGCATCAGGTACTTGAGGCCCTGCTGGATGTAGGCCTCTGATTCAGAATCGAGACTGGAAGTGGCTTCGTCCAGAATGAGGATGCGCGGGTCGGCCAGAACCGCACGGGCAATAGAGACGCGCTGCTTCTGGCCGCCGGAAAGCTTTACGCCCCGTTCGCCGATGATGGTGTCGTACTTGTCGGCGAAGCGTTCGGCAAATTCATCCACGTGGGCAATGCGACAGGCCTGCATGATCTCCTCTTCACTTGCCTCGGGCCGGGAGAAGGCAATGTTCTCCCGGATTGTGCCGTCAAAGAGAAAGGAATCCTGGAGCACGACTCCGAGACCGCTACGGTAGGAATCAAGCCGCACACTGCTCAGATCAACACCATCGATGGTCACGCGGCCTGACGTCGGTTTGTAAAACGCCGCTACCAATCCGATCATGGTGGATTTCCCCGAACCGGAGGAGCCGACCAGCGCGGTAACAGAGCCTGGCTGAGCTTCAAAGCTAACGTCTTGCAGCACCGGCTTGCCGGGATCGTACTCAAAGTCGACCTGCTCAAAACTGACCGCTCCGTCGATCCTCGGCAGGATGATCGCGCGATCCGGATCCTGATGCTCCTGGCGCTCGTTCAGCACCTCGCGTGTGCGATCCAGGCCGGCGAGCGCTTCTGTGATCTGGGTGCCGATGCTGGCAATCTGGGCAACCGGAGCCACAAGGAATCCCATGAACATGGTGTAGCTGAAAAGTTCACCTACGGTCATGTGGCCGGCCGCGATTTGTCGGGCGCCAATGAACATGATGACCGAGCTAACCACGCCCAGAGTCACAGTGGAGGTAAGCCCCATCACGGAGGTGGCCGTGAGACTCTTGAGCACATTGTTGAGCAGCCGTTCCACACCGCCGCTGAAAACTCCGGATTCCCGCTCCTCGGCGTGATAACCCTTCACCACGCGCACACCACCCAGCGATTCCGTCAATCTTCCCGTCACCTCTGCGTTGATCTTGCTGCGCTCACGGAAGATTGGGCGAATCATTTTGAAGGCGCGGCTGAGGGCGATCATGAGCACTAACAAGAACCCAAGGGCAATCAGGGTCATCCAGGCGTTCATCTTTAGGAGGATTGCCAAGGCGAGAATGGCGGTGAGCACGCCGCCCGTAAACTCCACCAGTCCTGTGCCGATCAGGTTCCGCACGCCTTCTACGTCAGACATGATGCGTGAGACGAGGACGCCCGTTTTGGTGGAGTCGTAGTAGCTGAGAGAAAGGCGTCCAACATGTGCCTGCACTTTGCGACGCAACTCGGCAATGGCGCGCTGGCCTTCCTTCGAGAGCAACTGCGTCAGGGAAAATGAACATAGGCCCTGCACCAAAGTGGCGGCAAGTACCGCGCCCACCAGCGGCAAAAGCAGATCAGAGCGATGCCCGGCAATGACTCTGTCAATGAGGATTTTGGTGGAATAAGGCAGCACCAGACCGCAAAGCCGGCCGATGACCAGAACCACGAAGCTGCCAACCAGCAGCGCCCGACGTGGTTGCACAAGGTCGCGCACCATGGGCCAGGCAGATTTGAGGTTCTGGGCCGCGGACTTTTTCTTGTTGTCTGCTTCTTTAGTGCTGCTGGGGTTCGCCAAACAATACTCCGGTAAATACTTCTTAAGTAGATTACGGCTGTTCTCGCGCCGCTTCGATTTTTTTCTCTTCCCCGCTTTCCCGGAGATGCGCATGAGCTAGAATTTCGAGCAGCATATTGACTCTGCTTAAAGGTGAACGGCTATGCCGATGCAATATGAATACACCGCTATTCCTGAATCGGCGGTCCCACGGGCCGCCAATCCCGTGTTCCAAAATCTTCTCGATACCTATGCCAGCGAGACCAGCAAAGTTGTGAGCGTATGGCGCGAGTTTTCAGCTGAAGATATGAACTTCAAGCCGGCCGAGCGCTCCAGCAGCGTGCTGGACATTATGAAGCACCAGCTTCTCTCCGAACGGCGGTTTTTTGCCGAGTTCATTGGATTGCCGGGCGAGCCGGAAGCTGCAGCAATACTCCCTGCTGACCTGACACCACAAGGCTTTTGGCGCCGCGACGAAGAATTGTGCAAGCCGCGGCTGGAACGCATGGCCGGACGCGACCAGGTTTGGTGGCTAGACGTGGTGCCGTTCTTTGATGTTCGGCGGGAGCGGATCTGGGTATTTTGGCGGCGGCTACTGCACACTGCTCACCATCGCACACAGTTGAGCGTCTACTTGCGACTTCTGGGAAAGAGAGTGGTATCGAATTACGGGCCCACAGCCGACGTCACATGGCAGGGCGCCGATCCTACGCGCAGCGTGGAAGCAGCAGGGAGAAAGTAAACTCCCGCATCAAAAACACCATGGCCGCGGTGAAGATCACGACAAACATGATCACGCCATAACGCGGTTTTTCCATGATGACCCGGGTACACCAGACACTCACAACGTTTCATGCTGCCCGTTGAGATGCGATTCGCCGTAGTCGGCTGAAATCTGTGGTCATTTCAGCGGGTAGCCCGCTGTACCTGGCAAATGCCCATCGACCTTAACTACCTTCACCCCCTGGTGCACATCCTGGATGCTGATCAGGGCGATCGCCCCTTTTTCCGCGCGTACCGCCTCCAGTTCCATGCCATTGGAGAACAGCGCCAAGGGTTCATGCTGTACTTCGCCGCTGTAGACTCTTTTCACCCAAAACGCCTTGTACTCTGATTCTGTCATGTGCAGAACACGCTCCAGCAGGACATCTCGTTCATGCGCGTTGGCGGCCCGGACAAAAAGATTCACGGGAAGGCCATTGGGCCAGTTTTGCTTTTCCCCGGAGAAGAGCTTCCGCAACTCCGCGGAGCTGATGTTCTCCACTGGATTGAGTGGGTTGACAATCACAGCCACATCCGGACCGCCGGATTGCGCCGGCTTCTGCTGGGCCGGCAGTCCGCAGACCAGCAAGAGGCTGAGTATGAGGATGAAACTAGCGATCGTGCGTTTTTTCATCGTGATCCCCTTGCCTTAGAACCGGAATGCCATCTGCGCGAGCACATCATTGAACGAAGTGAGGCCGCGCCGAATCATGTGGTCAAACTGCAGCTTCATGGCCACATAGTCATTGAAGTCGTAGCGCATGCCGGCGCTGGGCCCATGGCGCAGAGAAACATCAGCAAACAGCGGCGACGCGGCTGATGCATTCACATACTGGTACCGGAAGTACGGCCGCCACTTGCCCGCGAACTGCTGCGAGATAAGGGTGTAGAAGGCCGGAGTATTGAAGGTCTGCCCCGTCTCCCTGATCTTGTGCTGGATCAGGAACGCTTCATTGAGAAACTCGAATCGCGGCGTCGTATACACAGCATGCGCTGACGCTACGGATTGCCCAATGTGCAGGTTGTCAGAATCAGGATTAATACGATCATGATAAAACGAGCCGCCCACGTCGAGTCCAGGAAGGAAGTCAGGCTTCAGAAACAGGCCTGCGGTGATTTCATTACCATTGTTCTCATCGATTTCATCCGCATCGGGCGTGGTGATCTGCGGACGAATCGTTGCCGCACTGCCGTATTCAAGAATGTAATTCAGCCCGAGAGGGCCGGAAGGAATGCGGCCTGTAACAGACGCTCCTATGGCTTGCGAAGGCAACAGCCCCCCATGGTCTGAGAACTCAACTACCAGCGGTCGGTCGGCTGCAGTCTGCAGCCACAGCCCATGATGGAAGACGGTGTT
>Ga0134125_10005359_pt1 | contig 14594 bp, 15 predicted proteins | sample KB31751_FD_96464 | JGI IMG/M metagenome (GOLD analysis project Ga0134125, IMG submission 96464) | Terrestrial soil microbial communities with excess Nitrogen fertilizer from Kellogg Biological Station, Michigan, USA - KB3-175-1 | ecosystem: Environmental > Terrestrial > Soil > Unclassified ... | reverse complement strand
GACACCGTTGGGAACGGTTATGTGAACGATCACCTGATTCCCCCAGGCGGTCACCCGATTCCCCTTGGGGACGACGGCCGTCGCAGCTGCGGGTGACCGGGACGGTCGCGGTGAGGTCACCCGCGGTCTCTGCCGTGCGCGACCGTGTTGACTCGGACCGCTGCTCACGTCCAGGAGATGAGCGTTCAGTCCCTGGTGAGGCGGGTGCCAGCCACAGAAGCCGAGGGCAAGGTGGCCGGAGGCCGCCGCGGCAGCACGTCCGTGTACCGGCCTTCAGGATCGCAGGCGCGCGACGCGTCTTGAGTCGACCTTGATAAGCCGCGACCGTCGTCCCATCGACGATTCGTACTTCGTCGCCCGGGGGACGCTCTTGAGCGTCAGCTGGGGAATAGCTTGATCGCTGACAGTTAGAGCCGGTGGCTGGCTATGACAGGAGTACGGCCTTCGCATATTGAGTGCGGTATAGTACTATTAGTGCGAGTCAACGGGCGGATGCGGAGGTGTCATGTTTGCACTGGTAGTGCGGTTCTACCTTCGAGACGAGCAGGCGGCGGGAGCCTTCGACAAGTTGGTAGAGGAAACGGTCGGAAAGGTTCGAGAAATTGAGTCGGGTACTAAAGTTTATGCTGTCCATAAGGTGAAAGATGCCCCGCTGTCACGTATCTTTTATGAATTGTATGAGAGTCGTGAAGCGTTCGATATACACGAGCGTCAGGGACATACGAGACGGTTCCTGAATGAGCGTGAGCAATACTTGACGGGTACTCGCGTGGAGTTCTTGGAGCCACCGACTGGTAAGGGTGTGTGATAGATGCTGCCCAATGACGCCAAGGCTCTTGGGCGACGGGTTGCTTTCCATCGGAGCAAGCGGGGACTTTCGCAGAAGGAGCTTGGCACGCGGATCAATCGGTCGGAGAGCTGGGTTAGTCAGGTGGAGCGCGGCGCTCGTCGCGTCGATCGGATGTCTGTGCTGGAGACGCTGGCTGATGCGCTGGCGGTGCCGGTGGGCGAGTTGGCGGTGGAGTCGAGTGTGGTCGCGGCGGCGAGTGAGAGGCCACGTGCGGCGACGTCGTTGAGTTTGGCTTTGTCGTCCAGTGATGCGTTGCAGGCGGTGTTGTCCGACGTCGCCCCGGTTGATGTGGAGAGGCTGGGTAGCCAGGCGGCTCTGGCGTGGGAGTTCGCGCATGGCTCGCGGTATGAGGATTTGAGCCATCTGCTCGGCACGCTGATTCCGGAGCTGGAGTATGCGGTACGGAAGACGAGCGGTGTTGATCGTCGGCGAGTGTGTGTGGCGAAGGCCAAGGCGTATCACGCTGCTGCCGGTGTGCTCTCGAAGATGGGCGAGACCGGAGCAGCATGGGTCGCCGTTGATCGCGCAATCACCGCGGCGGAGGACGCGGATGATCCGCTGTTGATGGCTGAGGGTGCCTTTCGCCTGGCGATCGTGTTTCAGAGCGCGCGACGTTTTGATTTAGCCATGCGGACCGCGGAGTCTGCTGCGAACGCGTTGGGCAGGCTGGTCGCCGCTGGGGAACCGGAGGCCGTGGCTGTGCGTGGGGCGCTGTATCTCCAGATGGCTGTTGCCTCGGCTCGCATGAACGACGGGGACCAGGCCTATGCCTATCTCGGTCGTGCGCAGGAGGCAGCGGCTCAACTCGGAGCTGATCGAAATGACTACAACACCGAGTTCGGCCCGACCAACGTCCTGCTCTATGAGGTCAACATCGCGATCGAGCTGGGCGACGCTGGGCACGCCCTGCGGGTCGCGGCCAAGGCTGACACGGCGAGGTTGTCACCCGAGCGGCAGGCCCGTCTGCTGATCGACGTGGCGCGGGCGCACGCCCAGCGACGCCAGCTGTCTTTGATGGTCTCCACCCTCCGTCAAGCCGAGCAGATCGCTCCTGAGCAGATCCACGCGCATCCTCTAGTTCGCGAACTGGTCGATGACGCGCTCCGATCCGATCAAGGAGACTCCTCTGACGTGCAAGAACTCGCAAAGGACCTCAACCTGATCACCTAACCCGCACTTTTTCTACGCTACCCGCACTCGAAGTGTTGACACGCACAGAAAGTGTGGGTACCTTGATGCTTGGCAGCCCCTGTGGGACGGCCCCACAAGGGGGGCAACAAGATCAAGGAAGTTGAGGTGTAGGCCGTGGCGATCCCAGGTGGTTACCGGTTCGCGGTGCCATTCGATGACGTGTTTCCGCAAGGCTGCTACGTGATGAACGTGGAACGGGCCAGCGACTACAACAATGGCAAGCCCAAACCCGCCGTGGACTCGATCAGCAACAAGCCGGTATGGGCAATCCAGGTCACCGACCCCTCTGCCAAGGGCAGGAACACTGGACAGGTCGTCAAAATGGCCGTCGATGTTCAGCCGGTCCCGCCGGAAGCGATCCCAGGTACGCCGTTCCGTCCGGCGATCTTCGAGCAGATGTCAGCAGTGCCCTACGTTCGCGACGGCTGGGTGTCATACACCCTGTGGGCAAAAGAGATGCGCTCGGCCCTGCCTACAGTGTCAGACCCAAAGAACAGCGCTCACTCGCCCGAGAGCCAGACACCCGCCCGGTCGGCGACGCCCTCCAGCACGTCCGCGAAGGCGGCTGCGGCGTGAGTATCGAAGGTGATGAGCGTGGCACCACCGCTGAGGCAGATCCACCGCAGACGTTGGCGGATGCACATCACGCGGTGGCACGCGCTCGGCCGCGTCAGTCGGCGCCGCTGACGGAATGGCTTGCGTATCACCAGCGCTCAGCCGCCTGGTATGCCGAAGTCGCCGAGATTGATCGGGGTCACCATCACGAGGCGTTGTTCATGGCCGAGCGAGAACGCCAGCGCGCGAAGGAAATCAAGACCCGGGTTCTCTCACAACCTTCTGCCGATAAGGAATGAGGCGGTGATGACCGTGAGAGAAGCGGTGAAGCCTGGATCGCCGCGGACATTGATGCAGGCTCACGAGGTGCTCGTGCGTATTCGGCCGTGCCGGAACGCGTCATTGCCGGTATGGCTGTCCTATTACCAGCACTCGGTGGAGGTGTATGAACAGATCGCCAAGATAGATCCAGGACACGATGGCGAGGCGCTGTATTGGGCACAGCGGGAACGAGTCCACGCCAGAGCAATCGAGGCTCGGATGATGGCTCTGCTGGCTTGACGACTGACCGACGGTTTAAGACGAGTTCCGAAAACCGTCCGCGAGAGCGAGGTGAGGTGATGAGCTGGGGCCAGTGGTGGGCCGCGCTGCTAACGCGGCGGCGGGCGCGCCGGTGGCGAGTTGACCGCAGCTGGCAAGACTGCCGCAGATGCGGAAGCTATTCATTCCTGCCAGTCGGTTTCGAGCCGATCTGCGGTAGCTGCCGCAGCCTGAAATAACGCAACTTCCCCAAAAGGAATTTCAACGCGCCATGGGTGGTGCGGTAATGCCGCACGCCCAGATAAGGAATCAGACTGACGTACGCGCAGAAGCGGATTCTCGGCTACCAACCTGTCCGCTTCTGCGCTGTCCACACCCAGATCCAGGAGTGAACAGTGAGAAGGATAGAACATGGCGCCATCACGGCGCTATCCCCGGATACCCGAAAGAGTTCCCCAATTCCTTATCGGCCTCCCTGGCCTACGACTAGCCGTCCGTTCACCTGCGTCTCGTTCGGTGGTGAGCGGTGATGGACGCGTACACGCTTGCGATGGTGATTGCTGGTGGCGGCGCGCTCGGTGTGCTCGTGTGGCTGTTGGCCAAGGTTGGTAAGGCCCTGATCACGATCACGGAGGCGCTGGCCGCTGCGGCGGTGGTCTTCCTCGCCATGTGGTTGGCGATCAAGGCCGTGGCGTGGGCGTTGCGCCAGACGTTCACGCATTGGCGGACCAGCCTGACTGTGGTGGCCCTGTTGGCGTAGTGGCATTGGTGGGGCTGGGTATCGCTGGCCACCTCCGCCGGTGTGATCGCGGGGGTGCTCGCCGGGTGGCGCCTGGTGAACTTGAGGTCGTTTGATGCGTGGGCGGGTCGGCGTCTGCGGGCCTGGTGGCTGCGCTGGACGGTGTACGCGCCGAAGCTGCCTGACTGGCTGCACGCCTGCGGTCTGGGCATCACCCAGGACCGGACACCGGTGGTGCTGGCGCTCACTCCGCTGGGGCGCGCCTTGGGTGGTCACCGGCGGCCGGTCCCGGCGCAGCTGCCCCGAGTGCTCGGGGTGCGCTCGGGTGCGTCGTGGGATCTAGTCCGGGTGCGGCTGGTAGCGGGCCAGAAACCCGAAGATTTCGACGACGCGACCCGCGCTCTGGCCTCGGCCCGAGGGGTAGCCCGCTGCCAGGTCCGGGAGCTCTCCCCGAACGTGGTCTCGATCGATTTCCAACGCCGCGACCTGCTCGCCGACCAGTTGAGCTGCCCCGATCTGACCACGCTGACCGGTCTGAATGGCGGATCGGTGGATCTGCGGCGGGTATGGGCCGGGCGCACCGAGTACGGCAAGGACTGGCACATTCCGCTGGCCGGGGGCCACACCCTGACCGCCGGTGCCACCGGGGCGGGCAAGAACTCGGTGATGTGGTGCCCGCTGGTGTCGATCGCCCCGGCCATCCGCGATGGATGGGTGCGGGTGTCCGGGATCGACCCCAAGGGCATGGAGCTGGCCTACGGCCGGGGCATCTTCCACCGCTACGCGGTCACCGGCACCGACGCCCTAGCCGTGCTTGATGACCTGGTCGACGCGATGAACGCCCGCAAAGCGGAGTTCGCCGGACGGGTGCGCTCGGTGCCGATCAGCCCCGACCACCCCTTGGAGTTATTGGAGTTTGATGAGATCGGCGCGCTGACCAAATACACCGACCGCAAGACCCGCGAGGCGATCACCGAGAAAGTCGCCCTGTTGACCACCCAAGGTCGAGCGCTCGGGTTCACCGTGCGCGGCTACGTCCAAGAACCGACTAAGGACACCGTCCCGGTCCGAGAGCTGTTCCCCCGCCGGATCTGCCTGCGAGTCTCAGCGAAATCACACGTGGGCATGGTGCTGGGCGAGAGTGCTTTTGAGCGGGGCGCGTGGGCCAACCGGATCGGCGAGTCCGAAGCCGGGACCGGCTACGTCGTGGGTGAGGGCATCCGCGAACCCCTGCGGATCCGCGCCGGGTGGGTCCCCGACGACACGATCAAGCACCTCGAAACCTTTGTCACCGGCCCCCTCACGCACCACACCGCAGTGCTGCCCTTTCCGACCAACCCCACCGGTCCGACCGGCTCAACACACGGCGGCGCCGCGTGACCAACACAGTGGACCTGATCAGAGCACTGAACACGCACCTTGATGAGTTCGAGCTCCCCGCGATGGCCTCGGTGCGCGCCTCCGCCTACACCTCACAGCTCACCGTCCAGCTGCCCGCCAGCGCACCCTCCTCGATCGCTGCGGGACTGCTGGCCTGGGCCGACACCCTCACCGACATCACCGCCGAAGCCTGGCGAGATCCCCACGGCGACTCGATGCACCTGTCCGTGACCGGCCTGTTGCCCGACGGGACCACGGTCGAAATCTACGGCGCACTACCCATCAACGATCACGGTCCGGGTGCTGATCTCGCACCCGGTGCCACCACCACGGTCACACTCGCGACCCTGCGCCACCTCGCCACCCCCGGACACGCCACCGAAGAGGACGCCCTCTAATGACTACCGCCGATATCGCCACCCTTGATCCGGCTCAGATGACTCGGGCCCAGCGGGCTGTCCTGCCGCTGAGCGCTGATGTCGCCCAGGCACTAGCCGAGCAGCATGGGGTCTGCATCCGGCCGCTGGCCATGCGTCGGATTGACACCTCCACCGGTCGCGTTGACATCGTTCCGGTCCCGTGTGGATCTACCCGGGAAGACCAGTGTCGGCCGTGTGCGGAGAAAGCCCGCCGGTTGCGGATGGCCCAATGCCGTGAGGGCTGGCATCTGGACACCGAGCCGGTCACCGACCGGGCCAAGCCCGGTGCGGAACACACGGAGTTGATGGCCACCCGGGCCGATCTCCTGGCTGCCTACGCCGAATGCAAAACCACCGGTGACGAGCTCACCTGTGAGCAAATCGCCGACTCGGTCGCCGAACTCGACACCGAACTCCGCGCCGCCGGGGTCCGCGGCCGGCTCACCCCTCTCGATCCACCACCCAAGCCCGTCAAGCGCTCCACCCGACGGCGTCAAGACGCCCCGGATCTGCCTCGCCGACCGGTCGAGAAACGGACGGTGGGGCGGGTGTTCGCCGGTCGCTACCGGCCCTCGACCTTTCTCACCCTCACCCTCGATTCCTACGGACGCGTCGACAACCACGGAGCAGCCCTCGACCCGGACCGGTATGACTACCGACGGGCAGCTCGGGACGCGATCCACTTCCCGGCGCTGGTGGATCGGTTCTGGCAGAACACCCGCCGCTGCCTCGGCTGGGACGTGCAGTACTTCGGCACCGTCGAACCACAAAAGCGCGGCGCTCCGCATTTCCACGCCGCCATCCGGGGAGCCATCCCCCGCGCCGAGCTACGCGCGATCACCGCGGCGACCTACCACCAGGTCTGGTGGCCCGCCCACGACCAACTCCGCTACACCGACGAGCGGCGTCCCGTCTGGGACATCCGTGCCAAGGCGTTCACCGACCCCGATACAGGTACGCCGCTACCCAGCTGGGAACAGGCCTGTGACCAGCTGACCCAACCCGCGCACGTTGTCCGCTTCGGCAACCAAGTGCACGTCAAAGGCATCCTGGGCGGCACCGAAGAAGCCGGCCGCCACATCGGTTACCTCACAAAATACCTGTCCAAGAGCATCGGCCACGCTGCCGGTCTCGGCGAGCACGCCACCGACGCCCAACGCGGCCACGCCCACCGCCTCCACGCCGAACTCCGCGTCACACCCTGCTCACCGCGCTGCCCAGTGTGGCTGCTCTACGGAATCCAGCCCAAGGGCGCCCGACACTCCATGACGCCGGGACGCTGCAAGGGCAAGGCCCACCAACCCGAACACCTGGGCATCGCCGGGCGCCGTGTCCTGGTCTCCCGTAAATGGTCCAACAAAACCTTGGATGATCATCGCACGGAGCGCGGTGAATTCGTTCGGCAACTTCTTCTGGACGTCGGCATCCAACCAGCTCACGGCCCGCAAGACGGTCCCTACGAGTGGGAACGCCCCGCACCGACCGACCCTGACGTCCCACCCCGGCCCGTCCTACTCCTGCACGCCATCGCCGAACGCCAGCGATGGCGAGCCGAGTACACGGCCGCACAGCTCGCTGCGAGCGATCCGCCACTCGATAACTGTTCGGCAACCAGCGATCAGGCCGCCTGAGAGGGGAGGAACCCTGTGGAGAAGTACCTGACCGTCTCGGAGACGGCTGTCTACTTGAACACCTCGGAGCGGTTCGTTCGTCGGCTGGTCGCCGAACGGCGTATCGCCTTTCATCACGTCGGCCGGCACGTTCGGTTCGCGCTGTCCGACCTCGATACCTGGCTCACTGGCAGCCGGGTGGAACCCTTGACGCCGGAGATGATCTGGCGCGACCTACACGGAGCGGCATGATGCCGCCGCGGCAGCGTGGCCGATTCGGCACCGTACGGAAGTTGGCATCCGGCCGATACCAGGTGCGGTATTACGGCCCGGATGGGAGACGGCACTCGGCGCCACAGACATTCGAGCGCAAGTCGGATGCGACGAAGTACCTTGCGCTGGTGGAGGCCAAGATCGCGCGGGAGGAGTGGGCCAATCCCGACCGTGGCCGAGTACTTCTCGGTGATTATGCGGATAAATGGATCAGCGAGCGGGCCGGACTCCGCCCGTCGACCGTCCAGCTCTACCGCCGCCTACTCAACAAGTACCTGAGACCCGAGCTGGGTGAGTACCCCTTGAATCGCCTGACGACAGCTGGCCTGCGGGAGTGGCGGGCTACCTTGCTACACCAGGGTGTCGCCCAGACGATCGTTGCCAAGTCGTACCGGCTGCTGCGGGCTGTGCTGACGACAGCGGTCGAAGATGATCGGCTCCTGGTAAGCAATCCCTGTCGAATTCGAGGAGCTGATCGGGAAAGTCCCGACGAGCGACCGGTCCTTACCGTCGCCCAAGTTTTTGAGCTGGCCGACCGGATGCCTCGCTCACCGCTGCGGACCTTCATCCTCGTCGCTGCCATGTGCTCCCTGCGGTGGGGCGAGATCACCGGACTGCGACGGCGTGATGTCGAGAAGGACGGCAGCCGCATCTATATCACGTCCCAGTTGATCGACTTGCCAGGTCAAGGCCTGATACGAGGAGCGCCGAAGTCTCGTGCCGGTCGTCGGACGGTGACGGTTCCTCAGGCCCTGCAAGCAGACCTTGCTCGGCATCTAGCCGAGTACGTCGGCCCCAGCCCGGATGACCTTGTGTTCACCATGCAGCGCGGCGGTCCCATGAGACGCGGTAATTTCAACCCGGCGACTAATTGGAAGGAGAACGTCACGGCGATTGGTGTTCCCCATCTGCACTTTCATGATCTGCGGCATACCGGAAATACCCTCGCTGCGGCGACAGGAAGTAGCCTGCGAGATCTCATGACCCGGATGGGCCATGACAGCCCCCGCGCCGCGATGATCTACCAACACGCCACCAATTCAGCCGACCAACTGATCGCGGATGGGCTGAGTCTCCTTATCGAGCAGCATTACGAGGCTGGCCACTCAGGGCACGTAGAGGGCACAAACGATGAGAACGCCAATGCTCCCAAGGGCGACTCATTGCCACGCACCATGGATGAACTGCGGTAATGGAATGGAGCGGGTGACGGGAATCGAACCCGCGTCTAGAGCTTGGGAAGCTCTCATTCTACCATTAAACTACACCCGCAGTAGCGCTGAGCGTAGCACGAGCGGCGGCTCGGCTAGTGTGGCGCCGTGCTGCTGTCCGACCGCGACCTGCGTGCCGAGATCGACGCAGGACGCCTGGCCGTCGAGCCGTTCGACGAGAAGCTACTCCAACCGTCCAGCATCGACGTGCGATTGGATCGTTTCTTCCGGGTCTTCGTCAACACCCGCTACACCCACATCGACCCGTCGTTGCAGCAGGACGAGCTGACCTCGCTGGTCGAACCCGAGGGTGACGAGCCGTTCGTGCTTCACCCGGGCGAGTTCGTGCTCGGCTCGACGTTCGAGCAGATCACCCTGCCCGATGATCTGGCTGGACGGCTGGAAGGAAAGGCTCTTTCGGTCGATACCCCGATCCCCACACCGCAGGGTTGGCGGACCATGGCCGAGCTGCGCGTCGACGACGAGGTGTTCGGCCGCGACGGCAGCGCCTGCCGCGTGGTCGCCGCGACCGAGGCGATGATCGGTCACCCCTGCTACGAGGTGCTGTTCTCAGACGGCCAGAGCATCGTCGCCGATGCCGGGCACCTCTGGTCGACCACCACGAAGTCGTCTCGCAGGCACGGCGGTCGTGCGGCCGTATGCACTACTGCTGAGCTGGCCAGATCGCTGCGCGCCCAAACCGAGTACAACCACCGTATCGCGCTGGCCGCCGCTGTGCGGTATCCCGAGCAGCTGTTACCGATCGACCCGTACGTGCTCGGCGTCTGGCTGGGGGACGGCACCAGCAGCTGCGCCGAGGACAGATGCGGCGCGGACGACGAGCAAATACTCGACGAGATTCGAGGGGCCGGTTACCGCATTCGCGAGGTGGGTGGGCGCAGGTTCCGCATCGGCGCCGGCGGGCTGATCGGTAACCAGCACGTGCCGGAGCTCTACCTGCGCTCGGCGGTGCCGCAACGGCTGGCGCTGCTGCAAGGACTGATGGATTCTGCCGGCTACGTCGACGCCCGGGGCCGCTGCGAGTTCGTCAGCGTCCAGGAGAACCTTGCCGACGCTGTGCTCGAACTAGCGGCGAGTCTCGGATGGTGCCCGATCAAGAGGAAGCAGACACTGACCGTCAGCGGTGTCGAGCACGGCGTGGCATTTCTGGTGGCGTTCACGCAGACCGACGGGCCGGTGCGGCGCTACCGGGCGATCATCGACGTTCGCCGCGTGTCGACGCGCCCGGTGCGCTGCATTCAGGTCGATGTGGAAGATGGTCTATTTCTCGCCGGACCGACGTTCATTCCAACCCACAACTCCAGCCTCGGCCGTCTGGGCTTGCTGACGCACTCCACGGCAGGCTTCATCGACCCGGGCTTCACCGGTCACATCACCCTGGAGCTGTCCAATGTGGCCAACCTGCCGATCACGCTGTGGCCGGGAATGAAGATCGGTCAGCTGTGCCTGTTTCGGCTGTCCAGCTCCGCTGAGCATCCCTACGGCAGCGCCAGCGTGGGATCGCGTTACCAGGGCCAGCGAGGCCCCACCCCGTCGCGGGCATACCTCAACTTCCAGCGCACCGACACCCGCCGCGCCACCGACCCCGACGGTCTCATGGACGCTTGAGCACCTTGTGGCATCGCGCGCTGACGCACGGAGAGCCCTGCGTGCGTCAATAAGCGCTTGACGACCTTGGGATGTCAAGCGATAGTTGACGATATGACGCTCGATGAACTCATCGTCCAAACCCAGGCTGGCACGTACAGTCGCGAGCCGCTCGCGCTGCTGGCCACCGCGGCGCGCCAGCAGCAGGACTTGGCCGATCTGGGGGAACAGCTGCTCGACCACTTCGTCCAGGAGGCTCGGACCGCCGGCTGCTCGTGGTCCCAGATCGGCACCGCGCTCGGCGTCAGCAAGCAGGCCGCCCAGCAGCGCCACTCCGCGGTGCGGTCGCTGATCGATAAATTCTCGCGCGGTGTGGAATCCCTTTCGGGGGCGATGTTCAAGCGGTTCACTCCTCGAGCGCGCCGATCGATCGTGCTCGCTCAGGAGGAAGCCAGGCGGCTCTGCCACGACCGCCTCGGCACTGAGCACCTGCTGCTGGGTCTACTGGCTGAGGGGGAGGGCATTGCCGGCAGAGCCCTGGGAGGTGCCGGCCTCACGCTGGACGCCGCCCGCGCCGGAGTGGAGCAGATCACCGGCCGCGGCGACCAATCCCCGGAGGGACGCGTTGCCTTTGCCGCCCCGGCGAAAAAGGTGCTGGAGCTGGCGCTGCGCGAGGCCCTCGAACTCGGTCACAACTACATCGGCACTGAGCACCTGCTGTTTGGCCTGCTCAAAGAGGACGAAGGCGCCGGCGCGAAGGTCGTCGTCGCCGCAGGCGTGCAACCCGAGCAGCTTCGCAAGGCCGCCCTCGACCTGCTCGAAGCAGCGCAGAAATAGCCTATTCCGCCTCGGCGGGCGGGGCCGGATCGGCTCGTTTGACGCTGGCAAGCAGGAGCTGGGCGACGTCGATCACCTCGGTGGTCTTGCCGGCGGTGCCCTCGGCCTCGCGGGCGGTGAGGCCGTCGGTGAGCATCACCCGGCAGAACGGGCACCCGGTGGCGATCGCGGAGGCCTGAGTACCGATCGCCTCGTCGACGCGGTCTTCGTTGACCCGCTTGCCGATGCGTTCTTCCATCCACATCCGGGCGCCCCCGGCGCCGCAGCACATCGACCGGTCGGCGTGGCGCGGCATCTCGGTCAGCTGCGCACCGGACGCGCCGACCAGCTCGCGCGGAGGCGAGTACACCTCGTTGTGCCGGCCCAGGTAGCACGGGTCGTGGTACGTGACGGCGGGCCCATCCTCAGCAGGGCCACTGGCCACAGGCGTGAGCTTGCCCTGGCGTACCAACTGGTTGAGCAGCTGAGTGTGGTGCACCACCTCGTAGTGCCCGTCCAGTTGCGGGTACTCGCGGCCCAGCGTGTTGAAGCAGTGCGGGCAAGTCGTCACGATCTTGCGACGGCCGGGCGGGCGGCCGTCGAAGATCCCGTTGAGCACCTCGACGTTCTGCTGGGCGAGCATCTGGAACAAGAACTCATTGCCCGATCGCCGGGCCGGGTCACCGTTGCACGTCTCGCCGTCGCCGAGCACCACATAATTGACATCAGCACGGTGCAGCAGCTCGGCGACCGCCCGCACCGTCCGTCTGGCGTTGTCGTCGAAGGCGCCGGCGCAGCCGATCCAGAACAGGTACTCCACGTCGTCGGGCAACGTCTCCTCGGCCAGCTGCGGGACCTCGAAGTCCAGGCCCTTGGCCCAGTCCATCCGGGCCGACTGGTTCTGCCCCCACGGGTTGCCCTTGTTCTCCAGGTTGCGGAACAGCGTGCCCAGCTCGCTGGGGAACTCCGACTCGATCATCACCTGGTAACGGCGCATATCCACAATATGATCGACGTGCTCGATGTCCACTGGGCACTGCTCCACGCAGGCCCCGCAGGTGGTGCACGACCACAGCACGTCCGGGTCGATCACCCCGCCGACTTCGGCAGTGCCCACCAACGGTCGGGCGGCCTGCTCGGGACCCGATCCGGGCACCCGGCCGAACCCGGACTCTGGTACATGGCCGTTGCTCGTCGCCAACGCCAGGACGTCTATGGCTTCCATATCCTCCGGTACCTGCTGATCACCCAGCAGGTAGGGCGCCTTGGCGAACAGGTGGTCACGCAGATCCATGATCACGAGCTTGGGGGACAGCGGCTTGCCGGTGTTCCAGGCCGGGCACTGGCTCTGGCAGCGACCGCACTCGGTGCAGGTCGCGAAGTCCAGCATACCCTTCCAGGTGAAGTCCTCGATCTTGCCGCGGCCGAAGATGTCGTCCTCGTCGGGATCCTCGAAGTCGATTGGTTTGCCGCGCGACTCCATGGGCAGCAGCGGGCCCAGCGCCTTGGGCATCCGCTTGGCCGCGACGTTGATCGGGGCGACGAAGATGTGCAGGTGCTTGGAGTACAGCACGATCATCAAGAACGCCAGCATGACGCCGATGTGCGCGAGCAGGGCCGCCGTCTCCAGCGGCTGGTTGATCCCCGGGCCCAGCGGGGCGAGCAGCGCGCCGACTCCCCGGGAGACGAACGCTCCCGACAGGTAGGGGAAGTCGCCGGCGTTCACCGCGGTGCCCCGGAACAGGAACATCGTCCAGATCACATTGAAGATCATGAGCAGGATGAGCCAGGCGCCGCCGGTGTGCGAGCCGTAGAAGCGCGACGACCGCTGCCTGCGCTCGGGGTCCTGCCGGACCCGCATGATCGCAAACGCGATGATCGACGCCAGTACCGCGAGCGCGATGACGTCCTGCAGGAAACCCAGCACGGCCCAGTGCCCGATCAGCGGGATGGCGAAGTGCTCGTTGAACAGGGCCCCGTAGGCCTCGATGTAGACCGTGAGCAGGATGACGAAGCCCCAGAAGGTGAAGAAATGCGCGAGGCCGGGGATCGTCCATTTCAGCAGCCGCCGCTGCCCGAACACCTCGGTCAGCTGGGTCCGCAGCCGGGCGCCCAAGTCTGCGGTGCGGCTGTGGTCTGGCTGCCCGGAGCTGATCAGCGCGTACAGCCGGTCCACCCGCCAGCCGGCCAGCACGAGTGTCAGGACCGTCAGCCCCAGGCCGATCACCAGTCGCACTGCCATCACGGCGTCCAGGCTACGGCTTGTTACTCGGTAGTAGCTAGATGCTGCGCGCTGCGCGGGCTCGAGCCCGGCTCGCCGCGGGCAGCCGGATGGTCATCGGACGTTGTTCGTATCGGGGTAGCCGCAGCGAGCGTGGCGCTGGGTACGGGGTTGCCGGTGCCTGCGGGTGTTGCGGGTGCACCAGGTTGAGCAGTGCGCGCAGGGTTGGCTCCGCGCCACCTTCGTAGGACCAGACGACGACCTCGGGTGCGAACACGTCGACCTCGCCCAGCTTGGGAATCCGCGCCGCGGCCGCCTGATTCCAGCTGCGGATGGTGAGGTGATCGATGCAGTTCGGCCACTCGTAGGAGGCCGCCAGCGCGGTCGGTGCTGTTCGTGGACCGCAGCAGTAGACGGTGAACCCGTCTGCGACGACGTCGAGCAGCAGCCGTTCGATCTCCGGCGGCAGCTCGGTCACGTGAGCATCAACCTCGGTGGTGGACGGTGACCCCGGCCGATTCGGGGAGGTCGGGCCGGGGCCACCGTCGTCGGTGGTGACTCGCCGGAGCGTTCCCGTAGGGGGATAGGGTCGTCGCTTACCGGCATGACTACTGTACAACGTGCGTAAATATCGTGCAACTTTCACGATCTTGAGAGCTGGGAGGCGTCGTGGCACAGCGCAGAACCATCCGGTCTCGCCGGCTGGGCAAGCAGATCCGGCGACTCCGCGACGATGCCCAGCTCAACCAGGAGAAGCTGGTCGAGCTGATGAACGCCGACCAGCCCCGCCAGCGCTGCGTCTCCACCGCGCACCTGTCCCGGGTGGAGACCGGCATCGCCCGGATCAGCTCCGAGCACCTGGACCGGATCATCACCGTGCTCGACGTCGATACCGAGCAAGCCGACAAGCTCCACGCGTTACGCCGCCGCGCCGACGAACCCGGCTGGTGGCAGGAGTACTCCGACATCGTCACCGAAGCTGTGGAGATGCTGGTGGAGATCGGCGAGGACGCCAGCTCCGTGCGCAGCTACAACACCGTGTTCGTGCAGGGATTGCTGCAGACCCGGGCCTATGCCGAGGCGGTGATCGGCAACGGCCGGGCCTTCATCGCGCCGATCAACATCGACCGGATGGCCGAGCTGCGCATGCGGCGCCAGCAGCGGCTCGGCGAGGACAGCTT
>Ga0134125_10005358_pt1 | contig 14594 bp, 12 predicted proteins | sample KB31751_FD_96464 | JGI IMG/M metagenome (GOLD analysis project Ga0134125, IMG submission 96464) | Terrestrial soil microbial communities with excess Nitrogen fertilizer from Kellogg Biological Station, Michigan, USA - KB3-175-1 | ecosystem: Environmental > Terrestrial > Soil > Unclassified ... | reverse complement strand
CGCCCGCGGGCGACGACGCGGAATTCGGGGCTGGCGGCGTTAGGAATCACACGAACCTTGTCGGGCGAAACGGGATAGGCGCGCAGGATGGCGTCACGGGAAAACTCACTGACGGTGATGATGCGGGCTGCCAGTTTGATTGTGCGGGCCACGGTGTAGCGCAACTGCGAACGCCGCGTGGCGGGAAAATATTCCGGGTTCTCAATGAAGCTGACGTCGTGGACCGTGGAGACGACCGGCACACGGTTGATCAGGGGCGCGGTGTACTGGACATGCAGCAGATCCGGCTTGTCGGCGGCGATGCGGCGCGTCAAATCCCGGCCGAGCCGGAGGTAGGGGTTCGAGGAGACCTGCTCTGTCTGGAATTTGCGCGGAACCAGTTTCTCGGCACCGGGTTCCGAGACATAAGCAAAAAATACGGATTCGGGCTCGATGGCCGCGAATTCACGCAAAAGGCTTCGAACGTAAACTTCATTTCCGGTCAAATGGCGGCCGATTGCATGGGCATCAACGGCGATTCGCATCTGCCTCCTCAGTATAGCGATTGCCCGTACCGGTACCGTGGATCAACGGGATTGGATCCAGCAATTTCCACACGGCTGGCCAGGTGTATCTCTCTTCCAACAGGCGGTGGCCCTGGAGTGCAAGCTCGGTTCGTCGGCTGGGATCGGCGTTCAGCTGAGCAATTGAAGTACCGAAACTTTCCGGGGTATTCGCGATGATCAGGTGCTCGTTATCCCTGCAGTCCAAACCCTCCGCGGCCAGGGAAGTTGCAACGACCGGCCGAGCGGCTGCCCAGGCTTCCAGGATCTTGACGCGGGTCCCGCTTCCGGAGCGCAGCGGAGCGATAACGACCCGGCCACGGGCGATAGCCACCCGCGCATCTTCAACCGGTCCGGTCACCTCGATATCCAGACCGGAGGGCAAAAGGTGCCGGATGAACTTGTCGCCACGGCCGACCAGACGCAGGCGGAGATCAGGGCAGCGGCGGCGGATTTCCGGCCAGACGGCGGACGCGAGCCAGGCGACGGCATCGACGTTCGGATGGTATTCGAAATTGCCGGAGAAGACGACAACCGGTTCCTCTTCGACGGCGGGGATTTCGGAGGGAGGCAGGGCGTTGGGATAAACCGCGACGCGCGCGGTGGGAGCCATCTGCAGCACCGTGGCGGCATCGTCCTGAGACGTGGCGAGGACGAGCGAGTAGCGCGGCAGCAGGTCGGCTTCGTACGCTCGGCAGCGGTCGGCGAATCGGCTGTGTCCGGCGGCCATCAATCCGGATGACGTTGCGGCGCTGCGGGCGTGCAGAACGGATTCGATGTTGTGCAGATCGAGCACCGTTTTTTCGCAGACGCGGGCGATCCGAGGCAGATAAGGCGCGGCCCAGAAATGCTCCACGATGCCGGCGTCGTAGTGCGAACCGGCGAGCAGGGCATCGAGTTCGTCGCCGAATCCGGCAAGACGGTCGATCAGCGGCGGCACTCCGCGTACAGCGCGGCGCGCGTTTCGCAGATAGCGGCTGAGCGAACTTTTATCGTGAACCGGCAAGGGAATCACTTTCTGAGACCGCACCAGACCAGCGGGCAGAACCGCCGGCTGGCCTCTTTCAGAAAAAAGAATCAGATCGACCGCGGCTTTGCGGGCGAAATAATGCACCAGGGACGCGATGCGGAACGCGCCGCCGCCGTGCAGGGGGTAGGGCGGTTCCGGTGTCAGAATCAGGACGCTCGGCTCAGCCACCGGCCACTTCCCGATAAAGAGCGCGTGTGCGGCGCGCGGTCAGCTCCCAGGAATACTGTTTGACGCGTTCGAAGCCCCGCTTGCGCAGTTCTTTCCGGCGTGCAGGATCTGCCGCGAGCGTGCGCATGGTCTGCGCGATTTCCCGCGTGGAGCCGGCGCGCATCACGGCATCGCCGGAAACTTCCGTAATGGCTGGATCGTTCGACGTAATAACGGGGCAGCCGCACTGCATGGCTTCGAGCACCGGGAGTCCGAAGCCTTCGTAAAGAGACGGATAGACGAACGCCAGGGCCGAGGAGTAGAGGGCGGGGAGTTCGGCATCGGGAACTTCACCGAGGAGTTTTATTCCCGGCAGTTCCTCCATGTGTTTCCAATCGGCGCGTTTGAAATCGGCGCGGCGGCGGCCGGCGATCCAGAGCTCGGCGCCGGTTTCGCTGTACGTTTCGCGCCAGGCGTCGACCAGCGCGGGCAGATTCTTGCGCGGCTCGAGCGTGCCCACGAAGAGAAAGTACGGCGCGGGAGGAGCGAGCGTTTCGCGTACGGGATAAAAGGCGGATGACGCGGCCAGCGGAATGGCGCGGACCCTCTCTTCCGGCACGCCGAAATGCGCGATGATTTCTCGGCGAACCGCTTCGCTGACGGTGAGAATCAAGCGCGCGCGGCGCAGCCGGAGGAGCCAGGGTGTTCGGCTGCGAACGCGGTCCGCGCCGCTGCCATGCCACGCTGTATCGCGCCAGGGGGAAAGATCGTGGATGGTGAGGATGGACGGTACGCTGCCGAGCCAGGGGACTTCGAAATTGGTGCCGTGGAAGACCTGTGCGCGTACGGAAGATATCGCCTTGCGCACCCCGCGCAGCCACCAGCGGCGGCCTTTCAATTCGGGTCCGGCGATCAGATTCGGCGGAGAGCCCAGCGGTAGTTCGAAAGGCTGATCGGAAAGCAGCGCGTAGGTGTCTTCCGGAAACTCTCGCGCGAGCGCGAGCGACAATTCCGAGACGTAGCGCGCGAGGCCACCTGAGGTGAGAGTCAGCGGCGTGGCATCGAGCGCGGCGATCACACGTTATTTGTGCTGCAATTCCCAGTCGTAGGCAAGCAGGGGATCGTTGTGAGGAATGCGGCCCTCGTCCGCCGGATTGTAGAAGCGATCAGTCGCGTAGATGAGCATACCGGGTGTCATGCCGAGAATCTTGTACCCATGGGCGACACCGGGCGGAATCAGAATCTGCCACGGACGAAGCTGCCCCACGTAGATCGTATTGCGCCGGCCGAACGTAGGGGATTCGGGCCGCAGATCGGCCAGCACCACCTGAAACATGCCGTGCGCGGGCGTCCACCAGTCGGTCTGGTGACGATGAAAATGGAAGGCCTTGACGATGCCGGGATAATTCACGGCGGCGGAAACCTGCGTGGATTCCTTCGGAAAATGGCCAGCCGTACCGACGCCGATACGCTGCACTTCGAGGAAGTAGCCGCGGTCGTCCGGCCAGACGGCGAAAGGTGCGCAGATCACGCCGGCAATCAGCTTCGGCGAATCGGTCGCCAGGATGACGTCGCCGATCCCCTTTTCGCACTTCGGGAGCTTAATCGCGATTTCGCCGGGCTTGCCTTCAATCTTCATCTTTCACAGGCCCCCGGGTTCCACGGACGAGATTGGCGGCGCGCAGCAGAGAGTCGAACGTGCCGGCGTCAGTCCACCAGCCGTCCAGGAAGGAATAAGTCATGGTGCCTTCGGCGACGTAGGCGTTGTTGACGTCCGTGATTTCGAGCTCGTTGCGGCGGGAGGGCTTGCAGGCGCCGATCTTGTCGAAGACCGTGGCGTCATACATATAAATGCCGGTGACAGCGTAGTTCGATTTCGGCTTCTTTGGTTTTTCCTCGATGCCGATAATACGATCGCCCTCGAATTCAGCGACGCCGAAGCGTTCGGCGTCCGGCACTTCTTTGAGCAGGATGCGGGCGCCGCGTTCCTGCGCACGAAACGCATCGGCAGCGCCGCGAATGCTTTTCTCCATGATGTTATCGCCGAGCACGACGCAGATCGGCTGGCCGGCGGCGAAGTGTTCGCAAAGACCGAGAGCCTCGGCAATGCCGCCTTCGCCTTCCTGATAGGCATAGGCGATGTGCTTCAGGCCGAAATCCTTGCCGTTCGCGAGCAGGCGCAGAAAATCGCCCGAATTCTTGCCGCCGGTGACCACCATGATGTCGGTAATGCCGGCGTCGACAAGCGTCTGGATCGGGTAATAGATCATGGGCTTGTCGTAAATCGGAAGCAGATGCTTATTAGTGATCTTGGTGAGGGGGAACAGTCTGCTCCCGGTGCCACCAGCGAGGACTACGCCTTTCATTTGCACTTGTTATAGGATACTGGCCTCAAATGGATCAATACAACTGGGGAACGGTTCCACGCGAAGAACTCAATGAGAAGGCGGCCCGGCAGGTCATCCACACGGAGCGCATGACGATTGCCCGTCTGCTGCTCAGAAAGGGCGCCATTGTGGGAATGCATCAACACGAGAACGAGCAGGTGACGATGATGAAATCCGGCGCGCTGCGATTTGTGTTTGGCGGATCTGAGGCCGGGCGGGAGATGATTGTGCGGGCGGGCGATGTGCTGCGGATCCCTTCCGGCATTCCTCACATGGTGGAGGCGCTCGAAGAATCCATGGCCACGGATCTGTTCGCGCCGCCCCGCGCGGACTGGATCAGTGGCGACGACGCGTATCTGAGGAATCCGGGCCGTTAAGAGATTTCGATCTTCCAGCGTTTTAGCCAGAGGAACACGGTGAGCAGCGCCCAGAGCTGATAACCGGCGTTGATGCGGCGGCTTTGGTGGCTTGTGGCAATATCGCGGATTCCCTCGTAACGGAAGAGGCCGGATTCGCGGACGGCTTTTTCGCTGAGCGTTTGCTCGAACAGCGGCAGCAGGGGGCCGCGGAACCACTCGTGCGCCGGGATATCGAGACCGGCTTTGGGGCGGTTGAGAACCGATTGGGGCAGTTTGTCGCGCATCAGGCTCTTCAGGATGAACTTCTTCTGAGAACCGTTGATCTTCAGTTTTTCCGGCAGCCGCGCGGCGAATTCCACGATGCGGTGATCGAGCAGAGGCGGCCGCACTTCGAGCGAATGCGCCATGCTCATGCGGTCGACTTTGCAGAGCAGATTGTCCTGCAGGTAGTAGCGCTGGTCGAGCAGCAGATAACGGTTGACGAAGCCGATCTCGCGCGCGGACGGCAGGCCTCTGGTCAGGCGGCGCAGATCATTCGGCGGCAAGCCGGGCACGACGGCTGTCTTCTGCGCTTCCGAAAATGCGCCGTTCCAGAAAAGATGCGCTTCATCCGGGTGGAGCAGTGAGCCTTCGAGTCCGCGCTTGAGCTTGTATTCGAAGCCGATTTTGGCGTCGGATGCGGGCAGCAGGGCGTGTGCGGCCGAGAGGCCCATTTCGCGGAAGATCGGCGGAATCGCGCGCAACCATCGGGCGAGCGCATCGGCGCGATAGGTTAAATAGCCGCCGAACAGCTCATCGCCGCCTTCACCGGAGAGTGCGACGGTCACATCCTGCCGGCTCATTTTCGAAAGGAACCAGACGGGGAGCGCGCCGGCATCGCCGCCGGGTTCATCGGAATAGAACGCGAAGTCTTCGATGGCGGAGACGATTTCCGAATCGCGATGGAGCTCGAACTCATGGTGCTCGGTGCCATACAGGCGGGCGATTTCGCGGAAGTACGGGCTCTCGTCACACGACTTCGATTCGAACACCATCGAGAATGTCTTGATGGGGCCGGCGCCGAGTTCCGAGGCATAGTGGAGCAGCGTGGAGGAATCGATGCCGCCGCTCGACCAGATGCCGAGCGGAACGTCGCTCACCAGTTGCTCGCGCACGGATTCGCGAAGAAGGCGGTCGAGTTCGGTGCGGGCGCCGGCTTCGGTGATGCCGGGGTCGGGAGCGAAGCGAAGCGTCCAATATGGCGTGATTTTCGAGACGCCGTCGCGCCATTCAAGGTAATGGCCGGAGGGGAGCTTTTCGATGCCATCGATCAGCGTGCGCGGCGCGGGAACGTAAAGGAGCGAGAGAAAATCACTGAGCGCGAGTTTATCGAGGCGCCGCGGAACGGCCGGATGTTCGAAGAGAACCTTCAGCTCGGAGCCGAACACCAGATCTTCGCCGAGACGCCGGATATAGAGCGGTTTGATGCCGAGACGGTCGCGCGCGAGAACGAGACGATGGTCCCGTTCCGACCAGAGCGCCATCGCGAACATGCCGCGGAAGCGGGCGAAACAGCCGGTATCCCACTGCAGGAAGGCGCGGAGGGCGACTTCGGTATCGCAATCGGAGTGGAAGCGATGGCCCAGCGACTCGAGCTCGCCGCGCAGCTCGCGGAAGTTATAGATCTCGCCGTTATAGACGATGACGCATTGCTCGCCGTCGCCATCGATTCCGGAACGAATGGGCTGTTCGCCCCCATCGAGGTCGATGACCTGGAGACGCACGGCGCCCAGCGCGACGCTCGCGGAACAATAGGTGCCCTGCTGGTCCGGACCGCGATGAACGATGGTCGCCGTCATGCGGCGGATCAGGGATTCGCCGGAAGATGGATCGGCTGCCGCGCGCTGTGTGAAGCCTGCAATCCCGCACATGCCGTTGAATTAGCAGGTTAACAGGAGACGCGGCTCAGACCTTGAGAACATCGTCCTTCCGCGCTACCAGCTTGTAAAGCGCGGGGTTGACGAAGAAGCCAAGCAGCAGGCTCGAAATCGGTCCCGCCACCACGACGATTGCGAACGGCTTCTGGGTATCGCTGCCAATGCCTGTCGCCATGGCGGCGGGGAGCAGCCCCAGGCAGGCGACGAGCGCCGTCATCATGATGGGCCGCAGCCGCATGAGCGCGGCGGAGAGCGTAGCGTCGTGGATGCTCATGCCTTCGAGCCGCAGCTTGTTGATGTAGCTCACCAGAATGACTGCCGTTTCGACGGATACGCCCATGAGCGCCAGCAGGCCGAGAACGCTCGACACGCTGAACGGTGTATGGGTTAAACGTAACGCGAGCAGCGCGCCGATGGGGGCGGTGAGGCTGACGCCCAGCACGATCATCAGCGGGAATTTGAAATTGCCGTAGAGCGCAAAGAGCAGCAGGAAAATCAGGCCGACGGCGAGCGGTCCAATGAGCGCGAACTGCGATTTCGCTTCGAGCAGTTCACCGTATTCGCCGCCCCACTCGAGCCGGTAGCCCTGTGGCAGGTGGACGGCTTTATTGATGGCCGCCTGGCCCTCGTGAATCACTCCTTCCAGATCGCGGCCTTTCACCGAAAACTGCACCCCTATATAGCGGGAGTTGTTTTCCCGATAGATAAACGAAGCGCCGGAGGATTGTTTGATCGTTGCCAGTTCGGCGAGCGGAATCTGTTGCCCGCCGGGCGCGGGGACGAGCAGATTGCCGATCTCGCGTTCGCCGGTACGGAACTGCGGGTCCATCCGAACCACCAGATCGAACAATTTCTCACCCTGCTGCACCTGTGTGGCGGCCTGGCCGCCGACCGCGGCATTCACGACGGCGCCCACGTCATCGATGTTGATGCCATAACGCGCGATCTTCGCGCGGTCGGGCGTAATGAGCAGGCTGGGCTGGCCCAGTTCGCGTACCACGGTCAGTTCGTCGAAACCGGGGGTGTGATCGAGTACGCGCTTGATCTCCACGGCTTTCGCTTCGAGCACGTTGAGATCTTCGCCGTAAATTTTGACCGCGAGCGCGCTCTTGAGCCCCGTGAGCGCTTCATCCACGGCATCTTCGGCGGGCTGCGTGTAATTGAAGATCACGCCCGGGAACGTGTTGAGCTTTTTGCTGACGTCGGCGATGAGATCGGCTTTGGTGCGGATGGAGCCCTGTGTCCACGTCTTGTCCTTATAGGGACGCAGACCGACATAGAATTCATCGTTGAAGAAACCTGTGGCATCGGTGCCGTCGTCGGGGCGGCCGAGCTCGGAGCCCACCACGGTGACCTGCGGATACTGCCGGAGGATCGCCATCACCTTCGGAGCGAACGCGGAAGAGTCTTCGAAGGAAATCGTGTACGGCATGGTGGCGCGAACCCAAAGCGCGCCTTCATCGAGGTGCGGCAGAAATTCCCCGCCGATTGTCGGAATCAGCAGCATGGTGGCGGCGAAGATAGCCGCGCCTGCGAGCACGGTGATCAGCGGAACGCGCAGGCAGGCGGTGAGAAGCACTTTATAGATGCCGCGAACCCATTCGAACACCGGGTTAGGCCGGTCTTTCACGCCTTTCGTGAACCAGAATGACGCCACCACGGGCACGATGGTCAGGGTCAGGATCAGCGCGCCGAGCAGCGCGAACGCCATGGTGTTCGCCATGGGGCGGAACAGAAGCCCGGCGGGGCCGGTGAGCGCATAAATCGGCAGATAGGCAGCGATGATGACCGCGACCGAGTAGAAGATGGGCCGGTCGACATCATGAGCTGCAATCAGCAGAACATCCTTGAGCTTGTAGTCCTGGCCGTGGCGCAGGCCGAGCTCGCGGTAAATGTTCTCCACCATCACGATGGTGCCGTCGATGATGATGCCGAAATCGATGGCGCCGATTGAAAGCAGGTTCGCGGCATCGCCGTGCGCTTTCAGAATGACGAATGCAAACAGCAGCGCGAGCGGAATAGTGAGCGCGGCGATCACGGCGGCGCGCACGCTGGCGAGGAAAAAGATCAGCACGACCACCACGAGCAGCATGCCGCGCAGAAGGTTGCCTTCCACGGTGTCGGTTGTAACGCGAACCAGATCGCTGCGGTCGTAATACGGATGGACTTTGACGTCGGAGGGCAGAATAGAGCGGTTCAGCTCTTCGGTTTTTTGCTCCACGCCTTTGAGTACGTTCTGGGTTTGTTCGCCCCGGCGCATCAGGATCACGCCTTCCACGGCGTCCGGATTGTCCTCAAAGCCGAAAATGCCGAGCCGCGGGGCGTGGCCGATTTCCACGCGGCCGATATCCTTGATCCGGACCGGCGCGCCCTTATTCGACGCCACCGGCACTTCGCCGATGTCTTCCACGGTCTGCAGCAGACCGATGCCGCGCACGTAATTGAACTGGCCGCCCTTCGAGTAAAATCCGCCTCCGGTGTTGGCGTTATTCGAAGAAAGCGCGGAGACTACCTGCGACACCGGAATGTGGAAGTTGTAGAGCTTCACCGGATCGAGCAGGACGTGATACTCCATGGTGGGACCGCCGAAACCGGAATCGTCGGCCACGCCGGGCACGCTGCGATACGCGCGTTCCACCACCCAGTCTTCGAAGGTGTGAAGCTCCTGCGGAGTGCGGTCCGGGCTTTCGAGAACGTAGCGATAAACCAGGCCGCTCGGGCTGTACAGCGGGGCCATACTGGGCGTGATGCCTTGCGGCAGGTTGGCATCGGCCAGGCGCTGAAAGGCAAGCTGACGCGCGAAATAGTCGTCAGTACCTTCCTGGAACGTGAGCACAACATCGGAGAGCCCGTAGAGCGATACCGACCGCATCACGCGCATCCTCGGGGTTCCGTTCATCGCGAGTTCGAGCGGCAGCGTCGTGAGGCGCTCTACTTCTTCCGCTGCGTGCCCGGGCCATTGCGTGATGAGGTCAACCATGGGTGGCGAAAGATCCGGATACGCATCGACCGGCATCTTCGAGAACGAAAATGAGCCGGCCACGATCAGCACCACTACCAGCACCATCACGAGAAAGCGCTGTTCAAGGGCGAATTTAACGATTCGATGGATCATGGTCGCTTTCGTTATTGCTGCATCGAATTGCGGAACTGCAGGAAAAGGCTGCCGTCAGCCGCCACGCTCTCGCCCTCTTTCAGGCCGCTCGTGATCTGGGTCTGGCCGGAGGCGGAATCGCCGAGGGTCACGGGCCGCCGCGCGAACTGGTTGTTGCCGGCCGTGACATAGACGAACGGCAAATTCTCCGTGTCGCGCAGGACGGCTTTATCCGGGATCAGGATGGCGTTCGCGGTAACGCCGGCGTGCACCGTCGCGGTGACGTACATGTCCTTCTTCAGCTCATGATTCGGGTTCTCGGTCTCGATACGCTCCTGCAGGGTGCGGGTATCCGGGTCCATCGCGGGAGCCACATAGGAAATTTTCCCGTGGAAGGTCTTCGTGAGCGCATCGGTCGTGATGTCCGCGGTGTCGCCGATGTGAACGCTGCCCGCGTCGCTTTCGTAGACGTTCACCAGCACCCAGACTTTGCTCGTATCGGAAATCGTGAAGCATTGCGTGCCCCCCGCCTGCAGCAACTGGCCGGGACCGACGAGCCGCTCCACAATTTCTCCCGATGCCGGCGCGAGGACGGGAATCTGGAGCGTCGTGGAAGGCTTCGTGTCCGGGTCCGCGATGCCCAGCGCGCGCAGAGCGTCGCCGGAGGATTCGAGATCCGATTGCGCCTGCGCGAGATCCGATTCAGCCTGCTCCAGATCTTTCTGCGCGATCGCCTTGTGGGCGAGCAGGTCCTGCGAGCGCTTGTAATTTTTGTCCGCAAGCTGGAACGCTGCCCGGGCCTTCTGGTAAGCGGCGCGCGCGCTCGAGTAATCGGGGCTGGTGACTTCGAGCAGCGGCTGTCCCGCCTTCACCATGTCGCCGGGAGCGGCAAGAATATTGCGCACCGGTCCACCGACCGCGGAAAATACGGGCGTTGTCGTCAGGGCATTATAGGCAACAGAGCCGGTGAACCGGAGCACGCGCGGAATCGACGCCTTCACCGCTTTCACCACCTGGACGTGCGCCATCTGGTCCGGCGGAACGCTGAAGAGCGCCGGCGTATCCGTCTTCGAGGCTTGCGTCGTATACGACGTCATCTGCGAAGCACTCTCGTCACGTTTGCCGCAGCCGGTTAAAAGGGACAGCAGGCATCCGCCCGTGAGAAGCGCGCGTATTCTGATTCCGTTCATGGCAGGTTCCTCGTTCCCACAGCGGCGCGTAATTGTTCGAGCGACACCATCCAGGCGGCCAGCGCCTGGCGATAAGCGAGCTGGTTGGCGCGATAGCTTCGTTCCGCATCGAGAAAATCGAGCAGCGGCGCCGCGCCGTGCTGATAAGCGTATTCGGAGATGTCGCGCGATTGCGTGGTCTGATCCAGATACCCGGAGCGGTAGAGGCTGACGATCTCGTCGTTCGTCTTCAGGCCTTCCCATGCGTTGACGACATCGGACGTGACTTGCTCGGCTGCCTCGCGGTAAAGTTCGTCTGACTGTGTGACCGCCGCCTGCCTGTGGGCAATCTCGCCCTGATTGCGGTCGAACAGCGGGATATCCATGTTGAAGAAGGCCGCCGCCGAGTTTTCGGCGCCCACGTGCGAATAGTTGAAGCTGATGCCGAGGTCCTTCTTGCTGTTGGCTCTCGCCAGCGCCACCTGGCTGTGGGCGGCGATGACGCTCTGGCGCGCCGCCGTCAGATCCGGGCGGGACTGCATGGCGAGCGAGCGAAGTTCATCCTCCGTGCTGGTGACCGGTTTGTAATCGAGCGTGCCCTCCACGTCATAGTTCTCCGGGACGGATTCGAAACCAAGAAGCTGGCGAAGCGCGGCGAGCGCCTGGACGCGGGAAAGCTTCGCGGCGGAAACATCCTGCTGGAACTGGAGGAGCTGCAGCCTGATTTTGATCAGGTCGCCCTCGCTCATATCGCCGGCGCGGACGCGGGCTTCGCTGATATCGATGGTTTGCTGATAGCTCTTCAGGTCCTGCTGGGCAAGATCGAGCATGGATTCCGCGAGCTGCGCCGCGATGAACTGCTGGGCGACGTTGAATGACAGCGTGCGCTCGTTATCGAGCACCTGGGAGCGCGTGACCGCCGTCTGATCCTTGGCGGCCTGCAGCCGGTTCTGGCGCTTTTTGCCCCGCTCGAGTGTATAGCCGACGCCGAGATCGAACTGCGCCGTGGTGTTGAAGTAGTCCGCGGAGCCGAGCTGAGAAAGGTTGAAAAACGGGATGAACTGGGAATCCCAGGCGAGAGACGGATTGGGCCGCAGGTTGGCTGTCACTTCATCGGCGAGGCTCTGGCTGATTGTGGTACGGGCGGCCTTCAACGAATGGTTATGCTTCGCAGCCAGCTCCAGAGCCTGATCGAGCGTGATCTTCACCGGCGGCGGCGATGGCTGCTGGGCATAGGCCATCGCGCCCGTCAGCACCAGAATGCAAATAAAACGATTGATTTCCACGGTTTTCCTCTTTCCTGACCGCCCGAAAGGACTGAAATGGGCGGTTGCGGGCACGAAGAACCGGTTTGCCAGAGCACGAACACGCGCGCGGAAACCTGCTCAACATCCTGTAACGCTGCCTGCAACCTGGGGGATTACAGAAGGGAAGGTGGACCGCGGGTGAGAGTGGAGCGTACGGTGCGGGATTCGACATCCGGCGCGGCAGTCAGAGGCGCTTCAAAGCTCTGCGCTTCGGGTGCGTGGATGACGTGGATGACCGCGACCTCGCTCGCCGTCATGTGAGCCGTGCAGCAGACGCTGCACTGATCGGCCGGCTGGTTCAGATGGTGCGAATGGGCCGCCGAAAGAGACGCCGCGGACACGCAGAGCATGGCCGTGAGCGCCAGGAAAACGGCGACAATCCGCATTTTGCGGGGCATCCGCATCTGAAATGAAGATATCACTGCCTGGGCGGCGGCTGGCTGGTAGCCGGCTGCTCTTTGGTTTTATCGTCCGGGAGCGGATGATCGTCACTCGTGTCGAATGTGATGCTGGTTCCCGCCGAGTATTTGTGGTATTGCCGCCATTCGATCTGGTTCTGAAAGCCGACATGGCCGTCGCGCATGGTGACTTCGGAATGAAGAGGGAGCAGGAAGCTCTCGTCGCCGATCTTCTGAGTGTCGTAATCAACGAGCTGATTGACGTCCTGAAGCGGGTAGTCCGGCGGAATATCCGGGATTACGGTGATTCGCAGCGGGATGTTATCACCTCGCTCGACATAGAGGAGCCCATGAAAACCGGCGGTAATCGTCTGCTCTTTCTCGGCCGAGATGGTTTCGTGCGAATACTTCTGCTCCACCCGGTATTGATAGACGTGGGTCAGATTGCCGCGAATATTTCCCCACCGCGTCCACTGGAACTGGGTATGGGTAGCGGGGTCGAAGATCTCGGCGAGAACGCTCGCCCATTCGCCGCGGGAAATCGAACCGCCGACCGATTCCCAGGTCTTGCCAACCGTAGCAGTGTCATTCCGCTGGAGCAGTTCGTAGTTCTCTTTGTGGTCGAAGAAGGTGAGCTTCTCAAGCAGGCGATCGTACGGACTCCACGACCCTCCCGTGCCGGGCTGATAGTGTGGATCGACCGAACGCCGCGTCACCTCCATACAAACAAAATCCGGCAGCGCTTTGACGTAATCGCGCGAGAATGACGTCACCTCATCGAGCGCCTTCTTCTTTTCCGCGTCCGAAGGCTCCGGGGGCCCGGTCGGAGTCGGCGCCGTCATCACGATCTTTGAGGGCGCGGGCTTCAGCGATTCCGTCTGGTTCACCATCTGCACCAGCACGGCCACCGTCTTCGGCCCGGCGCCGTCTGACTGGAGCTCTTCCACTACCTGCGGGGTCAAGCGTTCGGAAAGTTTGGTCGACTCGAGGAACTTTGCAACATCTTTATCAGAGTTTTTCTGCTCAACGGACGACTTGACGAACTCGATGAGCCGCTCCACGGTGAGTGTTTGCTGCGCCTGGGCGCTCAGACCCCATAGAATCAGCGCGACCGCGCACACGGAGACGCGAAGCGATGTGAACCGCATAGTCTTATTGTCGCACCGGAAAAGAGATTGGTTTCAACAGAATGTCGCCGGAAGTTCCACCTCCGCCATTTGGACTTTTGCCTTGCCGCCGCGCGCGTTCACCCCAAATCCGGTGGTTTTACCTCTGATGATGTCGAAGATGAGCGTGTCCATCCGGCGCCGTGCCGGGGTATTCGATCGCGGAAGCGGTGACGGGCGAGGAACCTGCTTGCCTCCGTCGATGAGGCCCGTGGAAACCTGGCCCGCGCCGAACAACGATATTGGGAGTCTGCATCGCGCGCGGATCAGGCGGGAACGGCGTACCAGCCGCCGCCTGATCGATCTGGGCGAGTATTACCACCGCCGCGGCCGAAGGGCGGTTGCCGGGCAAACGCTCGAAAAAGCCATCGATCTCGCGCGGCAGTTGACGGCTGTAGTTCCCGATCTGCTGCCGAAGGCGCTGATCCGCCTTGCATCGCTTTTTGCCGATTCCGCGCGTCCGGAACGCGGACGCGCGCCGCTGGCTGTGGCTCGGCAAAGTGGAGCTTGCCTGCGGTCACCCGCAGGACGTGGAGCCGCACTTGCGCGAGGCGGTCTCATTTGCCGGGACGACGTTGGGCGAGGATCACCCCGCGACCGCCGCTTATCAAACGAATCTGGCGATGGCGCTGATCGCGGAACGGCAGTTCGGCCGCGACCGTTTGTTGATGCGGCTCGCGCAATCCGTGCTGGCAGCGGCGAAGGTGACGCTGGCCTCTGTATATATTCGGTTACGCGATTTGCGGGCCGCGAACAGCGGGGAGGCGCTCTGTCGGGAAGCGGCGGCGATCTACGCAGGCGCCAACGCGCCGGTGCTGCGTGCGCTGGCCGGCGCGAACAGGTGGGCGGCTCAAAGCAGGAAATCCGCCAACTGTAGCAGCAGGTGCGCCAGGTCTCCCGGCCGGCAAACGGCTCGGCGAATCGCGTGGTCCCAGGGGTACTTGATTAACCAAAGTGAAGTCTTCCAAACAACTTCGCGCTTTCCTGTGCGGCCCGCAACACTTAAGATGGAATATGCGCCGCATCCTGCCAGTGCGGAAACGCTGGCGCGATCGAGGGTCATATTGACAACGAACGGT
>Ga0134125_10005357_pt1 | contig 14595 bp, 13 predicted proteins | sample KB31751_FD_96464 | JGI IMG/M metagenome (GOLD analysis project Ga0134125, IMG submission 96464) | Terrestrial soil microbial communities with excess Nitrogen fertilizer from Kellogg Biological Station, Michigan, USA - KB3-175-1 | ecosystem: Environmental > Terrestrial > Soil > Unclassified ... | reverse complement strand
TTCTATAATTTTTGCTACATTGGTCATATAGAAACTAGGAATAATCTTTCTAATATATAAGTACATTCATTTTGAGTTAGTTTCTCTTTTACCTTCAAATTATATAATAATAGCGAAACTGGATCTGAACAAGGAATTATAAATAATATGAATTATGGTTAAAGTTATTTTGAAACTGCCATCTAAAAAAATATCTATTTGCAAATATATAGGCATTATCAAATCAAATTATAATGGTCTTTTATAGTCGGGTTAATGATGACGTTCCAATACATCTCTGTCCCAGTTTGAAAGGGTTGCAGCCGCTTCATATGTACTTTGTAAAAATGCCATCAAGACCTTGTCTGGATCTTTTGATTTTCTAACAAATTCATACGGTAAAATAAACTCACTCATCCCTGTATGATAAAAAGCTTCAGATGGTTGAATATGAAAATCTCTAAAACCGTTGGGTTCAGGATATGCATATGAATAGAAAACTGGTCCCTCAGTAATTCCAATTCCTCCTGGCCAAAAACCGCAACTACTTACTTCGTGTGTATATGCTTCAACGGCAACAAATCTCGCCATGTTAGGTGATCCTGAATGACTAGGAGCAGATCGTCCAGAAAAACGTGTTACTGCCAGATCAAAAGCTCCCCAGAAAAAATGAACTGGGCTTGCTTTACCAATAAAATAAGAACGAAACTCTTTAAACACTTTATTTACTTGAATTAAAATTTGCCATAGTCGATGTACATATTTAGGATCATAGGATGCATGCTTATGGTCTTCTTCAAAAGGAGTTCTATCTTGTATTTCAACTGGAGTTGTCCACAATGGAATGTATATATCAAGATCTCCTAAGATAGACATCACTTCATGATAAAAATCCGCCACAGATTTAGGACATAGAACAATTGTCTTTGTATCTCCCTCCGAGGTCTGGATTATAAGCATGTTCTTAATGAAATCAAAATCTATCTGAAGTTGTATATTTTCATATGGCATTGTTGAAGTTGTAAGCCCACGCGGACTAATGTATAAGGTAGTGTTCCACCAGTGGTTTACCATAGGCTCAAGGGCAAGGCGAATTTTGCCAACTATTTGAATCCACCTATGCAAAGTATCATATGTATCCTTCCATTCCATCAATGGCAATTGTGGCCATGAATTTTTATTTATTGACATGTATGATCATATACATCATATATCAATAACTGTTATTATGGAATTTAAAAATTTTTACCTAGGTAAGTAGTGGATTATCATATATCATTGCGCATGTTCAGGATGTCTATCGTTGTTGGAATATTTAGCAAAAGGGGATGATTTGAATTTATTATTTACTTATCTAAATATTTCTTTAACTGAAACTATTTATAATAAATTTGTAATGTATAAAAAATTGTAGACGATACCAAATTTCATTGATTTATAATAGCAATAATTACAACAACCGTTGAATCAGAATCGTTTTGCTTGTAGTAGTATTATTCAACAATATCAAATATAAATCGGATTATATAAAAAATACAGTTTTAAATATCAATTATGCTTACTATACCCTTTCGTATGATCTTGATAAAGTGATACTTATCATATATATAATGATTAGAAGAAAAAAATTAAGTATACTTGAATTGGACAACAATATATCTAAAGGTAATTGAAAATTGTTTGGTGAAAAATTTAGTTTAAAAAGGACTTTTTCAGAAAGTTTTAACCCTTTGTGTGTTGGAAATCCTGGACCTCCAAAGTTATATGGAACGTGTAAAGTAGTACAATTAACGGGAGATACTGACCGAGAGATTGGCAAAAAAACACCTAATCAGACAGCCCAAAGATTTGGGGTCTACGGTACTGATTTGGGAATTTCTTTTAATTATGATGGAAAACTCTATTTTCTTTTTGGTGATACTACTCGTAGAGGTCCTTCGCAGGGACTTCCAAAATCTGCTCTTCCTGGAACTCATTTTAATGAAATTGAAACCGATTATGATGCAATAGCTTGTACAACAACTGATCGTGCATATAATGGTATTTTTCTCGTATTCAATTCAACACCGCCGATTGTTGAAGATATATCCCAACTTACTGCAGAGACTCCAATTGAAGGTTTTAGTATTGGTCATGATATGTATGTTTTCTTTGCTACTGACATGGATCATACCAAGCGAATACTGCCTACGCGCACCGTCTTGACAAAATCAACTGATGGAGGATATAAATTTGGAAACTCTTTATATACATTATCTACAGACAGATTCATTCACGTTTCAGTTCAAATAGTGGATAATGATAAAATTGATGGTTTACCAAAATCTACTGGCAAAGGACTGCTTTTATGGGGGACAGGAAAATATCGTGAAAGCGATGTATATCTTGCTTTTATGCCGTTGAATGAAATTACAAACAGATCTTCTATTAGTTTCTTTACGGGATTTGAAAAGGATTCTAATAAGCCATCGTGGAACTCGGATGAATCTTTAGCCAAACCTTTATTTTCTGCTAATTGCGTTGGCGAAATCTCAATTAGGTGGAATTATTATCTTGAAAAGTGGATTATGTTGTATAATTGTGATTTATGCAACACTAGTGGAGTTATTGTTCGTTTAGCTGATAAACCATGGGGCCCATGGTCCAATTCCAAAATAGTTTTTGATCCCGAAGATGGTTACAGGCGATTTATACATGTACAAGGTCAAGATAGTCTGGTAGATAAGGATAGAGACGATAAAACAAATCCTTATGATTTAGGCTATCCTTATGGACCTTACCAAATCACTCCGTATACAACGGGAATTAAGTATCGATATACAAAAATATATTTTACTTTATCAGTTTGGAATCCCTATCAAGTACTGCAGATGTCTGCCATTATTCTCAGCGAAAAGGAGGAAATGGATCCTTTACCATACGCTAAGGATGTATTTGATAGAAATGATAGAAAATATGCTTATATTTCTGTACTGCTATCGCATCTTGCAAATACAAAAAAATTAGTATTTAAAAATACTTTTGGTAATAGTTCCTTTATTGCCGATCACATCGAATGGGCTCAGTTTCATACTCATTTAGAATTAAGAAATACTTTAAAAGAAAAGATTTCACAATTTTTTAGTATCTTGACAGTTGATACTGAGATATCTGATGCATATGTTGCTATTAATTCAGCTCTAGGTCGTTTAGCATATGATTATACTCTTTTTAATAATGTTGTAAATATAGATGTATACAAAAAATGGGCCTTGACAACTGCTCATAGTGGTAATAGAAAATGGCTTATAGAAGAATTAAATAAAATTATTGATAATTCCCAATTTTTACCTGATCATGATCATATTTGTTATGCATATGGTACTCAGGATTCAAATGAATTTAAATATGCAAGAATAAGTTTGCTTGAAACCAAAATAGCATCTTCTGCCAAATTCATGTGGAATTTGAAGCATCAGAGCATGTCCAATTGCACTTATTATCTTACATGGGCCAGGTTCAGAGACGTTAATGAGCTAAGAAATGATCTAATCGATAAATTTAAACAAATGGTATACAAATTAGAATCTAATACTTATATTGCTCTTGCGTTTTCAGAAATAATTCAAATAATAAGTATTTTATCTAATAAAAAGGAAGATAATGAGTTTAAATCCCGTAAGTATGAATGGGCTTTATCTATGATTAATTCTAATAGGAAAGAGGATGTTGTAGAAGAAATGTCAAAATGCGTCGTAGATGATAGTTTTCTTATTCCAATTCCAACAAACAATATTTCAGCATAGTTTTTCTATTTTATTAAAATAAATCCATTATTTTGGCGTTGGTTTCACTTTTTTTGTTTACATTTAAATCAATCTAAAAAGAGGACAATAGGTTTCTTATTACATAAAGTTATGTTACCCTATTTTTAAGATGGTTTTACAGATTTTTATCTAATTTTATTTATTTTATATAATTAAAGTTATGAATTCTATTTACATCTTTTAAAGATTTGACAGTATGGTATATGTATTAAAAGTATCATTGTTTATAATCAATAGGTTATAACATGGACTATTTTTACAAAAATGCTAATAAATTATTTAATGAAAATGATTATAAAAGTCAAGAAAATATATCCACTGAATTTTCCAAAAGAAATTTTCTCTATACAAAAACAATAGCTAATGACAAGAATAACAATAAAGATGATAATAACATTGAAGATGAAGATAAAGCTGATATCAATACTGAAGAGAGTGAAAATGTAAAAGAAATTCAGCAATATCAACAATATCAAGAAAGTCAACAAAATCAACAACCTTGGTCGGATTCTTCAGATATTCGTATAGTTGATTCTGATGAATTACCTGATCCTCATCCTATTACAGATACAGAGGTTTGTTCTAAATGTGGTAACAATCAAGCCCGCTGGTGGATTGTACAAACCGACTCGGCCGATGAACCAAGCACACAATTTTTCCGTTGTACAAAATGCAATCATACATGGAGAACCACAAGATCGTCTTGATGTCTACTCTAATATTTTTTGTTAACATTTTTTTATTATTGTAATATTTATAGTATGATTTGTCCTAGATTCTTTGAAAATAATTTTTTATATATTTTTACAGTAGTATTACTGAATATATATAAAAATTTATCAATTATCAATAAGTTTCAATTATAATTTTATTTGAAGCAAAGGTGATTTATATTGATAATAATTCTTTTTTAAATTATGGTTTTGTTCTTTTACATATAGATACAATAAGCAAGAGTGGAAATAGTAGTCGTATAGTTTATCAAATAATAAAAAAATAAAGATACCATATATTTTAATTTTTTTAGTTTATCTTTATCTTTTTTTATATATTTTCTTATTTTATTGCTTTGATTCATCGCCAACTTTGGTCATACCGCGCTTTCGGTATTCTTCATTTGCTTGTTGGCTTTCTGTACCTGTTTGACCTTGTTCTGTAATTGTTTGATCATTTGGATCTCTTTTTACTGCTGTTGGTTCTCCTGCATTAATTTTTGCTGGAGTCATTGCTTCTTTGTCTTCGAATTCTTTTAGTGGATCACTTTTTCTATTTGTATTTGTTCCTGCTGCACCCTCTTCATATTCTCTATCACTATTATTTTCATTTGAGTAAGTCATTTGGATATTGATGATTAACAAATTATTTAACTATATTATATTTTGCTACTAAAATACGTCATTATTTATCTGTCAATAACTCTAATGTTTAAAAGTTGTTCTAATTTAAATATTTGTTTTGAGATCAGATGCTCATCTATAATCATTATATCCGTATTTTGCAATTCTTTAACAAATTCTTCTATTTCTTGTGCTTTACCTGTTCCCATACCATATTTTATATGATTTAAGTATTTTTGTGCAAAAACCTTGATGATTCCATAATCTAAATAGAATTTACAATCTCTTGGCTTCATTTATAGTAAAATTGTCAGGATAAGTCTAAAATTTTTTAGTATTATTATTAATATGTTAATCCATTTACTTTTGTTGATATCTGTTAGTTGAATCTTTTAATGCTTTTTTTAAACAAATTTGTTTTGATAGTTGACATATTCATGATATGTTAATTTTTTGATTTTATAGTTGTTTTCTATTTCTTTATCTGTGTTATTTTCATTTAATATTATTATATATTTCCTATTAATTGATATATATTTAGACATCATTTATTATTTATTATCCTAATCATCATTACTGTAACATTGTTATTAAAGTTGATTTCTGTATTTATACTTAAGTGATAAATTGTATTTTTGTTTAATATCCATTTATTAATAATGGCTTCTTTAACATTTGCAAAAAATAAGAATGTACTTTAATTTATACTGTAGAGGAATTTGGTGGCCTTGAGGGACTTTTGATCCGCGTTGATTGCCTTGTCCTTCTTTGAAAGATTTTCAATGGATTTTAATACTATTGTGACTATATTATATTTGGTATTATGAATAAAACTTCAGAAACAATTGATCCCATTATTAATGAATCTGATGTAGAAAAAGAGGAGTCTTTTCGTAAAAGATATTCTCAAGAATTAAAAAGTAAAAGACAGCAAATAGGTGGTAAAGACCAGGGTTATAATGAACTAGAAGATGAAAGAAGAAAGGTTAGACAGCAAATGATGAGAACCCCTGGTCGAAGAGGCGAAATCATAAAAGAAGAGGAGATAAATAAAGAGATTGGCGAACGTTATAGTAACTCATAGATGTTAATGGTTGTGGCAATTTATATTCAAATAATGATAGAGAATCTATTATTATAAAATACTTTATAATTATTACCTTTTTTAATAAAATGTTAATCTACTATACCATCAAAGACTAATAAAAATTATGTTACCTTTTAAATAAACCTCTTTTGTTTGCCTTATAAAGATCGATCATAAATAGTTTTTGCTCTATAAAATATATCAAGTCAATGATGAAACATGTTACTAAAATTCAATATTTATTTAAGTATTTTTATAAAATATGGTATTACTATCTCTCTTAACAAAAACCTACGGCTTTCTGGTACTTTTGCTTTTATTATCAGTCTCTTGGTTGCATATATATTGGCTATATTTTCTACAAGCAATTTTGCAAATTTGCTTTAACCGTAATAACAGGATTTATTGTTTCTACTACGCTTTTTGACATTTCTTTCATCCTGATAATAAAAAGAAATATATAAAGAAATTGACAGGCAAATTGAACTTTAACATTTTAAAATAAACATTAATTAAAATGGTAGTATTAACTAATTCTGCATTTGACATTATAAATGATTTATCCCGATTCTTTATTTTGTTTGGCTTGAAAATTCAACATCCTTCTACATATAAGCTGCTTTAATATCTTCTATTATTTTTCATCTTTTTCTTATGTGACTAGAAATCTAATTAAAAAATAAGTTAATATAATTGATTCGACAAAGAAAAAGATATTTTAATTGTATATACTATTATTATATTCTTTTCAGGGATCTCAAAATTTGTAAAAATTGCTAAAAAGAAAGATAAATACTTTGCCTATTTTTTATTTATGTTATAATGGTTTTTGGAATATTTAATTCTGCTAGCATATTTAAAAATCATATTTCTGGTTCAACTTTGGAAGAGAAAGCCTTAAATTTATTTAAAGAAGTCTATTCGTATGATGACCTTAAAATAAATCTTTATAGAGCCATTGAATCTGAGCATAATGTTAATGTTCTTTTAATTGGTCCTCCTGCTACCTCCAAAACATTATTTATTAGATGTCTATATGAGAATTTAAAAAATTGCATCTATATTGATGTTGCAAATGCAAGTGGTCGTGGTATAATGGATAATCTGTCGAGCAATAGAAATACAAAATATATTTTGCTTGATGAAGTTGATAAATTAAAGAAAAATGAACAATCTGTTTTATTTAATTTATTAGAAACAGGGGAAATCAATGTAAATTTAAAATCAGAAAAGATAAAATTTAAGATGAATAATCCAATTGTATTTGGAACTTCTAATAGTAAAGAAAGATTAACCAAACCTTTGTTTTCAAGATTTCAATCATATTTTCTTCCAGAATATACAGATGAGGAATTTATTCTTGTTTCGGAAAATTTATTACTATCTAAATTCCATTTTTCATCCTTTGTATCGGATATGATTGCTCAAAGACTCTTATCTTATGGATCTAAAGATATTCGTAAAGTTCTACAAATTGCTAAATTAATTAAACCAACAGATGGACAAAAAGAGGTTGTATCAATAATTGATACCTTTTTAAAATATCAAAGTGAAAAAGAAACTGAATTCAACTATTAATGATTCTTTTAGGAAATAAAATACTTGTATACCAAAACAACAACAAATTTTATTGTATGTTTTATTTTATAATGAAAATTACTTTTTTATTATAAATCTGATTTGATATACTGCTTCTTTTTTTGTGTTAATGTTATAGAAATTGTGGTTTCTGCTGCAAATGTTTTTGTTGATTATTTTTTGCAGACATATTGTATTGATTTTATATGTTCTTCTCTAATTTGAATTTAATAAAATCTTGACAAATTAATTTTAGATATTAAAGATCGATGTTGGTCTTTTACCAATTATATAATTTTCTATACTCGTAATAAAGTGTATAGATAAGGTGTTGTGAAACTTTAAACTCTATTATTGAGAAAAGAGACTAGCCTAGGTTGTTTTATCTTATGATTGAGGCTCTTTGTCTTCTTCTTCTTCTTCTTTAAATCTATCAGCTAACTTCCAACCTAATTTAATTAGGTAAGGTGAAAGAAATGTAGATATTATCGTTATTGTACCTATTATTGGTAAAACAAAAGGACTTACAACTCCAATATCTATTCCACCTTTTGCTACTATTAGTGACATCTCTCCGCCTCTTGATGATGAAAGGCTTATTCCACTTTGAAATGCAGTCTTTTTACTAAATCCTTGGGACCTTGAGCTGAGAAATACTATGGCTAATTTTGCTAGCGATGTAATACCAACTAAAACCAATGATGGAATAATAAATACCGGTATCAAGTTAATATCCAATAATGCACCTACCGATACGAAAAAGATGGCAACGAACATGTCCCTTATAGGAGTTGTAAGAATACTCGTAACTGCATGAGATTTTGATTCGGCTATTAAAACACCTGCAAAAAATGCTCCTACAGCTACTGATATTCCTAATATATTTGAAACATAGGCAAATCCAAAAGCAAGACCTAAAACAGCAACAACTAAAACATCACTTTGATTGGTTTTTGCTACAAAATCGACAAGCCGAGGTATCGTTTTTGAACCTATTATTAATACAGCCGCAATAAAAGCTACTGTTAGGACTATCGGAATTATTATTTCCTGTAGTGATATAGTTCCAGATACGCTTGTTGATTGTAAAATAGCGAATATTGATAATATTACAACATCTTCAATTATCAAAACACCCAACGTAAGATAAGACGATTCTTCTCTTAACACCTTTAGTTCTTCTAATACCTTCATTATTATTACTGTACTAGATACCGATAGCGCTACTGCAATGAAGAGACTATTGTAAAATGAAAATCCAAGTGCCTGTCCCCCAAAATATCCCACTATTAGTGTTCCTATTTGTTCAACAACTGTTATTATAGTTGCTTTCTTGCCTATATTCCTTAACTTTTGAATCGGAAATTCCATTCCAACTGTAAATAACAATAAAATAATTCCAATTTCTGAAAATAAATTTAAAACATCTGTATTGCTTATAAGGTTAAATGGTGGAGTATGAGGGCCAATGATTATGCCTGCTGCTATGTACCCGAGAATAAGTGGCTGTTTTAATTTCCAAGAAATTATAGTCATAATTGCAGCTACTATCATTATTATAGCAAAATCTTGTAAAATGTTGACAATCTCTATAGCCACAATAAAAATTCATGATAACAATATATAAATAATTGTAAAAGTTGATAATATTCTTTTTAAAATAGAAATTTGATAATTTAAATAATAAAATATAAAAAAACTGAGTTATTTTTATTGAATAAATTCTTTTTATTTTTTTCTTCCTAATTTTTTTGACTTATCGATGTTGAATTTTTCTTCTTATGATATCGAAAATTTTAATGATGCAAATCAATTTCGTAGTATACATTTTATTTTTATATGTGTTTTTACAAATGATATTTGAAAATACAATCTTTAAATGCAAATATTCATATTTATATTAGATGGCTTTAAAAAAAATTGTTTCTTTAAATGTTAGGTTATATACGTCAGTCGCAACAATGATACTTGTGTTTAGTAATTTAATTTTTGTTTTGCCTTTAAATAATATTAATGGTCAACATGTAGATAAATATGTAAATAATGATAATACTAATAATGCTTTAGGCAATACCAGCATTATAACTTCTTCAAATCAAACTCAAGAGGCAAAAATGCATCCGTGCTTGAATATGATGAATCCAGGAATGATGACAGAATATGCATATAATACTGTTAATGGTTCTATAAAGTTGGGAACAAACTTAAACAGTTCTCTTTCTCAGATAAAAATTAGTCTAAGTCAAGCTGCAACTATGGCCGAGCAAGAAATAGACAATAATTCTCATGCTGTTGAGGCATACCTTTGTAATGCGAATGGATACTTGATTTATATGGTATGGTTAAGAAATTCAAATAATGGCAGTACTACTGATGTACTTGTAGATCCTGCCAATGGAAAAACTTTATTAAAAAATAGTAATTTATTTCCGCCATTATCATTATCACAGCAACAGCAATCACAATCATCTATGAATATGATACATGATATACTTGGCATGAAACATTAAATATTTAAGATTCGATTACTTGTCAAATTAAAAAATTCTTCTTTTTAATCTCTGCTTTAGGTTTGTAATTAGTTAATTTTTCCGTTAATTTCCTTCGTTATCAAATTTTTTTGTCAATCGTTATATTTACTAGTAACATTGTGTGATATGTATTATGTTTTTAATTTGATTTTAATAATACATAAAACGCTATAGTTATGTTTTTAAAAAAAGAAAAATCGTTACTAATATAATTACCGCTTTTCATTTATTGTGCAGTATGCCTATATATTATAAAATTTATCATTTTTTATATCTGTATACATATAATTCTCACTTTTAAAAACTGCATTTTCAAACACTCTTATGATAATGGATATTTTCTAAAAAGAAGAATCATATAATTTATGCAATTTACACACTAAATAAATATCTAGTTACTAACTCAAAGGATTTAATGCAACATCTCTTCAAATATTCTTTCCAATCCAATATCCAATTTGAGGTCTCTTATTTACACACTCAATATTTTCTAAGCGAATTATTCCGACGAACACTGAATTATCTGTATTCATCTTTAGTTAAATTACAAAAATCAATGTTTTTTTGCTTTGATTCTTCAATGAATATATCTAATATTTTTTTGCTTCATATATTTTATATAGGTTGGTTTGGGTATCTCTACTTTAAGATAAGTAGATAATACTTCTTGAGTTAATAATATTGAAATATTTTTTGTACTTTATTTTTTAGTTATCTTAGTAATACTGTTTTACCATTTTGGATAGGAATTAAGTAGTAGTGTCCTTCTTCTGTAGACATGTATATTATATCATACATATGTGGTCTCTTTTTGTATATCTTTTGCTTAATATTAGATTAATTATATATAGTGATTATGCTCTTAAGCAACTTTTTTATTGTTTTATCTTTGCCTTTTCAGAAATATTGTACATGATAATACAGAAGGATCCTGATGCCATTAAAATTTAATGTTTAATTTAAAAAATTATTCTTGGAAAACTTTAAAAAGTCCACTAATTCATGGTCAAAAAAATAGTTAATTAAATGTATCCAATGCTTTTTATTTTTTAACAATAAAAAATAGATATTATTTTTTTTCCTTTATTTATTCGTGACCTTGTGGTAATGGAGCTATTGCGTTAACCCCTACTCCAACTGTACTAGTTGGTGGAAAAACAATATCGTTTGTAGAGTTATTTTTTATTGCAACATCGGTTATAGTATTGTTAGTACTGGAAACTAAATCTACATGATACAAGCATAGTTTTCCTGGACTAGATAATTGAGATACAAATTCTGCTTCACTTGATTTAAAGTTTGGAGCTTGGCCTGTCAATAAATCAACTTGGGATTGACCATTGGCATTACAGGGGACTTTTGCAACAAAGTGACCATCTACTATCTTAAAAGGAGTAGAATCATAAAGCTCTATAAAATCGCCTTTAGGTAATGTTTTACCGTCTAACAATAAAGTTGTAGAGTCTCTTGTTACCGTTGTAACTGTTTGTTGTTGTTCTCCAGATGATGGTGCTGCTGTCATTGATTCCATAGAGTTATTTGTTGTTGCAGTGTTGGTAGGAAGAATAGCAGCGTTATTGGTTGTAGAGTTTGTTGTTTGTCCATAAATATTCTCTTTAATTGAAAAGATGCTAAAAACAAGTACGAATGCTACGAAAATTGATTACTTTGCACTAGTGTATTTATTCATATTAATGTTACATTAAAAATTTATTGTTTATGTAGTTTATTGTACATTCGTCGAATTGTCAAGATAATAACGATATTTATAAAAAAATAATCTTATCTTGTTGTTTATATAATATTTTTATTGTAGTTTGCAATGAGTTTTTTTTATTTTATAACAGTCTCAGCAATAAAAAAAGAATTATGTATATTTATCTAAAAACGCCAATGTTTTCTCCCATGCATCTGCAGTTTCTTTTGCACCATAATTGGGGTTTGAAGGATTTGCAAATGCATGACCAACACCAGGATAAATATAGATTTCATTTGTTATTCCAGTTTCATTTAGAGCTTTTTGAAATTGTTTTACTGTTTCAACTGGAATTGCCATGTCTTTGTTGCCAAAAATCCCTAATACTGGCCATTTTATTGTAGAAAGAGATTTGGTGTTATTTGTTAATGGAACGCCATAATATATTACTGTACCTGCAAGAGGATGATCTTGGCTGTTTAGAGCAAGTTGTAAAGATTGACCTCCACCAAAACACCAACCTAATGATACTATTTTTGATGAATTAACATTGTCAAGCGAACCAAGATACTTTACTGCTGACTTCATATTTTCAATAGCAATATTCGGATTTTGTCTGATCTTTGATGTTAATTCGCTAGACCGTTTTTGATCTGTTGTTGTTTCTCCGTTAAAAAGGTCAACAGCAAGGACAACATAACCATGTTTTGCAAGAAGGTTTGCAGAACTTTTGATATAGTCATTTAAACCCTTGTTCTCATGAATCATGACTACTGCAGGAAGCTTTTCTTTTTGATTTGTAGAGGATGGAAATGCTAAATATCCTGTAACATTACCAAAGTAATTAACACTTTTATTTTCTATATGTTGAGCATTTGTATTAAAAGAGCTATTATTATTATTGCCATTGCCAAAACTTACTAAAGTCATTGCCGATAAACCGGTTGTTTGTTGAGCAAAAACATCCGCTACAATTGATTGTGATTGTTGTTGTGAACTCATTGAAAAGCCAAAAAAAGCTAGTACTAAAAGTGATATTGAAAATATTATCGCTAATTTTTTCTTCATTGGAAATGATCATCTCTGATGACTTTTATATATTCTGCAAAATGTTTGAGAATTTATTATTTATTTATCTTTTTATTTATTATTATTCATAAACAGAAGAGTGGTTTCTTTGCGATGGTTTTGTAAACTTTAAGGCCTTGGAAGAAGATTGTCTTGATGATATATTTTTTTATATTCTTTGTATTATGGCGATTTTCGCCATGTCTCTTATTTAAATTTTCTCTCTGAGAATGTAATGACCATGAATTAAATCTGTTATCTTCTAAAAATGTATAATTGTTGTCGATTTCCTTTTCTTTTCTTATTCTTATTTTTGATTCTTTTTTCATATTTTTCCCTTTTTTTAATATATCTGTATAAAGAAATTTCCTTGGTCAAACATTTTTGTTGCTTATTATAATTGAGTTTATCGATAAACCTACTTAAGTTCGGTAATTATAACAAAATATATTTGAAAAAAAATGATGAAAGAAAATTTAGTATATATTTAATTTTATATTTTATCTATCTCTTTTAACTTGATTGTAAATTTAACTGATTAGAGAGAAATATATATATGATTTCTATATTTTTTGTTGATAGATATCAAAAAAAATAAGAAACTACTCTAAGATGAAATATATTGCTATAGATTACAAAAGCAACTTATATTTTTCTTATAAATTAAACGTTCTTTAATGCATTAGTTAATCAATACATTGTAAATATGAATTATTTTTTTGGTGAAAGCGTTCATTTACGATGTTCCCCTTATTAACATGCTGCCAAAATCAATATCAAATTTAATGAAAATCTAATCTAAAAATTCCTTTGGTATGAATATATCAGCATTTATTTTTTTATTTAGCATTATCTTAATTCTATGCTATTTGCAGGAACACTGTAAACCTGCTCTGACCATACTATTCTTTCAACCCCATCCATCTTTTTTGCTTCGGTAATTAAATCAAATAATTCAACAGCATCCTTATAAATAACATTTCCAAGTATATCTGAATTTCCAATATGCACTTCAATGGATATTATTCCTTTTAACTTTGATATGTTTTTTATTATCTTTTCAATATCTCCATTTGTAATATAAATATGCAATAATCCTTTTTTAAAACCAAACATTTCATAGTTTAATTCAGTTTTAGTTAATACTGCTTGCTCTGCTATCAATCTTTTAGTTCTTCTTTGAACTGTACTTAATGGAACTTTTATCTGGGTTGCAATTTGTTTATTGTTGTTTCCTCTCATCATTAAATGAATTATTTTAATATCTAAATCGTCTACTTGACCATTGAATTTCGTGTTAATTTTATGATTATTCACACCATTGATTATATTATTATAATACTTTTTATCCATATATGTGGGTATTCATTGTTATATTAGTTCTAAATATATGCTTTGTTGCATGATTCCCTATTTCTGAATGCATTTAGCTAACATCTATTAACAAATTGTATGAATTGGCCTGTCTACAACCAGTCTCTTGTTAGACGTGGCGAAATACTAATAGGGTTTG
>Ga0134125_10005356_pt1 | contig 14597 bp, 9 predicted proteins | sample KB31751_FD_96464 | JGI IMG/M metagenome (GOLD analysis project Ga0134125, IMG submission 96464) | Terrestrial soil microbial communities with excess Nitrogen fertilizer from Kellogg Biological Station, Michigan, USA - KB3-175-1 | ecosystem: Environmental > Terrestrial > Soil > Unclassified ... | reverse complement strand
CCGGGTGATGTGGTGGAAGTCGAGGTTGAAGGCGTCGGCACGCTGCGCAATCCGGTAGTCTGAGTCTTGCCCCGTTTTTGTGACGTTAGTCTGCCGGTCCCGCTCGACCAGGCGTTCACCTATTCTCTGCCGCTGACGCTGCAGCACCGTGTACAGGCGGGGGCGAGGGTGATGGTGCCGTTCGGCACGCGCAAGCTGACGGGCGTGGTGCTCGCGGTTCACGATACCAGGCCGGAGATTGCGGTGAAGGACGCGCTGCGGCTGGTCGATCCGGAGCCGGTGCTGGACGATGAACTGATCGCGCTCGGGCGCTGGATCTCCGGCTATTACTGCTCGCCGCTCGGCGAGGTGCTGCGGAGCATGCTGCCGCTGGCGTCGGAGATTCGCGCGGGCAAGGTGTACTCGCTGACCGATGCGGGACGCGATGCTTCGCGCCAGCTTTCGATCGGCGCGGCGGAAGACGACGCCTTCCACAAAGTGATGGCGATGCTGGCGATGCGGCCTCTCGCGGCCGCGAGCATCATCCGCAAGGTCCCGCTGGCGGATAAAGTGCTGAAGTCGCTCGAACGGAAAGGCTGGATCGCGGTGGAGCACACGCAGCGGGAACGCGATCCGCTGCGCGCGCCTTCGGCGAAACTCCGGATAGCTCTGAGCGGCGCGCAGTCCGAGGGCAGGTTTCCGAAGGCCGAGCGAGAGCTGCTGGCCTATCTTTCGCTGCATCCGGGGTCGCACAATCTGAGCGAAGTGGAGGAGCAGGTCCACAACGCCAGCACGGCGGCGCGATCGCTCGCGCGGAAGAAACTGGTGGAACTGGCGGAAGAGCCCATGCCGCTTGCCACCATGCCGCCGCGGGCTCCGCATGAATTGAATCCGGCGCAGCGGCGCGCGTTCGATCTGATTGAGGCGGGAATCGGCAGCGGAAAATTCTGTACGTTTCTGATCCACGGCGTGACGGGTTCCGGCAAGACGGAGATCTATCTCAATGCCATCGATGCGGCGCTGGCACAGGGGCGCAGCGCGTTGCTGCTGGTGCCGGAGATCGCACTCACGCCGGCCATGGCAGGCCAGTTTTACGCGCGCTTTGGCGATCGCGTGGCAATTCTGCACAGCGCCTTCACCGATGCCGAGCGCGCGCAGCAATGGCGGCGGATTCGCGCGGGCGGGGCGAGTGTGGTGGTGGGCACGCGCAGCGGCGTCTTCGCACCGGTGCGCAATCTCGGGCTGATCGTGGTGGACGAAGAGCACGACGGCAGTTACAAACAGGAAGAGAACCCGCGCTATAACGGCCGGGACGTGGCGATCGTACGCGCGCAGAAGGCCAATGCGTGCGTCGTCCTGGGTTCCGCGACGCCGAGTCTCGAAAGCCGCTTCAACGCCAGTCAGGGGAAGTACACGCTGCTGGAATTGCCGGATCGTGTCGCCGGCCGTCCCATGCCGAAAGTCCATGTCATCGATATGCGCGAGGAGTTTCTGGCCACGAGAAAGCATGCCACGTTTTCACGCGCGATGGTGGAGGCGATCGATGGCCGGCTGACGAATAACGAACAGGTGATTGTGCTGCTGAACCGGCGCGGGTTTTCGAGTCATGTAGCTTGCCGGTCGTGCGGAGCGCGCGTGGAGTGCGTGAACTGCGCGGTGACGCTCACTTATCATCGGCGGGACCGCCGCCTGCTTTGCCACTATTGCGGCTATGCGGAAAAAGTGCCGTCGGTCTGCGCGAAATGCGGCAGCGAGCATGTGCATTTTTTGGGGATTGGGTCCGAGCGCGTGGAGGACGAACTGCACGATGCGTTTCCCACCGCCCGTATTGCCAGGCTCGACCGCGACACGGTGACGGGCAAGCGGCAGTTCGAAGACATTCTGCAGAATTTCCGCGAGCGCAATTACGACATGCTGGTGGGCACGCAGATGATCGCCAAGGGACACGATATTCCGAACGTCACGCTGGTGGGAATCGTTTCCGCGGACGTCGGGCTCGGAATGCCGGACTTCCGTGCCGCGGAGCGCACGTTTCAACTGCTGACTCAGGTAGCGGGGCGCGCCGGGCGCGGCGAGTTGCCTGGCGAGGTTTATCTGCAGACGCTGAATCCGGAACATTACGCGGTGCAACTGGCCGCGCAGCAGGATTATCACGCGTTCTTTGAAAAGGAGCTTCAATTCCGGCGCTTCATGAAGTATCCGCCGTTCAGCGCGATGGCGAATATTCTGGTGCGGTCACCGAAACAGGAGGACGCGCTGCGGATGAGCACGGAGCTTGATCATCATCTGACGCCCGCGCCCGCCGAGATGAAGATCATGGGACCGGCGGAGGCGCCCGTGCCGCGGCTCAAGGCGGAATTCCGGTATCAGCTTCTGATTAAGTCGGCAAGCCGCAGGGAGCTCAACGCGTTGCTGAAACGCGCACAGGAATTTGCGCGGACGCGGAAATGGAACGCTACGGCGCTGGTGATTGACGTGGATCCGCTGACGCTGCTGTAGGGAACTGTTGGGTCGACCGGAGGTCCGGAGGACCGCCTCCCACAAAACGGTCAGTGGCGGATGCGGGACTGCATGCGTTTGGAGATCTTCTCCAGGTCCTGGAGCTTTTTCAGCATGCCCAGCGAGAGTACGTACTGATCGTCCTTATCGAGCTCGAGCTCAATCGATTTTGCCAGCGACGTCAGCTCGCGGGCATCTTTCACGTTTTGGTCGTATTCGCTCTTGAGGATCGCGTCGTTCTGCAGTTTTCCGTTCGGCAGGCGCTTCGGAGTGTCGTCATCGCCGTGGATGATTTCGGGCGTAAGGACTTGCGCCCTGAGCATGCCTGCGGCGAGAATGCCCAGCATTGCCCGCCTTCCTGATCTCCTCATACCGCTATCATAGATGAAAATGAAGGACGTTCATGTTGGTGTTGTGGGCCTCGGCAACGTAGGTTCCGGCACGGTCTCGATTCTCGCGGGCAATGCCGCGCAGATTTCCCAGAAGCTGGGTTTCAACCTGCGGGTTGCCGCGGTCTGCAGTCTCGACGCGCTCGAGAGGGAGCTGCCGGCCGGGCTGGGCAACGTCAAACGCACCACGGACTGGCGCGAGGTCGTCTCGAACCCCGACGTCCAGATTGTGGCGGAGCTGATCGGCGGAACGACGATTGCGCGCCAGATCATCGAGACCGCTATCGCCAACGGGAAGTCCGTCATTACGGCCAACAAGGAATTGATGGCGCTCGCGGGCGCCGAGATCTGGGATCAGGCCATCAAGGCCAATGTCAATCTCGCGATGGAGGCCAGCGTGGCGGGCGGCATTCCCATCCACACGGTGCTGCGTGAAGGCATTTCGGGCGACCGGATTGTGGCGATTGCCGGGATTCTGAACGGTACCAGCAATTACATCCTGACGGAGATGGAGCGGCGCGGCGAATCGTACGACACGATTCTGGCGGAAGCGCAGGCGCTCGGGTATGCGGAAGCGAATCCCAGCGCCGATGTGGATGGTTTCGACGCGCGTTCCAAGCTGGCGATCCTTTCGGCCCTGGCGTTCGGCGAGCGCATTACGCCGAGCGACATTTTCGTGGAAGGCATCCGGCGGATCACCGCACAGGACTTCGATTACGCGCATCAGCTCGGACACACCATCCGGCTGGTCTGTTCCGGACAACTGACCGAACGCGGCCTGGTACTCTCGGTGCGGCCCGCGCTGATCGATCAGAACACGATTCTGGCGGGCGTGAAGGGCGCGTACAACGCGATCTGGGTCAAGGGCCAGTATGGGTCGGATACTTTCTATTACGGCCGGGGCGCGGGCTCGAGTCCAACTGGCGTGGCTGTGGTGAGCGACATGATGCGGGTAGCCCGGGAAATCAACAGCGGCAGCCCGGAGCGCGTATCTCCGTTCGCGCACGAACGGCTGGGCGAATATGAACCGGTGTCGATTGCGCGGCAGCAGCGCCCCTACTATCTGCGCTTCCGGGTGGATGACCGGCCGGGAATCATCGCCGAGCTGGCGGGCATTCTGGCCTCAAAGAAGATCGGTCTCGAAGCCGTGCTGCAATTGCCCTGCGACACAAAAAATGACCTGCCCTTCGTCATCACCGTAGAGACGACGGAAGAACAGGCCATTCAGGATGCCGTTACGCAGATGAGCAAGCTCGATTTCCTGCGCGAGCCGCCGCTGGCGCTTCCGATGGAACCGCCGCTTTAGTGGTTGACGTTCTTCGGTTTGAAACCGCCCTTTGAGCGGTCATAAAACCAGATGGCGCCGAATACAAGCAGCAGGCATGCGGGAATGATCGCGACTTCCTTGAACGATAACTGAGCGGCGATCCCTTTGAAGTGATCGAGCTGGGGGCCGGCGGCCATGTTCTTGTAGGCTTCCGCGCCGCCTGCGAGGCGAGCCACTTCTTTGTCGACGATACCGCCCATCCACGGCAGAACGAAGTAAATCGACGCTGTACCGGCGGTTCCCATGAGCCCCATCAGCAGCGCGCCGCCACGGGGGAAGCGTTCCGATGCCGTGGCCAGCATGGTGGGCCACATGAAGCAGACGCCGCAGCCCCAGACGGTCGCGGCCAGCACGCCGGTCACCGGCGAGTCGGCGACAGAAAGCGAAAAGAGGCCGAGGGAAGCCAGCAGGCAGGAGATCCAGAGAAGACCGATCGGCGAGAGCCTGTGCACCAGGGGTCCGGCGAAGTGCCGCGCCACAAACATGATGCCGCTGACATAGACCAGCAGCAGAATGCCGGGCATATGGACGGTACGGGAGAGCGCGAGATCGACCCACTGGCCGGGAGCCAGTTCGGACGCCGCCGTGCCAAACATGGCCAGGAACAACACCAGGAACATCGGCTGCATCAATTCCTTGAACATGGCGCCGGTTGAGACGCCGGCAGCCGCGCGTTCGGTGGGCGGGAACTTCATTCCCATACAGAGGAGCAGAACAGCCAACGCCGGAAGCATCACGGCGGCCAGCTTCAACTGCCAGTTCATTCCGATGCTGGACAGGCCGACGCCAAGCAGCCCGCCGATAATCAGACCACCCGGCCACCAGGCGTGCAGGTGGTTCAGCTTGGCGGTTTTTTCTTCGGGATAGAGCGTGGCGATCAGTGGGTTGACCACTGTTTCCACCAGCCCCCAGCCGATACCGGAGATGACCGCACCGATATACAGCACGTGGTAAACGCCGACACCCGAGGCCAGACTGCCGGCGAAAACGAGGGTGAGCGTACCCGCAATAAACATAATGCCGGCCAGCGGAAGCAGCAGGCCCATGCCGATGATGTCCAGCAGCGGGCTGCCGATAGCGATCGTGAGCGCGAAGCCGATGAACGGAACCGCCAGGATGTTAGCGATCATTTCGGCGCCGCGTGTCTTGTCGATCGGATCCAGAAAGATGCTCTGGAGGTCGGACGCCGTGTTCGCGCGCAAAGAAGCTGCCATACCGGCGGCAACCAGGGCAAGGACACTGACAAGGAAGATCCTGGACTTGTTGTATTGGGCGTGACGGTCAGTGACCGCGGCCGTTGCAGGTGCGCTCATATCTTCGCTAGCATATCGCATTCCCGGTGTTTCCGGTTAACGCTGACGCAGGATTTTGTAAAGATTGCTGTAGTCGTCGGTCCATTCGCGCAGCCCTGGAATCGGATCGATCTTTTTCGCCACGGGCTTGATGGTGTCGTGCTCAAAGAACCCAGGCCGTGAGGTGACAAGGACCCACTCGGAGGAGGTTTCCTGCTCGTCGTCATTGCCGTCGTAATTCATATCCATGGCCTGTTTGCCGAATTCCTTCGCGGCCAGCGCCACCACGGGAGCGAGCGATAAATAACGATTCGAAACGTGGACGGCCAGAACGCCGTTCGGCAGAAGATGCTGCCAATAGATTTTGAACGCTTCCCGCGTCAGCAGATGGACGGGGATGGCATCCCCGGAAAATGCGTCCACCGAAAGCAAATCGAAGCGATGGTTGACGCCCCGCTTCAACTCGTTTTCGAGCGACAGCCTGGCATCGCCCAGAATGACTTCGTGCTTTCCGAAACAATGCAGCAGGAATGAGAACTGTGTATTGGCGATAAAGGGAACGATCGGGTTGATGTCATAGAAGTAATAGTGATCTCCGGGACGGGCGTAAACAGCGGTCGTACCGGCCCCTAATCCGATAGACCCGACATTGAGCGAGCCCTCCACGCGAAGGCTGCGAAGCGCCAGGCCCAGGCCCGATTGTTCGGCATAGTACGTTGTCGCGTGGCGCTGGTTTTGGGGCCAGAGAAATTGCTCGCCGTGCTCGATGGTGCCGTGCCGCAACTCGCGGTAAGGTCCCCAGTCATTATCGGCCTCGTGGTCATAGACGGTGAGGGCGCCATAAAAATTGCGCATCATCAAACGCGCGCCGCCCATGTAATTCCAGACGTCGTGCGCCATGTAGCCAGCCAGGCCGAACGCAAGAGCCACGCCGGCGCCGCAAACGATCATATTGTTATCGAGCGAGTCGCGGCAGCGCCACAGAAGAAAGAGGACAGACAGGCCAGCCAGCGCGATGATGATTTGGAGATCCCTTGAGCCGCCCGGGAACGCCGCGGCCGCGAAGAACCGCGCCATCAGCAGCCGCCCTCCCGTGAACAGCGCCAGTGCCCCCAGCAACACAGCCATCACGATGCGGTCGCGCTTCTCATCGGAAGGCTCGACATCGCGGCGGCTGCGCCAGAGGATATACAGGATAAAGAATCCGCCGATGGTAAGAAGTACGGGCCCATCCCATGGCGCTGCCAGAAACGGGTCCCATCCGGCAAATTTCGCGCCCAGAATACGGGCCGCGATGAAGCCGAAGGCGGCGGTCAGGAGTAAGGCAATCGCGTACTTATCGCCGGGCGCATTCAGGAAATTCGCGTCATTCAGGCTGTCCGGGTTCGCTGCCGCGTAATCGCGCCACAGCAGCCACGCGAAGAGAAATGCCGTGAGGGCGAGAACGATGGGCAGATCTATCAGGGCGGGCAGCACGTAGGGGAAAACGAAGCCGACCAGCAGGCCGCCGATGGCGCCCCCGATCGATACCATCAGGTAGAACGATGTCAGATACCGTGAGGACGGGCGGCGGCGCGCCAGTTCCCCATGGCACACCATAAAGAACACAAACAATGCGGCGCTGAAGATGGCTACCGCCACCTCAAGGTTGTCGAAGTTGCCCTGGTTCGATATCGCATGAGCTGTGGAAAGGAGTTCCACAACGGCGAGCGGAACGAAGAAGCGGCGACGATACCAGCGGTCGCTGTCAAAGCAAAGGATGAAGCTCAGAAGATAAAGGCTGAGCGGCAGCACCCAGAGGAAAGGAATCGCCGCCACGTTCTGCGTAATGTGGTTCGTCACCGCCAGCAGCAGCGCCGACGCGCAGGCGGCGAGGGCGATCCAGAGAAGCTTGTCGGTCAGGCGAGGAGCGGGGGCCGTATCCGCGCTTTGGTCGACGACGGGAGCCGCCGCGTGCGCGTTTCTCGCCAGAAAGGCCACCACCAGAAAACAGGCCATAAAGGCCAAGAAGCCAAGCGACCACATCCACGCCTGATGGCGGTTGGTGACGTAAGGCTCCACGAGAATGGGGTAGGTGAGAAGGCCGGCCATGGAGCCCGCGTTCGAGAGCGCGAAAAAGCGGTACGGCATGGCGCCGCCGTTGGCCCGTGAATACCAGGACTGCAGCAGAGGACTGGTGGCGGAGAGCAGGAAATACGGCAGTCCGACGGTGGCCGTCAGCAGGCCGAGAATGCCGAGCAGCGGGTCTTCCCCGCCCGACGGCTTCCAGCGAACCGAAGGAATGATGGGAAGCACCGCCACGCTCACGAGAAGCAGCGCGCCATGAAAGAGAACCTGCTGGTTGGTGGGGCGTTCGCTCAGCCAGTGTGCCCAGGCGTAACCGCCCAGCAGGGCAATCTGGAAAAAGAGCATGCAGCTCGTCCATACCGCCGCCGAGCCGCCGAACCAGGGAAGGATCAGCCTGGCGATGAGCGGCTGCACCTGAAACAGCAGGAACGCGCTCAGCAGGATGGTAATGCCGAACAGCACGGCGGGGACGCGCGGCGAAGGAGGGGCCACGGAGGGCGTGAGCGTGGGGGACTGGAACTCGGTCATGGCTTGCAGCGCATTTCAGGATACCGAACGGGCCTCTCGAACAGAGCGTTTGCAGAAGCAATCCAGGGTGTTTTCCCGATTGACCGGGCTCCATCCGAGCCTCCATAATCGCTTATTTCGGCTTCATGAGGAAATACCTGTGGCTGCTGCCTCTTTTTGCGGCTGGTCTCAGCGCGGGCGTGGCGGCGCCGGCGAACTGGACCGGCAAGTACGCGCCCTGCGACGGGCACGATAAGCTGCTGAGCCATAATCACATCGATCTCGGCGTGCGAGTGGCGAGCGCCAACCAGGTGCTCGACCGCGCCTTCCTTCGCGCCATGGATTTCTGGGCGGGCGTGCTGGACATGAGCTGGCATGAAGCCGGTTCCGGCGAGTGCGCCGTGGAACTGGTGGATGGGGCGAAGAGCCTCTTCGATATGCCCGGCGTCGCCGCCCGCTCACAGTATCCGGACCGCGCCGGCTTTGAAGGGTGGGTGGCGTTCAATCCCGCGTCAAAGCTGACGGAACCGCAGATGTTCGTGATTTCGGTGCACGAGATCGGTCACCTGCTGGGACTGCCGCACAACCCGAGCGGCTCATCGGTCATGTACTTCTTCACCCTCGACGAATCCGTCTGGCTGGATTCCGCCGATCTGAGTGCTCTCGCCGCCCGTCACAAGCTCCGTCCCGCGCTGTTCGAAAGCGGCCGCCTGGTGAGCCGCCGGCTTCCGACGCCCTGATTGCGGCAGGCGCGCCACATACCGCAGCGCGTGAAACAAGCCCCTGAACGCTCGCGCAAAGATATTCCGGGTGGGTGGCTTGACGCGCACGCCGTCATCGGTTTCCGCGGAATCTTTAAAGGGTAGCGGCAACGGCACGGTCATTTCGCCCATGCTCAAAACGTGGAAATCCCCGGGGGGAAGCGGCGTGTCGCCGACACGTTGCATCAATTCGTCGAGGCCATCCATACTGCCGTGGTAACTGGCATAACTTTCGCGTAATGCGTTTTCCGCCTCCGCCCGCAGGCCGGGAGGAAGCGCGCCGGCGCCGGTCACTTTCAGGGACCGGATGAATTCGTAGATCGCTTCGGAGTAGCGATTCAGCTCGTTGTCGAGCGACATCTCCCGCATATAGATCGCGGCAAGCGAGTACGAGGCGCTGGCCTGACCGGGATCCAACGCGAGTACTTTGCAGAGCTCCGATTCGGCTGCGGCATCGTCGCCGCGGGTTTGCGCGATCGAGGCCAGAGTATTGTGAATCAAAAGCTGCGTGTTGGTGTTCAGAAAATCGCTGTAGCGCTCGAGCAACTGCTGGCCTGCGCGATGGGCGGCATCGAGCGAAGGGGGATCGGTTCTGCCGGCGGCCAGTTCGAGCGTAGCGAGAAGAGACCGGAAAACGGAGGCGCGCGATACCGGCGGCGCCGGCGGCGCGGCAACCGGCTGCGGAGGTGAAGGCCGTACCAGCTCGAACGCCACGTTCACCTGCTCGCTCGTCACCGAAGTCTCGGGGGCAAAGTGCAGCGATGATGCGCGAGCCACGGCGGCCTGGCGCAACTCTTTCGGACCGCCCATGGCGCGGGCCTGGCTCACGTCGCCCAAATGATCAATCTGCACCCGCACGGGAACTGTGCCCTGTATGCCGTGCAGTCGCGCTGATTCCGGATACTCGACGCGCTGCGGCGGAGGCGGCGCGGAGCCGTGGACCGGAACAGAATAAACGGCGAGACATCCGGCGGCCAGCGTGAGCGCGATAATCCCCGGCAGCGCGGACGCCCGCTCATCCGATCGGGATGTTTCCACAATGCGATGAATCCGGTACTCCAGCGACGATGCGGAATTGCCCAGCGCCGCGATGGCAACGCCGGAATGTCCGATGCGCATCCCTTCGAGCGACGCGAGCGCACGGGCATAACAGAGCGCGTTGCCGGAAGCGCGCACGGCCAGATCGTCACAGCAGAGCTCGCGCTCATGGCGAATGCGCGCGGAGATCCACCAGACGGCGGGATGGTAGAAGAACAGCGTTTCCATCAGAGACTGCGCGATGTTGACGATGTCGTCATAGCGCCGGAGATGGGCGAGTTCGTGGGCGAGGATTGCCTCCAGCTGGTCAGGCGTGAGATTGAGAATGGCGGCCGCGGGCAGGAGGATGACCGGCCGGATCCATCCGACCACACCCGGCCCATCGGGAACGCTCGAAACCAGAATCCGAACCGTGCGATGCATCCCCATGCGGCGCGCGAGAGCGTTGGCAATCGCGAGGACCAGCGAGTTCGGGGGCGCGCCGGACCGCCGCAGCACGGAAACTCGCCGGCCAGTCCACGCCAGCCGCAGTGAGAGAAATGCAACGCCGGCCAGCCAGACTTCCAGAATCCAGGGCTGCGCGGCGGCGAACCACCGATCCAGCGCGCCCGGGGAAACGCCGCTTCGATTCCAGACGGCGCGGATCGTCAGCGTGATGGCGGCTGGCCCCGGCTGGTTCGATGCGAGCGGATCGTACAACCCGATGGCGGTAATGACCGGCACGGTTCCGAGCGCGAGCAGTGCAAGGCAGTAGACGCCATAGCGAAGCCTCGGACTCCGGTGGCGCAGGATAACCATGGCCACCGAGAGGGCAAATGCCGCCAGAAAGCCCTGCCAGACGAACTGGATCAGAGCGCCGGTGATCGCCTGCGCGAGCGGAGTCATTTGGTTTCGCCTTCAATGCGATCGAGCAGCTTTTCGATCTGCTTCAGATCCTGGGGTGAGGTTTTCTTTTCCGAAAGGGCTTGCAAAACCATGGCGCGCGTGGAACCGCCGAACACGCGGTCGAGCATGTGGCGAAGCAACTGGCGCTGCGTCTTCGCGCGCGGGTCGCGCGGACGGTAAATCTGAGGCCGGACGGATTCGTCGCGCTCCACCAGACCTTTCTCCGTCATGATCTGCATGATCTTCAGGACGTTGGTGTAGCCGACCGGTTTTTCCTCGCTGAGCTTCTTCATCACAGCGCGGACCGAGAGCGGACCGTGATCCCACAAAACGCGGAGAATGCTCAGTTCGGACTCCGTGGGGCGGGGGCGTTCCGATGCCATGGCCTCATTATGACGAATTCGTTCGTCATGTCAAGGGGGAGTCAGCGCGATTTCGCGGGTGGTTTGGCGCCGGACCTGGATGCGGGCCGTGCGGGGGCTTTCGGAGCAGGGCCGAATTTCACACCATCCGGCAGACCCGCGACGTCCGTCCTCGGTTCCTGAATCGCGATCGTCAGGGTGTATGGATCTTTTGTGTATGCAGCGACCACGCCTTTGAACCGGATGGCGGAGCCGGCCGGAATTTCGCCTCGGATCACGTCGTCGAACTGGAGGATGGCATCTCCGGCTGGGCTATCCACATTCACCAGAATCTCTTTCGGCGATGGCATCGAAACCACGGTCCCCCTGAACATCGCCGGTCCGTTATAGGCATCGGAGCCGTCCGGCGGAAATGCGACGCCCTGCAGAGTGGTGAAAAACGTATCGCCCTGCATTTGGAGCGCTGTCCGGATGGTTTCCCAGAACGCCAGATCCGGATGCTCTTTCGCCCATGCGTCGTGCTCATGCCGCCTGGCCTGATCGATCTCCACGATGCTCAGGATGTGAAAATTGTCCGGCGGGAATGCTGAGTTGGCGGCCTGCCGGAGCAACTCGTCGAGGCCCTCCGTGCTGCCGTGGTAACGGTTATAGTTCGTCCGAACTGCATTCTCAGCAATTTTTCTTCCCTCAGGAGAAAGAGCCGCGGGCCCGGTGACGGCGAGCGAACGCGCCAGTTCGTAGAGAGCTTCCGAAAAGTGCGCGAAATTCTGGCTCGCGGCCATTTCGTGGAGCAGGATGGCGCCGAGGCGATAGGACGACTCAGCCTGGGTGGGGTCAATGGCCAGGACTTTTCGAGACTCGGATTCCGCCGTGGCGTCATCGCTGTTCAGCGTCGCGGCCCACGCCAGCAGGGCGTGCGCCTGCATCTCGGAGGCGGAGCGCGCTTTGGCCCATGCGTCGGGCCGCATTTTCTCCAGTTGGGGAAGTTTCAACAGGGCATCGTTGAACCAGGTTCCGAGCCCGTCGATCAATTGGCGGGCGGCCTTCGTTCCGGCATCGAGCGCCGGACCAGCCGGCTTGCCGAAAGATGCCGTGATCAGGGCGGTTAATGCCTGCGTCGTCATGAAGGTGCGCTGATCTTTGAGGGCACTCTCCGGATATTGCTGCTCCCACTTTTTCAACAGTTCGAGCTCTTTCGCGGGATCCTTTTCCCTGCCCGCTGCCAGGCCAATATCGGATTCGCTTTGGTCTTTCCATCCCGGGCCGGTCTGCGGAAAAGCGGCGGCCACGAAGGCCGCGATGAAGAAGACATGGACGGCGAGGCGTTTCATAGCCTCATTATGACGAAATTATTCGTCATGTCAACGAAATTCTTCGTCATTTGAAACCGATGTATTTTTGATAGACTTCTCCCCGTGACGAAACTCCGATGCCTTGCGGCCGCGTGGCTTTTCCCTCCCCTCGCCGCCGCCCAGGCGATGACCTGCAACTTCCACGATTACAAGGCGGCCGATGGCCTGAAGGCGGAAATGCGAGCCGGCGCGCTCGAACTCACCTGGCAGGGGGAGCGCGGCGAGACGCTTCGCGCGGTACTCAGCGTCGACGGCGGTCAGCCGTCCGTTCGCGAACTGGCAGTTGAAAAGAACGGCAAGTGGTCGGTGTCCGGCCGCGATCTCACGCCGGAGTTCCGCATCACATCCGGTCAGCGCCGGATCTCCGCGCAACAGGAAGTGCCATTGCGTCAGCTGGGAATGTTTACGCCCGAAGTCATCGAACGGCAGAAGTGGTTCGCGTTCTGGGATGCCCCGCTGAATGTGCCGGGCAAATCCGGATCGAACGCGGCGGTCGGGCTGCCGCGCAAACCAGAGGAGATTCAAAAAGCCTGGGCGAAATACCAGATCACCGGGTGCGAGGTGAATACAGATGGTGCGCGGATTGAGGTCAACTTTCCCGGTGTGACCGCCGGCGTTTTTTCGGGCGGCCTGCGATATACCGTGTATCGCGGGACGAATCTGCTTCGTCAGGAAATCATCGCGAAGACGGATGCGCCTTCGGTGGCGTACGAATTTGCCGCGGGGCTCAAGGGCTTTGCCATCGGCAGTTCCACGCGTCTCGAATGGCGTGACGTGGCCCGCGGCTGGCAGCATTATCTCTTCGGGGGCGCCGTGAATCAGGATCCGGTGGCGGTGAAAGCGCGGAACCGGATTGAGGTCGTGCAGAGCAACGCGGGCTCGGTGGCGGTCTTCCCTGCCTCGCACAAGTTTTTCTTCGCCCGCGAAGTGGAATCGAACCTGGGATACAACTACTACCGCAAAGACAGCGAAACCAGCTTCGCGATCGGTATCCGGCAGGCCGAGCGTGAAGAATCATTCAAGCCCTACGGAGTGACAGACGCCGTATGGCAGCGGCGCACCTCGCAGGCGCGTGAATTCGAGGAAAACTTCGCGCTCTATAACGCCCCTCCCGGGACCATGCAGCGCATGCCGGTCTATTTCTACCTCGATTCCGGGAACGCCGAGGCGACGCAGGAAGCCGTCATGGCATTCACGCATGGCGACGTTTACAAACCGATGCCGGGATACCAGGTGATGGTAAGCCACTTCCATTTCCACCTGAACGAAGAGCTCACGGACGCCGGCACGATCGATCACGAGCCCTCCTGGATTCCCACGTTCAAAGCGCTCGGCATCAATATCGCGGCGCTGTGCGATTTCCATGCGGACTCGCATCCGACCGATACGGGAAAAGTCCGGCTCGAAGAACAACGGGTTTATTTCGAAGGAAGCGAGCGGTTTTCCGACCGTGACTTTCTCATCATTCCCGGTGAAGAACCCGATGCGACTTTCGGCGGCCACTATATGTTCCTGTTCCCGAAACCCGTTTACTACACACACGCCCCTCTCAGACGCGCCGGGGCCGCATCCACCGCGCCGCAGCAGCCATACAGCGAGGAGATTGCGCCGTACGGCAAGGTCTATCACACATCGTCGCCGGAGACGGAATCGCGACTGCTCGATGACGAGCACGGGCTGATGTGGCAGACGCATCCCCGGACAAAGAGTTCGGACGGCTATCCGGACGCCGTGAAGGATAAGCCGCATTTCCTGAGCGACCGCTTTGCGGGAGCATCGTTTCAATCGTTGCCGGTGGATCAGTCGCAGAAGAGACTTTGCGAGGAGCGGTGTCTCGGCCTGCTGGACGATATGAATAACTGGGCGGGTCCGAAGTATCTGATCGCGGAGGGGGATACTTACACGAAGTCACCCGAGGATGAGACGTATCCACAACTCGATGTGAATTATGTCAGGCTTGACCGCGTGCCGAAGTTCTCAGATGGCTGGATGCCGGTGCTCGACGCACTGCGCGCGGGGAATTTCTTCGTGACATCCGGCGAGGTACTGCTGCACGATTATTCCATCCAGGGTTCGGGCGCAAAGAAGACGTTTGTCGCGGATGTGGACTGGACCTGGCCCCCTGAATTCGTGGAATTG
>Ga0134125_10005352_pt1 | contig 14598 bp, 15 predicted proteins | sample KB31751_FD_96464 | JGI IMG/M metagenome (GOLD analysis project Ga0134125, IMG submission 96464) | Terrestrial soil microbial communities with excess Nitrogen fertilizer from Kellogg Biological Station, Michigan, USA - KB3-175-1 | ecosystem: Environmental > Terrestrial > Soil > Unclassified ... | reverse complement strand
CGCGACGAGATCTAGATCGCGCCGGCGTCCCGGTCTGAATCGACCCGCGCCAGCGTCAACACCGGGCAGCGCGCGCAGTTGAGCACCTTGTGCGTGACGCTGCCGAGGACGAGCTCACCGAGCCCGCGATGTCCGCGCGTCGTCATGACGATGAGATCGGCAGCGGACTCCGCCGCGGTGCGTACGATGACCGCGGCGGGATCTCCGCTGTCGACGAGGATGCGCGGCCTGATGTCATGCCGCGCCGACTCCTCGACGAGCCTTCGCACTTCGGCCTGCGCGCGACCGAGGTCGTCCGCGGTCGCGTGCGGCAGCGGCCGCTGCAAGTAACCCTCGACGGCGCTGCGCAGCTGGCCTGGTCCTGCGATCACGTGCAACACGTCGACCTCGGCGCCTGCCGAGGACGCGGCGAGCTCGCAGGCGTAGGCCACCGCATGGACGGAGCGCGCCGAGAGATCGACGGGGACGAGCAGCCGGCGAATGAACATCGCTCAGTGCCCCGCTTCGCCGTGACCGACAAAGAGCACGGCGATGACGACCGAGAGAAACGAGGTCAACAGGACGACGGGCAGAAGCGGAAGACGTGCCAGCATGACGAGCCTCCTGGCCCTGCGGACTGCAACTGCGGCGCCAGAAGAGCGACCGTTTGCGACGGCGATCGTGAGCGCCGATCCGCCGCACTCCTTGCGCCCCGCTGCGGTCCCCGCGCACCGCTTGCGGCCGCGCTACTTCTTCAGACCACGGACGTAAGCGACGAGGCCGTCGATCTGGTCGGGGCGCAGCTTGGTCTTGTACGCCTCCATCTCCTGGGCCACGCCGTTCTTCAGCCGCTTGAGCCCGTCGCTGATGGCGGCCTTGACCTTGTCATCGGCGAGCGCACCCTGCCACGCCGCGCTCGACATGTCGCCCACCGCCATCTTCTTGCCCTGCTCGGTCTGTCCCTTGCCGTCGGGCCCGTGGCACGAAGCGCACTTGGCGCGCCACAGCCGATCGATCTGCGGATTCGGCTCCGCGTACGCCACCGACGAAACCAACGCAACCAACGCAACCAACATCATCCAACGCATGGTCATTCTCCTCCTCGTGAAACGATCGTGTAGAGAAACCAGAACATCCCCGCGGCCATGAAGGCGCCGCCACCGACGACGAACAGGATGAACGCCGTCGGATGGCGCCAGGTGAGGCTGGCGATCTCGATCATCAGCCCGAGCATCACCAGGCCACCTGAAGCGCGTAGCCGACGCTCGAGCGTTGTCTCGTTCATCGCTTCTCCTCCTTGGGCCACAGCGCCAGCGCGTCGACCTGCGCGACGTCGTGCACGGTTCCGTGGCACCCCTTGGTCAGACAGGACTTGGTATTGGCCTGGATCGCGGCCATCTCACCCTTGTGGGTGACGGACTCGAGAAACGAGCGCGCGCCGGCGTGGCAGTGCAGACACTCGCGGTTGTTGTAGGGAGAATAGAGCTCGATCTTCGAGGGGATCGTGCCCGCGTACTGCACCCAGACGTGGCGCAGCCCGCGCAGCTTGGCCTTGTAGTCGCCGTAGAGCGTGTAGTTGGTGTGGCAGGCAAAGCAGGCGGTCTCTTGCGGCACGCGGTTGTATTGCCAGTGCTGCGCGGCGAGGTGCTCGACGTCGTCGATGTGCAGGCTCTTGCCGTAGCGCTGCATGACGTGGCACGAGGTGCAGAACGCGACCGTCTTGGTCCGTTCCACGTGCTCCTCGAGGCCGGCGAAGCCCGCGGCCGCGGGCACGACGACGATGGCGAGAAACGCGAAGACGCGTCCGGCCCGCCGCAACGTCAGCGACGGATGCAGAACGACCGGCGCCAGTAGGAGCAGCGCGACGACGAGAAGCAGGATGAGCAACGTCATGGGTGGCACGCCAGGCACATCGAGTTGTGCGATATCTCGTTCCGGTCGTGGCGGGATTGCCAGCCGGGAGGATGCGGATCGCCGCCGATGCCACCGACGCGATGGCAGTCGACGCAGATCGAGCGCGCGCCCTGATCGTGGCAGCCAGCGCAGCGCGTGATGTCCTGGCGCGCGGCGGTTCCGTGAAACTCACGCGAACCGGGGAAGGACCAGCCCACGGGGTGCGGATCGCGCGGGTTGGCCGCCTGCGGCGTCAGGTTCTGTTGCGTGTGGCAATTCTCGCAGAAGCTCGAGCCGTGGCAGCGTCGGCACGACGCCGGATCGCCTTGTGCCTCGACGGAGTGGCGGCCGAGGAAGTCGTTGCGGTGGATGAAGCCCGCGTCGACGCGCTCGGGGAATTTCACCTCGATCTTCGTCGACACGGTATTGGCGTGGCAGTCGCTGCAGAAGGTCTGCTCGTGGCACTGCGTGCAGGTGGCGCCGGCGGCGCGCGCCGAGCGGCCGTGCTCGCGCACGAAGTTCCCCTGGTGCGAGAACATCGATACCGGCTTGAGCGGATAGCGCGATAGATCGATGTGGCAGCGGCTGCAGCGGCCGTCGTCGTACTCCTGCTTGTGCTCGTGACACGACAAGCAGGCGCTCATCGGCGGCGCGGCGTCGGCGGCGCGCAGCGGGTTCGGTAGCGACTTGTGGCAGACGCTGCAGTCTTCCTTCACGCGATCGATGTGATCGGCGTGCGACATGCGCAGCGTCGGCTCGCGCTCGGGCCACGGCAGCGCGCGCTTTACGTCCGTATGACAATTACTGCACTTGCCCTGCTGCTTCTGCTCGCGATGGCACTCGAGACACTTCTCTTCTTTGGGCAGAACCCGCTTGTCGAGCGTCTTGGCGTCGTAGATCTCCTCGTGGCAGGCGATGCACTCGACCTTGGCGTTCTTGTGCACCCCGTGCGGCGCGCGGATCGCGTCGACGCCGTAGTTGAGGCGGATGGTCAGCCAGGGCGCGCACGACGCGGTGGCGACGACGAGGAGGCACAGGCCGAGGCGCTTCACTGGCGCACCCGGACGCGATAGACCGCGTTGTAGACGAGCTTGGCCATGCACTCGAAGCGGCTCGTCACCTGCGGCGTGGTGTCGGCGATGGCGGTGACGACGGCACGCCAGCGCGCCGAGATGTCCCAACCGAGCGTGGCGGCGCTGGTGAACGACAGCGTCTGTCCGTTGATCGGCTGCTCGAGCGAGTACAAATCGAGGTCGAGCGTGGCGACCCAGACGGCCGAGAGGCGCTGGATCGCGTAGAGCCGCGCCTGAACGTAGCCGTTGGCCGTCGCCAGCCGAAGGAAGCGGACCTCCGCGGCGAGCGTGGTCGCGAACGCCGGGCCGAGCGACGCGCTCACCCGACCGCCGCCCTCTTGGCCGAAGCCCGCCTCGGCGAGGATCACGTGATAGTCGGCCTCGGCGCGCAGACGCGAGATCGGCCGCCACCAGACGTTTCCGCCGGCTTGGTCGCGCGTCTCTTGCGAGAACACCGACAAGATCGAGCTGCGTGGCAGGAACAGGTCGGGCGAAGTGCGGCGATAGTCGGCGCCGATCTGCAGGGCCGACAGCGGCTGCCAGGTGGCCGCGAGATCGCCTTCGGCGAGGCGCAGCTCGAGCAGGCTGAGGAGCGCATAGCCGGTCAACACCAGCGAGCGCCCCACTCGCCAGCGCCCGTCGACGCCGAGATCCTGACGCGCCTGCAGGCCGTCCTTGAGCATCTCGAGGAACGACGCGCCCACTTCGCTGTCGACGGTGAGTCGCCAGAAGAGCCGGCCGCCGGTCATGAAGTCGCCCTGGTGCACGCCGAAGCGCGGCGTCACCGGCACGCCGCCGTAGACGTTGAGCCCGACGCGCCGCCAGATGCGCACCGTCGCCGAGGCGCCGTCCATCGGCTGCAGGCGCGCCGCGCCGCCGAAGATGAGCTGGCGCCCGAGACGCAGCTCGAGCCGGCGATCGAAGAGCTTGCCCTCGACGAAGCCGATGTCGAGGTCGCCGGTGGCCCCCTCGAGCACCGGCGCGGCGCCGAGCGTGAGCTCGCCCCAGCCGGAGACGACGAGCCGCAGATCCTCCACGTGACGGAGGCGCACGTCGCCGACGTCGAGAGTGACCGATTGGATCACCGGCACCGACGAGTAGAGGATACCGTCGCGCGGATCCTGGCGACCGGCGACCATCGTCGTGATGGTGGCGTCGACGGTCTCGGCGCGGACTTCCGCGGCGACGAGGAGCAACAGCAGCGAGCTGGCGAGCGCGCTATTGCACATCGACGACTCCGTCGAGGTGCTTGCCGCCGACGATGAGGCCACCCGACGCGTTCATCGTCGCCGGATGGCATCGCGAGCAATCGGCGAGCGAGGTCACGCCCGCGTGCGCGCTCGTGGCCGGCGGGATCGCGTGGCAGGAGCCGCAGCTGGCGGCGCCGTTGCCGGGCACCCAGGTCGGCGTTGCGTCACCATGACAATAAGTCCCGCTGCAGGTGGTGCCGTTCCAGCTGGGCTGCGCCCCGCCGGCGCGCGCGAGCATGCCGCTGCCGGGCGGGAACACCTGCACCGTCGGATGATCGATGTGGCCCGGGCTGTCGACCGCGGTCGGGACCACGTGGCACTCGGTGCAGCCGATGGGCCCACGAAGCTCGTGCGGCGCCTGCGCGTGGCTCAGGTGCGCGCCGCCGGGCGTGGGATGACACGACAGGCAGGTGCCGCCGTCGTCGCCGAGGCTGACCTTGCCGTCGGCGTGCAGCGCGTCGCCGACGATGTGCGCGCTGTTGTCGGCCACACGGCCGTGGCAATCGCCGCAGCGGTTGCTCGCGTGGTTGGCGGGCGGAACGCCGTGGCAGCTCCCGCAGGTCGCCTCGCCCGGCCCGCCGTTCCACGCCGGCGTTGCGTCACCATGACAATAAGTGTTGCTGCATCGAGTGCCGTCCCACGCCACCGTGACCCGCGCGCGCGTCATCACGCTCCCGTCGGCGGCGAAGAGATGACCGACGTCGCTGTAGCTCGTCGGCTTGACGTGACACGAGGTGCAGTCGTACTTGCGCGCGTGCGCGAGGTGCGCGCCCGTCGCCGGCGGCTGGTCGTGACAGACCGTGCAGCCCGTCGGGCCGTCGGCGTGACACTTCAGGCACGACTTGCCCGACGTGCCGCCCGCGAAGTCGGTCCCGTGACACTTCTGGCAGGTGGCGAAATTCCAGCCCGTCGACTGCAACAACGTGCCGTGGAAATCGGGACTGGCGGGATCGGCGATGCCGTCGGGGTGGATCTGCTCGCACGCGGAGGCGCTCGCGCACGGGCGCCCGTCGTCGACGGGACGCGCCGCGCCGCAACCGACGGCGAGCAGTCCGACGAGCGCCATACGCAACTACTGCTTCTCCCGCGGATAGGGCGGAACGTACGGATTGGCGATGTTGTGCACCTTGTCGACCGCGAAGTCGGCATCGCTGCCATGGCACGTGTCGCAGGTCTCGATGACCGCGCCGCTGCCGTCGGTCCAGGTGTTGATGGCGGCGTGGCCGGCCGTGCTTGCGTCATCGTGACAAGAAGTGCAGACGCGCGTCGACGGCGTCAGCCACGCGATGTTGCTGCACGTGCCCGCCACGCACGACTGGCCGACTCCGCACGGCATCGCAGTCGAGCAGGCGCCGCCCGCGTCGACGTGGCAGGTCTTGCAGTTGCGCACGTCCTGCGGGAAGAGGTCGGTGTCGAACGTGGTCACGCCGTTGTTGAAGCCGACGGCGCTCAGCACGCCCGGCGCGACCAGGTTGTTGCGCTCGGCGTAGCCGTCGCGCAGGCGCGAGAAGTGGATGCCGTGCAGGAGCACGCCGAAGTCGATCGACTGATTCGGCGTCGGATCGGTGACGATGACGCAGGTGTCGAGGACGATGTCGCCGTTGGTGTCCTGGCAGGTCTCCCAGCCGGCGGCGTTGCCCGGACATTGCGCGTCCGCGGTGCAGGCGATGCCCTTCGAGCCCACGGTGCGATCGACCGATCCGCGCGTGTGGCAGTTGGTGCACTCGCTGCCGACGGTCTGTCGTCCACCGCCGTGCGCCTGCACGTTGACGTGGCACGAGTTGCACGCGGCGTCTGCCACCACCTGGCGCGGGCGGATCGGCGCGGCCGCGCCGACGGCGAAGTCGGTCACGCTGTTGGCCGCGAAGCGGACCGACGCGCCGTTGATCGTGCTCGCCTTGTTGATGTAGAGCCACAGCGTGTAGGTGCCCGCCAGGTTGGGCCGCACGAACGGCGCGGTGGTGTTGTACGGTGCGATCGCCAGCGTCGGGAACACCGACGGGAAGACGTAGGTGTAGCTGCCGGACGTGGCGTCGAACGTGAGCGTTCCGCTCGACTTGATGGTGAGCGGCCCGTAGACGCGCTGCCGATCGTCGGTCGGGCCCGACAAGATCGCCGTGCCCGAGAGCGTCGCATCCGTCTTGAGCGTCGAGACCACCGCGCCGGTGCCGTCGACGAGCTGGAACGTCAAGGTCGGCGTATCGGTACCGACGACGAACGAGCCGGCGGCGCCGCTCCCACCGGCGAGCGCGACGTTGACCAGCTTCAGCCCGGGCGAGCGGGTCACCTGTAGCACCTCGTGCACCGCCGACACCGGCGCCAGGCCCGGCGCATCGGCCGGATGGCAGGTGCTGCATTGCGCGTCGTCGCTCTGCGTCGGGTGCGTCTTGCGGAAGCAGGTCCCCGTCGGCACGTCGCAGGTGGCGAAGTCGCCGAAGACGCCGCACGACGCGTCGGTGGTGCACGCGCCCGCCGGCGGCTTGCCGAACGCGCGCGGCGGGTTCAACGTGCCGCTGTCGAAGAAGACGTTGTCGTGGCAGGTCCCGCACGCCATCCGCGACGCGCTCTTCCAGCGATTGTCGGCGTGGCACTTGGCGCAGTCCTTGAGCCCGTCCGGCATCGACGGAAACTCGACGTCGGTGAACTCGGCGAGCGTCGCGTCGGCGGGAAGGCCGTACTCGGGATGCGCGACACCGGGAGCCATCTGGTCGACGCCGCGATGCGCGCCGTGAACCTTGCGCACCGTCGGATTGACGCTGTAGCCGTCGAGGTTGTGGCAGAGCTTGCAGGTGGCGATCGGCGTGGCGTCGAGCGCGTAGTTTCCCTCGGGCGAGAAGCCGGGGATGATGTGCGCCTGATACGACTTGCCCGACATCGCGCCGCGATGGCAGGCGAAGCAGGTCGACTTCTCGCTCGGTCCGCTGGCGAAGACTTCGGCGGTCGCGTTGCCGATCTGCAGATCGATCGTCGGGAAGAGCTGGTCCTTGTCGTCCTTGCTCTTGGCCCACACGCCGACGGTATAGGTGCCGGGCGCCTCGTCGCTGACGGGCGCCAGCGTGAAGCTGAGGGTGCCGTCGGCCGCTTGCGTCAAGTTGTTCTGCGACGGGTCGGCGAGCTTGGGATTCCCGAGGTTGATGAAGTGATGCTGGCCGTCGGACGCGGCACGATCGGTGACGCAGTTGAGCAGCTTCGACGCCGTCTTCGTCGCCGAGCCCAAGCGTGGGCCCGAGACGTAGAGGTTCGCCGTGCCCAGATCGCTCGCACCCAACGTCTGGCCGCAATGGTTGCTGAAGTGAATCGTGATCGTAGCGCGCTCGCCGCCGACGAAGAACGTGCCGTTGGCCGGCGCCGAGACGTCGACCGTCGCGTTGAGCCCGGCCGTCTGCCCGGGTGCGAGGCCAGGACCACCGGCGACACCGCCGTCGCCGCTCGGCCCGGTCGGGCCCGTCGGCCCGGCGGCGCCGGCATCACCGGGCGCACCCGGCGTGCCCTCCGGGCCGGTCGCGCCGGCAGGCCCGCGCGGCCCTTCGCAGCCGACCACGCTCAAGAGAAGGACGCAAGCGCAGGTCTGACGGATGATCATGGCCGGGCCGTAGTGCACGGCGAGGGCCAACCGTCGCCAGGCGATTTGGGCCGAAAACGCGCAAACCCTGCGGGGGAGCGAAAGAGGCGGCGCGAGAAATGCGCTAACGGGGGTCGGATCTGCGCGGACGCAACGACCGAAGCGGGTCGGCGACCGCAGCTTCGGGGTGATCAATGACTTGGCGAGGCTCCGCCGGCGTCGTCGGGGAGGTGCCGCTGTCAGGCAGCATCACGTCGCTCTCGAGCCGTCAGCACAGGGCACCTGGCGCGACGCACGACCTTCTCCGCGACGCTGCCGAGCATCGCGCGCGCGAAGCCGGTGCGCCCGTGCGTGCCCATCACGATCATGTCGAAATGGCCAAGCTCGGCGAGATCGACAATCTCGTGCGCCGGGCTGCCGATGCTGACGCGGCTCCGCACCTGCTCGACGCCCTGCTCGTGGAGGCGCGTCACCAGCTCCTTCATTTGCGCGCCCGCCGTCGAGCGCGCCAGCTCCGCCATGTCGACCGGCTCCGGCTGCGCCGGGACGATCACCATCGTCAGTGGAATCAGCGGCGGCGGCTGCCAGACATGGAGCAGCTCGATGGAAGCGCCAAACACTCGCGCCATCGTCGCAGCCAGCGCCAGAGCAGGCTTCGCGCCCTCGGAGAAGTCGACCGGAACCAGAATCCTACTGATCGCCGTCGTCATCCGTGACTCCTGCGCTCGTGTTTGCTGCGGCCCGACGTCGCATCGTAGAGGTCGCCGATCTCATCGGCGGTCAAGCCCGGCGTCGGATCGATGACGGGCACCCTCGAGGCATGCGCCAGATCGTCGAGCGACACGATGCCGATCGGCCTGTTCGCTCCATCGACGACAGGCAAGCGACGGACGCGATTGTTCCGCATGATGCGGGCAGCGGTCTCGATGTCGTCGTCGGCGCGGCAGGTATGAACCTGCGTGTGCATGCTGTCGGCGATTCGCAGCTTCCAGAGGGCCTCTCCGTACTCGTAAGCGCCGAGCGCGATGTCGCGATCTGTCAGGACGCCGACGAGAACGCCGGCGGCGCTCACAATCGGCACGCAACCGAGCGCGCGATCGCGCATCAACTTGGCGGCACAGTTGAGGGTGTCTTCCGGGTCCAGAGTTTGAACCGGCGCAGTCATGATTTCCTGGACGTCCATGGTCGCCTCCAACGCGGCGTCAGAGCAGGAACCGTTCCAGCCGGCGTCCGTCCCGGTACGCCCGAGATCGCGCAAATGCTGCGTCGTCCGCCGCGGCATCCGCAATGGCTGCGCATGAGAACCACCCGAATCCAGATCCTCTACGTGGCGCAGCGATTGCTCCGGGCGGGCTCCCAGTGCTGTACTCGATCCTGACGCGAGCCTGAAGGAGCTGGAAGCCAAATGCCACGCGAACGAGTCCTCATCGTCGATGACGAAGCCAACGCCCGAACCGCACTCGCGGAGCTCTTGCGGGACGAAGGCTATGTCGTCGAGATCGCGGCCGACGGTTTCAAGGCACTCCCCAAGCTCGAGGAGCTCAGGCCCGACGTCGTCGTCACCGACCTCAAGATGCCGGGCCTCACCGGGCTCGAGCTCATGGAGAAAATCCGCGAGCGCGATCCGGAGTGCCTCGTCATCGTCATGACCGCCTTTGGTGCCGTCGAAAGCGCGGTGCAGGCGATGCGCCAGGGCGCCGCGGACTACCTGACCAAGCCGGTCAACGTCGAGGAGCTCTCGCTGGTTCTCAAGCGCGAAGTGGAACGCAAGCGCCTCCGCGCGGAAGCGGGACAGCTGCGCGAGCGACTCTCTGAGAAGCATCGGATCGACAACATCATCGGTTCCAGCCCGGCCATGCAGCAGGTCTTCGACGCCGTGCTGCAGGTCGCCCCGTCTCGGGCGTCCGTGTTGATCAACGGCGAGAGCGGTACCGGCAAAGAGCTGGTCGCGGCGGCGATCCACCAGCACAGCCCTCGCGCCAAGAAGTCCTTCGTCAAGCTGCACTGCGCGGCGCTGGCCGAGTCGCTGCTCGAGAGCGAGCTCTTCGGACACGAGCGCGGCTCCTTCACCGGCGCGATCGGACGCCGCGAGGGCCGCTTCGAGCAAGCAGATGGCGGCACGCTGTTCCTCGACGAGATCGGCGAGATCTCTGCCTCGATACAGGTCAAGCTCCTGCGCTTCTTGCAGGAGCACGAGTTCGAGCGCGTCGGCGGAAATCAGACCGTCAAGGTCGACGTTCGCGTCATCACCGCGACGAATCGCAACCTTCTGCAGCGGGTCAAGGACGGCCTCTTTCGCGAGGATCTCTACTACCGGCTCAACGTCGTCTCGGTCGAGATGCCCCCGCTCCGCGCGCGCTCGTCGGACATCCCGCTTCTGGCGGCGCACTTTCTCGCCAAGTACGCCCGCGAGAACGAGAAGGCAATCGAAGGGTTCACCGACGACGCGCTGGCACGGCTCGCCAACTACGAGTGGCCGGGCAACGTACGCGAGCTCGAGAACGCGATCGAACGCGCCGTCGTCGTCTGCAAGAAGTCACGCATCGGCGTCGAGGACTTCGCCTCGGCGATCGCGACCGCCGAGAAGCGTCCCGACGGCATGCCGCAGATCCCCGGCGCGACCATGGAGGATCTCGAGCGCTACGCGATCATGAAGACGCTCGAGCATACCGGCGGCTCGACGTCGCGCGCCGCCGAGATGCTCGGGATCTCGCCACGCACGATCCAATATCGCCTGCAGCAGTACAGCCCCGACGCCAAGAAATAGCCGCACGCTTTGCGTGAATTCGCTGGCGCGCGGCCGGCACGTCTCTTGCCAGGCGACAGCGCATGCGTGTCAGTGTCGGCGCCGGCGTCCTTCTGTCGAGCATCCTCGCAGCGAGCGCGACCGCTGCGGAGAACGCGAGCGTCGTCGAGATCTGGGTCCGACAGCCAGGCACTGTCGGCGGCGCCGAAGCTCGCGGGCCGGTCAAGCGGCTCGACGTCGACTCGCTTGCCCTCGAGACGCAGCGCCACGCCGACGCCCAGTACGGCGGCTCGAACTTCTATCGCGGCATCCCGCTCGCGGAAGTCATCGCCGCCGGCACTCCGCCCGCAACCGCCGATGTGGCGCTCCTGCACTTCGCCAACGGCATGACCGTGCCGCTGCCATTCCGCGACGAACGCGTCATGACGCAGCTCGATCCATTCCTGGCGCGCGCCATGTCGCCGCGTCCCGACGCCCTCCTAAAGCCTGGCGTGTTCCCGCCGCTCGCTGGCGTGCCGCTCGGAAGCGAGGTGGCCGTGCCGGCGCGCAATCGCGTCGTCGTCAACGAACCCTGGCACCCCGACGGCACCGAGCGGCCGTCATCGAATTTTTCGCCCTGGGCCTATGTCGACACGCTCATCGGAATCGAGCTCGTCGACGGCATGGCGTACGACGCCCAGCTCGAGGTCCCGGGTCCGTCGGCAGTGCGCGCCGGAGGCCGCCTCTTTCACCAGATCTGCCAGTTCTGTCATGCCGCTCGTGGCGTCGGCGGCAGTCTCGGCTGGGACTTCATCGAGCCCGATCCGATCTACAGCGACGCCTGGTTCCGCCACTTCCGCTCGATCCGCGACGACGAATCGGGATATCGCGATCCTGCGACCAGCATCTATGCGCACGCGCGCTTCCGTGTGCCCGGCTCGGCAGGGCGCCTCATGCCGGCGCTAGGCTCCCTGACGCCCGACGACGCCCGATCGCTGTGGCGGTGGATTCGCGCGTTCGCTGCGCGACCGACGCCCCCCTACGCGCCCCGACGATGAAGAAGAGCCCGAACGCCCGCGCTACGGCCCGACGCGGTAGATGGCGGCCGAGCGCGGCGGAAGGTCGACCACGATCGCGCTGCCGCCGACGGTCAGCGTCGCGGGCGCTCCGTCGCCGAGCTCGTCGACGAGCTGCGTCCCGTCGGCGAGCCCGTGCACCGGGATGCGCATCGTGCCCGTGTTGCGGGCGCCGTTGCTGACCACGACGAGGCGCATGCCGGCGCCGCTGCCGCGCGAAAACGCGAAGACATTGGGGTTGGCCGCGCCATTCTGTCGCCACAGCTCGTGATACTCCCCGTCCGCGAGCGCGGGCACGCCGCGACGTAGCGCCGACAGCTTCTGCACGCGCGCGTAGACGAGCGCGGAGCCGGCGACGGCGACGCCGGGGTGCGGCTGCGCGCGAGCGCCGGCATCCTCGGCCCACGCGGGCAAGTCGCGCCGATTGTCGGGATCGCCGCCGCCGTACAGCCCGAGCTCGTCGCCGTAGTAGAGCTGCGGGATGCCGGGGAGCGTGAAGATCAGATCGAGCGCGAGCATCAGTCGCCGTCGAATCTCGTCCTCGGGCACGCCGTAACCGGGCACGTTGGCGAAGCGCGGCACGTCGTGATTGTCGACGAACAGGACCAGGTCGAGCGCGCGATCGGCGCCGACACGAGCGATGCCGTCCGCCACCGCCTGGGCGATGCGATCCGTCGACCCCGAGTGGCCGATGGTGTCGACGAGCGCCGCATACAGCGGATAGTGGAACGCGGAATCGAAGCCGGCATCGAGGTAGGGCACGAATGAAGCGCTCGACCCTTCGTCGAAGATTTCGGCGACGGCGAACAGATCCGGCCGTGCGCCACGCACCGCCGGGAAGAAGCTGTCGTGGAAATAGCTCGGCAGGACGTGCTTGGCGGTGTCCATGCGAATGCCATCCAAGCCGTAGCGCATGACGGCGCGCTCTTCGAGCGATGACAGGTACGTCGCGACATCGGCGCGCTCCTGCGCGAAGTCGGGATGGTTGTCGACGGGGCAGAAGACCTCGGGCGCGCCGAGGCGCCCGCACGTCGACGGATCGTGGAACCAGTCGGCATGCTGACGCGGCAGCCGCGCGCGGTCGCCCGCGTGGTTGACCACCATGTCGAGGACCAGGCGCATCCCCGCCGCGTGCATGGCGGCGCTCAGGCTCGACAGATCAGCAGCCGTGCCGAGCTCGGGCTCGAGCGCGTCGTCGGGCGGGTCGACGTAGTCGATCCAGTAGCCGTGATAGCCGCACGCGTCGCCGGGCGGACCGGCCTGGCGATTCGGCGGCGTGATCCAGATGGCGGTCGCACCAAGGTCTTGCACGTAGCCGAGGCTCTGGCGAAGCCCCGCGAAGTCACCGCCGTGGAAGCGGCGCGGGTTGGCGCGGTCGAGGCAGCCGGTGGCGTCGTCGTTGGTCGGGTCGCCGTTGCGAAAACGATCGGGGATGACGAGATAGAGCACCTGCGAGCGCCAGCCGGCGCGCGCGGCGGGCGTGGCCTCGATGCGATCGACGGCGTCGTCGTGAGCGACGGCGTGGCAGCCGCAGGCGAGCGAGCACAAGAGGGCGAACCATTGGTTGCGCATGAGCGAACCATGCGCGCTGCTGCGTTGGCGCGCCGCCGCCGCGCCGTCAACTTCCGCGGCGTCGCCGTCGTGATCGCTTGGGCGGGGGCCCCGGCGGCGCACCGTGCGCAGGCAGCCGCGCCTCCGCCGGCACCGCCGGTCGCGCTTGCGACGGCGGCAGCCCGAACTGGCCGCGAAACGCCGCCGCGAACGCCGACGGATTGTCGTAACCGACGCGCGCCGCCACTTCGGTCACTCCGTAGCGACCGGATTCGAGGAGCTGCATGCTCTCCTCGAGCCGCCGCCGGCGCAGGTACGCCAGCGGCGACACGCCGACCTCGCGGCGGAACGCGCGCAGCACCGTCGACTCGCTCACATGACACGCGCCCGCCAGCTCGTCGATGCGGAAGGGCTCGAACAGGTGCTCCTCGATCCATGCGCGCGCCCGTGCCGCCACCTGGTCGCCCTCGAACAGCACCGACGTGCGGGTGTGGCGATCGATCTGCTCGCAGCCGAGGAAGTAGACCTCCTTGGTCAGCTCCGCCTCGAGGAAGCGCGCCGCTTTGCTGCCGCGGCGCGCGCACACCGAGCGCTCGAACACGTACCGATGCACGAGCTCGTCGACCCAGCGTGTGCGCGGCAGAATGCGCACGCCGCCGAGCACCTCGACCAGCCGACGCGCGTCCACCTCCGGATAGTCGCGCGCGGTCGTCGCGCGGAGCCCGTCGGTGACGCCGAGGGTGACGACGGCGATGGCGCCCGACGGCGGCGCATCGATGGTGTGCGGCACGCGCGCGGGCACCACCGCGAAGCTCGCGCGATCGAGACGCGCCTCGGTCGTCGCCGCGCGCAGCGTCACGATCGTCGTATCGAGCGGCAGGACGAGCGCCGGCGAGGGGTGCACGCGCGAACCGCACAGCGCCTCGGCGTCGCGATCCACCCGAAGCTCCATTGGCTCGCTGCGCGCCGCCGCCATCCCTCGATCCATAAGCCGACGCTTCCGCCGCGGTCAATGTGCCTGACGTTTGCGCCGCGATCATTGACGTCCGCTCGATGGCGGCCCGCGCGGCCTGGGGCTATAGCGGTCGTGGGGGCGAGCCGTGGAGGATGCCAATGAACATCGCCTTCCGATTGACGCTGTTGGTCGCGGTCGCGAGCGGCTGCTCGTTCAAGATGAGGCCGGCGGGCGGCATGGGCGGCGCCGACGCCGGTGACGCGACGCCCGGCGCCGATGACAACGACGGCGGCGACGGCGGCGGCGGCGCGCCCGACCTCGGGCCCGCGCCGCCACCCGGCCTCGGCGGCACGCTCACGCCGACGGGCGCGACGTTCAAGGTCTGGGCGCCGCACGCCGACGCCGTCGCCGTCACCGGCGATTGGGACGGCTGGGCAACGCACCTTTTGGTCAAGGACGCGAGCAACGTCTGGAGCGGTGACGTCGACAGCGCGCAGGCGGGGCAGCATTACCACTACATCGTGTCCGAAGGGG
>Ga0134125_10005351_pt1 | contig 14599 bp, 13 predicted proteins | sample KB31751_FD_96464 | JGI IMG/M metagenome (GOLD analysis project Ga0134125, IMG submission 96464) | Terrestrial soil microbial communities with excess Nitrogen fertilizer from Kellogg Biological Station, Michigan, USA - KB3-175-1 | ecosystem: Environmental > Terrestrial > Soil > Unclassified ... | reverse complement strand
CCCGTGATCGGCTACATTTCGGGCAGGTTCGGCGGCGAAGGAGGCACCGGCGTGACCAACCCGCAGGACCCGTACTGGCAGAACCCGCTGAGTTACGACCCGCTGGGCCGGGTCCCGCCGCCCATGGGGCCGATGGAGCCGATCGCGCCGCCGGTGGAACCGCCCGGGTTCGCGCCGCCGCCGGCGCCCCAGCCATACCGCCCGGCCGTCAACACCTTGGCGACGTTGTCACTGGTCTTCGCGTTCGTGTTCGCGCCCGCGGGAGCGATTTTGGGACACCTCGGGCTGGCGCAGATCCGGCGTAGCGGCGAGCTCGGCCGGGACCGCGCCCTGGTGGGTGTGACGCTGTCGTACGTGTTCATCATGCTGGCGGTCGTCGCGCTGGCCGGGTGGGCGACGCTGGGCGGTTCCCCCTCTTCCCAGCGGACCGCACACGACTCGACCACGTCCGCCGGGCCCCCGCCCCCCACCGTCCCGCCGGACACGATCACCACGCTGTTGCCGGGGCTGGACGCGCTGAAGAACATCACCGCCGATGCGAACCTCGAAGTCGGGCCGACGTGGAACAGCCCGGGCCGCTCGGCCCAGGACGGCAGCATCGACCGCCCGGAATGCTGGGGAAGCATCGCCGCCGGGAGCCCCGACGCCTACGTCCCCGGCTCCTTTACCGGCTATCACGCGGGCGAATTCACCGACACGCGCAGCATGCTGAAGTCGATCCAGGTGATCCAGGGCGTGGCGGCGTTCCGCGATCCGGCCGGGGCGCAGTCACAGCTGGACGCGTTGCTGTCGGGATGGCGCCAGTGTGGTGGCTCGACCGTCACCGTGACAGCTCCCGGCGGGCAGCCGATCGCGATGTCGGTGAGCGCTCCCGCCGACGCCGGCAACGGCATCACCACATTGGACTTGACGCCCAAGGGAATACAGGTGCGCTCGGCGCGGGCGGTCGCGGCCAAGGCCAACGTCGTCATCGACCTGAACGTGTCCGCCAGCGGCACCACGGACAGCGAGCGGCCCCGGCTGGCCGCGGTCAGCATCGCCAACTACATCCTCGGCAAGATCCCCGGCTGAGCGTCCCACGCGGATAGGCCGCACTTGCGATCGCCACTAGGCTGAGCTGGATGAAATATGTCGACGTCGACGGGGTCGGACGGGTCAGCCGGATCGGCCTAGGCACCTGGCAGTTTGGCTCACGCGAATGGGGCTACGGGGACAGCTATGCCGCAGGCGCAGCGGGTGACATCGTGCGGCGGGCCCGCGCCCTGGGGGTGACGCTGTTCGACACCGCCGAGGTCTACGGGCTGGGCAAGAGCGAGCGGATCCTCGGCGAGGCGCTCGGCGACGAACGCGCCGAGGTCGCGGTGGCCAGCAAGATCATGCCGGTCGCTCCCTTCCCCGCCGTGGTCAAGCAGCGCGCGCGTGCCAGCGCCCGGCGGCTGGGGCTGGACCGCATCCCGCTCTATCAGATCCACCAGCCCAACCCGGTGGTGCCGGACTCGGTGATCATGCCCGGGATGCGGGACCTGCTCGAGCGCGGCAAGATCGGCGCGGCCGGCGTCTCGAACTATTCGCTGCAGCGGTGGCAGAAGGCCGACGCCGCGCTGGGCCGCCCGGTGATCAGCAATCAGGTGCATTTCTCGCTCGCCTATCCGAAAGCGCTCAAGAACCTGGTGCCGTTCGCCGAGCGGGAGAAACGCATCGTGATCGCCTACAGCCCGCTCGAACAGGGGCTACTGGGCGGCAAGTACGGCGTCGACAACCGTCCCGGCGGCGTGCGCGCGGTGAACGCGCTGTTCGGCACCGAGAACCTGCGCCGCGTCGAGCCGCTGCTGCAGTTGTTGCGCGACGTCGCGACGCAAGTCGACGCCAAGCCGGCACAGGTGGCGCTGGCCTGGTTGATCAGCTATCCGAGCGTGGTGGCCATTCCCGGCGCGTCCAGCGTCGAGCAACTCGAGTTCAACGTCGCTGCCGCCGACATCGAGCTGCCCACCGAATCGCGTGATGCGCTCACCGAGGCGGCGCTGGCGTTCCGGCCGACGTCGGCGGCGCGCTTCCTCACCGACCTGGCGCGCGAGAAGCTGGGCCTGAGATAGTCGGCTGACCGGCGGCCGCTACGACTGATTTGCTTGCGCGAACGCGGCGGGGCCGGCCGGTGCGCCACGGGCAACCACGAGCGGCATCGACGTCGTGGCGTTGGTGCGCAGGATGGTGTGCACGACGTCGATCAGATCCTCGACGGGCATCAACTTGCCGGGCATGCAGCCGCGCGACGACCACAGCGGCACCGCCTTCATGGCGAGATCCATGTCCCAGCCCTCGTTCATTCCCGTCGCCGCATCCCCCTCTCCACCCGCGCACTCCCCGACGATCAGGCAGGTGAAGCCGACGTCGGAATGTTCGGCCCGCCACGCCTCCACCAGCCGCTCCAGGGCCGCCTTGCTGACGCCATACGCGCCCAGGCCCGGCCAGGGCGGCCCGAACGTTCCGGCGTCCGAGGAGAGGTACACGGCCTTGCCGGCGGAGGCAGTCAGGTGCGGTATCGCCGCGGCCGTCACCAGCGACGCGCCGATGACGTTGGTGTCGAAGATGCGCCGCCACGTGTCGGCATCGGTGTCGACCATGCGGACCAGCGGGCCGACGGCGGGTGTGTAGACGATGTTGTCGATCCCGCCCAGGGCATCGGCGGCCGCACCGATCGCCGATCGGCAGGACGCCTCGTCGGTCACGTCGCATTCGACGGCAATCGCCCCGGATCCCGCATCCTTGGCCGCGGCTTCGATGCGCTGCAGACGCCGGGCGAGAAGCGCGACTTGGTCGCCGCGCTGCGCGAGACCGACACCTATGCAACGCCCCAGCCCGCTCGAGGCGCCGACCACCACTGTCCTTGACATATTCGCCCTCTCTTGTAACGCAAGACGCTGTCGCCAGAAACCTACCGGATGCGACGCGTCGCGTGGCGATCACTCGCTACCTAAGTCCGATCGACGGTGTTTCGGTCGCCCGATTGACCCGGTACATGGCCTCGTCCGCTCGCGCCGTGACGGCGTCGATGGACTCGGCGGGAAGGGCAAGCGAGGCGCCGATGCTCAGGGTCGCGCAGATCGTGGTGCCGGATACGTGCCAGCGGAAGCCGGTCGGGGCGCGCTAGCGAGGTGGCGGCGACGAGCAGCAGCAGGGCCACGGCGGTGCCAGGCGCGCGCCGGGCCCCGGCCTGTCCATCGGCTGTCCCCTTCGTTCCCGGCGGTCGACGCGCGACATCGACATCGACATCGACATCGACATCGACATCGTGGGAAAAGTTAGCCGATGTGGCTTGTCGGCGAGCGCAATTCGCTCGATCCGCGGAAACGCCGCCGTCTCGAGCCGACGACGATGGGCTAGTTCGGGGGAAGTCCGCGCAGGACGACCGCGGTGTGGGCTTCGACGTTGAGCCTGCCGCCACCGGGCACCTCGTAGGCGGGCGTGGTCTCTTCGGGCCCGGTGTACACCACGACCTGCCAGACTCCACCGAATTCCTTTGGCGGAAGGGTGAATTCGATCGGCTCGTAATGGGCATTGAAACATAGCAGGAACGAATCGTCCAGCACCCGTTGGCCCCGCTCATCACGGCCCGGGATGCCGTGGCCGTTGAGGAACACCGCGACCGACTTGGCGAAACTCGCGCCCCAGTCCTCGTCGGTCATCTCCGCGCCCTCGGGGGTGAACCAGGAAATATCGGGCAGGCCGTCCTGGCCGCGCCGGCCCACCGGCTTGCCGGAAAAGAAGCGGCGCCGGCGGAACACCGGGTGCTCGGCGCGCAGCGCCGACACCGCCCGGGCGAACTCCAGCAGGCCCGCATCGGCGGTGCCCCAATCGACCCAGGTGAGCTCGTTGTCCTGGCAATAGCCGTTGTTGTTGCCGTTTTGGGTGCGTCCGAGTTCGTCGCCGTGGCAGATCATCGGAACACCTTGGGACAACAGCAGTGTGGTCAGAAAGTTGCGCTGCTGGCGGGCGCGCAGGGCGTTGACTTGCTCATCGTCGGTGGGCCCCTCGGCTCCGCAGTTCCACGACCGGTTGTGGCTTTCGCCGTCGTTGTTGTGCTCGCCGTTGGCCTCGTTGTGCTTTTCGTTGTAGGACACCAGGTCGCGCAGCGTGAACCCGTCGTGGGCGGTGACGAAGTTGATCGACGCCACCGGCCGCCGCGCGGTGTGCTCGTAGAGGTCTGCCGACCCGGAGAGCCGGTAGGCGAATTCGTCGAGGGTGGCGGGCTCGCCGCGCCAGAAGTCGCGGACCGTGTCGCGGTACTTTCCGTTCCATTCCGTCCACTGCGGCGGGAAGTTGCCCACCTGATAGCCGCCCGGCCCGACGTCCCACGGTTCCGCGATCAGCTTGACCTGGCTGACCGTCGGATCCTGTTGTACGAGTTCAAAAAACGTCGCCAGCCGGTCGACGTCGTAGAACTCGCGGGCCAGGGTGGCGGCCAGGTCGAAGCGGAAGCCGTCGACGTGCATCTCGGTCACCCAGTAGCGCAGGGAATCCATGATCAGCTGCAACGCGTGCGGATGGCCGACGTTGAGGCTGTTGCCCGTGCCGGTGTAGTCCATGTAGTACTGCTTGTCGTCGTCGACCAGCCGGTAGTACGCGGCGTTGTCGATGCCCCGCATCGACAGGGTCGGGCCCAGATGATTGCCCTCGGCCGTGTGGTTGTAGACCACGTCGAGGATGACCTCGATGCCGGCCTCGTGCAGCGACCGCACCATGGCCTTGAACTCCTGCACCTGCCCGCCGGGCGTGGTGGCGCTGGAGTATTTGGTGTCGGGCGCCAGGAAGCCGATCGTGTTGTAGCCCCAGTAGTTGGACAGCCCCTTGTCGATCAGGGTGGAGTCATTGGCGAAGTGGTGCACAGGCATCAATTCGATCGCCGTGACACCGATGCTCTTGAGGTGCTCGATGATCACCGGGTGCCCCACGGCGCCGTAGGTGCCGCGCAGCTGTTCGGGAATGTCGGGGTGGGTTTGCGTCAGGCCCTTGACGTGCGCCTCGTAGACGACGGTGTCGGCGTAGTGGTGGTCGGGTGGGCGGTCGTTGCCCCAATCGAAGTAGGGGGTGATCACCACCGACTTGGGCATGCTGGCCGCCGAGTCGTCGTCATTGCGGCTGTCGGGGTCCCCGAAGTTGTAGCCGAACAGCGACTGGTTCCACTCGAAGTTGCCGTCGATGGCCTTCGAATACGGGTCCAGCAGCAGCTTGTTCGCATTGCACCGCAGCCCCGCCGCCGGATCGTGCGGACCGTGCACGCGGTAGCCGTAGCGCTGGCCCGGTTCGATGCTGGGGATGTAGGCGTGCCAGACGAATCCGTCCACCTCGGGTAGGGCCACCCGGCTCTCGGTGCCCTCGGCGTCGAACAGGCACAGCTCTACCCGCTCGGCCACCTCGCTGAACACGGCGAAGTTGGTGCCCGCACCGTCATACGAAGCGCCCAGCGGGTAGGCCTTGCCCGGCCACACCTCACCGGTGGGCGTCGGGGCTGCGGCCTCTGAGGCCTCCGCGGCCTCTGCGGGAGTCATGGCGCAGTCAGTACCCCGCCGGCGCCGCCGTCAAACTCCCGGGCCGGCGCCTCACATGCCGCCGGTAAGCGAAAACCCTTGCGGCAGATACGGTCACGGTTTGAGCATCACCTTCACCGCTCCGTCCTGCTTCTTCTGGAAGATCTCGTAGGCCTGCGGGGCCTCGTCGAGCGGCAGCACGTGCGTGGCGAAGGTGTCGACGCCCAGGGGGTCGTCATCGGTGAGCAGCGGCATGAGGTCGTCGACCCAGCGTTTGACGTTGGCCTGCCCCATCCGCAGGGTCACCTGCTTGTCGAACAAGGTGAGCATCGGTAGCGGGTCCGCCATGCCGCCATACACGCCGATCAGCGAGATGGTTCCGCCACGGCGCACGATGTCGATGGCCGAGTACAGGGCGGACAGTCGGTCCACACCGGCGGTCTGCATGAGCCGCTTGCCCAGCGCGTCCGGCAAGAGCCCGGCGGCCTGCTGCGCCAGTTTGGCTGCCGGTGAGCCGTGCGCCTCCATGCCCACCGCGTCGATGACCGAATCCGATCCCCGTCCGTCGGTCAGGTCACGAACCGCATCCCCAAGCGAACAGTCGAGCCGCCCCAAATCGATGGTGTGGATACCGCGTTGCGCGGCGCGGCCCAGCCGCTCGGGCACCAGGTCGACGCCGATGACGCGGTAACCGAGGTGATCGGCGATGCGGGCGGCCATGTCCCCGATGGGGCCCAATCCGAGCACGGTGACGGTGCCACCATCCGGGATGTCGGCGTAAGCCACCGCCTGCCACGCGGTCGGTAGCACGTCCGATAGATAGACGAACCGCGAATCGGGCGGGCCCACAGGGACTTTGATGTGCGTGAATTGGGCCTGGGGGACGCGCAACAGCTCGGCTTGCCCGCCGGGGACTTCACCGTAGAGCTCCGAATAGCCGAACAGTGCCGCCCCCATGCCCTGGTCGCGCACCTGGGTCGTCTCGCATTGTGTATACAGCTGCCGACTGCACATGTGGCAATGGCCGCAAGAGATTTGGAAGGGGATGACCACCCGGTCCCCCACCCGAAGGTCGCCCGTTTCCGTGCCGACCTCACGCACGACACCCATCGGTTCGTGGCCGAGGATGTCCCCGGGCTTCATGAATGCCCCGAGGATCTCGTAGAGGTGCAGGTCGGACCCGCAGATGTTGGTCGATGTGACTTCGATGACGGCATCGGTGGGCCGCTCGATCTTCGGGTCGGGCACCGAATCCACCCGCACATCGCGCTTGCCGTGCCACGTGACAGCCTTCATGGAAAGGGCACATACCCGTCTGCCGCCCGTCGAAACGGCGGTGCCGACCGCGGCACCCGGAGCGGATCCGGGGTCTGCTCGAGCGTCAGCCGCCGGTGGCGCAACCAGCGCTGTTCGGAGTTCAGGTCGGCGATGCGCATCATGTGGTGCTGTCAGGCCGCGGCCAGGCAAGGCCCCTCGCCGGAGCTGTTCTGGATGGTGTCCAGGACCATCGGGTAGCGACGCGTGGCAACCACACTGCTGACCGACGTGCTCTTCCCGGCCAGGGTGATCCCCGCGTGGTCCGCCTCATAAACCTCTGCTGCTCAACGGTTTTCATGGTTCTCGTCCGGGATTATCGCCGCACAAATGCGGCGCGGCCATGCCCATCGCGGAGTCCGCCTACACTCGCGACGGTGACCTCCATCGTGATCGTGGGAAGCGGTTTCACCGGATTCAGCTGTGCCCGGCGCCTGGCCCGGATTCTGCGCCGGCCGCACGCTCGCGTTGACATCACCATCATTTCTCCGGTCGACTACATGTTCTACACGCCGTTGCTGCCCGACGTGGCCGGTGGAGTGCTCGATGCCCGCTTTGTCGCTGTGCCCCTGGCCAATTCGCTGCGGGGCGTGCACGCGCCCCAGATAGCCCCCCAGCGGCCGGGGATTGTCGCCGCGGTAAGCGTCGGCTTCCTGACGTGCGCCGTCCACCACCTGAGCGCCGGTTTCCGTCAACTCACCCATCGTCTCTCCTTCAAAGGCATAACGGGTCGAGTACCCGACGCCGGTCGGCGCAATCGGCGGTCAGCTCAGGGTCGCGACGCTTCCCCATCCCGCGACCTGGCGGACTTCGCCGTGTTGGCGGCCTCTCGCAACGTGCGGTTGGTGGACCGCAGGTCGGTGTTGGTGGCCGACAGCGTCGCGTTGTCGTCTTCGAGATCGAGGATGCGCGCGATACCGGACAGGTTGACGCCGGCCTCGACCAGCCCACTGATGCGCTTGAGCCGCGTCAGGTCGTCGGCGCTGTAACGGCGGGTTCCGCCTTGGCTTCTCGCCGGGGTGAGCAGGCCATGGCGTTCGTAAAGCCGCAACGATTGCACCGGAATCCCGGAAAGTTCGGCGGCCACCGAGATGCCGTACACGGCGTGGTTGGACGCGGGAGCGCCGGCATCGCCGCGGTGGTCGACCATCACCCATCCCCTCAGCTGGTTCGCTTAAGAAATCTGTCTAGCACACTTGCATCAATATGTCGACGATGCTATACCGAATCTATGTCAGTAGACATAGGAAATTACCGGACCACCGCCTAGATCGGAGTGAGAGGTGACAACCATGCTGATGCGTTCAGATCCCTTCCGTGATCTCGACCGCTTTGCCCATCAGGTTCTCGGTACGGCCGCCCGGCCGGCAGTCATGCCGATGGACGCGTGGCGCGAAGGCGAGGAGTTCGTCGTCGAGTTCGACCTGCCCGGCATCGATGCCGATTCACTCGACATCGACATCGAGCGCAATGTGGTGACCGTGCGGGCCGAACGACCGGCCGTCGACCCCAACCGCGAGATGCTGGCCACCGAGCGGCCGCGCGGCGTGTTCAGCCGCCAGCTGGTGCTCGGCGAAAACCTCGATACCGACAAGATTCAGGCCTCCTATGCAGAAGGCGTCCTGAGTCTGCACATCCCGGTGGCCGAGAAGGCCAAGCCCCGCAAGATCGCGGTCGGCCGCGGCGACGCTCCCCGCGCCGTCGCAGACGGCGCCCAGAAGCACAAAGTCATCAACGCCTGACCGAACGGCGGGCCGGGCGGCGGCCGCGGGGGCACGCGCGCGTGTCGGCCTCGCGGCCGCCGCCCGCCGTCGGCCACAGGGCACTGAGCTAGGAGCCAAGGTGGAAGCGACATGGGAACTCAACGGCCAAACGGCTAGCGTCGAACGGGCCCTGTGCGGCGGCGATGCCCAACCCGCGGGCTGGTTTCGGTTCTACTTCACCGATCAGCGGTGGGAATGGTCGGAACAGGTGCAGCGGATGCACGGGTACGAGCCGGGCAGCGTCGTCCCCACCACCGATCTGGTGCTCTCGCACAAACACCCCGATGACCGCGGACAGGTCGCGGCCACCATCGACCAGATCGTGAATACCCGCCAGGCGTTCAGCACCCGCCACCGGATCATCGACACCGGTGGAAACGTGCGCCACGTCGTCGTGGTCGGCGATCGTCTCTACGACGACGAGGGCGACGTGATCGGAACGCACGGGTTCTACATCGACGTCTCCGTACCGAACGGACAGGTGCACGAGGACGTCGTGAGCGCGAAACTCGCTGAGATCAGCGAGAATCGGGCCGGCATCGAACGAACCAAGGGCATGCTGATGCTGATCTACGGACTCAGCGACAGCGCGGCCTTCGAGTTGCTCAGATGGCTTTCGCAGCAGGCGAATGTCAAGCTGCGACCGCTCGCCGAACAGATCGCCCAAGACTTCCGTGGCGCCGGCTTGCCGCTCAACACCCAGTCGGGATTCGACCACCTTCTGCTGTCGGCGCACCGGCGCGCCCGGTCCGCCGACAGCGGCGGGTAAGTTACTGCAGGACAACGCCTTTCGACGTCAGCGATCGAGAGCGATCCGGTGCACACCGTGCCGCCCTCGCCGGTCAATCCGACCACTCCGGCGGAATCGAAGGGTGGGCGGCCTGCTGATTCAGTTTCGATGCGAACACCGCCGCCTGGGTGCGGCGCTCCATGCCGAGTTTGGCCAGCAACCGGGACACATAGTTCTTCACCGTCTTCTCCGCGAGGAACATTCGCGCGGCGATCTGCCGGTTGGTCAGCCCCTCGGCGAGTAGTCCGAGCAGCGTTCGTTCCTGTTCGGTCAGGCCCGACAGCGGGTCCTCGCGCGTCGCCGTACCGCGCAGGTTCGCCATCAGCGCGGCGGCCGCCCGGTTGTCCAGCAGTGATTTCCCGGCGCCCACCTCTTTGATCGCACGGGCCAGCTCCATGCCCTTGATGTCTTTGACGACAAATCCACTGGCGCCGGCCAGGATCGCCTCGAGCATCGCCTCGTCGGAGGTGAACGACGTCAACATCAGGCAGCGCAGGTCGGGATGATCGGAGATGAGGTCGCGGCACAGTTCGATGCCGTTGCCGTCGGGCAGGCGTACGTCGAGCACGGCGACGTCGGGCAGTGACGCCGGTATCCGCGCCTTGGCTTCGGCCACCGTGCCGGCCTCACCGACGATTTCCAGATCGGGATCGGAGGAGAGAAGATCGGAAAGTCCACGGCGGACGACTTCATGGTCGTCGACCAGGAACACTTTGACCATGGCGCGCTCCTCCTGCCGGTCCGGCAACTGGCATATGCGACAAACACGTCCAATATCCCATATATTCGAGGGGAAAACGTCGAGCTGTAACTGGTTCAACGACTTTGGTCCCCGCGGGATAGGACCTTCGGCCGACGCGTTTCCCGGCGGCGGGTCAATAGCATTGTGGGAGTGGCCGATTGCGGGCATGCACAGAAGGGAACGATCGATGGCCGATGACGGAGTCGTCATCCTCGCAGCGCACGAGTGCTGGGAGCTCCTCGCGAGCCGCGCGCTGGGGCGGCTGGTCACCTACGCCGGCGGTCAGCCCGACATCTTCCCGGTCAACTATGTCGTGCAACGGCGTACCGTGCTGTTTCGCACCGCGGGGGGAACCAAGCTTGTCAGCTCCGCGATCAACAACCGCGTGCTCTTCGAGGCCGACGACCACAACGTCGCCGAGGCCTGGAGCGTGATCGTCAGGGGCACCGCACGTGCACTGCGCACGCCGGAGGAACTCGAGGACGCCGAGCGCGCGCAGGTGCTGCCGTGGACGATGTCGGAAAAGACGCACTATGTGCGCATCGTTCCCGAGAGCGTCACCGGCCGCCGATTCCGGTTCGGGTCACCGCTGGGTGATGTCCAGGGCAGCTGATCAGCTCGCCCATTCGACGAAATCGTCGAGGTCACGCCGCGGCGTCGCCGGCAACGGGTCCGCGTTGATCGGCGCCCAGCCCACCCGGAGCAGCATCTGCGGGTAGTGGCCGTCGCCGAAGATATCGGAGCGGACCACTTCGCGCGTTTCGGCGGTCTCCAACGGTTCGGTGACCGGGCAGCTCGCCAACCCCGTCGACGTCGCGGTGAGCAGCACCGCGCTGGTGGCTTCGCCGGCGCGTAGTTGCGCCAGCCGGTCGTCGCGGCGGGTTCCCAGCGCGAGTACCACGGCGTTGTCGTCCGCCGAGGACGAATCCGGTGCCATCGGCAGCGCCGCACCAGCGAACAGGCGACTCGGGATCTTGGCCTGCGGGTCCGGTAAGGGCGCATTGTGGGCAGGGACCCCCGCGACCGAGAAGAAGCGCCCACTCCATTCGGTCAGCTCGGCGAGATAGCCCTGGGTCAGGTGATCGCGGACCGATTGAGCGACGATCTCATGCAGGCTGTCGATGTCCTCCACCTGGCACAGCGTGACGCCGGTGCGCGCGGCCCGCGCCGCCATGAGCGCGATATCGCCCATGGGCACCGGCCAGGAGCTGTAGTGGCGCCGATCCGTTCGCCGCCTCGGGATGGCCGCGGCGAGCGCGATGTCGACGAAATCGGCCGGGTGGGGGGAAAGTTCGATCGTGGCAAGATGACCGGGTTCGGTGGCATCCGGCAGCCGAGCCACCGTGGATCGCCATCCGACCGCCGCGAATGCCACAACGCAGTGATGCAGCGCCGTGCCGCAACTCAGGATCAAGTCGCGGCCGTCGGGATCGGTGTTGGGCAGCTGCCGGTCGGTGTCCGCGTGCAGGTGCAGGCCGGCCGCGTCGACCCGCCACCGCCACGGTTGGGTGTTGTGCACCGACGGGGCTCGCGATGCCAGCGTCAGGGCCGTCTGGACCGTTGCTGCGTCCGGAAAGCGGGCGTTCATGCCATGGTCCCCTCTCGCAGCGCTTGCTCGTCTCCACGATCGCGCCTTCTGTTCGGCGGCACGAGGGCACGATGGCACTCGCCGAAGGGACTTTTGGCACAGCCCCGCAGAAGCGCCCGGATGGCCGCATCAAACGGCGCGCATCAGCGCGCTCAGGCGTCGATCACCAGGCGGCCGTTTTTCGCCCGGGAGACGCAGACCAGCATCTCGTCGTCACCCTCCGCGGCGCTCCCCCGCCGATCGACCTGTCCGGCAAGCACTTTCACCTTGCAGGTGCCGCAGAAGCCCTGCTGGCAGGAATAGGCTGTCGTCGAATCGCAGTCGAGCATGACGTCCAGCGCCGAGCGGTTCGCCGGCACGCTGAGCACCCGCTGCGAGCGGGCCAGCTCCAGTTCGAAGGGGGCGCCGTCGATCACCGGCGGCGGCCCGAATCGTTCGTAGTGCAGCGGCGCGTCGGCGTGTTCGTCGCGCGCGGTGCGCACCGATTCCAGCAGCGCGGTGGGGCCGCACACGTAGACGGCTGTCGTGGGCCCGGCGCCGGCGAGCAGGTCCGCCGCGGTGGGGATGCCGCCGCGCTCGTCGTCGGCCCACACGGTAACCCGGTCCGGTGCGACGGCCACCACGTCGTCGAGCAGCGGCATGTAGCCCCGGCTGCGCCCGGCGTAGACGGCGCGCCAATCGATCCCGCGCTGCTGCGCAGCCTGGATCATCGGCAGGATGGGCGTCACCCCGATGCCGCCGATCACGAACAACACCTCGCGCTCGTCGGTGACGAGATAGAACGCGTTGCGGGGTCCCTCGAACTCGAACGCATCTCCCACCGTGAAGGTGTCGTGCATTTCGTTCGAGCCACCGCCGCCGTCGGGAATGCGGCGAACGGCGATGCGATAGTCGGTGCGCCGCCCGGGTGAACCGCACAGCGAATACTGCCGGCGGCGACCCGACGGGAGCCGGACGTCGATGTGCGCGCCGGGTGTCCAGGACGGCAGCAACCCACCGTCCGGGTCGGCCAGCGTCAACGCGACCACATCGGGCGTCAGCAACTCACGTTTGGTGACGACCGCGGTGGTGGTCCGTTGCACGGGCGAGACCCGCGCGGGCGTCCACCGCGATGCCGACGCCATGCCGCCGAACAGTGTGCCGACCCCGTACAGCGCCGTGTACATCCGGTCGCGTCTGCGCCGGCCGTACAGGTCGGCCGGAATACTGCCCCAAATAGACCGTGTCACAGCCATTCTCACATCCGACCCACGTCGTGGCGGTGCGCATGCTCCGAAGTCATGTCGACCCACTCGCCGGTGAATTGGGCGATGACATCGGGATGCGAGGTGACCGCCCAATGGCCGCCGTCGATCGGGACGACCCTGCCGCCATCCGGAATGGAGCCGGTAAACCGTTGCAGGGCAGGCGATACGAAAAAGTCCCGGCGGGCGACGAGCACCTGCACCGGTATCCGGGTCCGCGGCAGCCGCTCCGGAGGGGACAGGATCGGCCCGGGCATGTTCGCCCGGTACAGATTGAGCCCGTTGAGGTAGTCACCGATCGACCGGGTCGTCGCCGCACGTAGCCGGCCGCTGCCGCGCCGGCGGCCGATACGTTCGACCGCCGCAAAGACTTTCCCGGTCGCCCGCGAACGGATCGCCAACTCCGGCACACCCGGGCACAGGAAGAACCAGATGTACGAGGAGGCCAGGGCCTGCTTGACGACGTCGAAGACGGCGCGCGGGGTGCGCGCCGAGCGCAGGAAGCTGCCCGCGTAGTTCAGGTGCGGCCCGGAGATCGACGTGAACGACGCGATCTTGCCCATCGTCGAGTCGTCGGTGACCGCCGCCCAGCCCTGGATCGAACCCCAGTCGTGGGCCAATAGGTGAACCTGGCCCACCCCGAGGCTGTCGATCACCGCGCCGATGTCGGAAACCAGCTGCGGCAGAACATAACCCGTGCGCCCTGCCGGTCTCGAGGATTCGCCGGCCCCACGCACGTCATAAGCCACCACGTTGAACCGGTCGGCGAGTTCGGGTGCGACACCGTCCCACACGTGGTGGTTATCCGGGTAGCCGTGGATCGCCAGCACGGTGGGGCGCCCCCGGTCGATCTCCGTGTGCGCATGGACCGCCAGGGAAACGCCGTCGGAGGCGATCACGGTGCTGGACTGGGCCATTATCGAACGCTCCGTGCTCAGTGCGACGCGCGGGCGGCGGGTGAGCGGGCCAGGTAGTCGACCGCGCGTCCCACCCCGCCCAGCTGGGACGGGTGGAAACTCGGTGTGTAGTAGGCGCCGATGACGCGCAGGAACTGGAATGGCCCGGGTACCAAGCCCCGTCGGGCCGCACGGAAGTAGTCGCGCCAGCGCGGTGTGGACCCCGGCGGCAGGTAGGGGTCGACGGAGTACATGAATCGCACGCCGCGGATGAACAGCCACAACAGCGCCGGCGTCACCAACAGCTGCGTGCGCACCTGCCGCCAATACCCGGCACGCAGATGCTTCATGGTGTCGAAGGCCACCGCTTTGTGCTCGACTTCCTCCGCGCCGTGCCAGCGCAGCAAGTCCAGCATCACCGGGTCTGTACCCATGGCGTCGTGCTGCGGGGTGTCCAGAATCCATTCGCCCAGGATCGCGGTGTAGTGCTCGAGCGCCGCCACCATCGAGACCCGCTCGAGCAACCAGCTCTGCCGTCGGCGCCGGCTCCAGCGCGGGCGATCACCGATGAGTTGGGTGAACAGCCAACGCATCTGGTCGGTGAACGGCGTGACGTCGACGTCGTTGGCCGCGAAGTGCCCGAGCACCCCCGCGTGCGCCTGGGAGTGCATGGCCTCCTGGCTGATGAATCCCTGCACATCACGGAGCAATTGATCGTCTTTGATCAGCGGCAAGGT
>Ga0134125_10005350_pt1 | contig 14602 bp, 10 predicted proteins | sample KB31751_FD_96464 | JGI IMG/M metagenome (GOLD analysis project Ga0134125, IMG submission 96464) | Terrestrial soil microbial communities with excess Nitrogen fertilizer from Kellogg Biological Station, Michigan, USA - KB3-175-1 | ecosystem: Environmental > Terrestrial > Soil > Unclassified ... | reverse complement strand
TGTTCCTTTTCCCGCTTGCCTAATCTGCTCGACAACTCGTTGCAAATCTGCGTCTGCTAATTGGATTTGATCGGCGCTGGTGACCGGGGGCAGAATGGCCAGCCGGATGTCAGGCGCTTTGAAAAACTTCAACAATGGACGCTGCAATGCCACAGCGATCGATATCAGCGCCAGGGCAACCAAAGCCAATTCGGGCGATTTCCATAGCGGCTTCCGGTCGAAAGCAGCGAGGATTTCACCCGCTTTCGGCCGCCGCTCTGGACGCCGATCCAGGCAAGGCAAAATTGCCTTGTCCCAGAGAGCCGGCAGGTTCTTGTTGGCCGTGCTCGGCGGTTCCGGCGGCGCAGTTGGTTTGCCGTCCCAGAGCTGAGAGGCCTGGAGTGACCTGGCGCCGGTGAGCATTTCATACAGGATGACTCCCAACGCATAGATATCAGAAGCTTTATCCGGTTTGTGGCCTTGCCACAACTCCGGCGCCATGTAGCGCGGAGTGCCGCCTTCAATCGGACTCTCCAGCCGCGTCTCGGCGGCCAGCCCAAAGTCGGTGATTACCGCCCGAAGTTCGTCATCTTCGTTCCGCGTCAGGATGATGTTGGCCGGCTTAAGGTCGCGATGGACGATTCCAGCCTGGTGCGCTGCCGCTAGTCCATCGCAAAGCTGGCGCGCGATTGCCAGAGCCTGTTCCGGATTCAGTTTGCCTTCCCGTGTCAGGCGCGCGGCGAGCGTTTCGCCGTCGAGGAACTCCATCGTGAGGAAGTCAATCTCGCCGGAGTCCGTTTTTGCTGTATGCGTGTCATTGACCAGGCATATGTTGGAATGGCGGACCTTGAGAGCGCCTTCGAGTTCGGGCGAAAGAAGGCGTCCGAAGCCGGGCTTGGCGCACTTGATGGCAATCCGCCGGTTGCGCTTGCGATCAATGGCCTCGTAGACCACGGCCATTCCACCCTGCCCCACTTCACGCAGGACCTCGAAACGGCCGTCGCAAAGTACATCACCCGGATGAAAAACTGAGCAGGGTGGCTCAATTTCTTCGAGGTCGATGCTTTCGATCAGTGGCTGGCACAGGAAGTCGCCCATGCGCTCTTCCCATTCCACCATGTCAAATACTTCCGCATAAAGTTCAGGCTCTCCGTTGCACTCGCGCCGGAGGAATTCAAGGCGTTCCGCAGCGGCCAGGCGCAGCGCCTTTTTGGCGAGAGTGACTACCCGTTCGTCGTTTTCTGCGCTGCTTTGCATGGCTTGTTGGTCAATCGTTGATACAGCCATTTCTTGGCTTTGTGCCATTCGCGTTCCACTGTGCGCGGGCCCATGCCCAGCTTTTCAGCGGCTTCCTCCGCGCTTAGCCCCAGATACGACATCAGCACTACAACCCCGCAGCGGCGCGGGAACTGCTTTTCAAGTTCATCAAGTTGCTCATCAACGGCAACAGCTAACTCAAGCCGGGTGCGACCCACCATCAATCCCTGGGGAAGGCCGTCCATGGACAGCAGCACGGCCTTGGGCTTGGCACGCGCGTAGTCGATCAGGAAGCGCCGCATCATCCTGGTGACTATAGCGAGAAAATGACCGCGATTCTGCCAATCAATTTTGCTGTTGTAGAGCTTAAGGAAAATCTCATTCACCACTTCGGTGCGTTGCAGGGTATGGTTCTTTCGCTCGCGACGAAGACTGCGGTCGGCGATGGCCCGAAGCTCAGGCATCAGCAGCTCGTAAATACGGGATTCGGCATCACGATCCCCGCCGCGCCATTGCTGCAGCAAAACCGTGATCTCTTCAGGATTGACCGGCACGGACTCGCAACCTCGGCCAGAGAATGATGAGGTTAAATGCGCGTCATTATAAGGCCAATTCCCAGCAATGCAAGAGTGCATAAAGACAAGTGACGCTTCAGCAGAAAGTGTTTCATTAGAACTTTCTTACTTGTCTCGAACCGGGTCGAGGCATAGCAGCGGGCGAGTGACCACGGACAATTGGCTTCTTTGTGTAGCCAACCGGCTACTGTTCCCGTATCGGCAGATGGGAACTGAAGATAAAAATGCGGGAGCGGTTCACCCGCAACCTTGAGCAAATAAAGCTGATCAGCCCAAAACGATTGTTGGCGGACTTTTCCTGTGTTCCTCGCTATCTATGGAAACGTTCTTGCCCATTCGTAAATGCCTTTTCACGGCAGTCCGGCTGGCACTGAGGGCAGCGGATGGCGAAGGAGTGGAAGATGGCTGCTGCGACACAAATTGCACTGCTGGCTTTTGATGCTGCTTATCTCAGAGCACTGCAACAGGGAGACGCGGAGACGGAACGTCAATTTTTTGAATACTTTACGCCTCTCATCCGCGCGAAGCTGAGAAAGCATTTGCGCACCCCTGAGCTGATTGAGGAAGCCACTCAAGAAACTTTTATGCGTGTTCTGTCCGTGCTGCGATCGAAAAGTGGAGTTCGTCATCCAGAACGGTTTGGCGCTTTTGTTCATGCAGTGTGCCGGAATGTGGCTCTGGAAACTTGGCGGGCGGAACGACGCTTTGTGTATCTGGAAGATACCGCCTCGCAAGACCTGGAGACCGTCCGCAAGGCTGATGGCCCGTTCCGCAGCCCGCATGCTATGGCCGAAGCGGATGAAGCTAAAGTCCAGGTAAGAGAGATCCTGGGCGAGCTCTCACAACTTGACAGGGAATTGCTGAAAGCTGTGCTCCTTGACGAAGAAGACAGAACCCAGGTCTGCCTTCGGATGGGAGTCACCAGAGGGCATTTGCGGGTATTGCTGCATCGCGCTTCTGAGCGTTTCCGGGCAGCGATTCTGCAAGAGCGCACCAGCCCGAAAAAGCGCTCAACCGGGCTTAGAAGCTCACTGGGACTGAAAAGAAAGATGCGCCAGCCGCAGAAGCAACTTTTGATTTCATTGCGTGGCGGCAAATCGCGCTCGGCCGCGCTATAGCAATCATGAGCCGCAAGCTGGGATTTCTCTGAAGCAGCTCAGGAGGTAAATCATGGCACAAATATTTTCTTTATCCCCGGAGTTGCTAACCTGTGGGCAAAGTCAACTTGGGCTGGAAGCATTCATGCGCGCTGCAAACAACCTGTTTGCGTCGGACCTGGGTAGGGCAGCAAGGCAGGTAGTTCGCGATTTGCCCAGGCGGCAGACCCGCCGTGAGGCATTACGCCGCCGCGCCTTTACCCGGCTCAGCCGTGAATACGCCCGAAAGGCTCACCAGATAGACGACTGGGTTCTTTACGCGCTGATCGAAATGGCGCTGCAAAATCACGCTGCAGACGAGCCTGAGGTGTCCGCAATGGAGTCCTTCTACCTCTAATAAATGCCTTCGACAAGTTCTACGCGAGCCTGCCCGCCATTCCACCAGGGTGATCCGGTGTCGCCGTCGCAGCACCCCCCGACGGTCACCGGATAAAATAAACTGCGCGACCAGGCACCTGGTCCCCTTCCATTGGTCCTGCTTACGCTGCCGCGTTTCGCCCGTCTGATACCTGATAAGGTCATCTTCGGGGGCACACACGCATGCTTACATTCCTCCAGGACATCCGATACGCACTACGGCAGTTGCGCAATGCGCCTGCTTTCACCATCACGGCAATTGTGACGCTGGCACTGGGAATCGGAGCGAACACTGCGGTGTTCACCATGGTGCATGAGGTGCTGCTGAAATCGCTTCCGGTCAGCGATCCCGCCGGGCTGTACCGCGTGGGCGATAAGTACAACTGCTGCGTGGAAGGCGACCTCCAGGATGACTGGACAATGTTCTCGTATCCGCTCTACGAGTACCTGCGCGACCACACGCCGGAATACGAGCAGCTTGCAGCATCGCAAACCAACCGGCCCGATCTGAGCGTGCGCCGCCAGGGCGCGAATGCGGCCGAATCCTTTTCCGGCGAGCTGGTTTCCGGTAACTACTTTTCGGTGCTGGGTCTGCATGCGGTTGCGGGGCGACTGATCTCGCCGGAAGACGACCAGCCAGGCGCGTCGCCGGTGGCGGTGATCAGCTACCGCGCATGGGAGCAGAAGTACGGTCGTGATGCCTCGATGGTCGGCAGCAATTTCACCATCAACGGCGTTCCCATGACCTTGATCGGCATTGCGCCTCCGGGTTTCTATGGCGACCGGCGCGAGGCCGACCCGCCGGACTTCTGGATGCCAATCGCAATAGAACCGGCAATGACGGGAGAGAATTCGCTGCTCCATTTGCGGACTACAGCGTGGCTCTATCTGATTGGGCGGCTTCGTCCGGGAGCACATCCGGCACAGGTTTCCGCACACATGACGGCCGAGTTGCGGCAGTTCCTTTCTGATTCCGCAAACATTAATCCCATGGAGGACAAGAGCAAGGTCAAGAACCAGGTAATCCATGTCACGTCCGGGGCCGCCGGCGTGAACAGCATGGAAGATGCGAAAACGGGACTGTATCTGCTCATGGCCGCGGCCCTGGTAATCCTGTTGATTGCCTGCGCCAACGTCGCCAATCTCCTGCTGGCGCGCGGCGCGGCCAGCCGCGTGCGTACTTCGCTGCAACTGGCCATTGGCGCAAGCCGCCTGCGGATTATTCGAGCCGGACTTACTGAAAGCATCTTGCTGGCGCTGCTCGGCGGCGCTGCGGGAATCCTCCTCGCCTATTACGCGAGCCGGGCGATGGTGGCTCTTGCTTTTCGCGGCTCTCATTTTGTGCCAGTGTCGGCTTCTCCGTCGATTCCCGTTCTGGCATTCACCTTTGCCGTCGCGGTGCTTACGGGCATCATCTTCGGCGTGAGCCCGGCATGGATCGCTTCCCGCTCGGACCCGGCGGAGGCATTACGTGGCGCCGGCCGAACCAGCCGCGATCCGGCAGCTTTCGGGCAGAAGTCCCTGGTAATTCTTCAGGCTGCTCTTTCACTGGTCCTGCTCACGGTTGCCGGTCAATTGATGCAGAGCCTGCGCAATCTGGAGGGTCAGCAGTTCGGGTTTGAACGCCAGGGCCGCTTGTTGGTGCAGTTCAGCCCGCGTAGCGCGGGTTACACCCAGGCGCGGCTTACCGGGCTTTATCAACAAATCGACGATCGCTTCGGCCACCTGCCCGGAGTCATCAGTGAGAGTCTGGCTCTCTACACCGCGCAGCAGGGGAACAACTGGGGAGAGGGCATTTACATTGCCGGCCAGAAATCGCAAGAGCCGAAGGGTGCGTCCTGGGATCGGGTAGGAGTCCACTATTTTGAAGCTCTGGGAACACCCATTGTGCACGGCCGCGGATTTCAAGAGAGCGACACCGCGACGTCACAGCACGTGGCGGTAGTCAATGAAGCATTCGTAAAGAAGTTCTTCACTTCCGGTGAGAACCCGATCGGCCAGCACTTCGGTAAGGACGAGCCCAGCCACGCCGGCGATTACGAGATTGTGGGCGTCGCCAAAGATGCCAAGTATCAGAATGCCTCCAAACCTGCCCGGGTAATGTTCTTTATTCCCCTGAACCAGACCATCCAATACAGCACTCCTGTGGACAACATGGTGGAAACGTCCTCGATGTACATGGGAACGCTCATCCTGCATGTCCAGGGTGATCCGCGTAACTTTGAGTCTCTGGTGCGGCAAACACTGGCAAGCATTGATCCGAACCTGCCGCCGCTCACGATGATGAGTTTTGACGACCAGATCGAGATCCGCTACAGCACAGACACGGCGATCTCCCGGCTAACGGCCGTTTTCGGGATGCTGGCGCTCTTATTAGCGTCTATTGGACTCTACGGCCTGATGGCATATCAGGTGGCGAGGCGCACAGGAGAAATCGGGATTCGCATGGCCCTCGGCGCGGACCGCTTCAATATCGTTCGTTTGGTCCTGCGGGGAGCGTTCTCACAAGTCGGCATTGGGCTGCTGATCGGGATTCCTCTGGTTTTCCTCAGCGGCAAGCTGCTGGCTAGCCAACTGTTCGGGGTCGGCAGCTTTGCACCGGCCATCCTCGCGACGGCCATAGGTGTATTGGCAACCTGCGCATTCATCGCCAGCCTGGTACCGGCGCGGCGCGCCGCGGGAGTTGATCCGATCAAGGCGCTAAGAACCGAGTGACGGCATCGGGGGATCGGGTGAGAGGCGGATTGCCAGAAATGCCAATACTGCCAAAGATCGCCGAAAATCGAAAAACCATAGTGCCTGCTGCAATACGGGTAAACAATGAGGTCGAGAGCCAGTGAATGTCGGCAATCCTGGCAATCTTTGGCAATCATGACAGTTCTGGCAATTGTCCGGCTCGGGCTTTCCCCTGAAGCGCAGAGCGGGCCCGGATTCTATATAATGAGAGCAGCCCCCACTCTATTTCTGGAGAGCTTTCCGTAACATGATTCATTTTCTGCAAAGCGGCAACAAGGTCGCGAAATATATTCTTGGCGGCCTGCTGCTGCTGCTGTCCGCCAGCATGGTCACTTACCTGATTCCCGGCTTCATGAGCGGCACTGACACGGTGCGCAGCGGCATCATCGCCAGCGTAGCCGGAGAGGACATCCATTCCGACCAGGTCCAGAAGATGGTGCAACAGCAGATGCGCGGACGGCAGGTCTCGCCGGACATGGCATCGTTCTATGCATCTTATCTGGCGCCGCAGGTGATGCGGCAGCTCATCCAGGAAAAGGAAGCGGTGTATGAGGCGCATCGGCTGGGGCTGAAAGTAACCGATGACGAACTGCGCGACGAATTGCGCAACGGGCCGGGCAAGGAGAACTTCTTCCCCAACGGCGTATGGATCGGGCAAGAGAAGTACGAGCAGCTCCTGCAGAACTTCGGCACCACGGTGGGCGAGTTTGAGTCGCAAATGCGGGACGGGCTTCTCACGCAAAAGCTCTACAGCACGGTGGCATCCAGCGTGAGCGTAGGGCCGGCTGAAGTGGAGAAGGCCTACAAAGACAAGAACACAAAAGTGAAGTTCCAGTATGCAGTGCTGGATAGGGCCTCTTTGGCCAAGCAGATCAAGCCCACAGACACGGAGCTGAAGGCTTACTACGAAGCCAACAAGGCGCGTTACGCGAATTCTGTCCCGGAAAAAAGAACGGTCCGCTATTTTGTGCTGAATGACAAAGACGCGGAAGCGAAAGTCACAGTCGACCCCTCCGCAGTGGCGCGCTACTACACCGAACACCAGGATGAATACAGGGTTCCGGAGAGAGTCCGGGTACGTCACATCCTGATCGAGACGCCGAAACCGGGTCCCGACGGAAAGGTGGACCAGAAAGCCCTCGATGCCGCGCGCACGAAAGCAGAAGGCATTCTCAAGCAAGTGAAGGCCGGCGGCAACTTTGCCGAACTGGCCAACAAGTACTCGCAGGACCCGGGGAACGCCGGCAACAAGGGCGGCGAACTGGGCTGGATCAGCAAGGGCCAGACGGTGCCGGAGTTTGAAAAGACTGCGTTCGCCCAGAACACTGGCCAGATCAGCGACCTGGTGCAAACCTCGTACGGGTTCCATATCATCCAGACGGAAGAAAAAGATACGGCGCGAGTGAAGCCGCTTTCTGAGGTGAAGGGCCAGATTGAGCAGGTGCTGAAGGCGCAGAAAGCCAGCGCATTGGTGAACCAGAACTCCTCTGATGCAGAGGACATCGCGGACAAGCAGGGGCTGGACAAGGCGGCTGCGAAATTTGGTGTGCCCGTGGTCCAGAGCAATCCCATCACACGGTCTGACGTGTTGCCCGGAGTAGGAGCGGCTCCGGAAGTAATGGCCCAGATCTTTGCCACGCCGGAAAAATCTCCGCCGCAGATTGCACGCTCCCAGCAGGCTTACGTGCTGTTCCAGGTAACCAAGATCACTCCCCCGGCCACGCCTTCATTCGCTGAGATCAAGGACAAACTGGCCGCTGATTTCACCAACCAGCGGGCCAACGATATGCTGCAGAAGAAGATCAAGGAACTCGCTGATCGCGCGCACGTTCTGCACGACTTGGCCAAAGCGGCCAAAGAGCAGGGCCTGGCGGTGAAGACCAGCGACCTGACGAGCCGCAGCGCGCAGGTGCCTGAGCTTGGCTCCATGGCAGGCCCGACCAGCGTGGCCTTCAGCATGAAGCCGGGTGAGATCAGCGGGCCGCTGAACCTGGGCGACAAGGGCGCGGTCCTTGAAGTAACCGATCGGCAGGAGCCTTCAAATAACGACCCGGCGTTTGCCAGCCAGCGCGACCAGCTCACGCAGCAGCTCATGCAACAGAAGCAGCAGCAGGCGGTCATGCTTTTCATGAGCAATCTGGACGAGCGGCTGAAAAAAGAAGGGAAACTGAAAATCAACAACGCCGAGTTGAATTCGCTGACGAAGAACCGCGGCTAAAGCGCATCATAGAAAAAGTATGTTGTGCGAACGATGCGCTGGAGCGCTGCTGCACCCCACATCTCTTCCCTCAGCCGGCGGTATTGGCGATCTGGGCCCGGAAGCATACGCATTTGCGGACTTCCTGGCCCGGAGCCGCATGGGCCTCTGGCAGGTATTGCCGCTTTCACCTCCCGGAATGGGCAACTCGCCTTACTCGTCCATCTCCGCCTTCGCGGGAAACCCCCTGCTCATCAGCCTGGAAAGACTTTCCGACCGCGGCTGGTTGGGCAAGGACCGGCTCAAAAAGCAACCTGGTTTCTCCAAGCGCGTCGATTTTGAGGAAGTTCTCGCATTCAAAATGCCGCTGCTGCGCGAAGCCGCCCAGAATTTCCTGGAGTCGCACAACGGCGGCGATCGCGCGCGCTTTGAAAGCTTCAAACGCGAGCACGCATGGTGGCACGAGGATTTTGTTCTGTTTGACGTGATGCGCCATGTGCACAAGGGCGCAACCTGGAGTTCCTGGGATCGCGGCCTGGCACGCCGTGAGCCCGCAGCACTGCACGCATTCGGCCTCTCGTATCAGCGAGAACTGGAAGTTGAGCGCGCCATCCAGTTTGCCTTTGTTGAGCAGTGGCGTTCTCTGCGCGGCTACTGCCACCAACGCGGGATCAAGATTGTGGGAGACGTGGCGATCTTCGTCAACTATGACAGCGCGGACGTCTGGAAGAACCCGCATATTTTCCATCTGGATTCTGACCTGCAACCGACAGTAGTAGCAGGCGTGCCGCCAGATGCTTTCAGCGAAACCGGACAGCGATGGGGCAATCCGCTGTACCGCTGGGAGTCGTGCAAAGCGCAAAACTACGACTGGTGGACGCATCGCATGTCATGGGCTCTTGAAACCTGTGACATCATGCGGCTCGACCACTTCCGCGGTTTTGAAAGTTACTGGGAAATCCCGGCAAGCGAACCCACTGCGGTGCACGGACATTGGGTACAGGGACCGGGAGACGACCTGTTTCGAGTTTTGAGAGATCGCCTGGGCGACCTGCCGTTCATCGCCGAAGACCTGGGCCTGATCACGCCGGAAGTGCATGCACTTCGCGAACGGCTCGCCATACCCGGAATGAAGGTGCTGCAGTTCGGTTTTGGCGATCCCGGCGCGCACATTTATCTCCCTCACAAATACGAAGCCAATTGCGTCGTGTACACGGGCACGCACGACAATGACACAACGCCGGGCTGGTGGAAATCCGCGCGTCCCGATGAAAAGAAAGCCGCACTTGAATACTTTGGGCCGGCGCAGGACGGGATGCACTGGGCATTCATTCGTGGCGCTTTTGGTTCCGTGGCTGCGATGGCCATTGTTCCGCTGCAGGACTTTCTGGGGCTGGATAGTGACGCGCGCATGAATACGCCGTCGCGCAGCAACGGAAACTGGGGTTGGCGATTTTCTCCGGGCGCTCTGACGGCAGACCTGGCCGACAAAATCGCCGCACTGAGCACGGTCAGCGACCGCGGAGCGGCCATCTCAGCCGCTGATCAGCAGCGCAACCGGGAAGTGCGCGAAGATTTCGCGGCATAAAACCGTTCGCGCCGGCGTGACTTTGATTCTCTCGCCGGTAAACACATTTTCAACAAACTCAGCAGTGCGGGAAGGAACCGGCAGTTCGGTGGAGTCCCAGAGCTCACCCAGCGGAGGTTGCAATTTACCATTCGCCAGCGTGTAGCTCAGCCGCGGGGCGGCGATAATCGCCACTTCGGAATGGTTCTCACGGGCAAACGTGACAACGTGCTCCCGTTTGGGTCCCGTAGCCTGCAACGGCGTGTAAGTGCCCGAGTGAAACAGCTCGCGATGCTCGCGGCGCAAGCGCAGCGCCTGCATCGTGGTCCAGAGCTTGATGCGTCCGTCCTGATAGTTTTCGAGAAGCTCAGCACAGAGTGAAATGAGATCACCGGACTCGGCGCGTCGGTCAAGTTCCGTGAGCAACTTCCGGCGGCTCGTGTAATCCACCGGGCGGCGGTTGTCCGGATCCACCAGGCTGAACTCCCACAGTTCCATTCCCTGATAGATGTCCGGATTGCCAGGCGATGTGATCATCAACAGGCGTTGCGCCAACGAGTTGATGGCTCCGAAGAATGAAGTCACCGTGGTGAAGGCCTGGATTTGTTCCAGGAATACATTGGGCCGGCTGGAGCTCCCGGGCGAGAGAGTTTTCTCGATGAACTGCTGCAGCGCCTCCACGTAAGCAGGATCATCGTTAATCCAGCTCAAATTTACTTTGGCTTCATGCACCGCCTTGGTCATGTACTGCTTGATGCGTTCGGCGTAATTCTGCTGCACCTCGGCGCTGCTGCTGAAGCTGAAAGGCCAGGAGCCAACCAGCGTCTGATAGAGAAAATATTCCTCATTCGCATCAGGAACTTTCCGGCCATCGGCAAGCAGCCGCTTGCGAGTGCGATTTGTCTTGCGCCACTTGAATACCTGCGCAGCCCAGCTCTTCGGCATTTCTGAAATCACGTCCAGGCGCGCGCGAACGTCCTCACTGCGCTTGCTGTCGTGGGTGGAAGTAGCCAGCATGGAAAAGGGCCAGAGCTCCGCGCGCTTGCGGTTCCCTTCATGAAATTCCTGCACCGTGTTCCCAAACTGTTTGGGTGAGCTGCCGACCTCGTTCACCGCGATAAAGCGGCTGTACACGTAGCAGGCCGTATCCTCAAGTCCTTTGGCCATCACCGGGCCGGTCAACTGCTGGAACTTAAGCGTGAAATACAACTTCTTGCGGTAGAGCTCAGGCTCATCACGCTGGCGCAGCAAAAGGATGTCGCGTAAAAAATCAAAGCTTGCGGGCGCCTTGTCCGGATTGCGTCGTTTGGCGCGAACAATGGCCTCGTTGATATATGCCTGATCGCGTTCCGTGATTTCGCCACGCTCGTCAATGTAGGTACGGTACACAGGGAAACAAGCGATGGCTTCTCGAATGACATCGCGCAGGGCCTTACGCGTGAAATCACGGGCGTAGCGATCACTTACTGAGAGTTCATCGAGCAAGTGGGCCAGCACATTGACCTCGCTGGCGAGGGACGCGTGCATAATCAGTTTTTTGGAGTTATAGATCAACGCGTCAACATCCTGGGACGCGCCGGTAAACCGGTGATGGATATTGGTGAACAGTCGCTCGTTGTGCCGGTCAATAAAGATCCCGTTGACCAGCCCCGCGAACTCGTAACCGGAGGTGCCATCCACAGGCCACTCGCAAGGCAGGTCTTCTCCCGGTTCCAGGATTTTTTCCACCACCGTATACAGAGGCGCGCGGTCTCGCATCCAGTCATGCTGGCCAAACACCTGCTGGACTTCAACCTCGATTCCATTTTCCGCGAGCGGAGGACGCGGCGTGGCGCCGGCACACTGGCTGGCAGCAAAAAGCATCTGGAGCCGGACCAGGTACTGACGAGGATTCAGAAGCCCGTCACAATGATCAATGCGCACGCCCTGGATCAAATCGTCTGCCAGCAATGCCCGCAGCAAGTGGTGCGTGGCAGCAAAGACGCGCGGGTTCTCCATTCGAAGTCCGATCAGGTCATTGATATCAAAGAAGCGCCTGTAGTTGATCTCTTCTCCGGAAACACGCCAGTGCGCCAGACGGTAAACCTGCTGTTCCAGCAGGCGGTGGAGAGAATCGAAGCTGCGCGGCTCGCCTGCCTTGCCGTTGTGCAACTCCAGCGCCCGTTCCACCATTGCCTGGACCTCCGGCGAGGCTTGCATCAGCTTGTGCAGCGCCTCAGTGAGCGGTCCCAGAGAGCGCCGCCGCTGCCGCACCAATTCACCATCGCGCGTGTTGTGAGGAGGCAGGCTTCGCAGTCCGGCAAGAAGGTTTCGTATTTCCGGGTCAGCAAGGTCACTGCTGACCGGTTCAAAGATCAACGGGATGGTCTGCGGATCGAGCGGCAGAACTTTGTCAAAATACTCGATGCGAAATCCCTCTTCACCAAAGGCCAGCCGGATGCGTCCACGCTCCAGCTCTACGCCGTACTGGTCTCCGAGAATGGGGATGAGCAGCTTGTCTTTCAGCTCCGGCTTGATCGGCTCCCAATCAAGATCAAAAAATTCTGCGAACTCTGAGGTACGGCCATTGGCCAGCACATCGCGCCACCAGGGGTTTTCTCCCTGGCCGATGCCCATGTGATTTGGCACGAAATCCAGCACCTGGCCCATGCCGTAATCTTTGAGCTCGCGGACAAGCGCCTGCAATTCTTCATAACTGCCGAGTTCAGGATTGAGATGATTATGGTCGGTAATGTCATAGCCGTGGGGACTGCCCGGTCGGGCCCTCAAGACAGGCGAAGAATAAACGTGCGAGATGCCCAACGCGTGCAGGTATCCAACAAGCTGTCGCGCCTCGCGAAACGTGAACCCGGCATTGAATTGCAACCGGTAGGTGGAGAGCGGCCGCAGGCTGCGCTTCTGGGCTGCCAGGCGGTCCAGGCATTCCGAGATACCACTCGATTCTGCGATGAGTACGGCTGGATTTGCTCTCATGTGGGGCCGAAATGAGACACAACTCTCCGTTTGGGTTAGATGCCAAAATGAACAGCCGCGCCCGGTGCTTTACTAAACCTCGGGGACATCAGAGAATAAAAGATTCTGTTGAAGGAGCAAGCACCGCATGCCCGTGACTGGTGAACTGATCCGAATGATGAACTATGTTGACGATATTGCCGCAACCTTGCGCCGTATTCAGGCTGGAATCACAACCATGACCGAAGATGAAAAGAAGCGCCTGGCCGACTACATGCGCAAGGCCGATCCCAATTACACAAAAATGGTGGATGGCCTGGACAAAGGCTGAGGGATGGCGGAGATCCGGACGGTGGCCGTAATCGGCGCCGGCGCGGTTGGCGGAACCATTGCACAATTCGCCGCGCTCGGCTGTTATCGCACCATCCTCGAAGACATTCTTCCGGCTAGCCTGCGCAGGGCGCAAAACTCTATTCGCAGCAATCTGGATCATTCCGTCACTCTGGGCGCCATCTCAAGACCTGCCGCCGATGCTGCACTCGCACGCGTGGAATTCGCCACAACCGTGGAAGATGCTGCGCGAGAAGCCGACCTGGTGATTGAGGCCGTTCCGGACGAACTGGAATCCAAAATCGAAATTTTTACCTTGCTGGATAAAATCTCTAAACCTCAAACCATCCTGGCCTGCAACACAACATCCCTCAGCGTGACCGAAATCGCTTCCGTGACTTACCGCAGGGGGAAGATTCTTGGCTTGCGCTTCTCCACCGCGAACGGCTGGATGGAGAGAATTGAACTGGTTCGGGCGCTGGAAACCGATGATGAAACGATAGAAGCCTGCAGGGAGTTTGGACAGCGGATAGGATTGCAGGTGGAAGTGATTGAGGACGGCCACGTGGGCATCGGGCGGACGACGATTAGTAATGGCCCTCTTCCAACAAACGAATAGCTTCTCTCGGTATAGGAAAAGAAACCCTCGGACGGTCCCCGGAGGGTCAACTCGGGGACCGATCTCTGGAGGTGGTTGGGTCAGATTGAACCGAGGGGAGGAAAACCTGGGGGTTTGAAAAAATTTGGTTGCTGATTAGTTCTTAGCCTCGCCGCCTGGCGCTTCTTCTTTCAACGCATCTTTAAACTGCCGAATGCCGTCGCCCAGTCCCTTGCCCAGTCCGGCCAGCTTGGACGGACCAAAAAAGATCAGAGCGATAAGTAAAATCAGCAGCAGATGCATCGGCTGCATAACACCTTCAAACATTTTTCCTCCCGGAGTACTCTCGACTGAATCTAGCTGGTCTTAAAGCTCCCAGCGAGAGCCCGAGTATGGCAGCGCATTCTTACGCCAAGATTAGAGAAATATTAGATTTGCTAATTGCGGAGCAAGCAAACCACAAAGGACACGAAGGCGAGGGTAATTTGTGTCTCTCTCGAAATGTAACCGGGAGCCACCAAGGTCTGCCACGCACGACAGTGCAGCGCCGACAGGCGCGGCAGAAAGTAGCCCAGTCCGTTCCCGAGTCCCGCAGAGCGGGATGAGGGATAAGGGCTGGGGTAGGCTGTAAGGCAACTCCGGATCCTTACTGCCGTAGGCCGGAGCGGAGCCGAAGGCGGAGCGACACAAAAACCATCGCTCGTTAGTCGCCTTTTTCATGCTCCAATGGAAACAGTTTTTACCGCACGAGTTTGTAATTTGTCTACCGCTGGCTGCCGGCGGCTGATCGCATGGGAATGGGCAATCTGCCGTCGGCTCCGCTGGTCAGCGCCATGAAATGCTTGTCATTGATGAGCGACGCAAACACCGCATCCACACGCGCCTCCATCATCTCTT